>Ga0105046_10009292_pt1 | contig 15390 bp, 13 predicted proteins | sample MAT03_FD_78385 | JGI IMG/M metagenome (GOLD analysis project Ga0105046, IMG submission 78385) | Freshwater microbial communities from Lake Fryxell liftoff mats and glacier meltwater in Antarctica - MAT-03 (megahit assembly) | ecosystem: Environmental > Aquatic > Freshwater > Ice > Liftoff...
ATCAAGGCGCTTGTCGGCGCGCTGGCGGGCCGCTGGCGGCCGCTGCTGCTGACGGCGATCTTCACCGGCCTGCGCGCGTCCGAGCTGCGCGGCCTGCGCTGGAGCGACGTGGATCTCGACGGTCGGTCAGTCCGCGTCCATCAGCGCGCCGATCGGTTCAACGTCATCGGCCGGCCTAAGTCGGAATCGGGCGAGCGCACCGTGCCGGCGCCGCCGATCGTCGTCAACGCACTGCGCGAGTGGAAGCTGGTCTGCCCGAAGCGCGACACCGGCAAGGTGGAGGCCGACGGCAACCCGATCCAGATCCTTGATCTCGTCTTCCCGAACGGCCAGGGCAAGGTCGAGCAGTTGAACAACATTGTCCGGCGCGGCCTTCAGCCAGCGCAGGTCGCGGCCGGCTTATTGATCGACAGTGGCCAGGTCGACAATGACGACAACGCGGTTCTCGTCGCCAGGTACAAGGGCCTGCATGCCCTTCGCCACTTCTATGCGAGCTGGTGCATAAATCGAACCACCGACGGCGGCCTCGGCCTGCCGCTCAAGATTGTCCAGGAGCGCATGGGGCACTCGTCTGTCACGCTGACGGCCGACGTCTACGGCCACCTGTTCCCACGCGGCGACGACGCCGAGGAACTGGCAGCTGCAGAGCGCTCGCCATTGGGGTAGGAAAAGGGCATGCGATGAAGCTGCCGAGCGTAGACCAATTTCGCGAACCTTTCGTGGCGCCTATTGGCCACCTGGCGATGCAGGCCGCGTATGCCGACGAACAACTTGCTTTGCTATGTGCGGCGGTTTCGGAAGAGGGGGAGGATCCGATGTCGCCAGAAGCGGCCGCTCACAAAATGCGAAATTGGGATGACAATTCGAAGCGGTTCGCATCGGATCTTCTAAGCGGTATTGACCAGCCTGAAATCCGAGCTAGCGCCTTGGCAGCTCTTCAAGAGTACGGGGATCTGCGGGAGTTGCGCCATCGGGCAATCCACGATTCCATTTCGGTCGGACTGTATGGCGACTCAGAGACCGGATACGAGGCTCGGCCTCTTGCGGTTGAGTTCCGTCGCGGGCGCAAGACGACGACCCAACATCTGCGAGAGACAACTCCAGATCACGTTGCTGCCGTGGCTTGCCGCCTTGAGGAAGTGCAAAAGACGTTCGAGTTCATCACCTATCAATTGCGCGATAATAAGGCTGAGAACAGACACCTGGACGCGACATAGACGCGACATGGAGGTCCCAAAGCCCTATTTCGTAAGGGCCTAAGCCGGATTATGGATCCGGAGGTCGCTGGTTCGATCCCAGCCAACGGTACCATGTTTTTCGCAATAAATTCAGCTGACTACTCGGTTGGTCGAAGCGGCATGACGCGCGATATGGGAAGGGGCACCAGTATTTCGGCTTCGCCTGCCGCCTCGGCAAATGCCATACGTGGCGCAAGCGGCCTAGGCGGTGGTCGACACCTGCCGGATTGCGCTAACTGCCTTGCAGTTCAGCATATTGCTTCGACGAACCGCTGGTCTTCCAACAATCCGCTCCGATGCGCAGTCACTCTACGGATTTCTTCACAGCGTTGGAAATAACAATGACAGTTGCGGTGACGCGGGAAAGGCTTTCGCGTTGCAGCGGCAAAGGAGCCAAGCGATGAAAAGCAGACGTGTTTCATCAGGCATCTCGCTTGCCCGCAGCAAATGTCGATCGGCCGCTGGCGTTTTTGCTGTTCGCCTTGGCACTGGCGGGCTGCGTGCCCGCGGGGCCCATCGGCAATGCGAGCGTTCCACAGCCGACCAAGACCGTCGATCTCACAAGGTACACTGGTCTCTGGTACGAACTGGCGCGCTACGAAAACGGCTTCGAGCGAGGGTGCGAAGGCGTGACCGCCGAATATGCCGCTAAGCCGAGCGGAGAAATCGCCGTTCTCAACACCTGCAGGACGGGCTCACTGACTGGTCCCGCCAAGACGATCGAAGGCAGTGCCAAGATTGTTCCAAAAAGCGGGAATGCCAAGTTGAAGGTCTCGTTCTTCGGGCCATTCTATGTCGGCAACTATTGGATCATCGACCGCGCGCAAGACTATTCCTGGTCGATCGTCGGTGAGCCGTCAGGACGCTATCTCTGGCTGCTTTCTCGCACCAAGTCTAAATCGGCGTTGGCGACGATGACTCGCAGAGCCAGAGCATTGGGCTACGACACATCGCTGTTGCGCGTCACGGCGCAATAGCGCATCGATCCGATGCCAACGGTACCATCTATCTGGCAGCCTGCGACGCCGGATCACCCCTTCACAGGCAACGTGCGCATCGTTTCCAGCGTATGCTCGAACGAGCGGATGCCTGCGTCGGAGCCGAGCCCGGTGGCGACCAGAGCCGCACTAGCTTGGGCGAAGCGCAGGCAAGTGTCTATGTCCATCCTGTGGTGCAGCGCGGTGATGAAGCCGGCGTCGAACGCATCGCCGCAACCGGTCGTGTCCATCACGTCGATGCTGTAGGCGGGAGACCGTCGGCGCGTGCCGTCGCGGTGGGCGTAGTAGGCGCCGTCTCCGCCGAGCGTGAAGACACAGCATGCCGCGCCCTGGCCAAGGTAGAAGTCGGCGCACTCTTCCGGACCGCTACGTCCCGAAATATCCTGCGCCTCCTCGATCGAGGGCATGAAATAGTCGACATGCGGCAGCAGCGGCAGCACCAGATGCGCCGTCGAAGCATTGGCCGCCAAAAGGTCGAGGGTCGTTGTGCGCCCGCGCCGTTTCGCCTCGGCGAGAAGCTTGACGCTCTGCGCCCCGTCGAGCCGGCTGAGAAGCCCGGTGCCGCCGAGATGGATAATCGGGGCGTCGAGCACCCGGTCGTAGTCGTCCTCAGTCAAATCGAAATGGTCCGAAGCGCCGCGCACATGCAGCGCCGGCCGGTCGCCGTTCGGCCTGACGTTGAGGATCGTCGCCGAGGTCGGCACGCCTGCGATGCGCTGCATGGCGGAGGTATCGACGCCGAACTTGCCGAGCGTCATCAGCACGAAGTCCGCCTTCTCGTCGTCGCCCACCGCGCCGACCGCCAGGCTCTTCAGCCCGAGTTTCGCCGCGTCGATCACCGTGCCACCGGCGGTGCCGGCAACGGTCAGGCGGATCTCGTCGATGAACTCGACATTGCCGCGATCAGGAATGCGCGAAACGGGGCGGCCAAGAATGTCGAGTATGTAGAGCCCGATGACGGAAACGTCGTAGCGCATGCGTCAGCCGCCGCGCCGGGCAAGACAGTTCGTTACGCGGTTCATGGATTCCCTCCCCTTTGGCCGAGACGCCCCTTGGAACGGTCGATAGCATCGGCGCGGGCAGTCGTGAAGCGGTCTCGACTTCGTCCCGCCGCGCGCATCTACTCGAACAGCCCGGCATGTCGCTCGCGCAGCAGGTTCTTCTGAACCTTCGCCATGGTGTTGCGTGGCAGCTCGTCGACCACGATTATGCGTTTCGGCACCTTGTATGCCGCCAGCCGCTTGCGCAGGTCGGCGATGATCGCGGCCTCATCCGGCACCGCGCCCTTCTCCGGCACCACGATGGCCACCACCGCCTCGCCAAAGTCGCTATGCGGCACGCCGATCACCGCGCTCTCGTTGACGCCCGCCAGCGCGTCGATCTCCAGTTCCACCTCTTTGGGATAGACGTTGAAGCCGCCGGTGATGACCAGGTCCTTGCCGCGTCCGAGGATCCAGACATAGCCATTGCGGTCTATCTTGCCGAGATCGCCGGTGATGAAGAATCCATCCTCGCGAAAACTCTCCTTCGTCGCCTCGGGCTTCTTCCAGTAGCCTGAAAGAACGTTCGGTCCGCGCACCTCGATCATGCCGATCTCGTCCGTTCCGAGCGGCGCACCGCTTTCGGGCTCGGTCACGCGAACGCTTATGCCCTTCAGCGCCGGCCCCACCGAGCCGGGAACACGCTCGCCGTCAAAGGGGTTCGAGGTGTTCATGCCGGTCTCGGTCATCCCGTAGCGTTCCAGGATCGCGTGGCCCGTCCGTTCCGCGAAGGCGCGGTGCGTGTCGGCAAGCAGCGGAGCGGAGCCGGAAATGAAAAGCCGCATGCCCGACGCGGTCTCGCGGGTCAGGCGGGCATCGTCGAGCAGCCGCGTGTAGAAGGTCGGCACGCCCATCAGCACCGTCGCGCGAGACATCCAGTCAAGCACCTCGCCGGGATTGAATTTCGGGAGGAAGACCATGCCGGCTCCAGCCAACAGCGCGACATTGGTCGCGACGAACAGCCCGTGCGTGTGGAACATCGGCAGCGCGTGGATCAGCACGTCGGCGCTGGTGAAGCGCCAGGCGTCGACCAGTGTTTCGGCGTTGGAGCGCAAATTTCCATGGGTCAGCATCGCGCCCTTGGGGCGACCGGTCGTGCCGGATGTGTAGAGGATCGCGGCGAGGTCGTCCGGCGTCCGCTCGACGGTCTTCCATGAAGACGCGTCCAAAGAGGCCGCGAGAGCAGCAAAGGTACCATCGCCATGCACGCCCAGCGTTTCGACGCGCGCGCCGGTTCGATGGGCAAGTTGCTCCATCGTCTCACGGCGATCTGGCGACGCGACCACCAGCGCCGGCTCGGCATCGCGCAGAAAGTAGTCGAGTTCAGCCGGCATATAGGCGGTGTTGAGTGGGAGGAAGACAGCACCGGCTCTCACGCAACCGATATAGAGGAAAACCGCCTCGATCGACTTATCGACCTGCGCGGCCACGCGGTCGCCTGGTTTCACGCCGACCGCGACCAGCGCCGCCGCATGGCGCGCGGTTCCGGAGGCTACGTCGTCGTGGGACAGGGATGACCCATCCGCCAGGATCAGGCAGGTCCGGTCGCCAAGGCGGTCGTCCGGCATCAGGCCGTCGAAAAGATGGTTCGTCATGGCTTGCTAGCCGGTTGGTCTCGTCCGCCGAACCGCTGCCGCAGCCACTCCCTTGGCAAGGCCGGTACGAAGTTTCCGTCGCGGCCCGTCATGTCCTCATTGGCCGTCAGCGCGTTGAGCACTGCCTCCTCCGTCGCCTGCACGACCGCGTCGAAGAACGGGTTGATGTCGGCGTCGGGCACGAAGTCGACATGCGAAAGCGCGCTGCTTTGCCCGCGCGCCGCATCCGCATTGGCCGTGGAGAAAGCGACGAAGATGTCGCCCGAACTCGTATAGCCAAAGCCGCCGGTCAGCGCGATGCCCAGCGGCACCCGCTTGGCCAGCCGCTTCATCTGGTGCGGCAGGAAGGGCGCGTCGGTGGCCACCACGGCGATGATCGAGCTTTTCTCGGCGCGCGGCGTGCCTTCGCGGATCGCCGGTTCCGCCAGTTCAGTTCCGGCCCTCATGCCGCGGATGGTCAGGTTTGCACGGATACCGAAGTTCGACTGCACGAAGACGCCGACCGTATAGGCCCGGCCGACCCATTTCACGACGCGCGAGGACGTACCGGATCCAGCCTTCAGGCCGAAGGTGATCATCCCCGTGCCGCCGCCGACGCTGCCTTCCTCGATCGGCCCGCCCGCCGCGTTTTCCAGTGCGGACGACACATGCTCGAACGTCACATGGTGGCCGTTGATGTCGTTGAGGAAGCCGTCATAGGTCTCGCCCGCGACCGGCAGAGCCCAGCCGCTGTCCAGCGACGCAGGATGGTACCTCTGCATCCAGCGCAGCGTGCCGTCGCGGGTCACGCCGCAGCTGTGCGTGTTGGTGATTGTGATCGGGAAGTTGAATGCGCCGAACTCGTCGATCAGGTGCGAGCCGGTCAGTTCGCCGTCGCCATTCTGGCTGAACATGCCGGCAAAGACAGGGTTAGCCAGTTCGTCGCGCGGCCTTGGCAGGATCGCCGTCACGCCGGTCCTGACCGGCCCGCTGCCAACCACCAGCGGTCCGTCGCCGGAGATCAGAGTGGTGTAGCCGACCGTCACGCCCGCAACGTCGGTGATGGCGTTGTTCGGCCCCGGTACGCCGTCGAACGGTATCCCGAAGCTCCGCGCACGCGGCTTGCCGGACGGTGTGGTCAGTAGGGGCGGCAGCGGCGAAACCATGCTCAGAACAGGGTTCCCTGGCTGCCCGGATCCCTAGGCTTGCTCGCTGACCTCGCCGACTTCAACCGCAGCGCTCCGCCTGTCGCCTGCGCCGTGCCGTCGGCGAATTTCAGCGTCAGTTCGGCGCCCTGCGACACCTCCGCGGCCCGTCTGATCAGCTTGCCGTCGGCGTCGATGACCAGCGCATAGCCACGGTCGAGGATGGACTGGTCGGAGAGCCTGAGCGTCGCCAGCAGCCGCTCCGAATGGTCGAGCCGCGTGCGGCTGCGCTCGAGCAGCAGCGACACCGCCTGGTCCGTCCGCCGCGCGAATTCCGCCAGCCTGTCGCGGGCCATCGAATGCCGTCGCGCCAACGGCTCGGCGCTCAGCCTCTGTTTCGTCCGATCGAACTTGCCGCGTCGCTCGCGCACCAGCGCCCTGAGCGCGGTCTGCGCGCGCTGCAGGTCCCGCACGGCGGTCTTCCTTGCCTCGCCGATGCGCCGCGACAGCGTTGCGGGCGTCAGCCTGACCGCCGTCAGCCTTGCCCGCTTGCGCTCGGTGGATACGGTCAGCGCGCGCCCGAGCCGGCTTGTCGCCTCGTCGAAGCGACGCCGTGGCAGGGCAAGCAACTGGTCCGGCGAGGGCAGGGCGCGGGCGGCTGCCCTGAGTGCGGTTCGCCTGCGCTCGAAACCCCTGGACATGCAGGCCTTCAGACGCGCCGACAGGCCGGCCAGCGTTGCCTCGAGTTCGGCCTTCACCGGCACCGCGAATTCGGCAGCCCCGGTCGGGGTGGGAGCACGAACGTCGGCCGCGTGGTCGATCAGCGTCCAATCGGTTTCGTGGCCGACCGCCGAGATGATCGGAATAGCCGAGGCAGCGACCGTTCGCGCCAGCGCCTCGTCGTTGAAGCCCCACAGATCTTCCAGGCTGCCGCCTCCGCGCGCCACGATGATCACATCGGGACGCCGGATTGCGCCGCCCGGCTCGATCGCGTTGAAGCCGGCGACGGCGGCCGCCACCTCCGCGCCCGAGGTTTCGCCCTGCACCCGCACCGGCCAGACGATGACGTGCAGCGGGAAGCGGTCCTTGATGCGGTGGATGATGTCGCGGATGACCGCGCCGGTCGGCGAGGTCACCACGCCGATCACCTGGGGCATGTAGGGCAGGGGCCGTTTGCGCTCCTTGTCGAACAGCCCTTCGGCGGCCAGCTTGCGTTTGCGTTCCTCAAGCAGCGCCATCAGCGCGCCGGCTCCCGCCGGCTCCAGATTGTCGATGACGATCTGGTAGTTGGACTTGCCGGGGTAGGTGGTGAGCCGCCCGGTGGCGATTACCTCCATGCCTTCCTCGGGGCGGAATTTCAGCCGCGCCATTGTCATCTTCCAGACCACCGCGTCGATCTTGGCGCGGTCGTCCTTCAAGCTGAAATAGGCATGCCCCGACGAATGCGGCCCTCGATAACCGGAGATTTCGCCGCGCACGCGGACATGGCCGAAGGTTTCCTCCACGGTCCGCTTCAGCGCGTTGGAGATTTCGCTCACCGTGTACTCGGCGGCGTTGCTTCGCGTTTCGGCTTTGGGCTCAGCCGCCTCCGATTCGAAAATGTCGCTCATCGAGTGACGGTGCGGCGGCACGCGCGGCGGGTCAAGTCCGCCGAAGTGCCTCTAACCGCCTGTTAAGCTCGGTATGTTTCAATCCGTTGAGTAAACCGGCAAACAGAATGGCGTCGAAGCCCCAATACAAGCCGCTGACCTCGCAGGTCACACTGGTCGTTGTCGCGCTTGCGGCCTTTTCGCTGGCGATCGTCATCGGATTCGGATTTTTCGCGACGCTCGAGACCGATCGGGTTTCACTGGAAAAACAGAAGGCCTTCGTCTCGGCAGGCGTCACGGATGCAACCGCCGAGGTCGTGCGCCAGCAGACCAGCGTCACCGTCTGGGACGATTCGGTGATCGCTGCGCGCCAGAGCGATCAGGGGTGGATGGCGGAAAACCTCGGCGAATGGATGCATTCCTACTACGGCATCGACCGCGTCTATGTGCTCGATTCCGGCGGCCGGCCGATCCACGCCATGCGCGACGGCAGCACCCTGTCGGGTTCGGTGTACGACGAAGACCGTCCTGAGATCGAACCGGCGGTCGCCAGGCTGCGCGCCCTGATCGCCGAAGCGGCTGGATCGGAGGATCCGCCGCCGCTCGTCGTCAGCGACCTTGCCTCCGTTGCTGGCAGACCCGCCATCGTGGCCATCCAGCCCATCGTCCCGAACTCCGGCCGCGTCCTCCAGGAGGTCGGCGAGGAATATGTCCACGTCGCGGTCCAGTTCATCGAAGGTGGCGTCGATTCCGACATCGCTAGGCAGTACCGGCTCTCGGACACGCATCTGCTGCCGCAACTCACCTCGACTCTGCCCGAGGCAAGTGTTCCGCTCATGGGCATGAACGGCGTCATTCTCGGGTATCTGACATGGGACCAGGAACGGCCAGGCCTTGGTCTCATCAAGGAAGCGAGTCCGGCTCTCATCGGGTTCGGCCTGCTTGCGGCCGGGGTTCTCTTGTTTCTGCTCAAGAACCTGCGCCGCGCGGCCGGCGAATTGCATCGCAGCCGCAGTCGCGCCCAATATCTCGCGTTTCACGACACACTGACCGGCTTGCCCAACCGCGCCCTCTTCGAGGACAGGTTGAAACGAGCGCTGCTGTCCGTCGCGCGCGACAATCGCAAGATAGCGCTGCTTTACCTGGATCTCGATCGCTTCAAGAACGTCAACGACACTTTCGGCCATGGCGCGGGAGACGAACTGGTCAAACAGTCCGCCACGCGGCTGGAAAGTTCGGTCCGGCAGGTCGACACCGTGGCCCGGCTCGGCGGCGATGAGTTTGCGATTATCATCTTCGACGCCAAGGACATCAGTACGGCCGAGGAGCTTTGCGAAAGGCTGCTTGCCGAAATCAACAAGCCTTTCAACCTGGCAGGCACCGAAGTTTTCGTCGGCGCCAGCATCGGCGTCGCCATCTCGAATGGCGCCGGCGCCGATCCCGCCGATCTGCTGCGCAAGGCCGATATCGCGCTCTACGAGGCGAAGAAGAACGGCCGCGGCAGGCATGAGGTCTTCGCCGGCGACATGGACGATCTGATTGCGCGCAAGCGCATGATCGAGAGCGATCTGCGCAAGGCGCTTTCGGCTGGCGGTGAACTCAAGCTCGCCTATCAACCGATCTACGCCGCCGATAGCATGGCAATCGTCGGGGCGGAGGCCCTAATCCGCTGGGAACACCCCATCCACGGCGTTCTATCGCCCGCGCATTTCGTGTCCATTGCGGAAGAACGCGGCATGACCGGCCTGCTCGGCGATTGGGTGCTGAAGGAGGTGACCAAATTCGCCGCGTTGAGCGACCTGCCATGGACCGCCTTCAATGTGTCGCCGCTGCAATTGCGCGATCCCGGGTTCGCGAGCCGCGTCCTTGCAGTCCTGGACAATGCCAAGATCGAGCCGTCGCGTATCCAGATTGAGATCGTCGAGAGCGCGTTGCTCGAAAACAGCCAGATCACGCGGGATGTGCTCACGGAGCTGCGCGATGCCGGCATCCGCATCGCGCTCGACGATTTCGGCACCGGCTATTCCTCGATCAACTATCTGAAGCGTCACATCATCGACAAGCTGAAGATAGACCGCTCCTTCGTGCGCATGCTGGGCAGCACGGAGGGAACGGCGATCGTCAGGGCGATCGTCGAGCTTGCCTCGGCGCTCAATGTGAAGGTGACCGCCGAAGGCGTCGAGACGGCCGAGCAGCGCGATCTGCTTGTCGGGATGGGCTGCGATGAATTGCAGGGCTTTTTGCTCTCGCCGGCTGTGGAGGCCGGCACGCTACTCGCCTCCCGCGTCTCGCCTCGGCGCAACTTTCCCCAATCTGCTTCGGGCGGTTGACCGCCCGATCCTGCTATTCGCTGGCGCCGATCACGGCGCCGGCCGCTGCTCCGCCCAGTCCGCCAACCAAGGCGCCCGGCGTTCCGGCGATCGCCGCTCCGGCGACGGCGCCGGTACCGGCCCCGATTACCGCGCCAGACGCAGTCCGCGTTGCCTTCGTCGATCCGCAACCGGCAAGCATCACGGAAACGAGCGTTATGGCCAGAATGCGGGTCATGGAGTCTCTCCGTCTTTTGTCAGGGTTGGCGGAGTCTGGCCCGATAGAGTTAACGGTTGCTTTCCCACGCGCAAAAAGTGGTCGCAACCGTCCGGCCACTCACCACCCCGGCAGGACGTGGCCTGGCTTCAGCCTGCGTCCGCGCCCAGCCGACGTCAGCGCGGCGAAATCGAAGCTGCCGGCATCCGCGTCCACGGGAACGGAAATGTTGTCGAGGCTGTCGGAGATATGACGGGCCATCGCATCGACGATTTCGGGTCGCGCGGAGTGGCCGCGCATGATGCCGATCTTGCAGTCGGGCAGCGCGCCGAATCCGTCGGTCTCGCCAAGCACGCGCATGCCCGGCCGCAGCGCGCATTCCGGCAGCACCGAGATGGCCAGGCCCGACATCACGGCGGCGGTGATGACGGTTGCAGAAAAGCTTGAGAACAGCACGCGATAGTCGCGGTTCATGCGGTCGAGCACGTCGCAGGCGGCGCGTCGCCAGATGCATGTCGGCCGCCCGAAAGCCATTGGCAGCACTTCCTGCTCGTGCGTCGCGTGATTGGCGGATGTGACCCATAGCAGGGGTTCGCGCCGCACCACTTCCGACTGGCCACGCGCGTCGCTGTGGGTGACGATCGCGAGGTCGAGATTGCCGCGCTTGATGTGTTCGACCAGGCCCGGCGTCGGCTCGCAGATCACGGTCAGTTCGACACGCGGGTTGGACCGCGCGAAGCGCGCCATGATCTCGGGCAGGAAGCGGTCGGCATAGTCGTCGGGGGTGCCTATGCGGATGGTCCCTTCCAGCGCGCGGTCGTCGAAGGCAGCCAGCGTCTCGCGATTGAGGTGCAGCAGCCTGCGCGCGTAGCTGAGGAGCTTTTCGCCCTCCTCGGTCAGCCTGTTGGAACGGCCATCCTTTTCAAAGAGCGGCTTGCCGATGCGCTCCTCGAGCCGCCGCATCTGCATCGAGACCGCCGACTGGGTCCGGTGCACCTCGTCGGCTGCGCGCGTGAAGCTGCCGGTGTCGGAGATCGTTATGAACGTATGCAACTGGTCCAGATCGAGCGGCGCGGCCATGGGCGTATCCATCATCGATGTTGATGATATAGATTAGAAACATTCGTTGGATAAATCAATCTCGCAGGCTCATTCTCGCGACGTCAGCAACAACGGGAGTGTCCCAGGGACTCGCCGAGGCCATCGTGGTTTCGGGCCGGCGTTGCTATGAGTGAAGGAGAACGAAAATGGCCACGATCCATGCAGCGCAGACGATGCACCAGACGGCACGTCCCGTGGCGCGCGTGGTGAACGCCATCGGCAATTTCCTGTCGGCCTGGAAAAACCGCCGCGATTTCTATCGCATGGGTGAGATGTCCGACACGGAACTTGCCGATATCGGACTGACGCGGTCCGACCTGAATGTCGTGGTCGACCTGCCCTTCAATCGCGACCCGACGACCTATCTTGGGCCTCTTGCGGAAGCGCGCCGCCGCGAGATCGAGGTCGCCGCGCGACAGATTGCATAGACGCAGGCTCCCCATCGCCGGTCCCCTCCGGCTGCCTGCATCCTGCCGGGCCCTCCACGGAGGACCCGGCTCTTTTTCACCGATACCGGTCCATGCCCTGCTTGAACTGGTCGAAGATCGACTCGACGCCCTTCTGGTATTCGTCGCGCTGTTTCGCGCCCGTCTCGAACATCTCGCCGAACAGGTCGTCATAAGGGTTTTTCTGCCGTCCGCCTTGGCCGGCGCGCGGCTCTGGATCCCTGGGCTCAGGAGCAGGCCGGCGCCCATCGGGAGCGCCACCTTGGGCGCCCTTCAGCATCTCCTCGAAAATTCTGCCGAGCGGATTGTCCCCCAATGGATTCTGCGCTGGATTCCGGGTTTGCGGCTCCGGCTCGGCGCGGCGCTGCCGCGGTGCTTCCGCCTGCGCCCCGCCGCCAAACATGTCCTTCAGCACCTTGCCGAACGGATTGTCGAACGGATCGAGCGGTTGTCCCTGAGGTTGTTGCGGCGCCTGCCGCTGCCGCGGTTGGGCCTGGCCGCCGCCTTTCATCATCTCGCCGCCCTGCCGCATCATCTGCTCGATGATTTCGCCGAGAGGATTGCCCGATCCGCCAAAGCCGGCCGCGGCTTGCCCTTGCCCGAACTGGCCGGGGTTGAATTGGCCCTGTCCGGACTGCCCCGTCGACTGCTTGAACAGCCCGCCCATGATCATGGAGGCGATCACCGGCAGCATCTGCTGCAGCACCTGCTGCCCGACGCCGGTGGCCTGCGCGGCCTGGCTCGCAACGGCGCGCGACAGGTCCTTGGAGCCGAAAAGGTGGCCCAGAATGCCGTTGCCCTCTGCCATGCCCTGCGGGGAGAAGGCGTTCTGCGCATCGTCGAAATATTTCACGTGCTGCCCGGTCGCCATCGCGTTGACGAAGGCGCCGATGCCGTAGGGATCCGACGCATTGCGTTTCAGGCCCTGGCTGAAGGCCGGCAGCAACGCCTCGACGGCTGCCTGCGTCTGCTGCTGCGACAGGCCGAACTGCCGCGCCAGCATTTCCATGCCCTGGCCACCCTGAGCATTGGCCAGCATGTCGTATAGCGACGGCATCGTCTCCTCCTAAAATCCGTTGATGGGGCTGAGCCTAGAGCGCCGCCTATGTCGACGCAACGGTCGATGGTTGCGCGTAAACCATGCCTGAAGGAAACGCGCGCCTGGAAGCGTGACTCAATAGGCGTATTCGAGGAATACCGGTTCGATCGAGCCGCCCCAGCGCGTATGGTAGGCGTTGAGCATTTCTTCCGCGCTGGTCGTGCCGCGCGCCACCACTTCGTCGAGCGTGGCGAGGAATGACGTCTCGTCATATCCGTCGCGGTTCTTCCGCCCGCGGTTGCGCAGGCCCTGCCGCGAAAGCGCGAGAACCTCGCGCGCGATCTCGCGCAGCGGCCTGCCGCGGAACTCGGCGTTGATGCCCTTGGCTGGAACGTCGTTGCGCATTGCCAGCACCTCCTCGAAGGTCCAGTCGCGCGTCAGCGTCTCCGCCGCGTCGAGCGTCTCGCGATCGTAGAGCAGTCCGACCCACAGCGCCGGCAGCGCGCAGATCCTGCGCCACGGCCCGCCGTCGGCGCCCCGCATTTCGAGGAACCGCTTCAGACGCACGTCGGGAAACAGCGTCGACAGATGGTTCGCCCAGTCGCCCATCGTGGCGGCGCCGTCAGGAACGTCGTCGCGCGCCTCGCCGGTCATGAACTGCCGGAAGGTGTAGCGGGTCATGTCGCGATAGGCGCCATCGCGGATGACGAAATACATGGGCACGTCGAGCGCCCATTCGACATAGTCGAAGAAGCCGAAATCGGGCGAGAAGCAGAATTCCAGCAGCCCCGAGCGCTGGTTGTCGGTATCGCGCCAGATGTCGCCGCGCCAGCTCAAGAGCCCGTTCGGATGGCCTTCGGTGAACGGCGAGTTGGCGAACAGCGCCGTCGCCAGCGGCTGCAGCTTCAGCGACACCTGCATCTTGCGCCGCATGTCCGCCTCGCTCTCGAAGTCGAGGTTCACCTGGATCGTGCAGGTGCGGTACATCATGTCGAGGCCCTTCGAGCCGACCTTCGGCATGTAACGCGTCATGATCTCGTAGCGCGATTTCGGCATCTTCGGCGTCTCGGCGAGCGACCATTTCGGGCTGCCGCCCAGCCCGAGGAAGCGGATTCCCATCGGCTCGGCGATCTCGCGCACCTGCGCCAGATGCGCGTTACCCTCGCGGCAGGTCTGGTGGATCGTCTCCAGCGGCGCTCCCGAAAGCTCGAACTGTCCGCCGGGCTCGAGCGAGATCGCTCCCTGTCCGGTCGGCTCGACCAGCCCGATGATGCGGCCGGCATCGAGGATGGGCTCCCAGCCGAGCTTTTCCTGCATTCCCTCCAGGATCGCGCGGATGCCGCGCTGGCCGCCATAGGGCACAGGGGAGTTGCCGTCGATGTAGAAGGGAAACTTCTCGTGTTCGGTGCCGATCCGCCACTTCTCGGGCGGCTTGTTGCCTTCGGCAAGATGCGCGACGAGTTCGTCGATCGTCTCGATCGGCCGGGAATCGGTTGTGTCGCGCGCCATGCATATGCCCTCAGGCGGCCAAGGCGGCCGACCGCGCTTGATGGACGAATTGTCATCGGCGGATCAAGCGAATTTTGCTGATCCAGGGCTGAAGCGGGCTTGAAGCGCCTACCAGTCGCCGATACTCGCCTGGATGACGGCGAGAGCGGCAACGGCTGCCGTGTCGGCCCTCAGGATGCGCGGTCCGAGCGGAATTGCCGTCACGAAGGGCAGCGCGCGAAGCTGCTTTCTTTCCTCGTCCGAGAACCCGCCCTCTGGCCCGACCAGCAGGCCGATCCTGGTCTCGCGGATGGCCTGCAGCGCCGCCAGCGGATTGTTGGTCTCCGCGCTCTCGTCGCAGAAGATCAGCCGGCGGTCCTTGTCCCAGTCGGCAAGCAGCGACGGGAACTTCCGCGCCTCACGCACGTCGGGGATGGCAAGGATGCCGCATTGCTCGGCGGCTTCGATCGCATTTGCCCGCAACCGGTCGGTTCCGACCTTGGCGAGCTGCGTGTGCTGGGTGATGACAGGTTGCAGCACACCGGCGCCCATCTCCACCGCCTTCTGCACAAGATAGTCGAGACGGCCGACCTTCAAGGGTGCGAAGCAATAGACGAGGTCGCAGGGCGCCGGCTGCGGCCGCGTCTGCTCAACTGTCTCAAGCCGCACCGCTTTTTTGGACTTCACCGCAACCCGTGCCAACCACTCGCCGTCGCGTCCGTTGAAGACGAGCAATTCCGCGCCCTCGGCCATGCGCATTACGTGCATGAGATAACGGCTCTGCTCCGGGCTCGCATCGATCGAGGCTCCCGGGCCAAGGTCCTGCGGCACGAAAAGCCGCTGCATTTTGTAGTTGGCGCGCATGCTGCGAGGAATGCGGCAGGGCGAGGTCGCGGTCAAGTTGTGCTGTAGATAACGAACTCACATCGAGAGTCAGGACCCGTTAATCCGAAAATTGCAAACGGCAGCTGAGCGGGACGAAGCGGTCGCTGACGCAGGATCTCTCCAATGACCGCTCCTGCCATCGCTCGATAGATGGGTGGCAAAATGCCACTTGGGCTATACGCATCCCAGCTTGATCACAGGGGATGTCCCGAAGGTTGTTGAACTTCGTTGAGCGGCGATGCCGGGTTGAACGTTACGCGGCCCTCGATGCGGGGGCAACGAACTTTTCGGCATTGCGGCGCTGATGGGCAATGAGGGCTG
>Ga0105046_10009294_pt1 | contig 15389 bp, 10 predicted proteins | sample MAT03_FD_78385 | JGI IMG/M metagenome (GOLD analysis project Ga0105046, IMG submission 78385) | Freshwater microbial communities from Lake Fryxell liftoff mats and glacier meltwater in Antarctica - MAT-03 (megahit assembly) | ecosystem: Environmental > Aquatic > Freshwater > Ice > Liftoff...
ATTCAAAATGTAGAATCAGAGCATGATGGCATGGAAGGAGTGATAAAAGTTACCACCAGCCAGCAACTGACGGGTGAAAGCCTGAAATCATTTTTAAAGTTTGACCCCGATCTTGCTTACACGGTTGAGGCGAACGATTATGGCTTTACTCTACGCAGTAATAAGTTTGATACTGAAAAAAGTTATGCATTGACTGTTGTGAAAGGTTTACGGGGAAAAATTGGTGGCGTAATGAAAGAAGATTATAACGGTGGTGTTGCTTTCGGAGAGCTGGAATCAGGTATCAGTTTTACCAATAGCAAAGCAGTTTACCTTTCTAAAAAGGGGGGCAAGAATATAGAAGTACAGATTACGAATGTGCCGAAAGTGAAATTGATTATCTCAAAGATTTATGAGAATAACTTATTGCTGGCGCAACGTTATGGCTATACTCCCCAGGAAAAAAGAAGTGGCCCCGATTATGCCAGCTACGATGGTGAATATGATGGAGACTATTCGGATGAATACGGTGGTGGCGATGCCATGTTGGGTGATGTTATTTATGAAAAAGAAATTGATACCCGTTCATTGCCAAAAAGTGGTGCTGGCAGAATATTGAATTTCTCGCAGTTTGAAGACAGGCTGCCTGATTTCAAAGGCGTTTATCATATCGTTATCCGTTCTGCGGAAGATTATTGGGTAAAAGACAGCCGTTATATTTCTTTGTCTGACCTGGGACTGATTGCCAAAGAAGGACAGGATAAAATTTATGTGTTTACCAACTCAATAAAATCTGCCAACCCGGTTAATGGAGTGAATGTATCTGTTTATTCAACCAACAACCAATTGATTGGTACCGGAGCTACTGATAAAGATGGTGTCGCAACTATTCCTTATAGCAAAAAAGATTTTAGTGGGTTTAAACCAGCGATGGTGATTGCAAAAACTGCTGATGATTTCAACTATCTGCCTTTTAATAATACAAGGGTAAATACTTCAAGGTTTGATGTGGCTGGTAAAAGAAACAATCCTTCTGGGTTTGATGCATTTGTATATGCAGAAAGAGATGTGTATCGTCCGGGCGAAAAAATTAATTTCTCTGTTATCATTCGGGATGCTCAATGGAAAAATCCGGGAGATGTGCCATTAAAGATGAAATTCCTGATGCCAAATGGTAAAGAACTGAAATCATTCAGAAAAAGTTTGAATGAAGAAGGTTCGGTGGAAGGAAGTATTGATATTGCTACGGCTGCTATAACCGGTAGCTATACATTGGAAGTTTATACCTCTACTGATGTGTTGCTTGCTTCAAAGAATTTTTCCGTGGAGGAATTTGTGCCTGACCGTATCCGGGTAAATACAAAATTAGATAAGGAATATTTACGTTCTGGTGATGTGGCAAAACTCAATATCAATGCCATGAATTTTTTCGGCCCACCAGCGGCTAATCGTAAATATGAAACAGAGATTCAGGTGAAACAAAAGTTTTTTTCTTCCAAAAATTTTGAGGGATATGATTTCAGCCTGGCTAATCAGAATACTTTCTTCGATAAAGAAGTAAAGGAAGGGACAACGGACGCATCTGGTAATGCCAATATTGAGTACACAGTACCTGCTACTTATGCTAACATGGGTGCCTTACAAACAAGTTTCTATACAACAGTATTTGATGAAACAGGAAGACCAGTAAGCCGAGCCACTACGGTTGATATTTTTACACAGGATGTTTTCTTCGGTATAAAACAGGATTGGTTCTATTATTATCCGTTGAATCAGCCGGTGAAGTTTAATCTGGTGGCCGTAAACAAGGACGGTAATGCCACCAGCTCAACCGCAAGGGTAGAAGTGATCAAGCATGAGTACAGAACTGTGTTGACCAAAAGCGGAAGTTATTTCCGTTACGAATCACAGAAAGAGGATAAGCTAATGATTGAACAGCAAATTTCTGTTGGTAATAATACCATTTACAGCTATGTGCCAAGAAGCCCTGGTGATTATGAAGTAAAAGTGTATCGTCCCGGTGCTAATAATTATGTGAGCCGCAGTTTTTACAGCTATGGAAGTTATGGAGGCAACAATAATTCTTTTGAAGTGAACAACGAAGGGAATATTGAAATTGAGATTGACAAGAAATCTTATGCATCCGGAGAAAGTGTAAAAGCTTTATTCAAAACTCCGTTCAGTGGTAAAATGCTGATAACATTGGAAACTGACCATGTTGTTTCTCATCAGTATGTTGATGTGAGTAACAGGACCGCCAGCGTTGTTTTAAAATTGAATGCTGACCATGTGCCGAATGTTTATATCACGGCTACATTAATTAAACCGCATGAAGTATCAGACATTCCGTTAACTGTCGCACATGGATTTAAGAATGTAACAGTGGAAGACAAAAACAGGAAAATCACTACGGAAGTGGTTGCACAGAAAACAGTACGTTCTAAAACACACCAGAAAGTAACGGTAAAAGCTGCCCCCGGTAGTTTTGTTACGCTGTCTGCTGTTGATAACGGGGTATTGCAGGTAAGTGATTTTAAAACACCAAACCCTTATGATTATTTCTATCAGAAGAAAGCCTTACAGGTTTCTGCATTCGATTTATATCCTTTATTATTTGCAGAAGTAAGAGCTAAACTCAGCAGCACCGGTGGTGATGGGATGATGGATATGGAAAAAAGGTCGAACCCGATGCCAGCTAAAAGAATAAAAGTAGTTAGCTATTGGGGTGGTATTAAAAAAGCTAATGGAAGTGGCGTCGCTGAATTTGAATTTGATATTCCGCAGTTCAGCGGAGAATTAAGATTGATGGCTGTTGCTTATAAAGGACAAAGCTTTGGTGCAGCCGATAATACGATGACTGTTGCTGACCCGATTGTTGTAAGTACAGCTCTGCCAAGATTTTTAAGTCCTGGTGATACGGTAAATGTGCCGGTAACATTGACTAATACAACTGATAAAGCAGCGAATGTAACCGCCACTATAGGAGTAGAAGGCCCGATGAAAGTAGTAGGTAGTAACAATCAATCGGTAAGCCTTGCTGCAAAAAGCGAAGGCCGTGCAACATTCAAAATTGTTGCTGACCCAACTATCAATGTTGGTAAAGTAACCGTGACAGTAAGTGGATTGGGAGAGAAGTTTACCGATGCAACAGAAATTTCTGTACGTCCGCCATCTACATTACAGAAATCAACAGGTAGCGGTTCAATTGCCGGAGGAAGTTCGCAAAAGATAAACATTGGCCTGAGTGATTTTATACCAGGCAGCATTAACTACAGTTTAGTGGTAAGCCGTTCACCTGCGCTGGAGTTAGGCGAACAATTAAAATATCTTGTCCAGTATCCTTATGGTTGTACAGAGCAAACTGTGTCGGCTGCCTTTCCACAAATCTATTACAGTGATTTGTCTGATTTGATGATGCTGAACAAAGAGCAGAATAAAACGAATGCCAACACTAATATTATGGAAGCCATCCGAAAAATCAAAATGCGGCAGTTGTATAATGGTGCTGTCACTTTGTGGGATGGTGAAGGCAAAGAAGACTGGTGGACCACCATTTATTCTGCACACTTTTTACTCGAAGCAAGGAAAGCAGGATTTGATGTGGACAATAGTTTATTGGAAACGATGCTGAACTATATTAACAACAAGTTGAAGAATAAGGAAACTATTACTTATTACTACAACCGTGACCAGAATAAGAAGATTGCACCGAAAGAAGTTGCATACGGATTATATGTACTGGCTCTTGCAGGAAGAACAAATGTGCCTGCAATGAACTATTATAAAGCCAATACTTTGATGCTTGCATTAGACAGCCGTTATTTATTAGCCGCAGCGTATGCAACGGCTGGTGACAGAAAATCCTTCACTGCCATGTTACCCGCATCATTCAGTGGAGAGGAATCAGTAGCACAAACAGGTGGCAGCTATTATTCTGATGTAAGGGATGAAGCCATTGCATTAAACGCATTGATTGATGTGGACCCCGGTAATGGACAGATTGGCATTATGGTAAAACATGTGGCTGATAAATTAAAAGCAAGAAGATACCTGAGCACACAGGAAAGAGCATTTGCTTTTCTTGCTTTGGGTAAACATGCAAAGACTGCCAATAATTCTACAGCAACTGCTGAAATAAAAGTAAACGGTAAAGTGATTGCTAAAGTAGATGGCGGTCAGTGGACGGGTGATATGAAAGCTCTGGGTGGTAACAATGTTGAGATTGCTACGAAAGGAAATGGACGTTTGTATTATTTCTGGCAAGCCGAAGGCATCAGTGCCAGCGGTGCTTACAAAGAAGAAGACAGCTACCTGAAAGTAAGAAAACGTTTCTTCGACAGGAATGGTAAGCCGATTACTACAAACACCTTTAAGCAAAATGATTTGATCATTATCGGTGTTACACTGGAACGTTCATTTAATACACCAATAGAAAATGTAGTTATTACTGACCTGTTGCCTGCCGGTTTTGAAATTGAAAACCCAAGAACAAAAGAAATACCCGGTATGGATTGGATAAAAGATGCTTCTACACCAACGGCATTGGATGTGCGGGACGACCGTATCCATTTCTTTGTAGATGCAAATAGTAATAAACAAACGTATTACTATGCTGTCCGTGCCGTATCACCCGGTAATTATAAAATGGGACCGGTAAGTGCAGATGCCATGTATAATGGAGAATATCATTCTTATAATGGAGCAGGAGCAGTGAGGGTAATTCAGTAGGAATAAAATTGTAGTTTTAAAGCCTCTCAATTACGAGAGGCTTTTTTATGCAAGCTCCTATTCAAAAAAATATTGCTGTAGTATGTAACCCGCTTGCCGGAGCAGGTAAAGCGATAAAATTGGCCGAAAGAATTTCGGAAAAATTATCTGCCCCGGAAATTCTATTTTCTGTTTTCAATGAAAAATGGCCAGAAGATTTTGAAAACTTTACTGATGTTTTTGTTGTTGGTGGCGATGGAACACTGAATTATTTTGTCAATCTTTACCCAAATATAAAATTACCCTTAGTTATTTTCAATGGTGGAACCGGTAATGATTTTCACTGGCTGCTTTATGGCAAAATTAATTTTGAAAACCAGATCCAACTTGCTTTGTCGGCAGAACCTAAACCCATTGATCTTGGAAGGTGTAATGAAAAATATTTTATCAACGGAGTTGGAGTTGGTTTTGAAGGTGAAGTGGCAAAAAGCCTTACAGGGAAAAAGAAAAAAGCCGGTAAGGCTTCATTTATGGCAATGATACTGAAAAAAATATTTTCGTATCGTTCAAGAACTTACCGGATAATAGCAGATGGTAAAACAATTGCTGAAAAAAAGTATTTTATTATTGATATCAGTAATGGCAGCAGGGCTGGCGGGGGTTTTCATATTGCCCCACAGGCAAAAGCAGATGACGGTTTGTTTGATATGGTTATGATAGCTGCACTTCGCCCCATATATCGTTTAAGATGGCTACCGGTTATTGAGAAAGGGCAACACTTAAATCTTTCTTTTGTTAATCATTTTAAAGCGAAGCAAATATCAATAGAGAGTAATGAGAGTATTTCATTTCACCTCGATGGAGAATATTATGAAGCTGCTAAGCTCGATGTGGATTTAATGCCGGGAAAACTTTTATTCAGGTACTAATAAAAAAAGTCCGGATCTTTCGAACCGAACTTATTAAAGCTTCTTCATCCCGATAGTACTGAGCTTGTCGAAGTATCGGGACGTTATTAATTAATATTAATAATCGTTACTGAATCCACCGCTGCCGCCACGGTCACGGTTGTAACCGCCGCCGCCACCACCGCCGCTTTTACCTTTGTAGCCGCCGCCACCGCCGCCGCCACCTTTGTAGCCGCCACCGCCGCCGCCACCACTGTAGCCGCCACCGCCGCCACCGCCGCCGAAGCTTCTTTTCTTGAAGCCACTGCCACCACCACCTTCTGGTTTTGGACGACTTTCGTTAACTACGATGTTACGACCGTCAACTTCGGTACCATTCAAAGCAGCAATAGCCGCTTGTGCCTGTTCGTCGTTGGCCATTTCCACAAAACCAAAGCCTTTGCTGCGGTTAGTGAATTTGTCGTTAACAATTTTAGCCGAAACTACTTCACCATGTGAAGCAAAAAGGTTGGCGAGCTCCTGGTCTTTCAGGTTCCAACTGAGGTTTCCTACGTAAATGTTCATTTTGAGAGGTTTTAAAAAAAAATAAAAGTGTCAACAGTAAACAGTAACCTATGAACATTATAAGGTTTTCGAAACGTTCAGGACTTGTGAAACTGAAAGAGCACCAAATGCAAGACAAAATAACGGAATTTTTTCCCACATCTGGACAAATTTTTGCCCCGGAAAGATCCGAAAATCGGAAAATTTCCTTAAAGACCTGATTTTTAGCTGATAACACTTAAAGGTAGCAAATAGATTTGCAGAAAATACGGAGCGAAACAAGGTTGCTGGCTTCTAAACTACCAGTTTTATTCACAATGGAATAAAAAAAAGTCCCTCCAATAATAGAGAGACTTTTTAAATAGGTTCGAAAATATTATTCAGCTACTACTTCAAATTCAACCTCAGTTGACTTGCCATTACCAAAATCAATTGTGGCTTTGTAAGTACCCAGCTCTTTTACTTCGTCAGCGATAGTGATTTTTCTACGGTCAATTTCATACCCTTTTTGCTCCCGGATTGCACGGCTGATTTGCAGAGAAGTTATGCTACCGAATATTTTACCACTTGTTCCTGTTTTGGCACCCAGCTTTAATGGAGCTTCAGTCAACTTAGCAATTACATTATTCACTTCTGCAAGCATTTTATCTTCTTTCTTTTTCACTTGCTTCATTCTCTCTTCTAATTGCTTCTTATTGCTGGGGCTGTTTTCAATGGCCAGTTGACGGGGTAGTAAATAATTACGGGCATAGCCGTTCTTTACTTTTACTACTTCGTTTTTGCCACCAAGATTATCTACGTCCTGAATTAAAATGATTTCCATTGTTCTCTTTTTGTTCACCAACCCAGTCTCGCCTGAGGCCAGACTGTCTCTCTCGCCTCAGGCGAGAGATTAGGGTGAGGTTATTTTAAAAGGTCTGTTACGTAAGGCAGTAATGACATCTGACGGGCTTTTTTTACCGCATCAGAAACTTTGCGCTGAAACTTCAGGCTGTTTCCAGAAAGGCGGCGGGGTAATAATTTTCCCTGCTCGTTCAGAAATTTTTTCAAAAACTCTACATCTTTGTAATCAATGTAGCGGATTTTATATTTTTTAAAGCGACAGAATTTTTTTACTCTTTTGTCTGCTTTAATAGCGGTCAGATATTTTATTTCGTTTTTTGCCATGGCTTATACCTCCGCTAATTTTTCAGTTCCGGTTTTAGCGCCACTTTTCTTTCTTGCATTATACTCGACGGCGTATTTATCGAGTTTAGTGCACAGGTGACGAAGTGCTGCTTCGTCACGGAGTAATTGAATTTTCAATTTCTCATTAAAATCAGATGCCGCAGTGTACTGTAGCACCCAATATAATCCCGTTGTTTTTTTCTGGATCGGGTAAGCCAATGATTTCAGTCCCCAGGGATTTTCAGCCACAATAGAGCCACCTGCATCGGTGATCAGCTTCGCATATTTTTTTTGCTCAGCCTTAAACTCATCATCGCTCAAAACAGGGGTAAAAATCACCATCAATTCGTAATTGTTCATTTTACCTTTTTGTTTTAGTCCCGCCTTCGCAAAAGCTATGGCGGGCAAGTTTAAAATTCGATTTATCCGCCATAGCATTTTCGAAGGCGGTTTATCCCAATGGACATTCCGCATTGTGCGAAAAGAATCTGCGAACACAGATTTGGGGCGGCAAAGATAGGGATAACATATCAGAAAACAGGAAGCAAAAATGAAATAATCCCATTGCTCACATAGTTATTTTATTTTACCAGGATGGTGGTTTTCAGCGACTTAAAATTTATTAGTATTAAAAAATTTCGAGGTAAGCTAAAAGAATTTCAACCCGGGTACCTCTGACTTCTCCCTTTTCATTTTTCAGATCTGTAATCGTTACCCCATAGTTCAAAGCATGTTCTTTATTAAATAATTCAATACGCTTCACGGTAATTTCCATCCCATGAGAACGGCGTATGAATCCTGATTTTTCTTTGAGTTGCCTCGCTGCTTCACGGCCAATGCCGTTATCTTCAATCACACATAACAGCATTTTTTCTTTTTTCATAATCTCAATTTTAAGAAACCCATCTTTTTCTTTAGGAAGCAAACCATGAAGAATGGCGTTCTCCACAAACGGCTGAATAATCAATGGAGGTACCTCTGTAATAGCAGGGTCAACATCGTGGATTTGGATATTATAATGAAAACGATCTAAAAAACGAATTTGTTCCAGCTGCATATATAGTTCTGCCACTTCTAATTCATCCTTAAGGATGATCTTTTTTTGTCGTGAATGATCAAGTATTTGTCGCACCAACTTTGCAAACTTGCTGATATAGAGGTTGGCTTGGGCACGGTCATTACTATTAATAAAAGAATTGATTGTATTGAGTGAGTTAAAAATAAAATGAGGGTTCATCTGGGTACGCAAAGCACTATTCTCCAGTTCATTCAGCTTTATTTCATAATCACTGCGCAGGCGGGCCTCTTTATTTATCTGCCGGATCCTGAATTGGTAAAGCATATAAAAAATTCCGGCTATCAGGGTAAGAAGTAATATCCTGAACCACCAGGTGGCAGTAAACGGTTTACCAATGTGCAGATTAATCTGTTGTCCGCTTTCATTCCATTCGCCGGAAACATTTCTTGCTTTGAACTTCAGCACATAATCCCCGCCTGGTACATTCGTATAAGCACCACTTCTTTTTTCCCCAATATATTGCCAATCCTTATCAAAGCCTTCCAGCTTGTAAGCGTATTCTATATCTTCGGCGTCAGTAAAATTGAATGAACTTATGTCAAAAGCGAAAAAATTTTGATCATACCTTAATTTTATTTTTTTAATAGCACTAATCGCTTCTGTTGTCACTAATGGTTTATCATACATCCGAAAACCAGTCAGGTAAGGAACTGGTGAAGAGTTTGTTTCATATATCTTATCAGGAAAAATTTCATAATACCCCCTGCTGCTGCCAATTAGTATAGTTCCCCGGGGTGAAAGGGTCAACGAGCGGCTGGACAGCTGGACATTGGTTAGTCCTTCTTTTTCTCCCAACACCAAAATTTTTCCTGATACTAAATGTAACCGGCCTACAATCCTGTTATTGGAGAACCATAGAAACTCTCCATCTGGCAACAAGCCCCTGATATCATTAACGCCTGCATATGGTTGTTTCAAAAAAATCAATTCCGCCGGGGCGTTTCTCTTTAACCTGACAATACCTTTACTGGTACCCACAAACAATTCTTCCCGGTGCCAGGTGATTTTATAAACACTAAAAGGCGGTGCTATAGAGTTCAGGAGGGCTGAACGATCATTGAGTTGTTTGGTAAAGGGGTCATACTCATATAATTTGCCCGAAGTTGTCACCAGCCAGATATGTTGTTTTGAATCATAGCAAATGTTGACCACCCCGGTCAATTTGAAAAGGGCAGAACTATCAGTTCTGTAAGAAGTGTAAAAAGTTGTTTTAGGATCAAAGATTCCGGGTCTGCCATACCCGATCTGCATAATCCTTTCATCAGGCAGCAACAAAAGATCTGTCATTCCATCTTCGAAAATTGGATAAGGATTAGTAACCCGGCTAAAACCACGGAAGGACTTTTGCACTTTATCATAACGCAGTAGTCCAAGCCTGTTACTTCCCATCCAGACAATACCCTTCTTATCCACCAGGCCGCATTGAATATTCTCAACCGGTTTATCTGTACCAATTGATGAATAACCTTTATAGTTTATATATTTTCCTGTTTTATAATTATAGAAACTGGGTCCTTTTTCCGTACCCACCAGTAAATTATTGCTGTCGATTACGAGAAGACTCAGCACTAGTCCACTCTGTAAAGCACCGGGCAAAAAATCATTCTGGGAATGAAATCTGACAGAATTATTTTCAGGATTAAACCGGTAGACTCCTCTTGAGCCGGTACCAATCCAGATATTATGCTGCCTGTCTTCGTAAATACATACAACACTTCCCCCCTCAAAACCATAAGGATTATAAGGGTCAGATTCAAATGTCACGATTTTATTTTCGTAGGGCAGGAATTCCGCAAGCCGGTGATAATATGATGCAATCCATATCCGGCCATTATGATCCTTCAAAATATCATAAACTGTATTATAGCGGACACTGTCATTTTTACCCAAAACTCCGGGAACAAGAGTATGTTTTTTTGTATTTACATTCACCCTGGCGATGCCATGGGATAAATATCCGGTAATTATTTCTTCCTCATTAAGTTTCTCCACCCCAAACATATTGGGGCAACACGTATCAGCAGAAGCTGTTTTATAATAAATACTGTCAAGCAGGTTACTTGCAATATTGATCTTAAAAAAAGGAAGACTGTTATTTGTCGTGACAAATAATAAGTCGTTATTGAAAAATTTCAGTTTTCTGATCGATTGCAACCTGGTTTCCACCTTATATTGTTGGCTTAAATTTTCCCATTGATTTTGCCTGGGAGTAAAACGGAACAACCCTGCTGCTCCTCCCACATACATATTGCCATTGATGTCTTCTTCAAAATCAAAAATGCCTGTCTTATCAATGACTTTAGCCTCTTTTTGAGACGTATCAAAATGAATGAATTTATTGGCTGCAAAATCAAAGCGGACTACTCCGGATGTGGTGCCGATCCATAATTCGCCTTTGCTGTTTGAAAAAAGTGATAGTATAATATTGGAGGGCAACCCTTTCTTTTCATCACTGAAGTAGTTGGTAAAAGAATATCCGTCAAACCTGTTCAGGCCGTTACCTGTACCAAACCACATGAAACCGTATTTGTCCTGGACAATAGCATTCACCCGGGTATCTGACAATCCCTTGTCTAAAAAAAGCTTATAGAAGTTATAAGAAGGTTGTGCCTGAAGATAACCCTGGTAAAAAAAGGTAAAAAAGCTTAGTAAATACAATTTTCTGATACAGTGCATAAAAGACACCAAGTTATGAGTTTGTTGCTATAGTCAGGATAAATTCCGTTAAGTCAAAACCTGTAATCATTAATTTAAACTTCAGTTTTATTATAACTATTCAATCTTTGTGCAAACCACCTTTATGTTATGCCTTTTTCAAATAGTAAACTTACTGAAAAACTGGAGGCGCAAAATCGCCTGATTAGTAAACAGAACGAACAGATCGGACAAATGAATGAGTTGCTGAAATTAAAGGTCCTTCAGGCACGGATGAATCCCCATTTTTTGTTCAACTCGCTGAATTCAATACAATATTTTATTACAGCAGGTGATATGAAAGCCTCACTGCAATACATCAGCCGGTTTTCTGCTTTTTTAAGAAAAGTGATTCATTTCGGTGATGAGCTTTCAATTCTTGTAAGCGATGAAGCAGCCCTTTTAAAAGAGTATCTCTGGCTTGAACATAGCCGGTTTCCCGATAAATTTGAATATGAGATTACAATACCTGATAATGCGCAACAGGCGTCAATCTTACCTTTACTGACACACGGACTGGTAGAAGAAGCACTCTACAAAGGTGTATTAAATCTGAATAGGGGAAATAAAGGAAAACTGTTAATTGCCTTCGAATTGAATAAGAGTTTTTTAACGGTAACGGTGACTGACAACGGCATTAAGCGAAAGGAGGCGGCGGAACTGGAAATAAAAAAAAGTTTGGGGCCGGAAAAAGAGGATATGCTTACAAGGCGGATCAAATTATTTAACCGCCAGGAAAAAAGAAAGATCGTTCTGAAGATAACCGCTGATGAAAATAGAAATGAGGCGAATCTGCAGATTCCTCAGCCTTTATTTAAGAGACCCATTTTGTAACTTACAAAACAGTTGATATGAAATACAAAGCACTGATTGTAGAAGATGAGGTTCGCAGCCGGGATTTTTTAAAAAGCCTGATCCAGGAATTTTGCCCGGTACTGGAAGTATGTGGAAGTGCTGCTAATGTAGAGGAGGCAGTGGCTTTTATCAATGCACTTACTCCCGATATTGTATTTATGGATATTGAGATGCAAACAGGTACTGGTTTTGATGTGCTGCAACAGGTGAAGCAGCGGAACTTTCATGTGATTTTCACTACTGCATACGATCATTATGCGATTAAGGCAATCAAATTCAGTGCTGTTGATTATCTCCTGAAACCAATTAATCTTGAAGAACTCCAGGAGGCAGTAGGCAAAGCGGTAGAGAATATTCATCAGAAAGCAGAAGGCAATAAGCTGGATATGCTGATCAAAAATCTTAAACGGCCCGCTGGGGAGGACTTTTCTATTAGTCTTTCGACCTCGGAAGGAGTAGAATTCATTCAATTAGCCAGTATTATCCGGCTGGAGGCCAATGGTCCTTATACCACTTTTTTTATAAAAGAAAAGCGTAAGATCATGGTGAGCAAGAATCTGAAGGAGTATGAATTACTACTCTCTGACCATGGTTTTTTCCGGGTGCATAATTCCCATATCATCAGTTTGAATGAAGTAAGAAAGATGATCAGGACTGATGGTGGTTATGCAGTGATGAATGATGATTCCCAGATTGCTATATCCCCCAAGAAAAAAGATGAGTTCATGGCGCTGATGGGCAAAAGGTTAGTTTAGAACCTGATTATTTGCAAAATAAATCTAACGGCCTTCGGATTTTTAATGCAGGAGCTGCATCTTAACCTATTATTTTTTTTAAGAATTTCTTCATTTGATCGGGTGCTTCCACATGGGTCCTTATAAAAGATGTTCGGGGAGTATTTCAACACTTTCTTTTTTTAAATGGCTCCAGCAGGTAATATTCTTGCTTTTCATTTTCCTGTTACCGCCATTTACACTTGAACTTACTTGTTGCCTCTGACAAATCCGTTAATTAAAAACACTTATTCGTTAAACGGCGCTAATAACAGGATTTAAGCCATTGTAATTTGCTGTTGAATTTAAAAAACAACAATTATGAAAAGGTTTTTCCCCATCAAATCATTGAGCAAATTTTTATTTACTTTACTATTAATTGTAACCTGTGTCTTTGCAAATGCACAATCTGTAGCCATCAATAACGATGGGTCTGCTGCAGATCCGAGTGCTATGTTAGATGTATTAAACCCTAACAAAGGGTTATTGATCCCCAGGATAAGGTTACTGGGCTCAAATGACGTGGCAACAATTTCAACACCTGCCACTTCGCTGTTAATTTATAATACCAATAATTCAGGAGGTCCCAATGCAGTAACTATTGGTTTCTACTATTGGAATGGAGTTTTATGGGTGAAGCTTGCCGCCACAACAGGTAGTGGTGCAGCATGGTTAACTACAGGAAATACAGGTACTGTGGATGGTACTGATTTTATGGGAACCCCAGATAATGTTGCATTAAATTTCAGGGTGAACAATGAAAGATCCGGAAGACTGGATCCGATTAATGGGAACACATTTTGGGGGTACCGCTCAGGCAAAGCCAACACCACCGGTACTAATAATACAGCAATAGGCAGAGATGCACTGTTAACAAACATTGATGGTGTATCAAACACTTCTGTCGGAGTAAACAGTCTTAGATTCAACGTATCAGGGAATAGCAATACAGCCATTGGATCGGCGGCTATGCAAAATAATATATCCGGAGTTCTCAATACGGCTGTAGGTAGTAGTGCTTTATCTTCAAATACTACCGGGTATCAAAATGTGGGATTAGGTGCTTCGGCGCTTGGCTCCAATAACACCGGTTTCAATAACAGCGCCTTTGGAGCACATGCATTAGCAGATAATACAGCTGGTTCTCATAACATAGGCGCAGGATATTATGCACTTAACAACAATACGATAGGGATCAGAAATACTGCCGTGGGGAGTAATGCTCTTAATAGAAATACATCAGGAAATAATAATACTGCCAGCGGTTATTTTGCACTTTATTCTAACACTACAGCAATTAATAACAGCGCAAATGGCTATGGTGCACTTGCTGATAATACCACCGGTGATGGTAATACAGCTTTTGGAGCTTATTCCCTTAATAATAACATATCCGCGGATAATAATACAGCTATTGGGAGTTATTCATTATTATCCAACTTAACAGGAATTCAAAATGTGGCGAGTGGCTCAGATGCCCTTCGGAAAAATACATCAGGAAGTGCAAATACTTCAAATGGTTACCAGGCACTTTATAATAATTTAACCGGCGGACAGAATACTGCTACAGGTGCCTTCTCACTTTTTGCCAATACAGCTTTTAATAACACGGCGATCGGGTTTAGTGCCTTGCGGGCAAATACAACAGGAACACAAAATACAGCAATAGGTGTTAATGCACTTCGATCTACAACTAACGGGGATGAGAATACTGCTACTGGCTTACAGGCACTTTATTCAAATACTTCCGGGTTTTATAATACTGCTATGGGTGTAAGTGCTATTAGTGATAACATTACTGGTAATGATAATACAGCAGTGGGTCATGAAGCGCTTAAAAATAATACAGCTTCTCTTAATGCCGCATTTGGATCTGGTTCTCTTTTCCGTAACACTACCGGTCAGTCTAATACTGGTATAGGGACAGGCGCCCTTTTTAATAATAATACAGGAGATAGAAATACTGCAATTGGTGAGGGTGCTTTAAGTGCTAATGCGGGGGGTGATTATAATACTACTATAGGCTACCATGCAGATGTGAGTATAGGAAACCTAACCAATGCCACTGCGATTGGTTACTTTTCAATAGTAAATGCCAGTAATAAAGTCCGTATAGGGAATATCAATGTTACTGTTATTGAGGGCCAGGTGCCTTACAGTTTTCCATCTGATGCAAGATTTAAGTACAATATAAAAAATGATGTACCAGGATTAGATTTTATTAAAAAGCTTAACCCGGTTACCTATTATTTTGACGAGCAGAAATTAGATGAGTTCAACAAAACCGGTATCCTAAACTCTTCGTCGAATGAAAACTCCATACAACATGCATCCTATGCAGGCGAAAAACAATTGCACACCGGTTTCCTGGCGCAGGATGTGGAAAAGATAGCTATGGAGTTGGGATATAAGTTTGATGGTGTTCATGCACCTGCCAATGAAAAAGATCATTATAGCCTTGCCTACAGCCAGTTTATTATGCCGCTGGTAAAATCAGTACAGGAGCAACAGCAAACAATTGAATTGCAGGAAAAGAAAATTTCAGATCAACAGGTGCAAATGAATAAAATGGCTGAACAAATTCAAGCACTTGCTAAATCAGTTAAAGAATTAACGCACAAATAAACGGGATATGAAAAAAATATTTCTACTGCTTACTATTACCGGTATAGGTAATACCGTTTA
>Ga0105046_10009295_pt1 | contig 15389 bp, 9 predicted proteins | sample MAT03_FD_78385 | JGI IMG/M metagenome (GOLD analysis project Ga0105046, IMG submission 78385) | Freshwater microbial communities from Lake Fryxell liftoff mats and glacier meltwater in Antarctica - MAT-03 (megahit assembly) | ecosystem: Environmental > Aquatic > Freshwater > Ice > Liftoff...
CGCCGGCCCGTCGATCGCCACCGTCGTGGTATACCCGTCATTCTCGGTCGAGGCCCGCACCGTCAGATAAGGCACCAGCGCCCCCTCCATCTGCAACTGCGCCTCGGTCAGGTCGAGCCGCCTGCCCAAAATGTCCAGCCGCCCGCGAATCAGGTTGAACGCGCCAAACGGCACGATGTTCGCGGTCGTCCCGGTCAGCGTCAATTCGCCGCCCAGTTCTGCATCCAGACCCCGGCCCCGCACGAACACCCGGTTCGGCGCGGAAACGATCAGGTTCAACCCGAACGCCCTGCCGCCCTCGCCTCTGCCAGACCCCCGCCTCCCGTCCAGCAACCCCGCCCGCGCGCGGGTCGCCCGTACATCGGCTGGTTCGCGGAGATGCTCCAATTCCGGCAGATCGCGCGATCCGGCGAACCCGGTCGACGGAATCCGCACCTCCGTCTCGGTCAACGCAACGCGGCCCGCAATCAGCGCCCCACCTGCCAGCGGCCCGGTCACTGTTGCATTGCCGTTCATCGTGGTTTCATAAAGGTCAGGGTTGCGCAGCACGACCTGCGTCAGGTCCACCGCCAGATCGCCCGCAAAGGGCGCGGCCAGCCCCACCGACCCGCGCAACGCCATCGACCCGCCCGAGGTCACCCCCGCCGTCGCCTCGATCCGCGCCGTCCCGCCCGATAGATTGACGTTCGCCACCACATTCTGCAGCGCAAAGTTCAGCGCCGGGTCAACGATCCGCCCCCCGGTCAACGTGACAGAACCGTTCAGCGACGACAGAGCCAGCGGCCCCCGCAGCCCCAGATCGAACCGCAGCGGTCCTTCGACGGTACGCGGGTCGATGAACGCATTGGCGAGCGCCGCCTGCGCAGTCCCCGCAATCGCCAGATCGGCATTGTTGCCGGAAATCCGGCCCCGCACCGTTGCATCAATCTGCCCCGGACCCTGACCGCGCAGGTCCAGCACATAGCCCGCCCCGTCATCCACGGCTGTCCCGCTGACCGTCAAAGCCCCAGGAAACTGCGGCACCAACAGCGCCAGATTGCCCAACCGCGCGTCCAGCGCGATACGCCTCACTGCGCCATCCACCGACCCGGTCGCGGTCGCCGTGATCTGCGGATTGCGCACCTCGGCCTGTTCGACCACGACCCCACCGTCTGTCATCCGCAACACCACCGACACAGTGCTGTCGCCGCGCAACACGCGGTCCGCACCAGCCTGCCCGACCGACAGCCCGCGCCCAACCGCATCGACCGTCACCCGGTCACCTGCCAGCACCACATCGCCGGTCAGCGAACCGCCATAGCCGCCGCCCAGCACCGACAGATCGGCAAACGCCACTGTTGCAGTTGCCGCATTCTGCGCCGCCGCCAAACGCCCCCGCGCGCTGGCCGTGACCTGCGGGTTGGAAAGCTCGAACTTCTCGACCTCGATCGCCTGACCCAGCACTACCGCGACCGAAAGCACCGAATCCCCCGCCAACAGCCGGTCCGCCTGCGCCTGCCCGATGGACAACCCCTGCCCGGTCGCATCCAGCGTCGCGCGGTCGCCCAGCAACCGCGCCTGCCCGGTCAAGGTGCCGCCGTAACCCGCCCCCAGTACCGACAGGTCACTAAAGGCCAGATCCGCCATAATGTCATTGGCCCCGGTCGCCAGTCGCCCGGTGGCCTGCGCGGTCACCCCGCGCGCCACGACCTCGAAAGCGCGCAACGCCGTGCCCGTCTCGTCGCGCTTGACCGACGCGGTCACGGTCGATGACCCCCGCAACACCCCATCCAACTGCGCTATGCCTGTCACCAGATCGTTCCCGGCGACCGTCGCATCCACGTCGAACTGCCCCGACAAGGGGCTGCCAAAGCCCGTCACGCTGGCAGACCCCGACCCGCCCAGCGTCCGCCCCGCAAGACCCGAGAAGCGCGAAAGCTCGTCAAAATTGACCTCCGCCGTGCCGCTCAGGTTGAACCCGCTTGCCAGCCCAGCCACCGATCCGCGCAAATTGGCGTCATAATCGTCGCCCTGCACCACCAGCCGCGACAGTCTGGTAACCCCGGTGCCGCTTTCCCAATAGCCCAGCGCCACACCGCTGACTTCGGACCCCAGCGCCGCCGCCACATCGGGGTCGGCCGGGGCCAACCCGACGGCCGCAAAGTTGAGCGTGGCCCCCACCACAGGCGTCTCGCCCGCCCGGCTGATCCGGCCAGAGCCTGCGATGCGCAGCGTGTCGGCCCTGAAATCCGCCCGGTCCAGCCCGATCAGATCGGCGCTGCCGGTCCAGCCTTCATCCGTCGTCGCATCATAAGACAACGCGATCGTGGCCGACGTCACCCGCGTCTCTACCCCGGTCGTCAGCGGCAGCAACACCGGCCCGCCATCGGCCAAGGCCAAACGGCCCTGCAGATTGAACCGCTGCGGCAGCCCATCCGCCGCCATGTCCACCTGCCCCGACAAGTCCAGCGCCTGCGCGGTGACGCGCAATTGGCTCAGCGACATGCGCCCGAAGGTGTCGCGCTTGCCCGCCGCAACCAGCCGCACCTCGGGGCCGAAAAACTCGGCGTATCGCGGCAGGAACACCGGGGCCACATCGCCCGACAGATCGGCGGTAAACCCGCTGCCGGTCTCGTCGCCGATCAGATTGACCGCCCCGGCCAACCGCGTCACATCGTCGGTCTTCAGCGAAACATCGGCCTCGAAATCGGTGATCGGCCCGGCACCCTTTACCGTGAACTCGGCCGAAGGCGCCCCTGGAATGCCCAGCAACCGCACCGCGACACCGTCCGCCGCCTCGACCGCCGACAGGTCCAGCACCAACTGTCCGCTGGAATTGGCATAAGACCCCGACAGCGCGATCCGCGCCTGTTTGCCATCGGTCCGCTCCAGCACGACCGAGCCAGAGCCTTCGCCCCCCGACAATTCTGCCGACGCCGAAACCGTGGCCACTACCGCCTCTCCCAGAACGGATTCGCCCAGCACGATCCGGTCGGCCCTGATCTCGCCGATGCTGACAGACACCGGCAATTCGGGCAGCGCAAACGGCTTTGCCTCGGCCGACGGCCCGCTGTCGCCCGCCGGGATCCGGTCCAGCACAATCTCCCCGGCAGTCAGGGTTCTGACCACCACCGCGCCCGACAACAGCGAAGCCCGGCTCCAGTCCAGCACCACATCGTTCAGCGTCAGCCAGACGCCCGTATCGTCGGCGATGGTCAGCGTGGTCAGGCGGGCCTTCGACGACAGCGCCCCCGCAAACCCGGTGATGGTGATCTCGCGCCCCGCACCAGAAAGGTTGTCCTCCAGCAACGCCGTCAGATAACTGCGGTCATCCTGCTGTGCCGCCACGGGCAGACTTGCAAGACCCGGCAGCAAAGCCACCCCGATGATCGCTGCGGCCCGCCTCAAAACGACTGCCCCAAACCGACGTAAATTTGCACCCCGTCACCCGTGTCGCCCGACACGGGTGTCGCCACGTCCAGCCGGATCGGCCCAAAGCCCGTCTCATAACGCACCCCGACCCCTGCACCGGCGTGCAAGTCGCTGTCTGCCGCGCCAAATCCCGTGCCGATCTGCCCCACGTCAAAGAACCCGACGACGCCCAGCCTGCGCCCCACCTTCGCCCGCGCCTCCAGCGAGCCGCCAAGGAAATACGTGCCGCCCAATTCCAGCGTATCGAGGCCGACCACCACCGTTTCGCCCAGCGACTGATACGGCTGGCCCCGCACCGTACCCCCCCCTCCCGAGTAAAACAGATCATCGCGCGGCGCGCCCAGCAGGCTGGCCCCTACAATCGCCCCCGCCTGCACCCGCGCCGCCAGTACAAACCGCTCGCCGAAACCACGATAACCGCGCAGGTCCATCGTCAGCCTTGCGCCATTGTCGGTGGTGCCAAACCCCAGAAACGGCTTGGCCTCGGCATCAATGTAGAACCCCTCGGTCGCGTCCGTCTTGCTGTCGCGCCGGTCCCACGTCGCCCCGATGGGCAAGGCCAGCGAGCGGTACAGGAAGTCGCCAGTCAGATCGGTACCATCGGCATAGGTATAGACAAGTCCCACCCGCGCCGTCAGTTGCTCGCTGAAATAATGCGTGAAATCGACGCCAAACCGCGCAATATCGGCCTGATAATCATCTTCATCCAGATGCCCGATTCCGAACGACACACCCGCGGTCGTATCCGGCCCCGGCGTGGCTGGCCTGAGCAGCGACACGTCCAGCGAATAATCCACCCCGCCCTCCTGGACGCCGATATTGCTGACCTTGCCGATGATCTCCAGCCGCTCGCCACCGCCCAGCAGGTTGCGGTGCAGCCAGCCTCCGGTCAGCGTCACCCCATCGAAACTCGCAACCTCGGCCCCGAACGTGTAGCGGCGCCGCTTGGCCTCGACCAAGGTCGCCATGATGTCCACGAAATCCGGGGCGCGAATGAGGTCAGCCTCGGTCAGCGACACCGAACTGAAGACCCCGGTCCGGCGCAGACGGTTGACGGCGCGGTCCAACTCCGCCGGATCGAACCGGTCGCCTTCGGGCAGACCCGCGATCTTGCGTACCCGCGCCTCGCGCATGCGCTCGATCCCCTCGATCCCCAACCTGCCAAAGCGCAAGCGCGGCCCGGGGTCCAGCGCCACCTCGGCAGACAACGTGTTGGCCGCATGATCCGCCACCACATTCTGAGACGCGACCCCGGCCTTGGCGTTCCCCTGCGCGCGCCACCCGGCGATCCCGGCCTGCACCGACTGCGCGACCAGCCCGCTGAGCGCGGCCTGCCCCGCCCGGAATCCGTCGGGCAACGCGGTGTCCGGGGCCAGAGGCGCAATCGCCGTGCGCGAAAAGGCAAACTTCGGCCCCGGATCGACCCGCACCTCGATCCGTCCGATGGCCCCCGGCGCGTCAAGCGGTGCAATCCCCGCAGCCTCGCGCCCGTCGATCAGCACATTGATCACGCCCGAATAATGCCCCGCCGCATACAGCGCGGCCAGCAACCGCCCATATTCAGCCCGTGCATCGGCAAACAGATCCTGCGGATCGGTATTCTTTTCGCGCTCGGCCGACACCAGCGCCGACGCATCGCGCAAGCTGCGCTCCAACGTCTTGTCCCCGCCCGCAACAGTGAAATCAAGGCTGTCCAGCGCCTGCCCCGCCCCGCTTGCCAATGACATCATGGCGATCGACAGAACCATCAAACGAGGGGAGACACGCACCATTACGTTTCCTTGCTGGCGACAATCGAACTATCGCCGCTTCACCGCCAAAGGGCAATCCACCCGAACGCCCTTCGGTAGAAACACCTCCGCCCGGGCCCAGTCGCGGTGTTTGCGAAAGCGCTGGAACTACCCGGACGGAAGTGGAACAACGACGCGCAACAACGCACCATCCGCCCCCCGGGTTCCCCTTGGTTCCCCTTGATTCCTCCGAGGCCCCATGACCTATGCCCCCGCCGATACCCGCTATGATATGATGGTCTACCGCCGCTGCGGCCGGTCGGGCCTGAAACTGCCCGCCATCTCGCTGGGCCTGTGGCACAACTTCGGCCACGACACGCCGCACCAGACCAAACGCGCGATCTGCCAGACCGCATTCGACCTCGGCATCACCCATTTCGACCTCGCCAACAATTATGGCCCGCCCGCCGGGTCAGCCGAAGAGGCGTTCGGCGACATCCTGAAGAACGACTTCCGCCAGCACCGCGACGAGCTGATCATCTCGTCCAAGGCTGGGTATCACATGTGGAACGGCCCCTACGGCGAATGGGGATCGCGCAAGTACCTGATCGCGTCGTGCGACCAATCCTTGAAGCGGATGGGGCTCGATTACGTCGACATCTTCTATTCGCACCGCTTCGACCCTGAGACGCCACTTGAAGAAACAATGGGCGCGCTGGACCATATCGTGCGGTCGGGCCGGGCGCAGTATGTCGGTATCTCGTCGTACAACTCGGCCAGAACGCGCGAAGCTGCGGCAATCTTGGCCGACCTCGGCACGCCCTGCGTGATCCATCAGCCCAGCTATTCGATCCTGAACCGCTGGGTGGAAACCGACGGGCTGAAGGACACGCTGGCCGAACTCGGCATCGGTTCCATCGCGTTCACGCCGCTGGCGCAAGGCATCCTCACGCGGAAATACCTGAACGGCATTCCGGCAGACAGCCGCGCCTCGCAAGGCAAATCGCTGGACCCGGCGGTGATCACGCCGCGCGCGTTGGCCTCGGTGGCGGCACTGGACGGCATGGCGCAGGCGAGGGGCCAGACGTTGGCGCAAATGGCGCTGGCTTGGGTGCTGCGGCACGGTGGCATCACGACAGCGCTGATCGGGGCGTCCAAACCCGAACAGGTGAGAGACTGCGCCGGGGCGATCCGAAACCTCGACTTCACCACAGACGAACTCGCCCGCATCGACGCGATTTCCGAAGAGAAGGACGTGAACCTCTGGGCCAGGTCATCCCAGACCGACTGACCGCCAGCGGTGCGTGCAAGCACGCACCCTACGACTGCTGCACCGGCAGTAATGCAACGGCGTAGGGTGCGTGCTTGCACGCACCGCCCCGTCATCCGTCGGCAGGATCCGCCCGCTCGTTTCGCGTCAATGCGCCACGGCAAGCGTCTGCCTTGAGCGATTCGCAGCACGATATTAGCCGCGACGCCCGAATTACAGCGTCGGGCCAGATGCCCGACATTTGCGCGACGCCAAACCGACGTGCTGTTTCGGCCGTTTTCCGGGGGTTAACGATCCGGACGCTTGACGCTGGCGGTGACGTAATTGCACGACAAATCCCGCGTCGACAGCGACCATGACCACGCAATCGGGTTGAACACCATGCCCTTGCGGTCCACAGGCTCCAGCCCCGCTTTGCGCAGCAGGTCGTATAGCTCGTTGGGCGTGATAAACTTTTTCCAGTCATGCGTCCCCTTCGGCAGCCAGCGCATCACCTGTTCCGCCCCGATGATCGCCATGACATAGGATCTCGAATTCCGGTTAAGGGTCGAACAGATCATCAATCCACCCGGCGTCAACAACTCCTGACAGGTCGCCAAAAAGCCCTGCGGATCAGCCACATGCTCGACAACCTCAATGTTCAGAACCACGTCGAACCGCTCTCCGGTGGCCGCAAGATCCTCGGCGGTGGTGTGACGGTAATCAATCGACAGATCGCTGATCGCGGCATGTACTTGCGCCACCGGAATGTTTCGCGCCGCCGCATCTGCCCCCACCACATCCGCCCCGAGTCGCGCCATAGGTTCCGACAACAGGCCCCCGCCACAACCGATATCAAGCAATTTGAGCCCCTTGAACGGCAACGGCTGTGTCAGGTCCCGGTCAAATTCCGTTGCTATCTGGGTGCAGATATAGTCGAGGCGGCAGGGGTTCAGCATGTGCAGTGGCTTGAACTTGCCTTGGGGATCCCACCACTCTGCCGCCATCGCCTCAAATTTGGCAATTTCGATCGGGTCTATGCTCGTCATGGCGTCTCCTGTCGGTTTGCCCGGTGGCAAGGCGATATTCCTGCGGTATATAGGATGGTGATGGACCATAGATCAGGCCAAAAGCGCGCAGTCGAATATCTTTACCCCCCCGTTGATCCCTTTGATCAGCGGATCATCGACATGGGCGATGGACACCGCATCTATGTCGAACAGTGCGGCAATCCCCAAGGTGTGCCGGTTCTGGTGCTGCACGGCGGTCCCGGCGGGGGCTGTTCGCCCGCGATGCGACGCTATTTTGATCCCGGCGTCTATCGCGTTGTCCTGTTCGACCAGCGGGGCTGTGGCCGCTCGCGCCCGCATGCGTCGGTGATCAACAACACCACCTGGCATCTGGTGGCCGACATCGAGGTGATCCGCGAAGCGCTTGAAATCGAACAGTTCATCACTTTCGGCGGCAGTTGGGGGGCCACGTTGGCGCTGATCTATGCCATCAGCCACCCAAGCCGTGTACGTCAACTGGTCTTGCGGGGCGTGTTCCTGTCGACCAGGGCAGAGCTTGACTGGTTCTATGGCGGCGGGGCGGGGGCGTTCTTCCCCGACTACTGGGCGCGGTTTGTCAGGGCTATTCCGGAAAATGAACGCGATGACCTGATTGCGGCCTACCATCGCCGTCTGTTTTCGGGCATGTTGCATGACGAGACGCGGGCCGCAAGGGCTTGGGCTGCATGGGAAAATGCGCTGGCGTCGATTCAGAACGAGGGGCCGGCGGGCGAAAGCCCCGCCGAGTACGCCCGCGCTTTTGCACGGCTGGAGAACCATTATTTCATCAATTCAGGGTTTCTTGAGTGTGACGGCTGGATCGTGCAGCAAAAATCGGTGATCGCGGACATTCCTTGCGTCATCGTGCAAGGCCGCTACGATATGATCTGCCCGCCGCTTTCGGCGTGGACGCTTTCGCAAGATTGGGCGAAGTGCGATTTGAAGCTGGTGGGAATGGCGGGGCATGCCCTGTCGGAGCCGGGGATTTCTCAGGCATTGGTCGGTGTGATGGACGGGTTGCGCGCGTCCGGCGGTGCGTGAGATCACGCACCCTACCCTTGACCCTTGCGTTGCGCAGGGACCGGGCGTATACGGCCTGTAACAGCGGTTTCGGCGTCCAAACCCGAAGCTACCGACCGATACGACGGGCCGCTTGGCCCGTTTTTTGTTTTTGGAATCCCGCATGTCCGACCTTATCGCCAAAACCGCCATTGACCGCCGTCTGGCCGACATCGTCGCCCCCGTGATCGAGGGGCTGGGATTTGAACTGGTGCGCATTCGTCTGATGGGCGGGCGCACGCGGACCTTGCAGATCATGGCCGACCGGCCCGATGGCGGGATCGAGGTCGATGACTGCGCCACGATCTCGACTGCCGTGTCGGCGGTTCTTGACGTCGAAGACCCGGTGGAGGAGAACTACATTCTTGAGGTGTCCTCGCCCGGGATTGACAGGCCTTTGACGAGGCTCAAGGATTTCGATGTCTGGGCCGATTACGAGGCGCGGCTGGAAACCACGGAACTGATCGACGGGCGTCGCCGCTTCAAGGGCAGTCTGCAGGGCACCGAGGGCGACGAGGTGCTGATCGAGATCGAGGAAGCAGGGACCAAAGTCACCATCGGGTTGAAATTCGACTGGCTTTCGGATGCCAAGCTGATCCTGACAGATGACCTGATTGCCGAGATGCTGCGTCAGCGCAAGGCCAGCGGCCTGATCGACGAATCGCAGTTCGACGAGATTGAAACATCCGAAGGGGATGAGGCCGAAGAGGCCGAAACCCCTGAAACCAGACACTGACCGGGAGATCAGACCATGGCGATTACCTCTGCCAACCAGTTGGAACTGCTGCAAACGGCCGAAGCCGTGGCGCGGGAAAAGATGATCGACCCGGATCTGGTGATCCAGGCGATGGAAGACAGCCTCGCCCGCGCCGCCAAGTCGCGGTATGGCGCGGATATGGACATTCGGGTGAAGATCGACCGCAAGACGGGACGCGCCACCTTTGCCCGCATCCGGACGGTCGTCGAGGATGAAGCGGTCGAGAATCATCACGCGCACCTGACGGTCAAGCAGGCCAAGGATTACCTCGCCGACCCAAAGCTGGGCGACGAGGTCATCGACGAGGTTCCGCCCGTCGATCTGGGCCGCATCGCGGCGCAGTCGGCCAAGCAGGTCATCCTGCAGAAGGTCCGCGAAGCCGAACGCGACCGGCAGTTCGAAGAATTCAAGGACCGCAAGGGCACGATCATCAACGGTCAGGTCAAGCGCGAGGAATATGGCAACATCATCGTCGATATCGGTCGCGGCGAAGCGATCCTGCGCCGCAACGAAAAGATCGGCCGTGAGGCGTATCGCCCCAACGACCGCATCCGGGCCTACATCAAGGATGTGCGGCGTGAAGCGCGCGGCCCGCAGGTATTCCTGTCGCGCACCGATCCGCAGTTCATGGCGGAACTGTTCAAGATGGAAGTACCCGAAATCTATGACGGGATCATCGAGATCAAGGCTGTGGCCCGTGACCCCGGTTCCCGCGCAAAGATCGCGGTAATCTCTTATGACAACTCGATTGACCCGGTGGGGGCTTGCGTCGGAATGCGCGGCAGCCGCGTGCAGGCGGTAGTCAATGAGTTGCAGGGCGAAAAGATCGACATCATTCCGTGGAACCAGGATCAGGCTACCTTTCTTGTGAACGCGTTGCAGCCTGCCGAAGTCTCGAAAGTCGTGATCGACGAAGAGGCGGGCAAGATCGTGGTCGTCGTGCCTGATGAACAATTGTCGCTCGCCATCGGGCGGCGGGGTCAGAACGTCCGTCTGGCCAGCCAGTTGACCGGCCTCGACATCGACATCATGACCGAATCCGACGAATCGGCCCGCCGTCAGGCCGAGTTCACTGAACGCACCCAACTGTTCATCGATACGCTGGACATCGACGAGATGATGGCGCAACTGCTTGTTTCCGAAGGTTTTACCAACCTCGAAGAAGTGGCTTATGTCGAGCTGGACGAACTTCTGTCGATCGACGGGTTCGACGAAGGCACGGCAGGCGAGTTGCAGGCCCGCGCTCGTGACTATCTGGAAGCCGCGAACATCAAGGCAATGGAAACCGCCCGTGCCTTGGGTGTCGAGGACAGTCTGGTTGAATTTGAGGGCCTGACACCCCAGATGCTGGAAGCCCTGGCGCTCGACAACATCAAGACGCTGGAGGATTTCGCGACCTGTGCAGATTGGGAACTGGCTGGTGGCTGGACCACGGTCAACGGCGCGCGGGTCAAGGACGAGGGCGTATTGGAGAAGTTCGACATGTCGCTGGAGGAAGCCCAGCATCTGGTGATGACGGCACGAGTGATGCTGGGCTGGGTCGATCCGACCGAGCTTGCCGGGGCCCAGGAGCCCGCAGAAGAAGAGGAGGCCGAGGTGTAACCTCGGACCCCCTTTGACGCGCGGCGGCAAGGACGATCAACAGGACGACCCCGAACGCAAGTGCATCGTCACCGGCGACAGCGGACCCAAATCCGGGCTGATCCGGTTTTGCGTCGGCCCCGAGGGCGACGTGGTGCCGGATATTCTGGGACGGTTGCCGGGTCGGGGGTTCTATGTGTCCGCCGACCGCAAGGCGCTGGAAAAGGCGGCGGCAAAGGGGCTGTTTGCCCGCGCCGCGCGCCAGCCGGTGAAAGTGCCCGCTGGGCTGGTGGAGACCGTCGAATTCCTGCTGGCCCGGCGGGTGATAGATCTTGTGTCATTGGCCCGCAAGGCAAGCAGCGCGGTGATGGGCTATGAAAAGGTCAAGGACTGGCTGAGCAAGGACAAGGTCAAGGTTCTCATTCAGGCATCTGACGGGTCGGAACGCGGCAAAACCACGCTGCGCCCGCCCGGCGGACCAGAGACTTTGATCGACTGCCTGACTGCCGGGGAATTGGGTTTGTCCTTCGGTCGCGAACGTGCGATACACGCCGCGCTTGGCGCTGGCGGACTCACGGGACGTGTTGTAGAGGAAGCGGCAAGGCTTGCAGGACTCCGTCAAGGGGCAGCCAGGCAATTGGGCGGCGAGACCGCCGAAAAGGATACGAAAGACGCATGACCGATACTGACGGCAAGAAACCCCTCGGCTTGGGTGGCGCACCCCGTTCCGGACAGGTGAAGCAAAGCTTCAGCCATGGCCGGACCAAAAGCGTGGTGGTCGAAATCAAACGCCAGCCGCGCGTAGTGACTCCCACAAAACCGGGCACACCCGGTGCTGCTGGCACGGCAAAGCCTTCGCATCTGGGTGACCCTTCGAAACGCCCCGCCGGGATTTCCGACGCCGAGATGGAACGTCGGCTGACCGCCCTGCGCGCCGCCAAAGCCCGCGAGCTGGAAGACACAGCGCGGCGTGCCGTCGAGGACAAGGCCCGCGAAGAGGAACGTCAGCGCAAACGCGACGAAGCCGAGGCCCGCGAGCGGGAAGAGCAGGAACGTGAAACCGCCGCCAAGACCAAGGCGGCCGAAGAGGCCCGCGCCAAGGCCGAGGCGGAAATCAAGGCGCAGCGCGAACAGGATGCGCTGAAGCCCGCGCCTGCGCCCGCGTCGCGCAATACCTCTTCCGCCAACAAGCCCGCGACGGCTGCCGAAACCGACGCGGCGCGTGGCCCCGCCAGCGCCAAACCCGGCCTTGCCCCGCGCAAGACCGAGCGGGAACGCGATGACCGCGCGACCGACCGGGGCGTCAAGGCCAAAGCTGACGATACGCGCCGCGCTGGTAAACTGACCTTGAACGACGCGTTGGCCGGCGAGGGCGGGCGCACCCGGTCGCTTGCCGCGATGAAGCGGAAACAGGAAAAGGCACGCCAGAAGGCGATGGGCTTCACCAAGCCCGAAAAGCAGGCGCGTGACGTGCAACTGCCCGAAACCATTGTCGTGCAGGAACTTGCCAACCGAATGGCCGAACGCGCCGCCGATGTGGTCAAGAGCCTGATGAAAATGGGCATGATGGTCACGATGAACCAGGCCATCGACGCCGACACCGCCGAACTGGTGATCGAGGAGTTTGGCCACAAGGCGGTTCGGGTGTCCGATGCGGATGTGGAACAGGTCATCGACCAGGTTGTAGACAACGACGGAAACCGCGTTGTCCGCCCTCCCATCGTTACGATCATGGGCCACGTCGACCACGGCAAGACCAGTTTGCTGGACGCCATCCGCAAGGCCAACGTCGTCTCGGGCGAGGCGGGCGGCATTACGCAGCACATCGGCGCCTATCAGGTCACGACCGACAGCGGGGCCAAGCTGACCTTTCTCGACACGCCGGGTCACGCCGCGTTCACCTCGATGCGGGCCCGTGGCGCGCAGGTGACGGACATTGTGATTCTGGTGGTCGCGGCGGATGATGCCGTGATGCCCCAGACGATCGAGGCGATTGCCCATGCCAAGGCGGCGAAGGTGCCGATGATCGTGGCGATCAACAAGATCGACAAGTACGACGCGAACCCGACCAAGGTCCGCACCGACCTGTTGCAGCACGAGATTGTCGTCGAGGCGATGTCGGGCGACGTTCAGGACGTTGAAGTGTCTGCAAAAACCGGGCAGGGGCTTGATACCCTGCTGGAAGCCATCGCCTTGCAGGCCGAGATTCTGGAACTGCGTGCCAACCCGAACCGGGCGGCGTCCGGTGCGGTGATCGAGGCCAAGCTGGACGTGGGTCGCGGCCCGGTGGCAACCGTTCTGGTCCAGAACGGCACGCTGCGCAAAGGCGATATCTTTGTCGTCGGCGAACAGTGGGGCAAGGTCCGCGCGCTGGTCAACGACAAGGGCGAACGGGTCGATGAAGCCGGACCTTCGGTTCCGGTCGAGGTTCTGGGTCTTTCTGGGACGCCTTGGGCGGGGGATACCCTGAACGTGGTCGAAACCGAGGCACAGGCGCGGGAAATCGCGTCTTACCGCGAAAAGACCACCAAGGACAAACGCGCGGCTGTCGGTGCTGCGACGACGCTTGAACAGCTTATGGCGAAAGCCAAGGCGGATCAGTCGGTGGCCGAACTGCCGGTTCTGGTCAAGGCCGACGTTCAAGGCTCTGCCGAAGCCATCGTGCAAGCCTTGGAAAAGGTTGGCAACGACGAGGTGCGCGTCCGGGTTCTGTCGTCCGGCGTGGGGGCGATCACCGACTCCGACGTGGGTCTGGCCGAGGCCAGCAACGCGCCGATCATCGGTTTCAACGTCCGCGCCAACGCATCGGCCCGCCAGTCGGCGCATCAGAAAGGGGTCGAGATCCGCTATTACTCGATCATCTACGATCTGGTCGACGACATCAAAGCCGCCGCCTCGGGTCTGCTGAAGGCCGAGATTCGCGAAACCTTCATCGGTTACGCCACGATCAAAGAGGTGTTCAAGGTTACGGGCATCGGCATGGTCGCAGGCTGTCTGGTCACCGAAGGCATCGCCCGCCGGTCCGCCGGAGTCCGTTTGCTGCGCGACAACGTAGTGATCCACGAAGGCACGCTGAAAACGCTGAAACGCTTCAAGGACGAGGTCAAGGATGTGATCTCGGGTCAGGAATGCGGCATGGGGTTCGAGCGTTACGAAGACATCCGCCCCGGCGATGTCATCGAAATTTTCGAGCGTGAAGAGATTCAACGCAGGCTGGCCTGAGGGCCCGCATAAACCAAACAGCCGGGCAAACTGCCCGGCTGTTTCGCAGATATAGCCAGAAATTCAGGACTTTTTGACTGAGGCGACAGGAAATCCGACAAAGGTTTTCTCGTCAACCTTGACCATGATCTTACCGTCTGACAGTTGGCCCACTTGCAGGCCCTGAACCGAAACGCAACTTCCCAGTGATATCGTCCTAAGCAACGGCTAATCCCCCAATCGTCCTTGCCCCTGAATGATATCTCGGAACGGTAATAAAACCACCACAATTGTGCCACATATGCGGTTTTTCACGGCGAACTGAAAACCGCTGATCTCTTGGGTGACAGCGCTATAACCATTCCCTCAAGGTCGAAACAAGCGGCAGATCGGCGGGGGGCATCGGGTAATCCCGCAACTTTTCCGGGCGAACCCAAGCCAAGGCCTGACCTTCACGGCCACGGGCTACCCCTTCCCATCGACGACAGGCGAACAGCGGCATCAATAGGTGGAATCCCGGATAGCTGTGGCTGGCAAAGTTAAGCGGCGCGAGGCAACTCTTCTGGGTCATGATCCCCAGTTCTTCCTGCAGTTCGCGAATCAGGGCAGCTTCGGGTGTTTCCCCGGCCTCGACCTTGCCGCCCGGAAACTCCCACAGCCCCGCCAGTGATTTACCGGCAGGCCGTTGCGCCAACAGAACCCGACCGTCTGCGTCAATTAACGCGACTGCGGACACCAGAACCAGTTTCAAGAACGGTAGTCCGCGTTGATCTCGATGTAGCGGCTGGTCAGGTCGCAGGTCCAGACCGACCGCGCCGACTTGCCCAGGCCCAGATCGACCCCGATCACCAGATCGGACTGCTTCATGTAATCGACCCCGTCCTGCTCGCGATACTCGGGGTTGCGCCAGCCGTCGCGGGCCACAACCAGATCGCCGAACCGGATCGTCAGTTTGTCGCGGTCCGCCTCGGCACCGGATTTGCCGACCGCCGCCACGATCCGCCCCCAGTTCGGGTCTTGCCCGGCGATCGCGGTCTTGACCAGCGGCGAATTCGCCACGGCAAACGCCACCCGTCCCGCGTCGGCATCGGTAGCGGCACCGGTCACGCGGATTTCGACGAACTTTGTCGCGCCTTCGCCATCGCGGATCACCTGATGCGCCAGACTGGTCATCACGCCGCGCAAGGCCGCCTCGAACGCTTTGGCGATTGCGCCTTTGACCTCTGCCGCCGGGGATTTGCCGGTTGCGGCCAAAAGCAGCGTGTCGGAGGTCGAGGTATCGCTGTCGACGGTGATCGAATTGAACGTCGGCCCGACATTCCGCGCCAGCATCTTTTGCAGGTTGGCCGCCG
>Ga0105046_10009297_pt1 | contig 15387 bp, 13 predicted proteins | sample MAT03_FD_78385 | JGI IMG/M metagenome (GOLD analysis project Ga0105046, IMG submission 78385) | Freshwater microbial communities from Lake Fryxell liftoff mats and glacier meltwater in Antarctica - MAT-03 (megahit assembly) | ecosystem: Environmental > Aquatic > Freshwater > Ice > Liftoff...
AGCGGCGATCTTGCGCACGGCATGCAACACCGTGGTGTGGTCACGCCCGCCAAAGAGATCGCCGATCTCGGGCAAGCTCTTCTGCGTCATCTCCTTGGCGACATACATGGCGATCTGGCGTGGCCTGGCGATGCTGGCGGGGCGCTTCTTGCTGTACATGTCAGCCACCTTGATCTTGTAGAAGTCGGCCACCGTCTTCTGGATGTTCTCGACGCTGATCTGGCGGTTGTGGATGCTCAAGAGATCTTTCAACGCCTCCTTGGCCAGAGGCACCGAAATTTCGCGGTGGTTGAAGCGGCTGTGCGCCAGCACCTTGCGCAAGGCGCCTTCAAGCTCACGCACGTTGGCGCGCACGTTTTTGGCGATGAAAAATGCCACATCCTCAGGCATCTCGATGGCCTCGATCGCTGACTTGCGCATCAGGATGGCGACCCGCATCTCCAGCTCAGGGGGCTCGATGGCCACGGTCAGGCCAGCGTCAAAGCGGCTTTTCAGGCGTTCATCGATGTCAGCCAAACCCTTGGGATAGGTATCGCTGGTCATGATGATGTGGGCTTTTTTGCTCAACAAGGCTTCGAAGGCGTTGAAGAACTCTTCTTGCGTGCGTTCTTTGCCGGCAAAAAACTGCACATCATCGATCAGCAGCAGGTCCAGCGAGTGGTATTTGGCTTTGAGCTCGTCAAAAGTCTTGCGCTGATAGTTTCTGACCACATCGCTGATGAATTGCTCGGCATGCAGATATTGCACGCGGGCCTGTGGTCGGTCCTGCAGCAAGGCGTTGCCCACAGCATGCACCAGGTGCGTCTTGCCCACGCCCACGCCCCCATAGATGAACAACGGGTTGTAGCTGACGCCTGGCGCCCCAGCCACATGCAGCGCAGCGGTACGGGCCATCTGGTTGGCGCGGCCTGCCACCAAGGTGTCGAAACTCAGTTGTGGGTCAAGTTTATGACTGGGTGTGCTCGGCCTGGCGACCGCCCTGGAAGCAGACCCGGGTGCAAGCGCACGGTACTGACTTTGACGATCATGGGCCAGGGGGTCCAACGCCAGATGCTGCAGCAGGTGGCTTTGCAGATTGCTGCCAGGGTCTGTTTTGCTTTGGCCCTCCAATGCGTGCTGGCCATGGCCCAGCGCATCCAGCGCGATGCTGGCCGCTGCTTGAGGCAGCTGGCGGCGCAACGCCATGCTGCCGGCAAGTTCGGGCTTGTGGGGTTGCAGCAGCAGTTCGAGCTTGACGGGCGCAGCGGCAAGCTCTTCCAGGATGCTTTGCAGACGCTGCTGGTACTGACCACGAATCCACTCCAGCTTGAACAGGTTGGGCACCCGAATCTGCACCAGCCAGGCAGCTTTCGGGCCGGGGGCGGGCACGGCTTTGCCGCCGGTGCCCGGCGCTGGGGCTGATCCGGGGGCGTCGTCGGGCTTGGAATGAAGTTTGGGATCAACCGGCGCCTCAAGCGCAAGCCCAGCCAGCGGCAGCTGCGCCGGGTTGTGCACCTGAACCGCCAGAGGCCGGATCCATGTATTGAATTGTTGTGGGGGCAATTCGGCAAGCAGACGCTCACTTGCCAGGCGCCAGAGTTCTTGGCTCATTGTGGAGAAGTTGTTTTATGGAGCCGCTCAAAACAGCATCTTTCTGCTGGCGGACCGTAGTTATCCACACAAACACGATCGACGTCAACCCCTGCCAGGTGCCACGGCTTGTGGTGCAAGTCGTTGACCGCAAAGGGCTTTTTTGCTGTAATACGCGGTTCTCCAGAATGCAGAAAAAGCTGCGATAGCTGCGTCAGCTGCGACAGCTGCGTTGTGTGGCGCTCGCGCTTGCACGCGAATTCACGCAAATTCACGAACGCCCACGAACATTTCCAACTGGCCATCACAGCCGCCACAGAGTCAAATCAGCCATGAAGCGCACCTACCAACCTTCCAAAATCCGTCGTGCACGCACCCACGGTTTCCTCATCCGCATGAAGAGCCGCGGTGGCCGCGCGGTACTCAACGCCAGGCGTGCCAAAGGGCGCAAGCGCCTGGCCGTCTGAACACTTTCACGCGGTTTTTTGAGGCCACTGGCCGCCTGTAGGACGACCGTGGCGAAAGTGCTTCCAGAAGCGGCGGGCCTGACGGGTACAACAGCGGCAACCCAAGCGATCTCTGCCCTGAGCAGCAGCCCGGTTGTGCAAAGCGCCCCTGTCAGCCGACTTGTGCACAAGAGCGATTTCGAGGCCCTGTTGGGCTCGCCGGCCAGAAAACGGAGTGCCCACTTCGTCATCCATCATCTGGACGGCTCGGCCGCGACCGCTGCCCAGCCGCCACGAAGAGCCAAAGCTGCAGAGTTATCCACAGGGGGTGCCCAGCTTGTCCCACCGGCTGTGGATGACTTGTCCACAGCGGGGGCCGAAACCGATGTGCAAACAAGGCCGGCGGTTGCACTGAAGCATCAGTCTGGAGAGCAAGCTGCACCTCAAAACACAGCTGCAGCATCGCCGGGGGCATCCCTGGCTGCACGTTGGTGGCTGGGTTGTGTGGTGCCCAAGAAACACGCCAAGCGTGCCGTGACACGCACCTTGCTCAAGCGACAAATGCGCCAGGTCTTTGAAAGTCAGGCTGGTGGCCTGCCTGAAGGCCGCTGGTTGATGCGCTTGAACCGCGGGTTTGCCAGCACGCAGTTCCGCTCGGCGGCATCTGATGCATTGCGGCGGGCTGCCAGTGAGGAATTGCACCAGCTGTTGCTGAACTTGTCACCAGGTTCTGCACCTGCCGTGCGATGGAGGCCCATGACGGGCACGGTCGTGGCGTCGAGTGTGGGTCTGCAGGCGGGATCCCAAGCGATTTCACAAGCCGGATCCCAAGCCGGATCAACATGCCGCCCCTGACCCGTTGGCCAGCGCTGGCTCTGGTTGGGCTGGTCAGGGGCTACAGGTTCTGGTTTCAGCCTTGGCTGGGCAACGTCTGCCGTTACGAGCCCAGCTGTTCGTCTTACACCATGCAGGCTTTGCAGCAACATGGTGCCGTCAAGGGCTCGGCTTTGGCCGGGTGGCGCATCTTGCGCTGCAATCCCTGGTGTTTGGGGGGTTGTGATCCGGTGCCCGATGATTGGCGACAGCCAGCGGCGGGCTTGTTTACACGCTTGGGACTGCCTTTGTCAGCTGACGCGGCTGACGACAGCAGCGTCCAGGCGGCCGAAGCCCGACCCGGCTCAGACCGTCAAGGGGGGGCCGGGTGAGGAGCCGACTCTCTGCTCAAGCGCTCTGCCCGTACCTGCCTTTGACTTCAGCTTCTGCCCAGTTCACGGTCTGCCATTTCAGCCTGAGCCACTGCCGCTCAGCTCTCTTTTCACTGTTTCAAGTTTCGGACCCCCTATGACCGATATGCGCCGCACCCTGCTTTGGGTGGTTTTCACGATGTCCCTGGTGTTGCTGTGGGACGCCTGGAACAAACACACCGGGCAACCGTCGATCTTCGGGGGCACCAGCCAGCCGGCAGCCAGTGCTGGGCCAGAGCCCGGCTTCGGCGGTGGCGCAGCCACGGGGAGTGGGACGGCAGCGTTGCCGGCCGCAGCAGGCGTACCTGTCGCGGCGGCCGTGCCTTCAGCGAGTGGAGGTGTTTCGGCCGCCGGCACAGCCAGCGCCAGCCTGCCCACAGCAGGTGCGGTGGCAGGCAGCGAAAAGGTCGTGGTCACCACCGATCTGGTGCGTGCCACCTTCGACACCGTCGGCGGTTCGCTGGTGCAGTTGGAGCTTCTGTCGCACCGCGATGCACAAGATCCATCGCGCCAGGTCACGCTGCTCGAGCAAAGCGGCAGGCGGCTGTATGTCGCCCAGAGCGGGCTGATCACGGGCCAGCCCGGCGTTGCCTTGCCCAACCACCTGAGCCAGATGCGTGCTCTGCCAGGTGAGCGCACACTTGCATCAAGTGCCAAGGAAATCAGTCTCCAGTTTGAAGCCATTGGCGAGAACGGAGTGCGATTGCTGAAGACTTACCGCTTCAAGCGCGGTGAATACCCGATTGCCGTGACACATGAGTTCATTAACGAGAGCCCAGGTGCTGTCTCGCCCCAGGTCTATTTGCAACTGGCGCGTGACGGCAACCCGCCCGATGGCGAGTCGAGCTTCTATTTCACCTTCACCGGGCCGGCCATCTTCACCGACCTGAAGAAGTTTCAGAAGATCGATTTCAAGGACATCACCAAAGGCAACACCAGCCACGAAAGATCGGCCGACAACGGCTGGGTGGCGATGGTGCAGCACTACTTTGCCTCGGCCTGGCTGGTCAACGAGCCAGGCGCGCGTGAGTTCCGCACCAACAAGGTGGCCGACAACCACTACACCGTGGCGATGGTGATGCCGATGGGCGAGGTGGCCGCCGGCAGCAGCAAAAGCCACCAGTCTTTGCTGTTTGCCGGCCCACAAGAAGAAAATAAGCTGGCCGCGCTGGCCCCGGGCCTGGAGCTGGTCAAGGACTATGGCTGGCTGACGGTGCTGAGCAAACCACTGTTCTGGTTGCTGGATCAACTGCACAGCGTGCTGGGCAACTGGGGCTGGGCCATCGTGGCGCTGGTCTTCATCCTGAAGCTGGCCTTTTACTGGCTCAATGCCAGCGCCTACCGCAGCATGGCCAAGATGAAGGCAGTGGCGCCCAAGGTCACCGAACTGCGCGAGCGCTACAAGGACAAGCCGCAAGAGATGCAGCAGCAGATGATGCGCATCTACAAGGAGGAGAAAGTCAACCCGCTGGGCAGCTGCTTGCCGATCCTGGTGCAGATGCCGTTTTTCATCGCCCTGTATTGGGTCTTGTTGTCCAGCGTCGAAATGCGTAACGCGCCCTGGATTGGCTGGATCACCGACCTGGCGGCCAAAGACCCTTGGTTCATCCTGCCGGTGCTGATGACCTTGAGCTCGCTGTTCCAGGTCTGGCTGAACCCGACGCCACCCGATCCGATGCAGGCCAAGCTGATGTGGTTCATGCCGCTGGCTTTCGGCATCATGTTCTTCTTCTTCCCGGCCGGTCTGGTGCTGTACTGGCTGACCAACAACATGCTGTCGATTGCCCAGCAGTGGTACATCAACAAGAAGCTGGGCGTGAGTTGACGGCTGAAGGCGGGCCGGGGCAGACTTTGGCCCCGAGCGTGCACACCGCACACCGCCCGCAGAGGTGTATCAGCAGGCACGTTGTCCTGCCCGCGCTTTTGGCGCAACATCCCATCCATGCGGGCGACCCGACTCGAAAGAGGCGGCTCAGGAGATCCCGGCAGCAAGCCAGCCCGGAACTGCTGTCTCTCCACCCGCGCCATCTGCCCGCTGTCAGGCCGCTGCCTGACAGCCGGAGCCTGATTCCGTTCGAGCAACCTCGTACGAGCGTCAGTATGAGTGTCAGTCAGTCGCGTGCTGGGCGCCGCTGAAGATCCCATCATCGCCCTGGCCACCGCGCCTGGGCGGGGTGCTGTGGGCATCCTCCGCGCTTCAGGCAAAGACCTGAGCCCGTTGATTCAGGCGCTGTGTGGGCGCCCACTCACCCCCCGACAGACCACCTTGCTGCCTTTTCTGGGCGCCGACGGCCAGATGCTGGACCGCGGCCTGGCGATTCACTTCCCCGGGCCGCACTCTTACACCGGCGAAGATGTGCTGGAACTGCAAGCCCACGGCGGCCCCGTGCTGCTGCAGGTCTTGCTGGCGCGCTGCCTGCAAGCGCATCCCGGGCTGCGTCTGGCTGCGCCGGGTGAATTCACGCAGCGCGCATTCCTGAACGACAAGATGGACCTGGCGCAGGCCGAAGCCGTGGCCGACCTGATCGACGCCAGCACCGAAGCCGCAGCCCGCTCGGCGGCACGTTCGCTTTCCGGCGACTTCTCTGCGCACATCAACGCCCTGGCTGAACGTACGGTGCAGTTGCGCATGCTGGTTGAAGCCACACTGGACTTTCCTGAAGAAGAGATCGACTTCTTGCAGCGCGCCGGCGCCCAGGCGCGGCTGGACGCTTTGCTGGCGACCGTGGCTCAAGCCCTGACCCAAGCACGTCAAGGCGCACTGCTGCGCGAAGGCCTGCGTGTGGTGCTGGCCGGCCAGCCCAATGTCGGCAAGAGCAGCTTGCTCAACGCACTGGCCGGGGCTGAACTGGCGATCGTCACGCCGATCCCCGGCACCACCCGCGACAAGGTGTCGGAGACGATCCAGATCGAAGGCGTGCCGGTCCACATCAGCGACACCGCCGGGCTGCGCCTGGCCACCGACAGCAGCGACGAGGTCGAGCGCATCGGCATTGGTCGCAGCTGGGACGCCATCGGCAGCGCCGATGTGGTGGTCTTCCTGCACGATCTGGGGCGCTGGGGCGATGCAGACTACGCAGCAAAAGAAGGCCAGATCAGCCGGCAGATCCAGCATCAGCTGAGCCAGCGGGCCAGGTCGGGTGCTGGTTCGGGCGCGGGCACCGCCACCGGCGCTGACACTGGTGCAGGTGAGGTTGCAGGAGAAGTTGCGGCAGACGTTGCAGGAAACTTTGCAGCAGACGGTGCAGAGGACGGCAGCGCGTTGCCGCTTTTGCATGTCTTCAACAAACACGACTTGCCAGGCACAGCGCTGCCCACAGGCTGCAGCGGGCTGCTGCTGTCGGCCAAAAACGGCGATGGGCTGCAGGCACTGCGCCAAGCGCTGCTGAATGCCGCCGGCTGGATCGCGGCGCCCGAGGGCCTGTTCACCGCCCGCGCCCGCCACGTTGAAGCGTTGCGCTCAGCGCAAGCTCACCTGTTGTTGGCCCAACAGCACGCTTTGCAGTCTGATCAAGCGCTGGAGCTGCTGGCTGAAGAGCTGCGGCTGGCGCACCAATCGCTGTGCAGCATCACGGGTGCTTTCAGCACCGAAGACTTGTTGGGTCAGATCTTCAGTAACTTTTGTATCGGCAAGTAGTGACTGCGGCCGCAAAGGTTTGCACAGCCAGCGATTGCACACAACCCCCATCCACCCTCAATGCCCCGCAAAATCAACGAGAGTGAACAGCGGCAGCCCAGCAGCGCGCAGTTTCGCTGAGCCGCCCAGCTCGGGCAGGTCAACGATCACTGCGCCTTCGATGACCTGTGCGCCCAATCGCTCCAGCAACTTCTTGCCGGCCATCATCGTGCCGCCGGTCGCCACCAGGTCGTCGATCAGCAGCACGCGGTCGCCGGGCTTGACGGCGTCGGTATGCAGCTCCACCGTGGCGCTGCCGTATTCCAGCTCGTAGCTCTCGGCCACGGTGGTGAAAGGCAGCTTGCCCTTTTTGCGGATCGGCACGAAGCCGATGCCGAGCTCGTAGGCCACGACGCTGCCGATGATGAAGCCGCGCGCGTCCAGACCCGCAATCACATCGGGTTTGGCATCGAAGTAGCGGTGCACAAACTGGTCGATCAGCACCCGGAAGACCCGTGGATTGGACAGCAGCGGTGTGATGTCTCGAAACATCACGCCTGGTTCTGGCCAGTCGGGCACGGTACGGATGTGCTCGCGGATGTACAAGCGCGGGTCGGCGGTGGGTTCGGTCAGGCGCTGTGATGTCATGGCTGGAATCATAGGGCGGCTGGGGCCTTCGGAAGCGGGCCCAGTCGGACCGCTCCAGGGCGGTGCCCCTGGCTTGGGACTTGGTTGCTACAAGGCCGGCGCAGCGATGCGGCCCAGCACTTGCACGCTGCCGTCGGCAGCGGCGCGCAGCACCAGCGCCTCGCCGACCGATGCACCACTGCCGGCAAAGTCCGACAGCACGAAGTTGTGCGTCACCCAGACTTCAAACCCTGCCGGCTTTTGCTCACCGACGTTGCGCAGCCTCTGGCGCAACAGGCTCAAGTGCTCGGCGTTGGTGGCCTCGGTGTAGCCACGCGGCGAGCCCAGTGCTGTCCAGGCTTCGAACTTGCCAAAGGCCAGTCGGGCGGTTTCTTTGCAGCGGCACCAAGGGCTGGACCTGACCATCGCCGGCTGCAGCTTTTGCTCTTTGAACCACTGGCCGATGCGCCGTGCCTGGTCGCGCCCGGCGTCGTTGAGGTTGCGCTGGGTGCCGCAGTCTTCGACCTTGAATTGCGGTGGGTCGAAGGTGCCGGGCGCCAGCGCATGGCGTATGGCGATCACGACACCACCTGCGCGGATCAGCCGCAGTGTGGCTTCGTCGGTGGCCGGGCTGCTGGCGGTAGAGGCCGAGGCAGGCGCAGTGGCAAAGGCAACGGCCCCCAGCGCACCCAGGGTCAACGGCGCGACAAGCGTTCGCTCGACAAAGTGATGGACAAAGGTACGGCGTTTCATCGGCGGAGCAACTTCTCTTCGGCCAGGGCGAGTGGCTCAGGCAGACCCGACAACACGAGCGTATCGCCGGCAGTCAGCTGATGGTCGGGATCGGCCTCGACGACAGCGCCCATCGCCCGGCGGATAGAGACCACGCTGACACCCACCGCATGCAGCGCCAGGCTGTCCAGGCTTTGACCCAGGCAGGCCGCCGCCTCGGGCAAGGTCAGGCTTCGCAAGCGCGCTTGCTGCCGCTCTTCAGTGGTGTCGTCATCGGCACCATGGAAGTAACCGCGCAACAGGCCATAGCGTTTGTCGCGGGCTTCGCTGGTGATGCGGGCCACGCGGGTCATCGGCACGCCGACCAGCGCCAGCGCGTGGCTGGCCAGCATCAGGCTGCCTTCGATGGCTTCGGGTACGACTTCGGCAGCTCCTGCTGCGCGCAGCTTGTCGATGTCGGCGTCGTCCACCGTACGCACGATCACCGGTACCTTGGGGGCATGTTCGTGCGCTTGGCGCAAGATCTTCAGCGCCGAGGGGGTGTCGTGGTAGCTGACCACCACGGCAGCGGCGCGCGCCAAACCGGCAGCCATCAGGCTTTGCAGCCGCGCGGCGTCACCAAAAACCACGCTTTGGCCTGCAGCAGCGGCCTGGCGCACACGGTCGGGGTCGAGGTCCAGCGCCATGTAGGGGATGCGTTCACGAGTCAACAACTGCGCCAGATTCTGTCCGCTGCGCCCATAACCACAAATGATGACGTGGCCTTGGGTGGCGATCGACTTCTTGGCGATCGAGGTCAAGGCCACCGATTGCATCAGCCAGTCACTGGAACTGAGCTTGTTGACGATGCGGTTGCTGTACAGGATCAAGAACGGTGTGGCGAGCATCGACAACACCATGCTGGCCAGCACCGGGCTCATCCATTCGGGCGCCACCAGGCCGCGGTCGGCACCCAGGGTCAGCAGCACGAAGCCGAACTCACCGGCTTGCGCCAGATACAGGCCGGTGCGCAGCGCCACACCCGGGGCGGCCCTGAAGGCCCGCGCCAGCGCGGCGATCAGCACAAACTTGGCCACCACCGGCACCGTGGTCAACAGCAGCACCAGCAACCACTGGTCGAGCACCGGGCGCCAATCCAGCTTCATGCCGATGGTGATGAAGAACAGGCCCAGCAGCACGTCGTGGAAGGGCCGGATGTCGGTCTCCACCTGGTGCTTGTATTCGGTCTCTGCCACCAGCATGCCCGCCACGAATGCGCCCAGCGCCAGCGACAGGCCGGCGTGCTCGGTCAGATACGCCAGGCCCAAGGTCATCAGCAACAGGTTGAGGATGAAGAGTTCGTCACTCTTGCGCCGCGCCACCAGCGTCAGCCACCAGCGCATCACATGCTGGCCGCCGACCAGCAGCACGGTCAGCAGCACGACGGCCTTGACGGCGGCCCAGCCCATGGCGGTCAGCAGCTCTTCGGCCGGGCTGCCCAGCGCCGGGATCAGCACCAGCAAAGGCACCACCGCCAAGTCCTGGAACAGCAGGATGCCCATCACGCGCTTGCCGTGCTCGCTTTCCAGCTCCAGCCGCTCGGCCATCAGCTTGACGACGATGGCGGTGGAGCTCATCGCGATCGCGCCGCCCAGCACCACCGCGCCTTGCCAGCTCATCTGCCAGGTTGAGCCGGCGAGTTTTTGGTAGGTCATGACCAGCAGGTAGTGGCCGAGGATGGTGCCCAGCATCGTCAGCGCCACCTGACTCAAACCCAAGCCGAAGACCAGTGTGCGCATGCTGCGCAGCTTGGGCAGGTTGAACTCGAGCCCGATCACAAACATCAAGAAAACGACGCCAAACTCGGCCAGGTACTTGACACTGGCAGTGTCTGCAGCCAGCGCCAACGCGTTGGGGCCGATCAACACCCCCACCACCAGGTAGCCCAGCATCGGGGGCAACTTCAGCAAACGGCAGACCACCACGCCCAGCACCGCAGCGACCAGGTAGAGCAGTACAACTTCGAGGGTGGATGCCAAAGACGGGTCCGGGTCAGTGCGTCAAGCGCGGGGCGTCAAGGGTCGGCGGCCCCCCATGCACCGGGGGTGCCAGTGGTGAGATGCCTAGAATGCTGTGATGCTAGTCCACGGGTCCAAATGCTGATGTTGGTCTTTTCGTCTGGGTTCGAGATCAAGGCGCCGACCCAGGCGCCAATCAGGGCGCCAATCAAGACGCCAATCAAGCGGATCAGGCGGCTTGATCTTGGCTGAATTGCGCAGCTTCGACAGCCAACGTGCGCTGGCGTTGGCGGCCAGGACTTTCGAGATCGAAGCCAAGGCCCTGCTGGCCCTGGCGGGGCGTCAGAGCGATGACTTTGCGCAAGCCGTGCATCTGATGCTGCACTGCAGCGGGCGCGTGGTGGTGATGGGCATGGGCAAGAGTGGCCATGTGGGGCGCAAGATCGCGGCCACTTTGGCCTCCACAGGCACGCCGGCCTTTTTTGTCCATCCTGCCGAGGCCAGCCACGGTGATCTGGGCATGGTCACGACGGCCGATGTGGTGCTGGCGATCAGTCACAGCGGCGAAAGTGAGGAGCTGGCAGCGATCTTGCCGGCGCTGAAGCGTCTGGGGGTGAGTTTGGTGGCCATCACTGGCCAAGCTGCGTCAACGCTGGCGCGCCATGCCGATCGGGTGTTGTCTTGCCAGGTCGACGAAGAGGCTTGCCCCCTGAACCTGGCGCCCACGGCGAGCACCACTGCACAAATGGCTTTGGGCGACGCGCTGGCCGTGGCGCTGTTGGACGCGCGAGGTTTTCATGCGCAGGACTTTGCACGCTCACACCCAGGCGGCAGCCTGGGCCGCAAGCTGCTGATGCATGTGCGTGACCTGATGCGCAGTGGCGATGCAGTGCCAAGGGTCGGCCCGCAAGCCCACCTGCACGAGTTGTTGCGTGAGATGACCGGCAAGGGCCTGGGTTTCAGCGCGGTGGTGGATGGCGCAGGCCGGCCGCTGGGCATCTTCACCGACGGGGATCTGCGCCGATTGATCGAGCGCGGCGCCGATCTGCGCGATCTGCAAGCCCACTCCGTGATGCACCAGCAGCCGCGGCTGGTGCAGCAGGATGCGCTGGCCGTTGACGCTGCGCAGGTGATGGAAACCCACCGCGTCACCAGTGTGTTGGTGGTGGACGAGACGGGTGTGCTGGTGGGTGCCTTGAACTCCAACGATCTGATGCGCGCCAAGGTGATCTGAACATGGGCCCATCCAGCCGCAGCTGCATGCCCGACCTCGCGCCCGACCTCATGGCCGACCTCACGCCCGATCCCACGCCCGACCCCACGCCTAAACCTGCCCCCAGGGACAGGCCAGGCGCTGAAGGCTTGACAGCCCAGCCGCCAGGCCCAGGTGTGGAGACTCAGCTGCAGGCGGCCATCCGCTTCGCTCCGGCCTTGCTGCTGCGCGCCCAAGGCACTGGCCTGGGGATGCGAGCCGCGATTTTTGACGTGGATGGTGTGCTGACCGACGGCAGCCTGTACATCGGCGAGCAGGGTGAGAGCTTCAAGGCTTTCAACACCCTGGACGGCCATGGCCTGAAGCTGCTCAAGTGGGGCGGCATCGAGCCGCTGGTGATCACGGGCCGCGATTCGCCAGCGGTGCGCAAGCGGGTGGCAGACCTGGGCCTGCAGCATGCGGTGTATGGCGCCAGCGACAAGCTGGCTGCTGCGCAAGGGCTGTTGCAGACGCTTGGCCTGCCGTGGGCGCAAGTCGCCGTGATCGGTGACGATTGGCCCGACTTGCCCTTGCTGCTGCGGGCCGGCCTGGCTTGCGCACCCGCCAACGCGCATGTCGAGGTCAAGGCCGTGGCCCACCATGTCAGCACCTTGCGGGGGGGCCACGGCGCAGCCCGTGAGTTCTGCGACTTGCTGTTGTGCGCCAGCGGGCGCTACTCAGCGCTGCTGCAGGCTGCGTTGCAGACTGAGCCGCAGGCGCCGGACGGCCGATGAAGATGAAGGTCGAGCTGCATCTGCCAGACCTGCCGGAGGTGCCGCTGTCCTTGGGCCAGCCAGCGGATGACCGGCGCAGGCCTGGCCAGAGCAGCGCCAGCCGCCTGCCGTGGCACAGCCGTTTGCGTGAGTCGCTGAGCGCGTCGTTGCCGCTGCTGCTGATGGCCGTGCTGTTGTGTGCCACCTGGTGGCTGGTGAAGAACTCGCCGCAGCCGACGGGCCCGGCGCAGGAGCGGCCGCAGTCGAGCGAGCCGGACTATACGATGAGTGAGTTTTCGATCGAGCGTTTTGACAATGCGGGCCGCTTGAAACTGCGCATCGAAGGGCTGCAGATGCATCACTTTCCGGCCACCGACGACGTGCAGATCGAAGGCGCGCAGATCCGCTCTTATGCGCCGGACGGGCGCCTGACCCGCGCGCGTGCGCGCCAGGCCGTTGGCAAGGGCGACGCCAGTGAGTTGCGCTTGCTGGGTGGCGCTGAAGTGTTTGGCGTGGACGGCAACAACCGCAAGCTGTGGATGCGCAGCGAGTTTTTGCATGCCTTTGTGGCTTTGCAGCGTGTCAGCTCTGACCAGCCGGTGCAGGTGCAGCATGGCGGCATCGAGATGACCGCAGGGGGTCTGGAGTACGCCCACGCCACGGGGTTGCTGCAGCTCAAGGGCCCGCTGCGCGTGGTTTTGCCGCCCCGTGTGCCGGCACATGCCGAGCCGCTGGCCAGCAGCGTCCCGGCGCCAGCGCTTGCCGAGGCCTGGCCCATGCCGGTCACGCAGCGATGAGCGCCCCGACAAATGCACCCATGAGCGCACCGCTGATCTTGATCACCGGTGCTTCCAGCGGCATCGGTCAGGCGTTGGCGGCGCGTTACGCTCAGGCTGGCTGGCGCCTGGCGCTGGTAGCCAGGCGCGCAGAACCGATGCAGGCCTGGGCCGCAGCGCAAGGGCTGACGCCAGACCGTGCAGGCATCTACGCGGCTGACGTGGCCGATGTGGATGCTTTCATCGCCGCCGCGCAAGCTTGTTTGCAGGCCCAGGGTTTGCCGCAGGTGGTGGTGGCCAACGCAGGCATCAGCGTGGGCATGGACAGCGCCGAGCGCGAAGACCTGGAAGTGATGCGCGAGACACTGGCCATCAACAACCTGGGCTTGGCTGCCACCTTTCATCCCTTCTTGCACCCGATGCGCGAGCGCGGCTCGGGCACGCTGGTGGGCGTGGCGAGCGTGGCTGCGATCCGGGGCCTGCCAGGCCACGGTGCCTATTGCGCCAGCAAGGCCGCAGTCGTTGCGTATTGCGAGAGCCTGCGGGGTGAATGCCGCCGCCAGGGCATCCGGGTGGTGACGCTGGTGCCGGGTTACATCGCCACCCCGCTGACTGCCAAGAACCCCTATCCGATGCCCTTTCTGATGCCTGCTGCAGAGTTTGCACGGCAGGCCTTCACCGCCATCGAAGCCGGCGACAGCTACCGCGTGATCCCGTGGCAGATGGGTGTGGTGGCCAAGCTGCTGCGGCTGCTGCCGAATGCGCTGTTTGATCGCGTGATGGACGGTCGCGGGCGCAAGCCCAGGCGCAGCCGGGCTTGAACAAGTCTGGCGCTGTCCAGGGTTCTGCCACTGGGCCGCAGCGGCCCAGCCGACGGCGACCCGCCGCTGAAATTGCCGGCCCGGCGAGCGCTTGATGCCAGTCATCGACGTCGTCGTCTACTTTTTCTTGCTGGGGGTCTTTGCCCGCCTGGCCAAGAGCGATCTGCGGCTGCCCGAAGCCTTGTACGAGACGCTGTCGATCTATCTGCTGCTGGCCATTGGCCTGAAGGGTGGCATCGAGTTGAGCAAGCAGCCGCTGGCTGAGCTGGCCCCCCAGGTGCTGGGATGCATGCTGCTGGGCTTTCTGATTCCTTTTGTGCTGTATCCGGTGGCCAGGCTGTTGCGGCTGGGCGGCGCCGACTCTGCCGCCTTGGCGGCCCACTACGGCTCGGTCAGCGTGGTGACTTTTGCGGTGGCCACCGCGGCCTTGACGCGCGAAGGCATCGCCTACGAGAGCCACGCGGCGTTGTGGGTGGCGGTGATGGAAGCCCCGGGCCTGGTGGCTGGCATCTTGTTGGCGCGCTGGTCGGCCAGCCGCTCGGTCGGTCTCTCGGCTGGTCAGTTGGCTGAAGCGGCACCCAAACCCGGTGCCAGCGCACGACCCGGTCGCAACCCGTGGGCCGAGCTGGCGCACGATGTGCTGCTGGGCAAGAGCGTGCTGCTGCTGATGGGCGGGCTGCTGATCGGGGCGGTGGCGGGCGAGGCCGGCACAGCGCCCATCAAGGCGGTTTTCATCGACCCTTTCAAAGGCGTCCTGGCGTTGTTTTTGCTGGAGCTGGGCCTGGTGGCTGGCGGCCGGCTGCGCGAGATGCGGCGCTTTGGCGCAGCCGTGCTGGTCATCGGCCTGGGTGCCCCGCCGCTGCTGGCGCTGGCCGGCGCCGGGCTGGGTCTGTTGCTGGGTTTGTCGACCGGCGGTGTGGCACTGCTCGCCACGCTGGCAGCCAGCGCCAGCTACATTGCGGCGCCCACGGCCATGCGCATCGCCGTGCCGCAGGCCAATGCTGCTTTGTCAATCACGGCAGCGTTGGGGATCACTTTTCCGTTCAACATCGTGATCGGCATCCCGCTGTACATTGCGCTGGCGCAGAGGTTGAGTTGATGGCTTTGAACAAACACCCGAAGACCTTGCTGGTGATCGTTGCCGAAGGTGCGCTTGAAAGATCGCTGGTCAGAGACGCGCAACAACTCGGTGCCCATGGCTGGACCGTGACCGAAGTGCGAGGTGCCGGGCGCAGCGGAGCGCGCGAAGGTGCCTGGGAAGCTGACCGCACGGTAGAGATCAAGTTCATTTGCGCCGAGGCGGTTGCCGACGCGATTGCCGAGCATGTGTTGGAGCAGTACGCTGTCCACTACAAGGTGGTGATGTACTTTTGTCCCGTCCAGGTGTTGCGCCCGGATCGGTTTTGAGGCCCTGAAAGCACAAACGCCCGAGAGCCAGGGCTCAGGGGCGCTTGTTGATGAATAAGTCCTTCGGCTCTGATGGCCTGGGGCCTCGAGTTCCGAATTGAAGTTGCGGCCTGACGAATAGCTGCTCAGGCCGCTGCAGCTGCGATGACAGGGGGATCAGTAGCCACCGCGGTTGCCACCGCCACCA
>Ga0105046_10009298_pt1 | contig 15387 bp, 12 predicted proteins | sample MAT03_FD_78385 | JGI IMG/M metagenome (GOLD analysis project Ga0105046, IMG submission 78385) | Freshwater microbial communities from Lake Fryxell liftoff mats and glacier meltwater in Antarctica - MAT-03 (megahit assembly) | ecosystem: Environmental > Aquatic > Freshwater > Ice > Liftoff...
AGCATCGTCTTTGGGGGCGCCCTTAAGTGGTACAACCGGATGCAGAAGCGCTAACCCCAAGGCGCGTGCGGCGCCGGCTATGGCGGCTTCCTTGGTGTAAGCCTCTGCCAAGTTTGGCGTCTCACGGTTGGCGGCAGCGGCGCGAACGGCGGCGGGAAGTTCCCATTGGTTCATCACCGCTTTGGTGGCTTCCAGGGCAAACTCATCCGCAATTGAAAGCAATTCTTCTTTAACCCCGGCATCACGCATTGGAAGTTTAAGTTTGCGCGCCATGTCTGCGGCGGCTTGAAGCACCACGGGGCGACCTATGTCGGCAAGCAAGCCACACAAAAACGCCGTTTCCACGTTTAGCCTACGTAGACGCGCAATTTCTTTTGCGAAGGAGGCCGTGGCCAAGGCCATTTTCCACATCGATTGCAACTCGGCATCAAGGCCCGGCACGTGAAACACGCCGCTTTGAACTGAGGCAGCCAGCGCAATCTCGGTAAGCGTGGCGAATCCCAAACGCGACACCGCTTGTTGCAGCGACACCAGCGGGCTTTTCGCCATGTATGTGGGCGAGTTCGCAATCTTCAGCACCCGACCTGCCAGCGCAGGATCCTTGTGGATCAAAGCCGACAAACGTAAGGCGTCACAGTTGGCGTCGCCCACAGCTTGCAGTACTTCTGTCGCCACCTGCGGCAACATCGGCACCTTAAGCAAACCGGAGGACACTTGCTCGGACACTTGCAACCGCATTGGTAGGTCTGAACCGGGGAAAGGTTCAGCGGGCAGAACGCGTGCGGTGTTTGCTAGAGGCATGAAGGGGCTAAAAGTAAACTCGGCAGACCGCGCGCCTAGCTTAAACTGCACCAGACTATCGAAGGCGACCGAGAGTCCAGTCATCGGTCTCGCCGTCGGCCCGGCGCTCGTCTTCTTTGCGGGTGGCCTTATCTGCATTTTCGCGGTGGCGGTTAATGAGCGTTGCCTCCTGTTTTGCTGTGCGCAAATCATCCCGGGACTGTTGTTCCAGCCGGAGAGCGTTGGCCAAAACCACGGACTCGTGCTGGGAAAGGGCTTGTTGTGCGACGATCAATTCTGCCCGCAACTGAGCGGCATAGCGATCCTTCGCTTGAAATGCCGAGGCTGTTCGGCCTGCCGTTGATGCCGTGAGCAACTGAAGTTGGGCCTGTGTGGCTTGAGCCCTCACCGACAGACGTCGTTGCTCGGCTTCGAGCTCTGCCAATTGCAACATCGCGTCTCGCAAGGCGCACTCGGCGGCTTGTACGGCCGACGCCCGAATCTCAAGCAGCGCTTGAAGCTTGTAATCACCTGACACGATGAAAAAGCCTAACACGCACGGCAACGCGGCGAATTACCCCATTGCGAACCAAAACTTAGATCCCCATCCTACCGGGACGGCGGGTGCTGTGGCCCTTTTCAGAAGGTCACGCGCCGCCCCGGCAGCGGGCAGTTATTGGTGAAAGTGAGACTAAACGTCCGTTCAGTGTTCGTCAAGGTCCCTGAGCTTTGTATAAGTTTGCTTCTTGCCAAGCCTCAACCTAGGCTGGGCGGCAAGCATGACTACCCCCTCCCCTGCTATGCGCCGGTACCGTATCGAGCGCTACCTGACAGAAGGTGGGATGGGTGCGATCTATCTGGGCAAAAAGCTTGGGGCGGTGGGGTTCGAGCGTCCCGTGGTGTTAAAGCAACTGCTGCCTGAGTTCACCACCCGGCCTGAGTTTCGGGATCTGTTTTTCCGCGAGGCTCGCATTTCTGCTTCGCTTGATCACGTGAACATCGTGCGCACCTACGATTTGGTGCGCTCTGACGACACGTTGTTTATAGTGATGGAGTACGTCCCTGGCACCGACCTGCGAACCATCAGTTGGCGGGCCCGTCGCAAACGCCGCCCTTTGTCTACGGCAGCGGTGTTGTTCGTTGCGCAAGAGATCCTGATGGGGCTCGCGTACATTCACGGCAAAACCGATCCCCACGGGCAATCTCTGGGCATCATTCACCGCGACGTTTCGCCTTCAAACATTCTGTGTTCAGTGCAAGGCGAAGTGAAGCTTTCTGATTTTGGGATCGCCAAGGCCACCGCCTTCGCCTCGGTGTTTTACAAAGTGCGCGGCAAAGTTGGGTACATGTCGCCCGAGCAAGCGCGCAGTGAAGTGATCGATGCCCGCAGCGATTTGTTTTCGGTGGCTGTGTGCGTGTTTGAAACCTTTTTGGGCTCGCGTTTGTTTGTAGGCGATCTGCAAACACCGCCGGAAGAGGTTTACTCACGTGAGCTACCCAGCTTGTCGCAGCTCACCGCGGACATTCCGCCCGAACTAGACCAGGTTTTTGCGCGCGCGTTGGCCTCCGATCCGGACAGTCGCTTTCAATCTGCGCTTGAGTTCTTCCAAACGTTGCGCAACGTGACCCAACGATACGGCATCGGTTATTCAACGAAAGATCTCGCGAACGAGTTGAACTCGCTGCTGGGCCCAGATCCAGAAAAGTGGGCGCATGATGAAACCGTCTCGGGTGACACGCAGAAACTAGATCTAAACAGCGCGCCTGGGCAACGCGCACAGCTGGGCAAGGAAGCCAATCCGGTTAGTTCTTCAGGTTACCCAGTGCCGCTGTTTCCCGAATGAACATTCCACGTTCGCCCACCCGAGTTATCAATCCTGATGCGCACATCGTAAGGCAATTGGGGCGCGGCCGTTTCATCGTGATGCACGGCCCGGATCGCGGGGAATTCTTCACGATCGATAAGAGCCCACTGTTCTTGGGATCGGGAAACGAATGCCAGATCCAGCTAACAGACCCCACGGTGTCGCGTCGGCACATGGAGATCAAGCTAAGCGAAGGTGGCTTGTTGTTGCGTGATCTTGGATCCACCAACGGATCGTTCTTGAAGGGAGCCCGGTTTCGCGAACTTGAGCTTGGTTACGGAACCGAAATTCAAGTGGGCCAAACGCAGATCAAATATGTGCCCGACGAGCAAGCCATAGAGGTTGAACCCGGCGACAAAGAACGCTTCGGAGCCTTGTTCGGCCGCGATTCGAATATGCGTCGGTTGTTCTCGCTGCTGGAAGATGTAGCCCAAACAGACGCCACGGTGCTTCTGGAAGGAGAAACGGGCACAGGCAAAGAACTGTTCGCGGAAGAAATTCACCGGCACAGCACGCGCAAAAGCCAACCGCTGGTGGTGTTTGATTGCGCCGCGGTGCCACACGAACTTATCGAATCTGCTTTGTTCGGACACATCAAGGGCGCGTTTACCGGAGCCATCGGCGAACGCCGTGGCGCGTTCGGCGAAGCGGATGGCGGCACGTTGTTTCTAGATGAAATTGGCGAACTTCATTTGGATCTGCAGCCCACGTTGTTGCGCGCGCTGGACAAACAAATGGTGCGTCCCGTAGGTGGAGATGCGTACCGCAAAGTTAACGTACGCGTGGTGGCCGCCACCAACCGCGATCTGCGGTCGGAAGTTTCTGAAAAACGTTTCCGCGAAGATCTTTATTACCGCTTGGCGGTTGTGCGCATCACCATTCCACCGTTACGCGATAGGCTTGAAGATGTGCCCTTGTTGGCGCAGAACTTCATCAAGGAACTTTCACGGGGGCGCACTTTGCATGCACGGCGCCACGATCTTGAGCAACTAAAACAATACCCTTGGCCGGGCAACGTTCGTGAGCTTCGCAATTTGATCGAACGCGTGGTGGCCCTTTCGCGTGGTGAAGAGCTCGATTTTTCGCGGAAACTGAATGAATCAGGGCCTTCTTTGGTGGCCACCTCTGCAGCTGTGCCCTTTGAGCTTCCATTCAAGAACGCCAAGGCGCTGATGGTTGAAGCCTTCGAACGCGAATACCTCACGCACCTGCTTGATACCCACAAGGGCAATCTTTCGGCAGCGTCACGTGCAGCTGAACTCGATCGAAAACACTTGCGGGAACTGCTGCGAAAACATGGTCTTCGCGATCCTGAGAGCGGCGCTTAGGGTTACTTCGAGAACTTCGCGGTTCGGATCTTTCGCTCACCAACAACGACCTTGTTGGCGTACGCTTTGAACCGCCAAGGTACGTAAATTTCAACGGTGTGTTCACCGGCAACCACGTGAACTTCGGCAGGACACAGCAAACCTGTTTGGTTGCCGTCGATCGTAATCGGGTATTTATTGGCCTGTTTGCATTCAACGCGAATGAGAGAATTGCCTTCGTTTGGAGGCGAAGCGGCTTCCAAGATATAGGTGCGTTCTGCCGACAGAGTTGCATGGTTCATTTCTTCTTGAACCCATTTGAAGCCAGGCTTGATGATCACCAAGGCCTTGTGCCGCTCTTTTAATTCTGCTTTTAGTGGGGAAAGCCCACGTTCGGATCCGTTGATCCACACGGTAGCACCCGATGGCTGCGTTTTGAACGTTAGGCGCGTGCGGCCTTGGATGTCGCGCGGCGCTGGTCCCCCGGAATCTTGCACAACAAATGGCTTGGGCTCAACGGCGAGAGGCTCTGACAGTTCGGGGGCTGGGGCTTTCGCAACTTCCTCCGCAACCGGTGCAGGCGCAACAACCTTGGCTTCTTCGTTCGCCAAGCCTTGAGGTAGTGTCGCAAGACGCGGCAACACAGTGTTTTTCCTTCCGGTGATGATGAAGCCACCAGCCACAGCTGCTGCCAAAGCAACAAACGCAGCTGTGGCCAGCGTAATCATCAGACGACGCTTGCCCGCCGCCTTGGCAACGGCCCGATCCAAATCATCTTCTTCGCCACCAAGCGCAGGCAAGTGTTCGCTGGCTCGTCCAGCGTCATCGTCAATCTCGGCCATGGGGCGTTCGGCAGACGCTGCAGCCTCAGGTTCTTTTTCTGCGTATTCAGGAATGGCCGCGGCTTGCAGAATAGGTGCCGATGTGGCCTCATAAACGCCCGACTTAACCAGTTGTTCGTCGACAACTTCATTGGTTCCTTCAGCCACGGCAGCTTGGAAACCTGAAGGTGCTTCGTTCGCCATGACCTGACTAAACATGCTTCGGCTAAACGAATTGGTGCGGGCGTCATCGAGGTCATCCTCACTTTGAACGTCTTGCACTTGAGGCACTGAAATGGTCTCGCCGGGATCTTCCGTTCCTGCATTCTCCGAGGAAAACATCGCGTCCATTTCGCGGGTGGTGATGTTCTCCATGTTGGGCTTTGACCGCGCCGCCGCAAGGCCCGCAACAGCTGAGGGAGGCGTCCGAGGTGGGCGAAGCGGAGCCGTTGGCGCGGTTGCTTCGTGGTTCGCGGATTGCACTGCGGGACCATCCGACAAGCTTTCGGCGATCAGATCGTCGGGCAGCAACTCAATCATGCTTGAAGGCTCAACCAAAATAGGCGCAAGCACTTGTCCTGTCCCTGTTGGCGTCTCAATACCGGCAGAAAACGCTACATCTGAGGCACAAGCTTCCATCTCAGAAGTCTGTCCAGCCTGACTTTGGCTTTCTGGCAGTGCCCCTGCCAAACCGCTTTGAATTAGATCGGCGAACGGCAGTGTGTTCATAGGAACGTCACGGGCTTCGTGAACTTCCGCTCCGCGTGGGGCTCCCGTAAAACTCGGAGCTGGTGGTCGACCTGTGGGTGCCGTGCGTCGCTCAGGCAGTGTCTCAGATGACGGGGGGGCCATCGACACTACCGGCACAACCATACTGTCGGCGGACGAGGGAGTGGGCCCCTGCGGCGTCGAAAGCTTCCGGGCTAAGCCTGCAAGGTGGGCGCGCAGTTCGGGCTCTGAGAGTCCAACGGCGATTTGGCGGAAAGCCGATTCTGCACGGCGGGCCGTGGGCCTCTTAGAGGGGTCCATGCGTAACAGCGAAGTAATCACTTCGCCAAGATCAGGTGACAAAGCACCCAACGCGCGCGCAAGATCCGTGGCGCTTCTCGGGTTGCGCGCTGAAGGCGGCGTTTTTCCCGTGGCGATCTCAAACATCATAGACCCCAACGCAAACACATCGGCTTCAGTAGAGCCATCGCCAGCCAGCAGCAACTCAGGCGCTGCGTAAGGAAAAAGCACACGCTTGCCGCCAGCCAAGCGGCTAGGCATCACAGCCATGCGTTGCCCAAAATCGATCACCTTGACGGCCCCACGCACAGTTAAAAAGACATTGCTGAGACCGAGCGCCCCATGAACCACGGGCGGATCCATTTCATGGGCCGCCGCCAAGGCACCCGAGATCTCCGCAGCGAGATGGGCCACCAACATCGTGATAGCGGTGCGTTGCCCCGAAGTTTCAACCAGCGCACCACTGCGCAGGCCAGAAAGGTTTAATCCGAAGACAAATTCAGTGGCTACATAAGCGCTGCCATCGGCCGCGGTGCCAGAATCAACCACTTGTCCAACGCGCACGTCCTTTACGGCATTGGCGCGCGTGGCGCCTTGTAGCAACCGGTGGCCTGCGTCTGGCCGCATGGAAGGTGCGTCTGCCGGAAGTATCTTCACGGCGAACACACGTTCGAAGCCTGCCAAACCCTGTGCACGGGCTTGGTAGGTCAAAAACGGGGGAACACTTTCCAAGGCCTCACGACAATGGAATCGTCCCAATATTGTGTACTGGGGCCGCAGTTCTGCAGCGATTGGGTTCATCCGGGGGTCCACGGGATGCTACCATCGACGGATAGATGTGGTTTCTGGACCGCCTCCGCGAGGCCTCGCGGGTTTTAGGGCAACAAGTTAGCGATACGAGCCAAGCCGCGGTCTACGCGAGGCAATGGTTGCGCGGCAACGATCCCCCCCATGCCGCAAGTGTCAGCGCCCCTGACCACGCGGTTCCGGAAAGCAGCCCGCCATCATCCCAAGCGCCAGTGTTGCTGTTGCAAGGGTACCTAGCCAACCGGGGTTCTGTGCATCTGCTGGCCCGACGTCTTCATGAGCGCGGGCATGTGGTGATGACCTACAAGTTGGGCGGGCGCATGAACTTGCACGACATCCGCGATACGGCCGGGTTGGTGGCCCGCAAAGTGGAATCCTTGGTGCAGCAAACGGGGGTGTCCCAGGTTGATATCATTGGACATTCTATGGGTGGGCTGGTGGGCCTTTACTACCTCAAACGATTGGGAGGGAGGCACCGCGTTCGGCGCTTGATCCTGCTTGGATCACCTGCGGCTGGTACCTGGTCTGCGGTGTTTGGGCTGGTCACAGCCCCCCTGGGGGCTGCTAGCCGACAGCTGCTTCCCGGTAGTTCTTTCCTGCGCGAACTGGCGGATGCGCCGCTCCCGCCTGGGGTGGATCTGGTGACCATTTCAGGCGACCGGGACTTCTTTGCGCCCATGCGTACAACCATTTTACAAGGCTCCCGCCACATCGCTGTGCCAACAACCCATTCGGGGCTTTTGGTGGAAGAACCTGTAGCCCAAGCGCTGGATCTGATTCTCCGCGGCCTCCCGGTTCCCCCCTTTACCCCTGCCCCCTAAGCCCTGCCCGATGCATCCCTTTCATGCACTGAGTTGACGAGTTGTGCAAGCGGCCTTACCATCACCATCAGCCTCTAACTGGCCAGACTTAAAGCCGAATCACGCGCGTGCAAGACAACGACAACAACGGGGGAACGGACTCAGCGCTTTGGGCGTTGCGTTTCATTTCCGGGAAGTACCAGGGGGGCGAGTTTCCGCTCCGCCCCAACCGGGAAATCATTATCGGCCGCTCGTCTGATTTGGACATGGTGTTGGTAGAGGACATGGTCTCGCGCAAACACGCGAAGATCACCACCAACGACAAGATCATCACGATCGCAGATTTTGGCTCAACCAACGGCACTTTCGTCAACGGCGAGAAAATTCGCAGCATTGAATTGAAAGACGGCGATCGCATCTTGATCGGAACTTCGATCATCAAGCTCGTTGCACTTTCGGGCGAAGTTGCGGCCAGCAATATTTCTGAAACCGAAGCGCGTTCGAAAATGCAGGTCGAGGCCACACGCCGACCTCCTTCGCGCACGATGTCGGGCAGCATAGAAGAGATTCCGCTTCCTGATCTGATTCAGTTGCTATCCACCAGTCGCAAGTCCGGCCTTCTGGTGCTTCGTTCCGATCTTGGAACAGGGCGCATCTATTTCCGCACCGGTCAGATCTACTTCGCCAGCATTGATGAAGGTTTCGATGTCAGTCCACGAAAAGCGATGTACCGCATGCTTTCGTGGCTCACGGGCTTCTTCGAGCTAGAAGCGCCCGATGATCGAACCGTTTTAGAAGAGATTCAAGAGTCCACAGAAGCGCTGCTGATGGAAGGCATGCGCCAAATGGATGAGTTGAAGGTTATCAGCGAGAAGCTGCCTGCACCTTCATCCACCATCGCGTTGGCCCGACCGATGGAAGCCAAGCTGCGCGATCTGAAACCAGACGAGCTTGATATGATTCAGCTCGCTTTTGCCGGTGGCACGCTGCAAAGTCTCTTTGATCGCTCGAAGATGCCGGATCTTGAAACCGGCGAAGCGTTACACACGCTGATCACACGCGGCTACTTGCAAGCCACGTAACGTTTTACCCTTTAAACCTCGATGGTTTGGCGTTCAACGGCGGCGGTGACTTGTAACTGCGATCCGCTTTCCTGCGCCAATCGTTGCCCGCGTGCCGCAAGCGCATCGACTTCTGCGTCTGTGTAATCCTGATCGTAGTGGAACAGGACCAGCTTCGCAGCGCCCGCGTTGTTGGCGCAGTTTACCGCTTGATCCACGGACGACAGCCCGCGATCTGAATACCGTTGCCAATCATCTAGCGAAAACGAGCATTCGTGGATCAATAGATCCACATCTTGAATCAACGTGCTTTTCGCATCACCTGGATGGCCAGAGCCGTGGCCAGCGTAAGCCAAGCTGCGTCCGCCTTCTTCAATGCGATACGTGGTGGCGCCCATCGGCCCGTGATCTTGGCGAACGGCGGTGATCTTGGCGTTACCTAGGTTAAAGGTATTTCCCTGTGGCAACCCCTGCAACGAGATGGCCGCAGGCATGTTTTTATACGTTTGAACGGGGAAATACTGGGCGGCCATTTGGCGCTCCAAAATGCCCTCCAGTTCGTTCGTTTGGTTCGAGCCGCCATAAACGGTGAATTGGTTGCCGGGCACATAAAACGGCGTGAAAAACGGAAAACCCTGTATGTGATCCCACTGGGTTAGCGAAACCAACACGGTGGCTTTGCCTTGGCCCTTACCGAACGGGCCTTCCATCAAAGCGTTGCCCAGATTGCGGGCACCTGTGCCTAAATCAAGGATTAAGAGATCTCCACTGGCCAAACGAACGGATACACACGCGGTGTTGCCGCCATATCTAACCGTTGCGGGACCAGGCGCTGGAATCGAACCGCGCACTCCCCAAAAGGTGACCTCCATGCAGCCTTAGTCTATCGCACTGTGGCCTGGAGCCAAAAGGCTGATATCAAGACCTTCAAAGCGGCAAGCACTTGCAGGCCAGGCGCCATGGTTGTCGCCAATGATTGGGCATCTTGGCGCATTTGATCCACTTCATCGTCCGACCGCTCCGGCGCGTGGTGAAACAAGGCCAGTTTTCGAACGCCCGCGGCCTTGCAGATGGCAATGGCATCCGTGGGGCGAGAATGGCCGAAATGGGGAAACTTCAAGTAATCCGCATCGCTGAACATCGTGTCGTAAATCACCAGATCTGCGCCTTCGCATAAGCGAACAACATCATCACGCATGGCCGCCAGCTTCACCTGATCGGTATGTGAAAGCACCGAGCCTATAGCCGGTGCCTTCGCAATGAATTCTTCGCCAAACAAGATCTGCTCGAAAGGGGCGGTATCAGACACGTACGCGACTTTGCGGCCGCCCGCCTGCAACGCATAAGCGGTGGCAACGTAGGGGTGATTGAGGCGGGCGGTTGTGACGGCCACGTCTCCTATTTGAAAGTGCTGCCCATCGGTTAGCTCTGAGAAATCAAGTTCGGCACGGGCTTCTTCGAAGGCCACAGGGAAAAACGGCGCTTCGGTTTGGCCTGCCAACACTGTACGGAGCCTGAGATCATCTCGTTTGCGGGCGTAGATCGTTAGCTTGTTGCCGGCTTGGTAAAGCGGAGCAAAAAACGGCAGACCTTGGATATGATCCCAATGCGTGTGGCTGATTAAGATGTGCGCTTGCCCTTTGCCTTCGGCGAAGTCGCCTTTGGAAAGCTGTTTGCCTAGGCGGCGCAATCCGGTGCCAGCGTCGATAATGAGGCGGGTGCCCGCCGGGGATTCCACTTCAACGCAGGAGGTGTTGCCACCGTACCGGACCGTGCTGGGCCCAGGAACGGGCACAGAGCCCCGGACGCCCCAAAACCGCACCCTCATGGGTGCCTCGGGGCGCCAACGGCTATCGGCCGGGCCATGAGGGTAGGTGTCACTGACGAAAATCTACCACCGCAATGCGTTTGGGGGCAATTCACGCACCTTTGAAGGGGTCAAAAACGACAATCGCGAGAACACGAGCCGTTCTGCCACGCTGCCACCAACGTGCAGTTTCGATTATGATGCACGGCAGATGTCCGTTCGATTCCACAGCGAGCTATTCGGCGACAGCCTGGACGAAGCGGCTGCTTTGTTCGCTCAACGTTGTCAATATCTCGACCCTCCCGAGGCAGGCCTTCACCAGGTTTTGGAAGTAGACAACCGCATCGACGCGCATTTGGATCTGTTGTTTGCTGGCGGCACGGACGTCATCGGGTTATTGACCGAAACCGCAGCTGAGTCCGCAGGCGGTGGCTACACTGGAACGCGGGCACTGCTTCGCCAGGGACAAGTTTCTGCGTGGGTCACGTTGGCAGAACAAGTGTTGGCCACGCCTGACGATCCTGACAGGTTGGCCATGGGCGAACTGGGACGGTTAGAAGCGCTTAAGGCCGCCGCTGCGCACGAAGCTTGGGCTGGCGATCTTGCGGAAGCGCAAAAGATTCTAAGCGCCGGTGGCGAATCGCCTTTGGCCACATGTGTGGCGTATGCGGCAGGATACCAACGCTGGGATGTGCAGGAAGCGCTTAAAGCGGGTCTTGCGGCGGGCGTTCCCGATCCAACAACATGGCTGTGGGCCTTGGGCCAAATTGGTGAAGCGCAGTCACGTGATGTGCTGCTGCCATTTTTGGAATCAACGGAAGCTCCCGTGAGTCGCGCTGCCGCGTTGGCATTGTGTCGTACAGAAGATGATCAGATGGCCGTGTGGTTGGCGTCCCAAGCCATCAATCAACTGTGGGCACCCGCTGTGTTGGCGTTATTGGGTGGTCCTCGCGCAGCGGGGTTGTTAGCGAAACATATTGAAACCGGCGATGCATCTGCAGTGATTTTCGCTGGCCTGTTGGGTGACGGAAGCCTTGTTCCCGTTGTGCTCGGGGCAATGTCAAACCCAGAGCTAGCTTTACAAGCGGCACAGGCGTTACATCTCATTACTGGACTGGCGCCTGTGGAACAAACAGAAGTAGCCATCGTTCCTTCAGAAGAAGGTGATGACGAACAGCCTCCTTTTGTGCACACCTTGGATCCTGAATGGAAGCTTTCGCAATCAACTTCCACTTGGACTGCATCGTTGCAGCGCGCGCGTTTGCAATTCACGCCAGGAACACGGTATCGGCTGGGCACGCTTGCAGATCCAGCGCAAAGCTTGCTTGCCCTGCGTTCAGGGCATTTGCGGCAAGAGCTACGCGCCTTGGTTATCGATGAATTGTTTGTGCGCTTTGGCTTGGGCGTTCATCTCCGCGCGGATCAACACGCGGGGCGTCAATTGCGCGTCCTCGACAAGCTAGAACAGTTTTTGCCTCATATGGTCACTAGGCCTGTGCCTGGCCATTTTACATTTCAAGGCCGACGCGCTGTAGGTCTTTGAGTCAAAGCGTATGGCCGCGCCGGTGATGGCCGTTGCCATCAAACACAACAGAGCCTTGCGCATCGGATCGGTAGGATCCTTCACTCCCGTAGGAAAAATCGATCACGAAGCTGTCGTCGACAGGAGCTATCGACACCGAAGCGATTCTAGCAATCACAGCCAAAGCACGTTCCCGTTCCCCTTCAGGCAAGCGGCTGTCATCGTCGTCGCCAACTTTGGTGATATCACAAGAGTCGCTGCTGCACGTATCACGCAACAAGAAACCCTCGACGCGGGAACTGTCGTTTAAATCATCGGCAATGGCCAAACCGAAGACTCGCAATTCTTCATTGAACGCTAAGGCGGGACGATCGCCACCTTCAATGCAGGCAGGGGCCATCTCGCGGTTGCATTCTCGTTGCTTGTGTTTCCATGAACGCCGAGAAGGAATTGAAAGCATGCGATCGGCTGGGCTCATCACACCCAATTCAATGTCTTCTTGGCTGCGCATGATCCCCCATGCCACCATCAATCGATCGGTCGTTCTCGCGTAGGCAACAGTTGCGTGAGAGACAAGACCGTGTCGATCTTTCGTCAACGGGCGCGAGGGCGAACTATGCGGAAAGTCGTGTGCTTGGGGATAGAGCCACGCGTGGTAAACGGCGGTCTGGGTATTGAACACGGCAAACACCGCTTGCTTTGAATCCACCCAAACCGCTTGCGGTCCGTCAAACGAAGATGGCGAAAATTGCTCGTCATCACCGCGGTCACGCTGCGGCGAGGCCACCACAATGCTAACAGACACCGAGGACTTAACAGAAGGGTCAACCACAAGAGCGCGAATCTCGTTCTGCCCTTGTGCTTTCGCGCTGACGTAAACCACGATGAACTGCCCCGTGGTTGGAGCGAAGACCACAACGGGTGCGTTTTTCGGATCTGCCCCTGTCGTTAGCTGCATCGGTTCGCGGCCATGGGCGTAAGCATCACGTGAGCCGAAATAGATTTGTGAAACACCCGCAGGGTCTGGCGCAGCCCAGGCATCGAAGAGACCTTGTCGCTGCGAAGATGCGGAAGGCTCCATCACCTGGCCGGGATCACAAGCCGATCCCAACCCGGCAAAAAGCACGAGGGCCATGACTGTTATCTTAAGCGCTAGGTTCGTGGAGGTAACAAGGTGTGACATGGCGTTGGGTTGACTCGCCTACTGTTCACAGCACCCTCCGTGCCAGCGTTCATCGAAGACAAGAAATCTAGCAATTTCAATATGTTGTCAGCATGTTGACGGTGCCAAGGGAACCAAGGTGACAGTTAGTCCCTACATGTGGGACTAACTGTGCCGATCGATGGGAACGATTCGCGTCCTTTGCGTTTTTCTTGTCTGCTGTGTCTATGGGGCAACATGCAACGCTCTTACCCTAAGGACACAGCAACCATGACCAATTCAAAGTTCCGCTTTTATGCAATTGTTGTGATTCTTGGTGCAACTGCTTTTGTGGGCTGCAGCGACGACAAAAGCACCTCGCCGGAGAGTGGTGACGGTGGCATTGATGCAGGGTCGCTAGGTTCGGGTTCAGACGCAGGTTCGGTGATCAAAGGCGGCGGTGGCCAAACGATGACGCCCGCAACGGTTGATTGTGACCAAGTGGCCAAAACCTTCTGTGGCGCAATCAACAAGTGCGTTTCGTTGTTCGTTAAGCAAGCCTGGGGTGACGTAGCCACGTGCGAGACGCGCGTGAAACTTTCTTGCACCGATGAGGTTGCAGCCCCGGATTCTGGATATTCACCAAGCGCGGTTGCCGGTTGTATCGCTGCTGTCCAAGGGGCTTCATGCACGGCACTCTTGGACAACACTGTTGTAGGTTGTCAGTTGCCAGGCACGCGCGCTGATGGGTTGGCGTGCGGATTTGGTTCGCAATGCAAAAGTGGGTTCTGTCGCAAAGCAGGGACCTGCGGCGTATGCGGAGCAAGGCCGGCGGCAGGCGATGCGTGCAATGAAAATGGTGATTGTGTGACAGGGCTTGTTTGCAACGGTGACAACGGAAAGAAACGATGTGTGGCGCCCGTTGCTGCGGGGCAAACGTGCAGCGCCACACAGCCTTGTGTTAGCGGTCAATCGTGCAAGGTGGGCACCTGTACCGCGCTTGCAGGCGCGGGCCAACAATGTTGGGGTGAAGGTTCATGCGACATTGCGCAATCTTTGTTCTGCAACACGGGACCTAAGCTTTGTCAGATCGCAAAGATGGCAGCTCCCGGTGAAGCGTGCGGGTTTGTTGACGGCAACTTGTATCTTTGCACCGCAGGCGGCGAATGCCGAGGCACATCCGTGTTGAACCCACGAGGTGTTTGTTCAAGCACGGCAGCCGATGGAGTTGCATGTGGTGGCGCACAAGCGCTCTCGTGCTTTGGACCTGCAACTTGCGAGCAAGGTTCGTGCAAGCTGCCAAACGCCGCTGCTTGTAAGTGATGTCACAAAACTGACCAACGCCAAAGACTCCGTCAAAACGGTTAGCAAGAACGAAGTCGCCCTTTTGACTGCGATACGTGGCCGATCCCTGGCCGCGTACCTCCCGGGCATGGTAAAGGGAGCCAGGTAAACGAATCGTATGGCGATTAACTGGTATCCCGGACACATGGCCACCGCCCGCAAGGCGGCGGCCGAGACCATGCGCAAGATTGATCTTGTGATTGAGGTGCTGGACGCGCGCGTGCCGTACTCCAGTTGCAACCCGATGTTTGAGGCTTTGCGGCGCCAAGGGCAACGTCCCGCGCTGAAGTTGCTGAACAAAGCCGATTCTGCCGATCCAGAACACACGCGGATTTGGTTGCAGCATTACAACGCCCAGCCCGATGTAAAAGCCGTTTCTCTGTGCGCCAAAAAGCCCAGCGAGGTAAAGCGCATCCCCCAGCTGTGCCTAGCCATTCTGCCTGATCGAGGAACGGCATTGAAGCCATTGCGATTGATGATCTTGGGCATTCCGAACGTTGGCAAATCAACGTTGATGAACGCCTTGTTGAACCGTCACGTGGCGAACGTGGGTGATGAACCTGCCATCACCAAGAACCAGATGTTCCACGAACTTAGCCCCGGCATGAATTTGATGGACACGCCCGGCATGTTGTGGCCCGGTATGACCCAGTACGTTTCCTACAAACTGGCCGCGACCCACAGCATTGGCCGCGCCGCCTATGAAGACGAAGACGTGGCCGTGCATTTGGCGACCTATTTGGTGAAGCACTACCCCGCTTTGTTGGAAAAGCGATATGGCGCATTGCCGGAAAACTGCGATGGCCACGGCCTGCTTGAACACATTGCCAAAGTGCGCTGCTTGGCGAAGAAAGCTGGCGGCTTAGACATTGCCCGCGCTTCGATGAACTTGATCAACGAATTCCGCGGCGATACCCTAGGGCGAATCTCCTTGGAAACGGTTGAGCAGCTCACAACATCGGGCACGCTCACGGAACCTCTTAGCGTTGCAACGCCTACATGACCGATTCTTCGTTTTCACCTCAGTTCTGGTCGCTTGGCCTTTGTGATGAGCTGCTGCGGGCCACAGAAGAACTTGGCTACACCGAACCCACGGCCGTTCAAGTGCAAGCGATTCCGGCCGC
>Ga0105046_10009300_pt1 | contig 15386 bp, 11 predicted proteins | sample MAT03_FD_78385 | JGI IMG/M metagenome (GOLD analysis project Ga0105046, IMG submission 78385) | Freshwater microbial communities from Lake Fryxell liftoff mats and glacier meltwater in Antarctica - MAT-03 (megahit assembly) | ecosystem: Environmental > Aquatic > Freshwater > Ice > Liftoff...
CTTGCAGGGCCTGGCTTAAGGCTCGCCAACGGCCCTCGGGACCTGTTGGCGGATATGTTTTCGTTTGGCAGTTGGCATCCCGCTGGGGCAAATTTTGCCTTGGTTGATGGCAGCATACGCCTATTCGGCCCCGATACGGATACAAAACTACTCGGCTCCCTGGCCAATCGAAGCGATTCAAGAGTTGTGGAACTTGAGCATTAGTTCAACAGACGATTGAGGATCGTTGCAGTAATCGCAGCACCCATTTCTCGGCGCGGATCGACTTGAGAACCATAACTTCCCAGGAACGGTGGTGTTCTTGGCCGGACCTGCACCGCAGGTTGACTCGGTGGGAAAGCACGCACCCCGCCGAATCGCGGATCCATCGGCTGAACGCCAAATCCGGGTTGGATTTGGTATTCGAAGCCGCCGTCGCGGTAGGATTCGTCATAAACGGGAGCCCGTTGATAGGAGTCGTAATCAGGCCGATTACTGACGTGAGGAGCGCGGTGACCGCCGGTGAAACAACGCATTTCTGCCGTCAAGCAATTAAGTGCCGCGACGACCGGTTGCCAACATCGAACCAGCTCCGGATCAGGATGCCCACAGCCAACGACTAACGTTTGTTCGACAAGTGCGTGTGTACCGTTAAGGTTGTTCCAGTGGTAAAGGATTCGTGGCACGTCGCTAGCGTTCCTCGTAGCGCTCCTGAAGTCGCTCGACACATCTTCCAACCGATCGGCAAGCCGTCGGTCGTAGTGGTCAAAGTAATTTGCTCGATTAACGTGCCTTTCAAATCCGAGCACCGCCGCGCGATAGTCATCGCTTGCTCGGCGAAGCGAATGAAATGACTGTGCTTGAGCGGTGCTGGTCTGAAGCGTCATTAATAAGGGGGCAACGAGCGCAATCGAAACCGTGAGTAACAACGATCGACGTGAATGGGCCATGGGTCTGTTTCCTTTCTGCATGAATCTTTGGGCGCAAACGAATTCGGGAGGCCGTGTGCTGACCAGGCCGGCCGAAATGCCGAACCTGCTTGATTAATAAGCAGAAAAAATGCCAACTTTTGGTGGCGCCTGGCCGTCATCGACTGTAAGTGATGATTTTTAATAGACTTACAGCCATCCAGAAGACGTCGTTATCTCTCCTGAATGTGCTGAGCCAATCTTCGAACGCAGTCATAATGAACTCACTTGTTTGCCAATGGTATCCTTTTGACTACAAACCAGCTTCCGCTATAACCTGCAATGCCATCGAATTGACCCGCGTTTGCTCTCGTGCGTTCGACGGCGGCGACATCAGGTCAGGGCAGAGCGTTGCAGGAGAATATCTGTTTCCATTCACCTATTTGGACGCGAGCGCGTCCGGTAGGTATTGACAGCTTCGCGCAGATGCGGATACTTGCCGATCGCCATCTGAAAAAGTCGCGCTCGCGTGGCATACGGATGAAAAATGACAAATCAAGTCTCGATTTTCGCAGCGTCTGATGCCCACTATCAATCAACTCGTCCGCAAGCCTCGTCGCCAGCCGCGAACCTTTAGCAAGGCTCCGGTTCTGGAAAAATGTCCTCAAAAGCAGGGCGTTTGCTTGCAGGTCCGCACCATGACGCCGAAGAAGCCGAACTCGGCCCTTCGAAAAATCACTCGAGTGCGACTTAGCAACGGCAAGGAAGTGACCGTTTACATTCCCGGCGAAGGCCACAATCTTCAAGAACACTCGATCGTCCTTATTCGAGGCGGTCGTGTCCGCGATTTGCCGGGCGTTCGATACCAGGTTGTTCGCGGATCTCGCGACGCACTGGGTGTTGAAGGTCGTAAGCAAGCACGCAGCCGTTACGGTGCGAAGAAGAATGCCGCCCCAGCCAAGAAGAAGAAATAGTTTTTCATATCTGTACGCTTCGGCGGCTTGAGCTGCCGTTTGTTTCCAAGTCAATTTGTTTTCATTGTAGATAAAGATCCCGATGGGAAAGATCACCGCAAGCCGAACGCACATCAAGCCTGACCCACGTCATAACTCGATGTTAGCCAGCAAGTTCATCAACTGCTTGATGTACGACGGCAAGAAGACTACCGCTCAAATCGTGTTCTACGATGCGTTGGAAGAAATCAGCAAGAAGATCAAGGATGCTGAGCCGATCCAGGTTTTTGAAGCTGCCGTTGAAAACGTGAAACCGTACATTGAAGTTCGCAGCAAGCGAGTCGGCGGTGCGAGTTATCAAGTTCCAATGCAGGTCAACCGTGCTCGTCAACAAAGCCTAGCAATCCGATGGCTACTTGGCGCGGTTCGGGAAAAGAAGGGCCGCCCAATGCACATGAAGCTTGCAGATGAGCTGATGGCAGCGTACAAGAAAGAGGGTGTTGCCTACACCAAGCGTGAGAACACTCACCGAATGGCCGACGCGAACAAGGCGTTCGCTCACTTCGCCTGGTAACGTTAGTCCAAAAAGATTCACGAGACCGCGATTCGATTCTTCGAGTCGCGGTTTTTTATTTTATGTGCATCGAGCATTTCCATGGCTTCCGACATATCTCTGATTCGCAATATCGGCATCATTGCCCACATCGATGCGGGCAAGACAACCGTTACCGAACGAATGCTTTTTGTCAGCGGTGCCAAACATCGAGTTGGCCGAGTTGACCACGGAACGACCGATACGGACGACGATCCTGAGGAACAAGAACGCGGCATCACGATTTTTGCTGCGTGCGTAAAGTTTCGCTGGGGCAAGTCGAACATCAACTTGCTCGATACGCCTGGCCACGTTGACTTCACGGCCGAAGTCGAACGATGCTTACGTGTGCTTGATGGGGCCGTCGTCGTTTTCTCGGCTCGTGAAGGTGTTGAAGCACAAAGCGAAACCGTCTGGCGACAAGCCGATCGATATGGCGTCCCCCGAATCGTTTTCATCAACAAGATGGACCGCGAAGGAGCCGACTTCGATGCCGTCTTCGATGACATCGCGCCACGACTTGGCGGACGACCGGTCGCGGTCCAGATTCCTGGGGGTGCGGGACCATCGCATACGAGCAAGCCGTTTCGTGGCGTGATCGATTTGGTCGACATGAAATGGATGCAATTCGATCCGGAATCGGATGGCAAGAACGTAATCGTTGAAGAGATACCCAACGATTACATCGACGACGCGATGATCTGGCGCGAACAGATGATGGAAGTCGTTTACGAGCTTGATGAGGACGTCGCGACGTTGGCAATGGAAGAGCAACCGGTGCCTCGCGAAATGGTCATCGCGGCGCTGCGAAAAGGAACGATCGCACGCCAGATACAGCCCGTGTTTTGTGGCTCTGCGCTGCACGGAATGGGCGTCCAGCCATTGCTTACCGGTGTTAACGACTACCTGCCCAGCCCGCTGGACCGTCCACCGGTTGAAGGCGTGGACCCGAAAGATGTCAATAAAAAGCTGACGCGATCCCCAAGCGATAAAGAGCCGTTCTGCGGGCTGGTCTTTAAGATTCTCCCTGCGAAAACGGGCGACAATTATTGGATTCGCGTTTATAGCGGTGTGCTCTCGCAAAACTCCCGAGTGCTCTGCCCGAATCGCGATACAAAAGAAAATGTCGCACAGATTTGGCAGATTCACGCGAGTAAAAAAGAGCGGGACGGCCAGATGGAGCACGTTGGCGCGGGCGACATTTGCTGCATCATCGGGCCACGAATTGCGATCACTGGCGATACAGTTTGCGATACCCGTGAGGCGATCGAATTGCCAAGCATTAAGTTTGCCGATACGGTGATTTCGATGGCGATTGAGCCGGAAAGTACAGCGGATCGCAAGAAGTTGAACGAAACGCTAGAGATGATCAAGCGACAGGATCCAACATTCCGAGCCGTTGAAAACGAAGAGCTTGGACAGACACTGATTAGCGGAAAGGGTGAGCTTCATTTGGAAGTGATCCAGCACCGATTGACGCGCGACTTTGGACTGAACGTGAAGTTCTATAAGCCAAGAGTCAATTACCGCGAAACCATTACCGGCACATCTGAAATCACGGGTCAATGCAATCGGCAAATGGGATCACAGCAGATGTTCGCACGCCTGCAAGTGCGAGTTTCGCCGTTGGACAACCCGGGTGCAAACGTAATCGTATTAGACCGCGTTCCAGCGGATTCGTTGTTTCCGCCCGCATTGCGACAAGCCGCAATCGAAGAATTGCGAGAACGCGCCGGTGGTGGTGGACTTGTTGCTGGCTTCCCACTGACGGGCTTGAAGATTGAGATGCTTGACGGCGAGGCGCACGAGGAAGGCAGCGACGAGGTGGCGTTTCGAATCGCGGCGGGCGATGCCTTTGACAAGGGACTGGAAAAGGCCGGACCCGCATTGCTGGAACCGGTGATGAAAGTTGAGGTCACGACGCCAGATGACTACATGGGTGAAATCGTCGGCGACCTTCAACAACGACGAGCCATCATCGCCAAAACCGAAAATCGCGGCACGATGACGGTCATTACCGCACATGCCCCACTGAAGGAATTGTTCGGTTATTCCAGCGCCGTGCGAAGTCTCAGCCAGGGTCGAGCGGGTGGAAGCATGGAACCGTATGGTTACCAGATCGCGCCAGAAGAAGACGCTGCTGCGTTCTCGTACTAGGAACCGTCGTTAGTACGGTTATTCTTTGCTTTCCGCCCTGCTATTCTTAACGTAGTCTACCGACCGTATTTTTCGTACGAATTTGATTTGAAAGTTGCCGAATGTCTGAGCCCCAAGCGGAAATGTTCGACGCCGAAGATGCCTCTCGCCTACACGAAGCCAGAAAACGAATCGTTGACCAACTCAGCAAAGTGATCGTTGGCCAAAATCATGTCATCGACGAGATCTTGATCTGCTTGTTTAGTCGTGGCCACTGCCTGCTCGAAGGCGTCCCTGGCTTGGCCAAGACATTGATGATCAGCACGCTTGCCAGGACGCTTGATCTTTCGTTCAGCCGGATTCAATTCACGCCTGACTTGATGCCTGCCGACGTTACCGGAACGGAAATCATCGAAGAAGATCGCGCGACGGGACACCGCGCGATGAGATTCATGCAAGGCCCACTATTCGCGAACATTGTCCTGGCGGACGAAATCAATCGCACGCCGCCCAAGACGCAAGCCTCGTTGCTTGAAGCGATGCAAGAACGTCAGGTGACCGTTGGGCGTTTGCGACACATTCTTTCCGATCCATTCTTTGTCCTTGCGACGCAGAACCCGATCGAGCAAGAAGGAACCTACCCGTTACCCGAAGCGCAACAGGACCGTTTCATGCTGAAGGTGTTCGTGAAGTATCCGTCGTTCGATGAAGAGTTCGAAGTCGCCAAGCGAACCACGGGCGATGTCGTCGCCAAGGTCGAAAAAGTGATGTCTGCAGAAGAGATAATGCGGCTTCAGCATCTCGTCCGGCGGGTCCCGGTTAGCGACCATGTTGTGCGTTACGCCTTGTCCCTGGTGCGGCAAACTCGTGTGGGAAGCGAAGGTGTTCCTGACTTTGTCGATGAGCTTGTTGGCTGGGGTGCCGGTCCCCGCGCGGTTCAGTTCCTAATCCTTGGCGGCAAAGCGAAGGCGCTGCTCAGCGGTCGCTTTCATGTTCAAATCGAAGACATTCAAAGCTTGGCGAAGTCGGTGCTGCGTCATCGCATGGTTGTCAACTTCGCGGCCGAGAGCGATGGCGTCACAAGCGATGATGTGATCGACCGGATCATCGAGGCAACTCCCACTAACGAGGATGAACTGACGAGAGATGCCCGATTCAAAAAGATTTTTGCGTCCTGAAGTCACGCAGCGAATTCGTCGATTGGAGCTGACCGCTAGGCGAGTCGTCGAAGGCTTCCTTTCGGGAATGCATCGCAGCCCGTACTTCGGTCAATCAGTCGAATTTGTGCAGCACCGCCAGTACACGCCTGGCGATGAGATTCGGCGCATCGACTGGAAAGTATACGCCCGCCAAGATCGACTTCATGTCAAGCAATACGAAGAGGAAACCAACCTTCGGCTGCACTTGCTTGTCGATCGCTCGGCGAGCATGGCATACGGAGATGGTGAAACCAATAAATTTGACTATTCGGCGTCCCTGGCCGCGTCGCTGGCGTACCTTTCATTGAGGCAACAAGACGCCACTGGCTTGTTTACGTTCGACACGAAGGTCCGTGACGTGTTACCTGCGAAAAGCAACCGTTTTCAACTGAATCGAATTCTTCAGTCCCTGCTCACCGTCGGTGCCGAAGGTCAAACCGACTTGCCGAAGGTCGCCAAAGAAGTGACTCAGACGATCGCCCGCCGAGGACTTGTCTGCGTGATCTCTGATCTGCTTGGCGTGAACGACCTGATCGAAGGTTTGAGAGTGCTGCGGGCAAGAAATCATGATGTCGCACTGTTTCATGTACTGCACGACGACGAGTTGGACTTCAACTTCTCCGGTGCAACTCGCTTCGAGGGCCTTGAGTCGGTCGACTTTTTGAATTGCAATCCGCGTGCGCTTCGCGAAGGATATTTGGAAGCGATGAACGGGTTCCTCGATTCGACAAAGAAGGCGTGTGGAAGATTGTCGATCGACTACATGCTGGTCCGAACCAGCGATCCGCTTGACGCCGTACTTGCCAAGTTTCTAGCGGTTCGCAGTTCGCTTCCGAAGATTGGGGGTTAACGGATGTTCTTGTATCCCGCCCTCACACTTGGCTTTTTGTTCGTCGGTGTTCCGCTTCTGGTTCACTTGATCAACATGCTAAGACATCGACGCCAAAGATGGGCCGCGATGGACTTCTTAATGGCCAGTTACCGGAAGCAAAAGAACTGGATCCTGCTCAAGCAATTGTTGCTTCTACTATCACGACTTGCGATTGCCGCGACGCTCGTGGCGATGCTTGCCGGTTGGATCACCGGTGGAAAATGGATCGAACTGGCTGGCTCGAAGACGACGCATCACGTCGTTATTCTGGACGATAGCTACTCGATGGCCGATACAAGCGGAGGCGTGTCTGCCTACAGCCGAGCGTTAGCAACGCTTCGTGGCTTGGCTGAAAAACTTGCGACCGACGATGGCAACCACCAGTTAACCGTCCTGCGATCAAGCCGCGCGGGATTGGTGCAGCAAGCAGGTGCAGAATCTGCTGACGCGGCGGCCGACCTTTCGGCAAGGACAATCCTTGGCGATGCGGCGATCATCAATCGTGTGATGGCAAGCGTGCCCAGTTCGTTGCGTGTTGATTTGGTGCCGGCGTTAGAGCTTGCAACCAAGCTCGTCCGTGGAACGGTTACTGACGAAACCGTCGTCTACTTGGCGAGCGATTTCAGATCGGTCGATTGGCAATCACCTCAACGAGCGGCGGAATCGATCGCTGAGCTATCTCGCGCTTCAGCAAAAGTTCGGATGATCGATTGTGCTGTCGCTCCGTCCAACAATCTGGCAATCACAAGCGTTTCGCCTCAACCTGACGTGTGGGTCGCGGGAGTCCCAGTGGTCGTTCGCGCAAGTGTAAAGAACTTCGGCGAATCGGTCGCAAAAAACGTTTCGATCTCCGGCAGAGTGGTCCGCTACGGTGAGCGTGTTTCAATCGGCGACCCGACCAAGCGAGTTTCCGGAATCGTTGAACCGTTGCCGGCCATCGTGATCGACGAAATCCCTTCCGGCAGCGAGGTGACGAAGTCGTTTCAAGTGTTTATCACCGAGAAAGGGACCCATACGGTTGAGCTATCGATCCCTGACGACGCTCTCGCCATCGACAACCAAAGATCTTGCACGTTGCCTTTGTCCGACATCGAAAAGGTTTTGATCGTCGATGGTGACGAGAGCGGTCGCGGTGCCTATTTCGTTGGATCTGTTCTTAACCCCGGCAGCCAAGTTCGGACTGGCGCGTTACCGGAAATCCAACCGCCGTCTTTTTTTCGCAGTGCGACGCTTGAGCAACTGCGAACGTATCGTGCGATCTACCTGATCGATCTCCCCGAGATCACCGAAAACAGTGCCGAGTCGCTTGCGAAGTACGTGACTGAAGGTGGCGGACTGTATTGGTTTTTGGGTAGCGGTATTGATCGCGAAACCTACAACCGATTCGCCGGTGGCTCGCGACAACTGTTACCAGGGAAGCTTGGCGAGCCGGTCGACCTACCCAATCGGACCGCCGAATCTTCTGGGGATGTTGTGCTAGGGCAAGCACACCCTTTGACGGCTCCACTGGCTCCCATCGGCGATCCGGCGTTCGCGTTGGTGGCTGTGACAAAGAGCTGGTCACTGGAACCGAACGATGACGTTGAAGGACAAACTTCCAACGATGAAAAATCTCCGGTGCGAAATATTGTCATGCGTCGCGATGGCAAACCGCTGGTCACCCAGCACGACGTCGGTCGGGGCCGCGTGATCACTAGTCTTGCCGGCATCGATACACGATGGACAAACTGGGCCGGAGATCCTTCGTTTGTCGTCATGCTGCTTCAGGGCAATGCGTACTTATGGTCGGCGGCATCACCTCCGGTGGAACAGCTTGTTAGCGACACGTTACGCCGTCCGATTGCAGCCGAACAGTACGCCCCCACGGTTTCCTATTTTCCGCCCGTCAGCGAACCCCCGCGTATTCCGATCGAGTTGACCGTTGCGGATACGAATGGTACGCGAATCGCGACGATTGATCTTAAAACGGAGGTTCTCGCAAACACGTCTGACATCGATTCGTTGTTGCAGATCGGAACCGGCGAATGGGTTTTGACGAAACTTGACGGACAAACAGAGGTCGAACCGGTGGCGATCGTCATCGAGAATGGCGAGGGAGATCTCAAACGCGTTGATTCGGTGGAAGTGCAGCGAGCGGTTCGCCCAGTCGACGTCCGATTTGTTTCGGCAAGTGAGTTGGCAGAACAATACGGCGGCGGAAGTGGATCGACGACGACATTACTCTTGTTGGGACTGCTGGGGATGTTGCTCGCGGGCGAACAGTGCCTCGCATACGCTTTGAGCTATCACCCACCATCAAGTAGCGGCTCGGACGGACCGGCTTCAACCTCATCGCGACTCGCGATCGGACCGAAGGCAGGAAGACGATGAACGAATCAGCGCTCACAGGTAGTTCAAACGATGGACTCTCGATGACCAGCAAAGAGGTGATCTATGAGTTCAGCCGAACCGCAATGCTTGACGGTTGGTGGGCCTGGGCCTTAACCGTTGGCGTGCTTTCGCTAATCGTCTATGGTTGCGTGTGGCTATATCGACTTGACACAAGTGAACTATCGCCTGGTGTGAAGACAACGTTGCTGATGCTTCGCCTTACGACGATTCTTGCGATCGTCTTTTTTTTCTTCGGGCTTCAGCGACGAGCCCAGCAACGGGTGACACGTACTAGCGAGGTAGCGATCCTTGTCGACACCAGTCAAAGCATGTCGCTACCTGGAGCATCAGCACCCGGCGCAGATTCGGCCAGTCGGTCGGCTCGCGCGGCGGCAGTACTTGGTGAGAGCGAGCTTTTAACCGATCTGGAAAAATCACATCGAGTGACGGTCTATGCTTTCGATGCTGACGCCGAGCCAAGAGAACTCGAGATCCGCACCATCGCTGCTGAGTCGGATTCTGCGGCCGATTCGGGTACCGCTCAAGCAAGCCGACCAACGACGTCTCGACTTGCACTGTTGGGGATGATGTGCTTGGTTGGCATGACGCTGCTGTCGTTCGCCTCATTTGTACTGGCTCTCGGTGGGCGAGCAGACGCTATCGGCGGGCCGCTCGTGAGCGCCGCCGTACTGCTTGTTATGGGTGCCGTCTTGCTGGGCGGAGTGTGGTCGATAAATACCGATCGTTCGCTTGCAACACTGATCGGATGGAATTCCAACAACGAATCGAAAACTCCGGCCGACGCTGAAAAACCGAACACTGCGCCGGAGAATGAGACTGCGCGAAGGATCTCAGACTGGAACACTGCACTCACAGCCGCAGGCGCGGAAAGCCGCATTGGTGATGCGATCCGTGGACTCTTGCAACGACATGATCCTGCAACTTTGGCAGGAGTGATGGTGCTAACCGACGGGCAGAGCAATGGCGGGATAGCCAGCGGTGCGGCCGCATCGATTGCCCGACGCAGCGAAGTCGCCATCTATCCGATCGGCGTTGGCAGCAGCGACGCGCCATTGAACCTTCGTATCGTTGATCTCGATGCACCAAAACGAGTTTATCCCGGCGATATGTTTGCGGTCTCGGCAGTGGTACAGGGCAGCGGGTCTGCGCCGATCAAAGCGACCATCGAGTTGCTCGATGGGGTGGAAGAGTCCGACACGGCATCACTCGAAGTTGTTCATAGTCGAGAAATCGTAGTTCAGCCAGATGGCACCCTATCCGCATTCAGTTTCGAGCTTAGCCCGGAAGCGGTCGGGCGACGAAAGCTTGCAGTGCGGCTCAAGACTCCTACGGGAGATCAGAATAAAGCAGACGATTTCAGAGAGGCGAGATACGAGGTTGTGGCAAGAAAGCTGAGAGTACTAACTATCGCTGGTGGCCCAACTCGCGAATATCAATTCGTACGAAACATGCTTTATCGCGACAAGTCAATCGAAGTTGATACATGGCTTCAAACAGGCCAACCCGGGATGAGCCAGGATGCTGACCGTTTGTTGAACGAGTTCCCAGCAACTCCTGAAGAGTTATTTGAATACGACGCGATCATCGCATTCGATCCCGATTGGTTGGCGGTGCCAACGGAGCGATTGCAGCTAATGGAACGTTGGTTGGGTGAACAAGCCGGTGGATTGATATTGATCGGTGGTCCCATTTACATGCCCCAGTGGACTCGGTTGCGAACGGATCCACGTGTATCCATTCTTGCTGGAATGTTTCCCATTGAGCTTGCCACTCGAAGCCCTTTGCTAAGCGGCGGGCGCGAGGGTGGAGACACTGCCTATCCGTTGGAGTTTACACCGGAAGCACGACGTGCAGATTTCTTGTTGGTCGCAGACAATCCGAAAGACAGCTTTGAGGCCTGGGACGCATTCGGCGGAGTCTACGATTACGTCGGCGTTAAAGATGCGAAAGCGGGAAGCAAGGTGTACGCAAACTTCTCCGATCCCACCACGAAAGTCGGTGACGCTCTTCCTGTGTATCTTGCCAGCCAATTCTATGGAGCCGGCCGGACCTATTTCCAAGGCAGCGGCGAAATGTGGAGACTGCGTGGAATGAGCGACGCCTATTTTAATAGTTACTATACGAAATTGGTCCGATGGATCAGTGAAGGCCGTTTGCTTCGGGATTCCAATCGCGGCGTGTTGCTGGTCGACAATTCTCGTGCAGGCGTAGGCGATACGATCACAGTTCGTGCTGTGCTCAGCAATGAGCAATTTGAACCATTGAAGGTTCCGAGCGTTGATGCAAATCTGTTGAAGCCCGATGGATCGATCGAAGTCGTCAAGCTGACGCCAGTTCCGGGTGAAACACGAGGTGGAACCTATGGAGGACGATTCGTTGTTCGCTCCGCCGGAAGTTTTGAACTGCGTCTCACCCTTGGTGATGCGTTGGGTGAGCAGGTCCTTCGTCAGAGTATTCAGGTTCGCTTACCAACGGTTGAACTAGAGCGTCCCAAACGTAACGACGAAGACCTTGCTTTTTTGGCCTCCACAACCGGCGGTAAGTACTTGCCGCTCAGCGAGAATATGGCAGAGGACTCAGCAAGCGTTACCGATCTAGCCAAGACGATTCAACCGCAACCACAGACGACTATTCTGCCTGGAACACCAGACACAGATTTTGCAATGCGCAGAAACGCATCTTTGCTCTGGCTAATCGCGACTGCTTTAACATTCGAATGGATTCTGAGAAGACTTCAACGACTCGCTTAGAAATGAGCGGGAAATAAGTGTCCGGTACCATTTGTGCGAAGCACCCGAAGGGCCAGTTCCTGGCAAATGGTACCGGACACTTATTTTCCGCTTGATCCTTAGGATCGCGCGATGGGTGACGCCGAAGGCATGGCGATATCCTGTTTTGTTTCCAACAATACAAACTCTAGAAACTGATCTGCCAGCCTAGCCGCCATTGGCGTAAGGCCTTCGAATCCCGGCGTCTGAGGGCTCGATTTCTTTGCTACTGGGCGTTTCGGCCGGCGCGAGCGAGATGTTTCCACAAGGTGGAGTCTGCCATCCGCGTATTCAACCAACGCGGATGCATTCTCGATCCAATCACCTAGGTTGATGTATAGGATCTCGTCGAGCATCTTGTGGCAGGGAACATGAATATGTCCGCAAATGATCCCGTCGCAGGATTCTCGGCGTGCGTGGTTTGCAACAAGGTCGTCGAATCCGCTCAAGTACTGAATGACCTTCTTGACCGAGCCCTTCAGGGTTCCGCTAAACTTTCGAGGTTTTAGCCCCAAAAAACACAACCATCGATTGAAGCTGCGGTCCGCAAAAAGGACGCCGTCGTACAACACCGCTCCGACAACGGACAGCCACTGTGCATGCCCCTCGACGCCGTCAAATTGATCGCCATGCATGATCACCATCTTTCGTCCGTCTGCACATTGATGAACGAACTGATCCTGAATCCTCACTGGTGGCTCGTCTGCAAGATAATTTCTTAGAAAACTATCATGATTGCCGGGGGTATAAAACAGCTTCGTTCCACTGTCAACAAGCGAGCCAATATGATTCAACAAATCATCATAGCTTTGCGGCCAATGCCATCGACGACGCAGAGCCCATGCATCAATGAAATCGCCAACCAGATAAAGGTTTTCCGGATTGTGAGACTTGAGAAACTCTAAAGCTTCAGGGGCCTTACTAAATCGACTCCCCAAATGAAGGTCACTGATAAAGACAGATCTTACGGCTGGGTTATCATTACTTTGGATCACAACTCGCTCCCCTGGGCCAGGCGGAAAGGTGCAATGGTTTCATCATGCCGCCTAAGTCAATCAATTTTACGATTCGAGTGGTTTCCTACCGATGTAAACGTAGTAAGGCACTTTGAAAAATGGGATGTAAGCAATGTGTCCGCGATGCTGGGTCAGCGAAACGGTTTCGAATCGGCGTTTGAGCATCGACAATCGATCTGGTTCAAGGTAGACGTTATCCATTCCAAACCAGATTGGCCAACCGGTTCGCGTCAGCCAGCCGTGACGAACGTCACCTTTCTCGATGTGCTTTCGCGACACAAAAAAATCAACGACACCAATCAAGCCGCCAGGTCGCAATAGCGAAAGTGCGTTGTCGATTGCAGCGAACCAGTCGGGGATCATCGTCAATGAGTAAGAAAACGTGACGAGATCCGCTTTTGTTGCCTTGGCCCCAAACTGGGTTGCATCCCCTTCGTGAACCGTAATCTTGGCCCCTGAGCACGTGGCAACTCGCGCCTTGGCCACGTCCAGTAACGGTTCACACAAATCCACAAGATGGATGTGTGAAAACAGATTAAGACGATCGCCGAAACGCTCTAAATTTTCTCCTGTGCCGCATCCCAGATCAACCCATATATTGTCTTGCTGGACTGGCAAGGTGTCTATCAGTTCCTGGCGACCGTGAAGCATGCGTTTTCGAAACGAATCGTAGATTTCAGCCTGACCACGATAGAACTGGTTCAGACGGTCGCGATGTGTTTCTCCGCGATTGGATGCCGCTAAAAGATGCCATAGCGCTCGAGTGTCACTTCGAATGGAGTCGGTGATGGACATAAAGATTTAAAAAATGAGTTTCACATCTGTGAACCGGCAGAACTCTTAAGCAATGAGCGGGAAATAAGTGTCCGGTACCATTTGTGCGAAGCACCCGAAGGGCCAGTTCCTGGCAAATGGTACCGGACACTTATTTCCCGCTCGATCCTAAGCCAAGCGGACATCCGCAATATAGAAGCTGCCATAGGTGTGTACGCGATCTTGAGCATGAAGCTGAGCGGCCATGCTTTTCTGATAGGTCAGTAGCTCCCCTACCTCTCGCCGCTTGCCGTCAACAGAAACTTTGAGTGTATCGACGAAATCGACGCTTAACCCAGCGCTTCGCCAAAGGATCATGGCATTCGAAGAGCACCGATTTACGATCGCTTGCCACTCGGAAGTCAGCGCCTGACGTTCACCTTTACACAGCCAGTCCATATGATCGAGCAGAACGAATCGAGAGATAGATGCGGTTGATTTTGTCAAGAAACTCTCGACAGAATCGGTGTGTGTCGAGATACGATCGACAAGACCGCTCTTGAGACGATCGAAGTTGGACTCTTTAAGGTATTCAGGGCAACAGGTATAGCTGTATTGTCCGGTCAGATAGACTCTCCAGAAATAGTTGTCCTTCAATGACAACCGAGTGAAGACAGCTTCGAGGCTATTGATGATAAATTGCTCAAGACCACCGGGGTATCCGCGGTCAATCTGTTCTCGCTGTGACCTCGGGACGCCCAGCATCGACATCGTGAGGTCCCGACGCACAGCCCATCGCAACATCGGACGCCAAATCGACTCTTGGACCCGACCGTCGTCGAAAAGCCGTTTCTGCTCTTCGACGGTTGTCGCTTCAAGCATCTCGGAGAGCGTCGAACGAACCTTGGCGATACGATCGATATAATGATTGATCAGCCAAGCGAAGTAACCGGAAGAACCGCGGAAGTAGAAGCTTGACCGTCTGCGATCACCACAGAAGAAATCAATATATCTATCCCAAATCAGTTGAGACGCAATGGGAAGAAAAGGACGGACTCGCTTGCGGTACATCTCTGACCACTGGGCAGATTGACCTTTGCCAAAAACAGCAAAAAATTCGGGGAAATCAAGTGTCTTTACGCACGCAATTTTCAAATCCAGCAACGCGTTCTGCAGCGGATTCATATCGACCGCAAACACGCTCGCGGGCTCATCGAGGACATAATCCAGTGCATTGCAACCCGCTGAGGTGATCAGCATGACCCGGTCATCGGACTTGAGTTTCATCGCCTCGCGATCAAGTCTTGGGTCTTCCCAGCAGGTGTTGTAGACAAGGTTGCTACGATGAATGGACTGAAAACACTTCTCACCAATCCAGTTCAAAACCATTTGACTAGCCATCCTGATGTTCAAGGGCCAGCCCAATGACATTCGATTCCGCGAAAGTTGGCCCGGCAAACCGTACCGTTCGTATTAACTCCTGGCAAATAGTAGAGACCGAAGATGAATATTTTGTGAGCACAAGAAACGGATTTAAGAAAAAGCCCTGCCGAATTGGTGGGCGTTCGTTCTCACGTTCTTCATAATCATTATCTGGCCTGAGCGTTCTGTGAATCAGATCGGACTTTCCCAACGATTCCTTGAGCGTCGAAATCCTAGCCTAGCCTAGCTTCGGACCAAAAGAACCGAGCAGTTAGCGTGATACAGTACAAAGCGGGAAACGCTCCCGATAAAGAAACGACTCACCGCTGACTGTCCCGTGTCACCGATTACGATGACGCTGGTCTTGCTTTCCTTCGCGAAAGTTAGAATCGAATTGC
>Ga0105046_10009303_pt1 | contig 15383 bp, 10 predicted proteins | sample MAT03_FD_78385 | JGI IMG/M metagenome (GOLD analysis project Ga0105046, IMG submission 78385) | Freshwater microbial communities from Lake Fryxell liftoff mats and glacier meltwater in Antarctica - MAT-03 (megahit assembly) | ecosystem: Environmental > Aquatic > Freshwater > Ice > Liftoff...
AGCGGCGCGGGTCAAACAGGCGAACAGGGCCGTGCGAAACGCGACAAGGGTGCTACAATCCATGGGGGTCCTTCGTCTGTGCTTCAGCACCCAGACGATACCCCACGGGGCAGATTGACGCAAGTCAGGCTGCCCCGGTTAGTCTAAACGTCAATTCAATGGGCAATTCAATATGGATAAATCATTCTAAGAACGGACAAACCACCTCACCGCCGTACTTGACAAAGAAGGAGCTTGCGAAGGTGCGTGACCGCAACTCGGCCTCAAAGGCATCCGCCAAGGCACCGATCCGGGTGTGGTCGTGATTATGCTCAATGGCGCGGCGCGTCAGCTTCCACACGTGCTCCTGCGGGTTCAGATCGGGCGCACCAACCGGAAAGGGGACCACCTCGATCCGCCACGCCCGCTGCAAGAAGGCCTGCACCTCCCACGAGGTATGCCACGGCGCGCGGTCCCAGAAGCGCAGCATGCCGCGGTTCGGATAGGCCGCCAGGATGGCTTCGAGATGCGCAATCGTCGCCTCCGAGTTCATCACCTCGCTCCGGGTGACTATTTCCTGGCCGGTGCGGAGGTCAAGAGTGCCAGAGAAGCAGGCCGAATCCTTGCGTGGGTCAAGCCGCACCTGGGGCATCTGCCCTTTTGGCGCCCAGACTGCCTGGGCCGGCGCTTGGAGGTACGCTTTGGCTTCATCTTCGGCCAGCACCACCAGATCCGGGGTGTCCTGCAACTCCGTGATCAGTTTTTTTCGGCGCGATCGTCCCAGTCGATGACCGCCGCCTCGCGCCGTGACTTGAAGACCTGATCTGGGCGCTGGAACGTGAACCCACAGCGTGCGAACAACGTGTAAGGGAATCGGTTCAGCTTAATCATCCCGCTTCTGGCTCCAGCCTCGAGAACTCTACCGCATCAGGAAGCCGTGCAGCACGTACGGAACCGACAACTGGGATGGACAAGCATTTCCGATTCCCTAATAGGAGGTAGGACTATCGTAGGTAACGTGATACCAGCGCTCCACGGCACGTTTGAGGTCGGCGAGCATCCAGAACTGCCCGGTCGGCGTGGCCGCGTCCGGCCCAAACAGGCTCCGTGGGGTGTACTGCGCGAGTTTGGCCTGCATCTCGGTCACCTGTGCGGCGGTCAATTTGCTAGTATTGCTGCCCTGACGGTGGTCGGCCAAGGCGGGAATGCCGCGCGCACGATACGCCCGGCAACACTCCAGTACGCGACTCCGACTGATCCCGGTGACGGTGTGCACGGTGACGACGGCAAAGCCAAGGCCATACAAGCGTACCGCTTGGATACGGGCGCGGGTCGGGCCGTTCTTCTCGGCGAACTCAGCGGCCTGGAGGGCGGAGGCCGCGTCTGGTGTTAACTGAACGCGCTGTCGTGCCATACCTCCATTGTACGACTTCTAACTGGTTTGTCCATAGGACATGTAATACATTATCACCATCCCCCTCCACCCGAAGGAATTGAGCAGTAAGTACGGAAGTGATAAGGAAACAACATTTCCTCCGGCCAGTTCCAACGAATATGTCCAGACCACAACTCACTTTCACCGACAAGGAATGCATAATTACCAAATTTCGCTTTTCCTTTTACTGACAATCCTAGGCTTGCTGCTCCTGTTAAGGGGCTCGCGGACGAAACCATGGCCAAGGCAAGACCAAGGTCTACTTTTAGCCCATCAAGCCACCATTGGCCAGTTTTCTTTCCAAGTAAGTCCTCTACAGAGATCGCTACGCTTCCAGCAATCATATTCATCGCATTAGTGGCCTCGAATGTCCCAGATGTGCTTCCATCGTCGCAGAGCAAGAAATTAATATCAACTTTCTGTTCCGTACCAGCAAGTGCGCCGCCAGTAAAGTTGATAATTTTCCACCCGACACTTATCTGTGGTGTCTTAAATTTATATTTCCCAGTAACACGGATACAAACCTTATTACCTATTGTCTCTTTATTGGTACTCAGAACATAGCCAATGCCGATGTTCGTAATATCCGCCGATACAGGCAGGAAGTTCTTGCCAAGTTTAAGAATGTTTAATAGCTGTTTTGGTATAGGAAGCTCTAGCTCAGTATCCTTTTGTTCTGGCATGCTGAACCATATATTTACGTCAAGCATCCTATCCAAATCGTCTAAGAAAGCTCGGCAACGCTCAGAAGATCGCGGAAATGGTTGTGTAGGCATGAATTTATTGCCTGAATCACCCGTAGACGGGTTGGCACTGCCCGGCTTATTCGTGCTGCTATTAGAAGAAGAAGCTCCTTTTCGGCCACAAGACGATGCACTAGTCCCTTGCGACCGTGCTTGGCCTCGTTGCTGTGAGGCGATAGTGTTTGCAGAAAGATTTAACCGCTGCCCAACATATATCATGCTCCGATCACGAATCTCTGGATTCAGTCTTAATAAGGCATTGACACTAGCACCAATGGAACGGGCTATTCCCCAGAGAGTATCACCTGCCTCTACGGTGTTCGTCGCCCAGTTAAACAGACCTAGTGGGTCCGTATTATTAATCGGGTTTGCCTGAGTATACAGGTAGCGATGCAGCCCAAGCACGTCCTGGTGGTCGGTGGGGAATGGGTCGAGGGAAAGAAACGTGCCAGTACCATCGTCATAGTAGCGGTTGCGAGCGTAGTTCAGCCCTGTGTAGTCGTCCAGCTCGTAGCCAGTGTAACCATCAGACGTGGGGAGGGCTGCAACTCGGCCCACCTGCTGACCGTAGTCGCCGTAGCGCATGAGCCCTGCATCAGAGGACAAAGCACCACTACTACTGGTTGCGCCAAGCACACTACCGAGGCCATCGTTCACGAAGTAGCTCATCGGGCCGGAGCCGTAGGCCAGCTTGTGCATGGGCTGGTCGTAAAGGTAGCGGACGCCTGTCGCACTCGACACACCGCTATAGCTCTGAAGGACGTCCCAGCCGGTGAAGTCATCGTAGCGGTACTCTTCCCGGGCACTCAGGCTTCCACCCCCTTCAGGGAGTGTGATTACCTGTACACGGCGGCCGTCACCGTCGTAGACGTAGCGCTGGAACATGTCGTCGCGCAGGAGCCACTGTGTTCCCGCCCGATCCTCCACCTGCGCCTCAATCATGCGCCCCTCGGCGTCGTAGCTGTAGCTCGCCCGCTCGCTGCGGCCGTCATAGCCGGTGCGCTGCCCGTCGGCGTTGTAAGAGTAGTTGGTCGTACCAGCTACGCTGTCAGTGACGCTGAGCAGCTCGTTGTGGAGACTATAGCGGAAGGTGGTCTGGTACGCCTCTGGAGCAACAACCACGGCAACGCGCACGCCGGCCTCCGCCACGCGGTTGCCCGAGGTATCAAAGGTGTAGCGCGCCTCGCTACGGTCGCTGCCCTTGCTCAGCACCAGTCGGTCGAGGGCATCGTAGGTGTAGTCGGTTGTCACGCTTGCCTGCGGCAGCTCGGCAACCTGGCGAACGCGGCGGTTCACTGCATCAACCGTGTAGCTGTGGCGCGCGATGAGGCCACTGGGACCGCGCTCGTTCAGCTCCAGCAGGTTGCTCACAGCATCGTAGCGCTGCTCAACCACCACACCGTTGGCCTGTGCGATACGCGTCGGGCGATTGAGGCCATCCAGTGTGTACCGGGTGACGCCGCCATCTGGTGCCGTAACCTGGTTAATCTCCCCATCAGGGTTGTAGGCATAGCTTGCCGCCGACCCGTCAGGGTAGGCCAGGCGGATGCGCTGGCTGGCGGCGTCGAAGGTGTTGCTCGCCGTCCGGCCGGCGGGGTCCGTACTAGCAGTAAGCCGATTCAGGGCATCGTAGGTATAGTTTGTTGCCCCGCGGCTATCGCGCATGCCCACCCGGTTGCCGTTCGCGTCGTAGCTGTAGCTAGCGAACACCGTCCCGTCAAAGCGCTTTTCCACGACTCGGTCGAGCGCGTCATAGGACATCGTGATGCGACGGCCAGCGGGCGTGCTCACGCTCACCTGGTTTCCAGTCGCATCGTACCCATAGTTCCACACCCGGCGACCGAGCGTGCTGGTCTGCCCTGGTGTCGTTGTCGGCGGGGCTGTGCCCGTACCACCGCGGGCAATAAGGGGCAGGTAGATGGAGTTAACGCCGTAGACCATCGTGGCCATACGGTTCAGCAGGTCATAGGTGTAGCGCACGGTAACACCTCGACCGTCCTGCTCGCTCACCACATTGCCGACGGAGTCGTAGCTATAGCGCTGTGTTGTGCTATCAGGCGCCATCACTCTCAGGAGCCGGCCCTTCGCGTCGTAGCCCTGGCGCGTGACGCGACCCAAGGCGTCAGTGCGCGCAGTAAGCCTGCCAAGGGCATCGTAGGCACTCAGGGTCTCGCGGCCGAGGGCATCGGTCAGCTTCACGGGGCGGCCAAGCAGATCGTAGGTTGTGCGAGTAGTCTGGCCGAGGGGGTTGGTCGCCTCGGTCTGCCGACCCTCGGGGTCGTACCCGTAGGTCGACACATTCCCGGCCGGGCTGGTCGTCTTGACGGTGCGGCCGAGGGCGTCGTACTCAACACGGCTCACGCGTCCAAGCGGGTCGGTCACGGCGACTGGGCGGTTGAGGGCGTCGTACTCCGTGCTGCTCACCCCGCCCATGGCGTCCGTCACCTTCACCTGGTTGCCGGCTGCGTCGTACTCGTACTTCGTGACGTTGCCGTTGTAGTCCGTCGCGCTCGTAATCTGGCCAGCAGCATCGTAGATGGCGACCTGCCGATTACCGAGGGGGTCGATCTGCACGGTGCGCCGGTTGAGCAGGTCGTACTCAGAGCGGGTGACAAAACCCCGTTCGTTCTGCTCAGCCGTCAGATTGGCAGCGATGTCGTAGGTGTAGACCCGCGTGAAGCCGAGGGCGTTGGTCATGCCCACCTGCAGACCCCCCGCGTCATAGGTGTAGCGGGTGACGGCCCCGGTCGGCTCGCGCTGCTCGATCAGATTGTCCGCTCGATCATAGGCAAAGGTGCGCGTGAAGACGAGCTCGTCCCGCTCGATGATCTGCCGGCCCACGGAGTCATAGGTCGTCGCAGTCGTCCCACTGAGAGCGTCAGTGGCCCCTACTACCCGACCCATCGCATCGTAGGTGGTAGTAAATTCACCGCCCAGGACGTCGATGCGCTTCACGAGGCGGTTCAGCGGGTCGTACTCGCTGCGAGTCACGGCTCCAATGCGGTCGGTAACGCTGATCTGATTCCCGTTCGGGTCATAGACCATCCGCGTGACGTTGCCCAGCGCGTCCGTCTCCGCCGTCATGCGGCCCTGGGCATCGTAGGCCATCTGCGTGACGTTGCCCAGCGCATCGGTCAAACGGGTCTGGCGATCGTTGGCGTCAAGTGTGAAGGTCGTAGTGTTCCCGCGGGGGTCGCGGACAGCTACCAGGTTCCTCACCTGGTCATAGCTGTTCGTCGTCACGCGACCGAGGAGGTCCGTAACCATGAGCACGCGGCCGAGGGTGTCGTAGCCATAGCGGGTCGTTCCTCCGAGGGGGTCAACTTCCTGGAGCAGTCGGCCCGTGGGGTCGTAGGTGTAGCGGTAGATGCCTCCGTTGGGGACGGTCTTAATAGCTGCCCGCCCCATCGCATCATAGGTGTAGCGGGTGGCGGCACCACGGGGGTCGATCTCCTCCGTGACGCGCCCTGCGGCGTCATAGACGGTACGGCTGACAGCCGCCTCACCGGGGCAGACATCGCAGGGGCGCCGCACCTCAGTTTGTCGTCCGGCCGTGTCGTACACATAGCTCGTGACGCGGGCAAGTGGATCGGTTTCACGCAGCAGGCGCCCGTTGGCGTCGAAGCCAAAAGTGGTGACGGTGCCGTCCTTGTCCTGGCGTGCCACCAGCTCGCCAACCTGGTTGTAGGTGTAGATAGTGGTGAAGTTAAGCGTGTCGGTGACCCGCGTGCGACGGCCAAGGGTGTCGTAGCCGTAGCGCGTACTGTTCCCGCGGAAGTCAGTCTCCTCGACGAGCCGATCGTAGACATCGTAGGCATAGCGGCGCACGTTACCCATGCCATCCGTCTGCGTCAGCAGATTGCCCATGGGGTCGTAGGTGAAGTCGATGATCGTCCCGATGGGGTCGGTGCTGCGCGTCAACCGACTCTGAGCGTCATAGACCGAGGTGGCCACCCGGCCAGCCGCGTCGGTGTAGCGGGTGATGTTGCCGAGCGAGTCGTACTCGATCCGACTGATACCACCTAGCGCGTCGGTAATTGAGGTGCGCAGGCCCAGGGCGTTGTAGGTGTACGTCGTCTCGGCGCCGGTCTCATCCCGCTCGCGGATCACATTCCCTTGGGTGTCGTAGGTGTACGTCCGCGTGTTGCCCAGCGGGTCGATTACCTGGGTGAGCCGGTCGGCGCTGTCGTAGGTGTAGGATGTCGTGTTGCCCAGCGGGTCACGGGCGAATGTACGGTTGTTGCGGGCGTCGTAGGTAAAGAGGCTCGTGTTACCCAGGGGGTCGGTCTCGCTGAGCAGATTGCTACGGTCGTCATAGCCGTACTTCCAGACCTGGCCGCCCCGATCTCGCATCTCAATGACGTTGCCGCGGCCGTCGCGCGTGTAGGTGGTGACGTGACCAAGGGCATTGCGCTCCTCGGTTAGCCGGTACTCGCCGTCGTGGGTCTGGCGCACCTGGTTAGTGAGCTGGTCGGTGAAGGTCACCGACTCGGTCACGCTCGCACCGTAAGAGAAGGTGCTGCGCTGGCCTGCCTGATCAAGCTGCTCCACCACGCGGCCCTGTGCGTCGTAGACGTTACGCACATAGGGTGTGTTGTTCGGATCGCGGGCCTCGGTCAGACGGTGGTTCGCGTCATAGACGTAGCTATAGATAGCGCCATCGGGTAGCGTGACCCGGCTGAGGTCGCCGCCAGGGGAGTAGCTGTAGCTCACGCTGCGGCCACCGCTCGATGCCACCGAGGCGATGTACGGCCCGCTGTAGGTGATCGTGTAGCGCACGCCGGAGGAATGCACGAGCTCGCTCAAGCTGCCGCCGGCATACACCAGATCAATAGTAGCTGGGTAGGGGTGACTGATACGGGCGAGCTGCCCGAGGCTATCGAAGGTGAATGTGGTCTGATCTGGGAGGATGAGTGTGCCTGTTCCGTCGGCAGCGCGCAGAAGCGTCCCAACGACCTCGCTCTGGCCGACATAGGGGCCGGTCAGGTCATTGGCATTGGCGGGGTTGATCTCGCCGACAAAGTAGGCCAGGCTGCCGTCAGCCATCTGCACCACAGCGGTCTTGTCATCCCGCCAGGTCACAGTCATGCCGAACACCCAGGAGGTGCCAAAACCGAACGGGCCATTCCCGCTGGTAGCGTCGAGAGCGTTGTACCAGCGAGTAACACTCAGCGGCAGTCCCGGCGTGGGGTCCGACAGGTCGGTGAAGTCAAAGTAGTAGTTGCCGGTGGATGTATTGACGGGCTCGCCAGCTTTCCCTGAGGTAGGGGCGCGACCTTTGACCTGGGAAGAGCGCGGCGGAGGCGGCTGGCGCTGCCCGTCGCTGATGGCGTTGATGTGGATGAAGTCGTAATTGACAGGTGTCCCGCACGAAAGCAAATCATACCGGACGCGCCCGGAATTGCTGCTGTGAGTAGCGAGGAAAGGAACACCGTTAACAACGTCTACTACAACACCACCCCAACACCATGTGTTTCCACCAGCAACATAAACAACATCACCACTCTTAAGAGCATCGGGGTTAGTTTGATAAATTGTAGGCTGCCCCAAACCCAACAGATAATCTCGCTGATTACTAATAAACCGAATAGCGGGATTAGTCGATGGCACACGTGTCGCAGGTTCAGGGAGAGGGAATCCACCAGCTTCAAGCGCATGGGCAATGAAGTGTGCGCCATCGCATTCGGCTACTCCGTTCTGGCAAAGTAAGACCTCATTATCAATATTACGGGTTGGGTTTGTCGGACCATAGAAATCGGCATAAGCTTTCGCCGCGACGCGATCATAGGTGATAGCCGCAAGAGTTGCGGAAGGTTTCACCCATCCCTGCGCAGTAGCCGTTTGAGGTGCGATGTTCGGGGGCTGCTGCTCAAGGGAGAGGCGGATAGAGGAGACAAGGAGGTCAAACGTCACACTCTCAAGGCAGCCCTGGGCCGTCGCCGTACCACCAAGCGAAACGGTGACAAGTTCCGCGGGTAGGCTGATGAGGACGGTCTGGCAGGCCGGCGCACCCTGGCCACCAGTGACAACCCAGGCGGGAAGCCCCTTCCACTGCCGCTCGATGAGTTGCTCATCGGCTCTGACGCGACTCTGTACGAGGGCATTGACGTTCGACTGAGCGACAGCCTCGACGGTAATGTCGATAACGAACGCATCACGAGTAACGCGCAGCCCGGCTGAAGAGCCTGGGACAGAAGACTCAGCCCACTGCGACGGAACGCGCAGGGCGACGTCCCCCAGGGATCGCTCCTCCCAGGAATCGGTGGCGGACATCCAGACATTTGGAGGAAGAGCAAGATCTTCGTTGGAGACTGTCGAGACAGAAGGAGGCGTGGTTACGGCCGGCGCAACAGCCTGTAGAGTCCCAGGCGGGAGTGGCGGGCCAGCCAAAGCCCCGAGGGCAGCACCCGGCTGCCGTCCCGTGGAGGATGGGGACGTGCTAGCGACTGACTCGTCGGTGCTCGTTTGTGGCCTGTTGAGGGGGGCAGCGGCATCGTGGGGCGAGGTCAGGGGAAGAAGGACGGCGAGGACGGCAACCCAGGAGAACGTGCGTGAGAACGTATATCGCCACCACTGCATTGTCGTGACCTTAAGCAGGAAAGCTGGGGGGGGCAAGGGAGGTCAGGCAAAACTAATAGATCAACTTTTGGTGTAAAGTTTTGACTTTTATAAACCCCTACCAGTATACTGGCCGAAGACACCACCTGTCTAGACCCTCGGTCGATACACACGCCGCCGTTGGTAACGCCCGCGTTACTGTCAGAGAGCGCATTGATGAGCGAGCCACAACCACGACTGTTTGGAAACACTCTGAGAGAGTTCCGCAAGCGCTCTGGGATGTCACAATTCGAGCTCGCGGTTGCACTGGGCTGGAAGGGCACAAACCCGATCGTCTTAATGGAGCAGGGAAAGCGACTGCCACGACTGGAGACTCTCGACAGCGTGAGCACGGCTCTCAAGATAACCTACGCGGATCGCTGCTACCTTGCAGGGCTCGCTGGCCACGGCTACAACACCGTATTGCCACCACTTGAGCAGATCATTGAGGTGCTCGACCAGATTGATGGCGATATCCAAAATCTCCCCTACCCGGCCTACGTGATTGACTACCGCTTTCGCTGCTGGATGGCAAACGCGGCGGCAGCTATCTTTGTCGACGGCGATTGGGAACGGCTCGCCGCTCTCGCCGCTCGCGGCGTCACCGTCTTTGATCTCATCTTTAACTCCGAGCTCCCGCCCCACCGCTACAGCACAAACCGTGAGCAGATTGAGAGCGAGCACATCTTCCGGTTCAAGGCCTACAACCTCTACCGTCGCCACGAACCGTTCTATGTTGCCTACCCGGAGGTGATGCGCGACCGGCTGCTTCCAGCGGACTACGAACGCTTCGTCGCGAAGTGGCGCGCTGTCGATGCTCTGACGATGTGGCGAATGTTCCCCCGCTTCGTGCCCGTTGAGATGAGCATCGGAGGACATCACCTCTGCCTTACCATGGTCGAGCAGCCGTCACTTCACCTACAAAACATGTTTATCGTCGTCGGCTACCAACCTTCACACCCGATGCCCGACCTCGCCCTGATGCAGGCCCTGTCAGCAGCAATGCCAGCAGCCGGGATGCCCTGTGTCCGAGCGTGGGAGTTGCCAAACGTCGAAATGTGGAACCAGCACCCGGTCACTGGGCCAAGTCCAGGGGGCCTCTAATGTGCCGATGCTATGGGCGCTCGTCCCCTAGAACAGGAGTATCGAGCATGCGATCACAAGAGGAGGGAGGGGGCGCACTCTCCCTCCTCTCGCCGGGCGACCTCGTCGAGCAGGTATGGCAACGCTTGCAGCCCCACATCTGGCGCTACGAGGCGTCGAGAGTGGCTGAATTCCCTCGCACGCGATGTGACAGCTAGATGCGAGCACAGCTGTTGGAGGGCCCTGAGGCGCTGACAGAGCCATCCGGACCGATGCGCACTGTCTCCCAGTTCGACGAGGGGTAGGCGTTGTGGAACACGCCGCACGAGAGGCGGACGCCGTTATCAAAGTGGACGATGATCGTCTTGCGGCTGGCGTTCCACCACCAGCCGTCGGTGCTGGCGGTGCTGGTCGCGGGGCTGAAGGAGCGCTGCCAGGTGACGTTATCGCGCCGCTGGTTCATGCCCTGGACACTGACGTAAGTGAACTTCGCCGTCGTGTTCTGGGTCACGATACGGAGTTGCACATTCCCCCAGGCGGCCGCTGCCGGCTGAGCCGGGACGAGGAAGGTGGACGCGCAGAGAGCGAGTAGGGCCACGATCAGAAGGGTGCGGGCGCAGTTCATCTCAACCTCCAGATCAAGCGATTGCTGTCAGTAGGAACTGTAGGAACCGTCGGGACTGGCCGGAGTAGTATCTACTCCGGCCATGACCTAGCACTCCGTCCGAGCATTGTTGATGGGTCGGGGCGGCTCATGAGCCGCCCTCGTGACTCTCGTCTACCAGTCATTTTGCTCGGACGGAGTACTAGTACTACAACGAAACCTTCCTGAGCAAGGCTTTGGGACGCCATGCGCCGCGCAGCGCCCATGTGTTCTGATTGAGGTCTTGCAGCATCAGGCTGCGGAGTAGCTCAAGGGTTCTCTCGTTGTAGTACTAGCCACGCCTACGAGTTCGTCGCATAGGTCGAGATGCTGTAACCCGAGCAGGACACCTGGCCGGTGATCGCCTGGGTGCAGTTGCGGCGGACACCAACGTTGAGCCAGGCTTGGTACACGGTGCCGGTCTGGACGTAGTAGGCACCGCTCCCGAGGCGGAAGGAGACACCCCGCTCGAAGCGCCACCACCAACCCCGGACGAAGAAGACGTTGTTGCCGTCGGCGTAGGACGGGTAGCGCCACGGCTCCCAGACCGACCAGGCGTTGTTCTGGTTGTAGCCCGCGATGCGGTAGATTTGCGGCCGGCCGGCCAAGAAGCACTGCGTCCGCGAGTAGGTTCGTGCCGACTGCCGAATGCAGAGGAACTCAAACACCCGGAGCTGTGCGCTGGGCAACGCGGCGAGGGTCGGCGCCGCCGCCGTGGTCGGCGGGGCGACCGCCCCAAGCTGGATCGCCTGGCCGATCACCAGGGGGTAGGCGATCTCAGAGGCCGAGGGAGTGATCCGCATCGTCGACCCCTCGAGCATTACTGCCACGGGGATCCGGGCGCCGGCGGCGTCCAACGCCCAGGGCGCCCCAAACGTGGCCAGGGTCTCCCCATCGCGGAGCACCTCGACGCTGCCCGCAGGCCCCTCGCCCAGCTGTGCCCCCGAGGGGATCTGGAGGCTCAGTACCAGATCCTGTCCGGTCTGGGGCGCATGCTGCACCGCGAAGACCTCGACGCCCCCGAGGGCGAACGGTCGCAGCACGGCGTCGGTGTCGGCAGCGATATCGGGGTACACCTGGAACCCGTCCGTGGTCGTGAGGGCCAACGTGCTCCTAGCCGCGCCGGTGATCAACACGCCGACCTCGCGCGACGCGTCAGCTGCGGCGGACTCGGCTGTGGCTGCGAGGTCATCCGGGGCGGGCTGCTCGGCCGCCAGGGCGCTCGGCGCCAGGGTGATCGGCTCGACGAGCGTGTCGGGCAGGATGACGACGGCGCCACCCATCGCGATGGTCGCGGCGAGTTGTGCGCGCTCCTCGTCCGTCTCGTGCGTGAAGGACGACACCTCAGTCTGGTCCGCCGCCACCATCTCGGGAAGGGCTCCCGTGCGCACGAGGGCAGTCCGCACGGCCTCGACAGAGGTCTGCGCCGTGCGGGGGGCGGCCTGCACCATGGGAAGGAAGATGGTTGTACTCATCGTGCTCGTCGCCTGCGACGAGAGCGGGCTAGACAGCAGGAAGCCCACGGCGATGAGTAGCAGCAGATGCGGCATCAGGCGAAGGGTAGGCATCAACACCTCCTTGATCGTAAGCAGCCTTGTACCACCAGGTCGGAAGGCGTGGCATAATAGGGACGGGTAGTGCGATCAGCGTTAGATACTCGTAGGGTTCTCTTCTACCGTCGCTCAACCCAAATCCCCGCGTGGCCTCCACGTATATCTTAGGCGGGGCGCTGCTCTTCGAGAAGGCGTCTAACCTGATAGTGTGTTCCGCGCCGGATTCTGCTTGTTGGCGCCGGCTCAAGCGCTCACCACTGCTCACATCGCACTACTCTATGAAAACATCACTGTCAAACGTCGAGCCTGCCACACTTCGGGCACTTCGCCCGTATGTGACTCCTCAGGTCTACGAGCTCCAGCGCGCCGAGTGCCTTATTGGACGCCAGCCACCGTGTCATGTGCTGGTCGATACCCGCGTCACCTCTCGGAAGCATGCGTCGATAATCTATGAGCAGGGCGCCTACGTGCTGCGGGACTGCGACAGTACTCAGGGCACATTTGTTAACCGGCGCCGCATTGCACCCAATCAGCCGTACACGCTCAACGATGGGGACGCACTTGGGTTTGGCGAGTCAATGCCGCTCATCCGATTCCGCGACCCCTCGCTAACCGCGTGGCGTCCCAAGGTGGAATTCGACCAGAAGGTCCAACGGTTTGTTTACGGGCACGTTACCCTGGACCTCACGCAGGTGCAGCAGGCAATCCTGCAGCATTTGCATCAGGCTTATGGCACCCCCTGCTCTGACGATGGGTGCATCGAGACAGTGTGGAACCTCGATTTCCCGGCCTTGATACAAGCTGAGAAGAATATTGTGAAGCAGGGACAGATCCGTGTAAAGCGTGGCGACTACGTTGAACAGCTGAGCAAGCGCGTGTTCGAGATCAACGAGGAACTGCGCAGCATTGACCCGGAGTTCAAGGTGATCACCCGCCGGCGCGGTGTCGGGTATATGCTGCACGACGCTCGACCCGTCGACACCGAGGGGTAGCGAGCGTGCCGGTAAATTCCCCACAAGGACAAACGATCCGTGGCTACCGCGTGTTTGAGCCTGTGGGGAGAGGCGGCACCTGCACGGTCTACCGCGGTCAGCGGGGGAGACTCAGAAGCCACCCTGTAGCGCTGAAGAATGCTCGAACGGGTAGCCGGCGCACTGAGAAGATAGTCGCCGCTTTTGAGCGTGAAGCGAAAACGCTACGGTATCTCTCATTTCCTACGCTTCCGCGCGTCATCGAGGTATTTGAGGATCCGAAGTGGGGCTGGTTCCTGGTCATGGAATACATCCCCGGCGACAACCTCGAGGATCGCCTTGATCAGCATGGCGGGCCGTTCGAGATCGAATTGGTTGTGTCATGGGCTGCCCAGCTGCTCGAAACCTTCGAGTATCTCCATAGTCGGCAGGTATACCACCGTGATGTGAAACCGGCAAACGTGAAGATAGGCCGAAATAACCGGCTCTACCTTCTCGATTTCGGCATTGCCAAGGCCGAGACGCTCACGAAGAACTCGGTCACTGCCTGGACCCCACCATATGCGTCGCCTGAACAGTGGGACAATGCCCCGACAGATGCCAGGAGCGACATCTACTCGCTCGGGGCGACTCTTTACGAACTGCTCGCTGATGAGCCGCCTGACAGTCCATATATACGACAGAAGGAGTTGCTGATAGGCCGCGAGGATCCTTTGCGACCTCTCACGATGCGAAACACTACCGTTTCACCTGAGCTGGCCGCGATCATCGGTCGGGCTTTGGAGATCTCACCAGAGCAGCGCTATCAGCAGGCGGCTGATATGCTTGTGGATCTTCGAGCATTCTACCCACGCCTACAACCGGTCTCAGCAGTTGAGCCTGTCAGCTCTCCTGCGCCACGCAGTGGGCGCCACACCCTCCGAGTGATCCTCATCGCCCTGATTTCAATCCTCGGGCTGCTCGTGATGGTAGCCACGCTTCCGCAAGGACTAGCCTTCACCTTGCTTTCCCCGCGGGCAGCCGCAGCTGAAACTACTACGATTGTGACGCGTGACCCCGCTACAGCCACGGCCAGAGCGCGTCTGATTAACGCTACTACGCAGGCTGAGCAGCTGAGTACCGTGCAGGCCGAGCAGACGGCGACGGCACAGCTTACAGAGACGGTCATTGTTCAGGAGCAAGCGACCGCCGCGGCAGCTGCCGAGCAGACAGCTGAGACGCGAGCGTTGCAGACGGCCATTGCTCGTCAGGCTCAAACCGCTACTGCTGAAACAGGGGCAACTGCTCAAGCGATCTTACAGGCAACAAATACCGCGTCGCAAGCAGCTACTGGTACTGCTGCTGTCCTGGCAACTCAGGCAGCTGCACAGCAGGCAACCCAGGCTGTAGCACAGCAGGCGACCCAGGTGGCAATAGCTCGTGCTACAAGTACGGCCGCTGAACAGGCGACAACCGCCGCGCAGGCCACGGCCGCCGCACAGATTCCTCTGCTCAATGGTACGTGGAGCGGCTCGACCTCCATGGGTGGGCGGATCACTTTCGAGATCGGCGAGGACAGGGTGCAGCGAATCGTCTTCGCCTATCCCTCCGAGGGTGCTCCGGCGCTCGTCGGCGCCTGCGAGGGGGTGTCGCCCTTCACCGGGCTAGAGTCTACGATCACTCAGCTGCGGATACCCATTCGGGGCGACGCCTCCTTTGTCACCAGTGAGTTGCAGATCAGCGGGGTCGACCGTGTCCTCAACGCCTTTAACGGCCGGTACGACGGCGCGAGCGGTGTCTTCAGCGGTAGCCTGCGCGAGACCTTCGCGATTAGCTCCTCTTGCCAGAGCGTCTCCGACTTCACATGGACGGCCACCCGTCAGTAGCCCGTGGGCTGAGTCCTTGTACAGCATGGCCCACGAGTTGCGCAACGAGCATCAGGGCGCTGCGGTTGAATGCAAGTCGAGGTAGGTGTCCATAGCTGGAGCGACACCGGGTAGCAGAACCTTCCAGGATGAGGATGTCGCGTCGGCGGCATTCCGCGCCAGTGGACTTGCCCAACTCCGGCGCGGATGCGCTCGTTCGGCCCGGCTCTTCGCACACGCTCGCTTCTAGAAGACGGCAGTGGCAAACGGACGTTTTCGCGAGGCGCTCCAGGCAACGGTGACTTTACACCTCTTCCGCTCGCCAGGGGTGTGTGCCACTAGGTCAAGGTTCGACGAGCATCTGAGGGCCCCCGGCCAGCCAGCTGAAAAACCCAAAAATGCCGGGTACAATCAATACCTTCGCCAAAAAATTGAGGCCGAAGCAGATGGCTTCCTGAAGCGAAATCCGCTGTCAATAGCCCAGAAGTAGTATGCACACCCGTTCTGGTGACAACCATCGCAACCTCCATGGAAC
>Ga0105046_10009304_pt1 | contig 15382 bp, 9 predicted proteins | sample MAT03_FD_78385 | JGI IMG/M metagenome (GOLD analysis project Ga0105046, IMG submission 78385) | Freshwater microbial communities from Lake Fryxell liftoff mats and glacier meltwater in Antarctica - MAT-03 (megahit assembly) | ecosystem: Environmental > Aquatic > Freshwater > Ice > Liftoff...
AGCGTTGCTGAGGTGGCCACGCGCACGCGCGCCACCCGGGCACAACACTACGGCATGCTGGTGATCGAGGAACTGATTCCCCCGGGAACCAGCGCCCACCAGACCGCCGAATCACCGGACCGCGGCCTGGATCTCCAAAAGCGCACGCGCGACGAGCAAGAGCGCACGCGCGACGACGTACACGGCCCCGAAGCCGACGCGTGAAACCCGAACCGGGCGCCTTCGAGCCCGCGCGGCATCGCGCTCCGCGCAATGTCGGCGACCGCTGGGCTTACGCCATCACACGGGCGCTGCGGTTCTTCGCCGACCTGGTGTTTGCGCAACGTTACGGCCACCGCGCGGTGGTGCTGGAGACCGTCGCCGCCGTGCCGGGGATGGTCGGCGCCACGCTGACGCACTTGCGATGCCTGCGCCGCAGCGAAACCGACAACGGCTGGATCCGCCGCCTGATGGACGAGGCGGAGAACGAACGCATGCACCTGATGACCTTTATCCAGATTGCGCAACCCAGCGGCGCGGAACGCGCGCTGGTCCCCCACTCCCAGATGTTTCGTTCATCGACATTGGCGGCGTCGAAGCCGTCATCTGGAGTCATCAGAACTGTGGAGCCCAGCAACTGGCCAGTCACCGGCTGCGGTACCGATCACGAGCCGCTGCCCGTTAACGGCGGCTCAGAGGGGTCAAGCTCCAATTTCTCCGCTCCGGGGACGAACCTCACTGCCGTTCTGCGGCGGCCATCGGCAGCTTGCTGCAGGTGGCGCGGTAGCCATCGTCAGGCATGAAACGCGACCAGTCTGCCGCCGACAGGTTGCTACGTAGCCGGGTGCAGGCCTGCGCCACCTGGTCGGCCGGGCGCAAGGGCCAGCGGCGCAGCACGCCGCGTTCGTCCAGAGCTGCCACATGCCGCCCCGAGCGGCTAAACGCGAGGGCCAGCGGCTTGGCCGGTAGCTCCATGCGCGCGATCTCCTCCTTCGCGGCGAGATCCCAGATCCGCAAGGTGTCGTCGACGCCATTGGTGGCGAGCAGTCGGCCATCGGCGCTGAATGTGCACAGCGGGCTGTGCCCGGCTTCGTCGACGATCGCGATGTCGCGCCCGCTGCGCGTAGCGCGCACCCGCAGCGCCGCGCCCGAGCTATTGATTGCCGCAGCCTCGCCGTCGGCCGATAGCGCGCACACCTGGGCCGCCAGGCCGCTGGTCTTCTGGCCGATGGGCTGGCTGGCAGGATGCGCCATCGCATCGACCTTCCAGCGGCGCAGGCTCTGACTGGCACCGACGCGAAAGTTGCCGTCGAAATTCACTGCCACCAGGGCTCGGCCCTCATCGCCGATGGCGAGCAGGTTGTCGACTGCCGAGGCCGCCTTGTCGGCGCGCGCCAGGATCCGGCCCGCTTCAACGTCCAGCGCCGTTAGCGTGCCGTCGGCGCCCAGTGAAGCGGCGTGCCGGCCGTTGTAGCTCAAGGCCACTGCCGCGGCCGGCGTCGAGCCGACGGCTTCGTAAAGCAGCCGGTAGCTCGACGTGTCGAACACACGAAGCGGACCGGGCGAGCCGAGGGCCAGGCGCCCACCGTCAGCGCTGAAGGCAAAGGACTCGGTGGCGCGTCCGATGTCGTCCACGGACACAGGTCGGGTCGACCCCCAGGTCCAGCGCCGGGCGAACCAGCGCGCGGCGCTGCCTTTGCCACGGCGGTGCAAGGTTGTGACTGCTGCTTCGTCGGGGCTGAAGGCGAAAGCCTCGGCGTCAGCGCCTACGTCGATGCCGTCGGCCGCACTGCCATGCACCGGCAGGCGCCAAAGATCGATGCCGCCACCATTGGCGAGCGCTAGACGCGCGCTGTCGGCGCTCCAAGCAAAGGGCGCATCGGGTGTGGTGCTGTGCAGGCGCGCAAGCTCAGCGCCGGTCTCGGCGTCGACGATTCGTGTCAAAGCGTAGCCGTGCTCTCGCTCCAACCACAGACGACCATTCGGGCTGAAACTCAACACGTCCTTGCGCTCCCACTCGTGTTCGATCCGTCCGTCCAGACCGCGCAGCGCCATGCGCTCCGGCTCGGTCTGCCGGGTGGCGACACGCCGGCCATCGTCAAGGAACTGAATCCAGTGGGGGCTCGGTGCATCGAAGCGCGAGGCAGCCTCGCCGCGGCCGGCCAGCAAGGCTTCGACGGACCAGAGGGTGAAACCCTTGCCGGTGTTGCCTGCGAACCAGCGGCCATCACGGCTGAATGTGGGAGATGTCATGTTGGGCAAGGTCACCACGGGCTGGTTCTGCAGCGCGGGGTACAGGCGGGTTTCACCGCCACTTTTCCCCAGGCTCAGCGCGGTAGCCAGCAGGCCAGCGGGGCCGACTGCGACGTCGCTGATGGCAGGCAGCCCGCCCCAGCGCGACACGGTTTCGAGGTTGCGGGCATTGCGCAGTTCGATGGTGCTTTCGCCTGGGCTGCTACCTGTGCCGGTTGAGAAGGCGACCCACTGGCCGGTGGCTTCCAGGTGAACTGACCACCACCCTTGCTCGTAACGTGCTTCGGTCGAAGCGATGGGCCCGCCGCCGCGCAAGTTCCAGCGCAGCGATTGCGCCGGCTCGCGCCCCACCGCGAGCAATTCGTCTTCAGCGCTGAACTGCAGCAGGTCGCGGTCAAAGAAGCTTCGATCTGCCGTCAACCGCGCGATCGGCTCGGCCGAGGCCGCGAGCGCCCGGCGTAGCGCCAGGTCGGCGTCGAGCGAACGCTCTCCGATCTCATCGAGTCGGCGCACCGCCTCTGCAGCAAGCTGCAGACTGCGCTCCAGCGGCGGCGTTGCGGCGTGCTCAGGCGGCAGTAGATCGCGTGTGCGCTCGGCTGCTGCGGCGAGCCGCCGCGCTACGGCAATGGCTTCCTGCCGGTCGGCCTGTCGGCGCTCGAATACCGATAGTGTGCCCAGCACCGCCACCGCCACCACCGCAACTGCCAAGCCGGCCAGTAGCTGGAAGCGCCGCCGCGTGGCGTGGCGCCGGCTTTCGATGATGTAGCGGGTTTGCGTGGCGGTGGGTTGGGGTTGCTGATCCGGCCCTTGAGCCAGCCAAAGCTCGGCGGCGCCGAGGTCGGCGCCGCGCAACAGCAGGCTGGCATCGAGCGCACGCGCTTCCCACTCGCGCGAACGCACTATGAGCCGCGTATGGGCCTGAACCCAGTCGAGGTCGGTGTCGATGGCCTGCAGCAGCAGAGCCACGCCGGTGTCGAACGAGTCGCTGTCACGCAGGAAAACCCAGTTCAGCCGCGCCAGCATGGCCGGTATTGTGCTGCTGTCGGCATCGCGCACCACCACCGGGAGCAAGCGCTTGTGCTGCGCCAGCGCATGCTCGAGCTCACGGGCACAGACGGGCGATTGCAGCGAGTCTGGGCTGAGCACGAAGACGAAGGCCTCGGCGCCGTCAATCGCTGCTTCTATCTCGCGCAGCCAATCGGCGCTGGGCGGGATGCCTTCCCAGTCGACCCATGTCTCGCGCTGGCGCTCGACCAGGGCCTCGTGCAGCCGGCGCACTGCCGTCGCGTCCTTGCGCGAATATGAAACGAAAATCGCCATTCATCTGCCCGGTACGGGAGTGCACCGCCCGCCTCAGCGGCGCGCACCCATTCTGCGGCAATTGGGCAAGCCCCATCGCTGGCTGAAGGTTATTTCAGGTCGAGCCGAGCAGCTTCACCTTGATCGCCGGGCCGTCCCAGCCCTTGACGCGCAGATGCGCTTCCAGCGCCGGCAGCATTTGGCGCAGCTTGGCCGCTACTGCGCTGTTGGTCGCCAGCAGGCTCCAGCTCAATTCATCGATCGGCCCGGCCTTGACACAGGGCCGCATCGACGGCGGCAGTAGCGGCGTGACCGCCGCCAGCCGCTGCTGTGAATCCTGCATGCGGCGTGCCAGTTGCGCCAGCGGTTCGCTGTTGGCCAGCGCTTGGCTGATGCCCACGGTATGGCTGGGCAGCGGCGCGCGGGCAGGGCGGTCGGGCGGTCGGGACATGGGCAGGTCGGTGATGGGCCGGGGGGCGAGTCCAGCGCGGCGTGCTGGGGCTCGAATGATAGACTTGCCGGTTCCTTGGGTTAGCAGCCTGCGGTGGCTCGACTTGCGGCGGCTGCGGCCTGCCCGCGCCAGCGCCCCCTCGGCCGCCACCCCAGCCTTGAGCCGGCATGCCGGCTTCACGCCCACTCCAGAGGCCTTGCACTCGCTTTGTACTCAGCGCTGAGCGCCCTGCGCCAGTCAGCAGACGACGATCCAGGCCCACAGCCCCCGACACCGCATGTTGCCCAAGCTTCTTACCTCGATTTTCGGCAGCCGCAACGAACGCCTGCTCAAGCAATACCGCCGCGAGGTCGTGAAGATCAACGCGATGGAGCCGCAGTACGAGCAGCTCGACAATACCGCGCTGCGCGCCAAGACCGACGAGTTTCGCCAACGTGTGGCCCAGGGCGCGACGCTCGATGAGCTGCTGCCCGAGGCTTTTGCGGTGGTGCGCGAGGCCGGCAAGCGCTCGCTGAAGATGCGCCATTTCGATGTGCAGCTGATCGGCGGCATGACGCTGCACAACGGCAAGATCGCCGAGATGCGCACCGGCGAGGGCAAGACGCTGATGGCCACGCTGCCGGTCTACCTCAATGCCTTGTCGGGCAAGGGTGTGCACGTCATCACCGTCAATGACTACCTGGCACGGCGTGACGCCGAGTGGATGGGTCAGCTCTACGGCTTCCTGGGCTTGAGCGTTGGCGTCAACGTGCCCGGGCTGACGCGCGAAGAGAAGCAGGCGGCCTTCCAGGCCGACGTTACCTACGGCACCAACAACGAGTTCGGCTTCGACTACCTGCGCGACAACATGGTCTATGAGCTGCGCGATCGGGTGGCGCGTGGCCTGAACTTCGCCATCGTCGACGAGGTCGATTCGATCCTGATCGACGAGGCCCGCACGCCGCTGATCATCAGCGGCCAGGCCGAAGACCACACCGAAATGTATGTGCGCATCAATGCCGTCATCCCGGCGTTGAAGAAGCAGATCGGCGAGGCCGACCCGCGCACCGGCGAGGGCGTGATCGAGGCCGGCGACTTCACCGTCGACGAAAAGAGTCATCAGGTCTTCCTCACCGAAGACGGCCACGAGAACGCCGAGCAATTGCTGACCCAGGCCGGCCTGCTGGCCGAGGGCGCCAGCCTGTACGACGCCGCCAACATCTCGTTGATGCACCATGTCTATGCGGCGCTGCGGGCCAACCACCTGTATTTCCGCGACCAGCACTACGTGTCGCAGAACGGCGAAATCATCATCGTCGACGAGTTCACGGGGCGGCTGATGACCGGCCGCCGCTGGAGTGACGGCCTGCACCAGGCGGTGGAGGCCAAGGAAGGCGTGCAGATCCAGAGCGAGAACCAGACGCTGGCCTCGATCACCTTCCAGAACTACTTCCGCATGTACGGCAAGCTCGCTGGCATGACCGGCACCGCCGATACCGAGGCCTACGAGTTTCAGGAGATCTACGGCCTGGAGACCGTGGTGATCCCGCCGAACCGGCCGACCATCCGCAAGGACGAGCTCGACCTGATCTACAAGACCGGCCGCGAGAAGTTCAACGCCGTGATCGAAGACATCCGCGACTGCCAGCAGCGCGGCCAGCCCACACTGGTGGGCACCACCTCGATCGAGAACTCCGAGCTGATCTCGGGCCTGCTGACCGCTGCCAAGCTGCAGCACGCCGTGCTCAACGCCAAGCAGCATGCCAAAGAGGCCGAGATCGTGGCCCAGGCCGGCCGCCCCGGCGTGATCACCATTGCCACCAACATGGCCGGCCGCGGCACCGACATCGTGCTGGGTGGCAACGTCGAGAAGCAGGTACAGATCCTGGAAGCCGACGGCTCGATTGCGGCCGACGAGAAGACGCGCCGCGTCCAGCAGCTCAAGGACGAGTGGCAGGGCCTGCATGACCAGGTCAAGACCGCTGGCGGGCTGCGCATCATCGCCACCGAGCGCCACGAGAGCCGCCGCATCGACAACCAGCTGCGTGGCCGCGCCGGTCGCCAGGGCGACCCCGGCGCCAGCAGGTTCTATCTGTCGCTGGAAGATCCGCTGATGCGCATCTTTGCCGGTGACCGCGTGCGCGCGATCATGGACCGGCTGAAGATGCCTGAGGGCGAGGCCATCGAGGCCGGCATTGTCAGCCGCAGCATCGAAGGCGCACAGCGCAAGGTGGAGGCGCGCAACTTTGATGTGCGCAAGCAGCTGCTGGAGTACGACGACGTCAGCAACGACCAGCGCAAGGTGATCTACCAGCAGCGCAACGAGATCCTCGAGTCCGACTCGGTGCTCACCCAGATCACCAACCTGCGCAAGAGCGCGCTGAGTGACGTGGTGCGCACCTGGGTGCCGGCCGAGAGCGTTGAAGAGCAGTGGGACCTGCCGACGCTGGAGAAGACCCTGGCCGACGAGTGGCAGATCGTCGTGGCGCTGATCGCCGAGGTGGAGAAGAGCGAGACCATCACCGACGAGGACATCGTCAACCAGGTGGTGGCCGCTGCCGATGCCCTTTTCGAGGCCAAGCTGGCGGTGGTCGGCCTGGAGCAGTTCAACCCCTTCATGCGCATGGTGCTGCTGCAGGCTATCGATAGCCATTGGCGCGAGCACCTGGCCGCGCTGGACTACCTGCGCCAGGGCATCCATTTGCGCGGCTACGCCCAGAAGAACCCAAAGCAAGAATACAAGCGCGAGGCTTTTGAGTTGTTCAGCCAGTTGCTCGACCTGGTGAAGCTGGAGGTGACGCGATTGCTGCTGACGGTGCGCATCCAGAGCCAGGAGCAGGTGGCCGAGGCGGCCGAGGCGATCGAAGAACAGGGCTCACGCCTGGGTAATGTCACCTACACCCACCCCGACGGGGATGGCGGCGTCAGCCGCACCGCCAACGCCGGCGACAACGCAACTGCGGCAGGCCTGCCGCGTGTCGGCCGCAACGACCCCTGCCCCTGTGGCAGTGGCAAGAAGTACAAGAGCTGCCACGGCAAGCTGGCCTGAAGCGTGTGGTGCCGGGTGTCCCCCGCGATGCACTGATCGTTACACCTTGAACCTTAAGTTTCCAGCTGCGAGGTTCAACAGCCGAATTGCTGCGCTATCGTGAGCACACGGAGTCGGTCTACCGGCCCAGGTTTATCCCCCGATCAGGGGGTGCACGGCTCCAAGTGACTCGCTAGACTAAGCACCAAGCACGCCTGGAAACGCGACGATGGTGGGCAGATGCTTTTTGAAAGTACGTCTGGCACTGTTCTTGCATCACAGCTGGCGAAAGTCGGTCCGAATCAATCGTTTATAGGGAGTTTGATCATGAAATTGAAATTAGTTGCAGCTGCTGCGCTGGCGATGGTGGCGATGGGTGCGCAGGCGGGTACCGGATTCGTTAGCCAGAATGGTGGCGCCTTGGGTCTGGTTACCGAAACCGGGACCATGGCAAACCCGTACGACATCGGTACATTGGATGCCTCGTTTTCGTCGGTCTTTGTCACGTTGGCCGCAGCGGGTGCATTCAGTGAATTTGCCACGTTTACCGTGCCGGCCGCCTACAACATGGTGAACGCTGCGGCCAACACCTACGCGTTGTCGATCACCCTGCCTTTGCCGATCGGTCTGGTCACCATCGGAAGCATTTCGATGTTCAACATGGACATCGTAGGCGGATCACCGGCAGTTCCCGGGTCGACCTTCGCGATGCTGGGCGAAGGCGGCAGTGTGCTCAACCTCGGGCTGCTCCCGGGCAGCTATCACCTGCACTTCACGGGTATGGTCAATGGTGCAGGCGGTCAGTACTCGGCCGCAATCAACGCCGTTCCAATTCCCGAACCCGAAACCTACGCCATGATGCTGGCCGGCCTGGGCGCGCTGGGTTTCCTGGCCCGTCGCCGGCGCAAGAATGCCTGATATCTAGCGCAGTCTGCGTCCTGCCTAGGGTCAAAAAAAGCGGCTGAGGCCGCTTTTTTCATGTGCGCCCAGCATGGGCGCACTCTTGCGGATGCAAGCCCCGCCGTCAGTTGGTCACAGCGATCAAAGCGAAGCGTAACTGCACCAGGAGGCTGTCGGGCTTTGGCGCGGGCCCGCCCCAAAGCCCGACAGGCTCCTAGGGTGACCGATTGTGGGGAGCAAAAGTGGAGCGAAGCTGCGAGCCGAGCAACTCGAACCGGATAGAAGGCGGTGCCGACCAGGGCGAGCGAGCATTGAACCCGCAAAGCGCTCGTCATCACTGACCAGGCGGCATCATTCCGGCGGTTGTGCACCGAAGGCGTGCGCTTTTACTTGATGAACGCACCAAGGACGTCGCCTTGCGGCGCCCGCCCGCCGCGAGATCAAGGAAAGTGGTAAAGCCACGTTTCCTTGGGAGATCTTGCCCCGTGCCTGCTCTGCGAGGCAACTGCGAAGCCAAACAGCGAAGGTGATGAGCCGGCGAGAGAAGTCAGCAGCGCTTGCAGTCGTCGACCCAAGCCGAGACGGCCGAAAAAAACGCGGCTAAGGGCCCAACGCGTCGGCGTGTGCAAAGCCATGTCGATGCGTCAAACGCTGCGTCAGATGCCCGTTCAGCGTCGGTTGGCCCCTGTCCCAATGATCGCTGCGCCAGCCATCTCTCGATCCAGCACAATTGCCAACACCCACTGCCGCCAGGACAGCCGTCGCCATGAGCCAAGCCTTCAACTACAGCAACCCTTATCCGTCGACCCGGGTGCCAGTGTTCGCGCGCAATGTGGTCTCCACCTCGCATCCGCTGGCGGCCCAGGCGGGCCTGCGCATGATCGCCGCCGGCGGCAATGCGGTAGACGCGGCGGTGGCGGCGGCCGCCGTGATGACCATCGTCGAGCCCTGCAGTAACGGTCTGGGCTCGGATGCCTTCTGCATCCTCTGGGACGGCCAGCAACTGCACGGCCTCAATGCCTCAGGCCCGGCGCCTGCGGCCTGGACGCTGGATTACTTCAAGCGCAAGCATGGCGCCGAGGCGCGCCGGCCGCCGATGCGCGGCTGGGATTCGGTCAGCGTGCCGGGTGCGGTGGCCAGCTGGGTGGCGCTGAGCGAGCGCTTTGGCAAGCTGCCGTTTGCCGACTTGCTGGCACCCGCGATCAACATCGCCGAGCGTGGTTACGCGGTGCCGGTGGTGGTGCAGGACAAATGGCGCGCGGCCAGCCAGGTGCAGGGGCTGGTCTCGCAACCGGGGTTTGCAGAGACCTTTTTGCCGCGTGGTCGCGCGCCGGCGGTGGGCGAGCTGTTCCGCATGCCGGGCGCGGCGCGCTCGCTCAAGTTGATCGCCGCCAGCCGTGGCCAAGCCTTCTACAGCGGCGAGATCGCCGAGGCGCTGGCGCGCCAGGCTGCCGCGCAAGGTGGCGCGGTGACGCTGGCCGATCTGGCCAGCTTCAAGCCCGAGTGGGTGTTGCCCCTTGGCCAGGATTACCGCGGCTCGCGGTTGCACGAGATCCCGCCCAATGGCCAGGGCATCGCGGCGTTGATCGCGCTGGGCATCCTGCAGCACTTTGAGCTGGCCGATCTGGGGCCCGACAGTGTGGCCGCGCAGCACCTGCAGATCGAGGCCATGAAGCTGGCCTTTGCCGATGTATATCGCTTTGTGGCCGAGCCGTCGGCCATGCCGGTGTCGGCCGAGCAGATGCTCGATCCGGCCTATCTGGCGTCACGCGCCCAGTTGATCGACCGCAGCAAGGCGCAGGATTTTGGCGCCGGCAACCCAGCCAAGGGCGGCACCATCTACCTGACGGCGGCCGACGAGAGCGGCATGATGGTCAGCTTTATCCAGAGCAACTACATGGGCTTCGGCTCTGGCGTGGTGGTGCCTGACTACGGTATCAGCCTGCAGAACCGCGGTTATGACTTCAGCCTGGACGCCGGCAGCCCCAACGTGGTGGCGCCAGGCAAGCGGCCGTTCCACACCATCATCCCGGCCTTCCTGACACGCGGCGGCCAGCCGCAGATGAGTTTTGGCGTGATGGGTGGCCATATGCAGCCGCAGGGCCATCTGCAGACTCTGGTGCGCATGCTCGACTTCGGCCAGAACCCGCAGGCCGCCTGTGACGCGCCGCGCTGGCGCGTCAATGACGGCCTCTCGATCAATGTCGACCAGCACATGCACCCGGCGCTGGTGCAGGGCCTGATCGACCTGGGCCACCGGCCCGAGAAGCTGACCGACAGCTACATGGACCTCGGTGCCGGCCAGTTCATCTGGCGTCTGGGCGATCCGGCCAGCGAAGGCTATGTGGCCGCCAGCGACCCGCGGCGAGACGGCCAGGCTGCGGGGTTCTGATCAAGCACTCAAGCTGTCATCGATGGCCCTGAGCGTGGCTTTGGGGTCGAGCGGCTTGGTCAGAAACTGCGACGCACCGGCGTCGAAGCATTCATCGATGCGCTGTGGCCGGCTTTCGGCCGAGACCACGATCACCGGCGTGCTGCGCAGCCGGGTATCGGCCTGCAGGGCGCGCAGCACCTCGATGCCGGGGCGATCGGGCAGGTCCAGGTCGAGCAGCACCAGATCGGCCTCGGCGGCGCGCGCCAGGCCTTCAGCGGCGCGGCGCGCGCAGATCAGTTGGATGCCTGGACGTTGCTGCAGTAAATCGCGCATGGCCTCGGCGTCGGCGTCGTTGTCCTCGATGTAGAGCACGGTGCCGATGCTGACCTGCGGCATCAATGGCCTCGCGGCGCTGACCACCGTGCGGCCGGGCTCGCCGGTCGGCCGCGGCAGGCGCAGGTTGAACACCGAGCCTTGGCCCTCCTGGCTGCTGACGCTGAGCTCACCGCCCATCAGCAAAGACAGCTTGCGGCAGATGACCAGGCCGATGCCGGTGCCTGACGTGCCTGGTTGGCCGGTAGCGCCCTGGCGATCACGCCCGAGCCGGTTGAAGGGCGTGAACAGCTCGCTCATCTGCTGCTGGCTCATGCCGATGCCGTTGTCCTCGACCTCGATCTCAAGCTCGCCGACGCCGCCTGGCCGCGTGCGCAGCAGCACCCGGCCGCCGGCGCGGTTGTACTTGATGGCATTGCCCAGCAGGTTGATCAGCACCTGGCGCAAGCGCACCGGATCGGCTTGCACCTGTTCGGCCTGTGGAGACAACGACAGCGACAAGCTGACCTGCGCCTGCTGCGCCAGCGGCTCGACCATGGCCACCGCCTCCTGCGCCAGATCGGGCAGCGACACCGACTCCAGTGTCAAACGCAGGCTGCCCGCCTCCATGCGGGAGAGGTCGAGCACGTCGTTGATCATGTCCAGCAGGTGCCAGCCGGCCTGGCGAATCTGCGCCAGCCCATGCTGCTGGTGCGGGTTGTCGGCCTCGCCGTCGCCCGAGTTCTGCTCAAGCATCTGGGTGAAGCCCAGGATGGCATTCAGCGGCGCGCGCAACTCGTGGCTGAGGTTGGCCAGAAATTCGCTCTTGGTGCGGCTGGCGATTTCGGCCTGCTCGCGCTCGCGTTCGGCCTCGCGCAGGCGCAGCACTTGTGTCAAGTCTTGCAGCGCGCCCAGCGTGGCCACCGCTGCGCCGGTGGCATCGACCAGCGTGCGCAAACTTGCCGCCACCTGCAGCACACGGCCGTCGGGCGTGAGGTAGCGCTGGCGCCGTGCCTGGCCGCCGCCCAGGGCTACTGCGGTGCCGTCGTCCTCGCTGACATCGGGCAGGCGGATGTCGGACAGCGGGCGCCGCAGCAGATCGGCCGCGCTGCACCCCATCATGCTGCAGAAGGCCGGGTTGACATCGGCGATGCGGCCGTCGCTGTCGACCACCGTGACACCGATGCTCATGTTGTCGAAGATGGCGCGAAAACGTTGCTCGCTGACCAACAGTTTGGACTCGGTCTGGCGGCGCTCGTCGATCTCGGTCTGCAGCGCGGCGGTGCGCTCATTCACCCGGTCCTCGATGCGCCGCAGCCGCCCGCTCAGCGCCAGCAGCAGCGCGCTGAGCATCGCCAGCCCCACCGCAGTGGGCAGCGCCAGCAGCCAGACGGCGGTGAACAAGCGGTTGTCGGCGGTGGCGGGCTCGGTCACCAGCAGGCCCAGGCGCTGGTCGGCGAACATCACCGTGAACGGCATGGCGCGCAGTGCCTTGGCCGCCATGTCGCGCTCGCAGCCGGCAGGCCCAGCCAGCCGCAGTGCGCTTGCGCCAGCCTCGGCAGCCACGCCAGTGAGGCAGGCGTGCAGGTTGGGATCACCGGCCTCGGGAAGCGCAGGCGCCACCAGCGCGCCAAAGTCGACCAGCGCAAACACCAGTCGGCGCGCGGCGTCTTTGCCGGCTGGCACCGATTGCAGCACCAGCGCGCTGGCGCCCACGCTGGCCTGCAAGCCGCCCGCTGCGCCGTAAATCACCACCGGCGCGCTGCTGGCCAAGGTCTTGTCCACCGCCTGACGCAGCACAGCATCGATCAGCAAGCGGCCATCGGACGCCAAACGTGCGCCAGGCAGCGCACTGCTGCCACCGCCCGGCGCCGCGCTGACATGGCGCAGCAGCAGATCGGCGTCGGCGTTGGCCGTGGCCGGGCGCGCCTCCAGCCAGCCGGTGCTGCGCAGCCCCGGCGTGCGCTCTATCCAGCCGGCCGACAACTGGTCGAACAGACCCGAGTCGAGCGCGGGGCCGGCTGCCGCCAGCACACCGCGCAAGGCCATCACGGCGTTCAGCGGGTCGAGCGTGAGCTTTTGCAGCCGCACTTGGCGCAGATTGGCCTCGCGGTCGAAGTGCACCTGCAACCGCAGTTCATCGCGGCTTGCCACCTGGTCGAAGCCCGGCAACATAACCGCCACCACCAGCAGCAAGGGCAGGGCCACCACGCGGCGGCGCTGGCGCCAGACACCTTGCGGTCTGGCCAGCCAGCACAGCAGCACCGGCGCGGTAACGATGATGCCGGCGCTATCGGCCAGCAAGCGGCCAACCGCCGCCGCCAGCTCAGGCCGCCACTGCCACAGCGCCGTGCTCGGCTCCAGGCCCCAATGCAGCAGCGGCGTGGCCAGCACACCGAGCAGCGCGGTGGCCGGCGCGATCAGCAGCACAAAGCGGCGCAGGCGCGTATCGCTGTCGAGTTGCAGCAGGTCATGGTCATCGGCATGGCGCACCAGCCAGCCGGCCAGCAGCGCCTGCAGGCCCAGCACAAGTGCGCCGCCCAGCGCCTGGGGCAGGGCGATGCCAGTCAGCCAGTCGGCGATCAGCACGCCGACCATCGCCGCCGGCACGGTCCAACGGCCGCGGGATATCGCCGCCGCCACGGCCACGCCCAGAACCACCGACAGCGGCGGCAATTCCACCGTGCCCAGGGTGTAGCCGGGCAACAGCGCTTGCAGCAAGCCGCACAGCAGGGCCAGCGCCACCGTGCGCAGCAGTACGCGCTGCCAGCTGGCATCTGCGGAGTGGGCAATGGCGGGTGGCTGCATCAGTAAGCTGAGTCGGGCGGCGCCCAAGTATGGCCCAGTGCCTGCCCGCCCGATATCCGGACTCACGGGGGGTTGAGTGCCGATCTGATGCTGGCTGGTCGATTCGATTTCAACAGGCTGGCCGTGGGGCCGCTGCAGGGCCGCCACAGCGCCGCTTTCTACAATCGCTGCCATGTTGCCGCCGCTGCCCGTTGCCGCGTCGCCAGGTCCCTGGTCAGCGGCCTGGGTCGGCCCGCTGCTGGCGATGGTCGGCGCGGTGGCCTTTTCGGGCAAGGCCATCATCGTCAAGCTGGCTTACCGCCATGAAGTTGATGCGATCACCCTGATCATGTTGCGCATGGCGGTGGCGCTGCCGTTTTTCCTGCTGATGCTGTGGTGGGCCGGGCGTGGCCGGCCGGCGCTGCCGGCACGCGACCGGCTGGCGGTTGCGGCGCTGGGCTTCTCGGGCTATTACCTGGCCAGCTTTCTCGACTTTCTCGGCCTGCAATACATCAGCGCCAGCCTGGAGCGGCTGATTCTCTACCTCACGCCGGTGGTGGTGTTGCTGCTGTCCTGGGCGCTGTACGGGCGGCGTGCGAGCAGGCGGCAGTGGCTGGCCATGGTGCTGGGCTACTTTGGCCTGCTGCTGGTGTTTGGCCGCGAGCTGACGATAGAAGGCCCGCGTGTGGCGCTGGGCAGCGCGCTGGTGCTGGCCAGCACGCTGAGCTATGCCGCCTACTTGCTTTACAGCGGCGAGGTGGTGCGGCGCATCGGCGCGCTGCGGCTCACCGGCTGGGCCAGCTGCGTGGCCTGCGCGCTGTGCCTGGCGCAGTTTGCGCTGCTGCGGCCGCTGGCCGGCGTGCTTGAGATCGCCACACCGGTGCTCTGGCTGAGCCTGCTCAACGGCACGCTGTGCACGGTGTTGCCGGTGCTGCTGGTGATGATGGCGATCGAGCGCATCGGCCCGGCCCGCACGGCGCAATTCGGCATGGTCGGCCCGATCAGCACCATCGTGCTCGGCGTGCTGCTGCTTGGCGAGCCTTTTGGCGCCTGGCTGGCCGCCGGCAGTGCCTGCGTGCTGGCCAGCGTGACGCTGTTGGCGCGCTCGCGTTAGTTTTGGCGCGCTCGCGTTGGCGTTAGGCTTGCGTCACTCAACCCCCCTCAATCAATCGAAGGAGACAAGCACATGGACATGGGCATCCAAGGCAAGTGGGCGCTGGTTTGTGCCGCCAGCAAGGGCCTGGGCCGCGGCTGCGCCGAGGCATTGGCGGGCGAAGGCGTCAACCTGGTGATCACCGCGCGCGGTGACGAGGCCTTGCAGGCCACGGCCGCCGCGCTGCGTGCCGCTGCGCCCGGCATCGAGGTGCGCACCGTCACCGGCGACATCACCACCACCGAGGGCCGCGCCGCCGCGCTGGCCGCCTGCCCGCAGGTCGACATCCTGATCAACAACGCTGGCGGGCCGCCGCCGGGCGACTTTCGCGATTGGACCCGCGAGCATTGGCTCAAAGCCATCGACGCCAACATGCTGACGCCGATCGAGCTGATCAAGGCTACCGTGGATGGCATGGCCGAGCGCGGTTTTGGCCGCATCGTCAACATCACCTCGGCAGCGGTGAAGGCGCCGATCGACATCCTGGGCCTGAGCAACGGCGCGCGCAGCGGGCTCACCGGCTTTGTTGCCGGTGTGGCTCGGCAGCCCAAGCTGGCCGGCCGCAACGTCACCATCAACGGCCTGCTGCCAGGGCCCTTCGACACTGATCGTTTGAAGACCACGCTCAAGGGCGCGGCAACTGCGGCGGGCGTCAGCATCGAGGAAATCGCCGACCGCCGCCGCAAGCTTTTGCCGGCGCAGCGCTTTGGCAGCGCCCAGGAGTTTGGCGCGGTCTGCGCCTTCATGTGCAGCGTGCATGCGGGCTACATGACCGGGCAAAACCTGCTGCTTGACGGCGGCGCCTACCCTGGCACGTTCTGAGCCTGCTGAGCGCCAGCCGGCCGGCAGCGGCCTGTCGTGGCGGCC
>Ga0105046_10009309_pt1 | contig 15379 bp, 11 predicted proteins | sample MAT03_FD_78385 | JGI IMG/M metagenome (GOLD analysis project Ga0105046, IMG submission 78385) | Freshwater microbial communities from Lake Fryxell liftoff mats and glacier meltwater in Antarctica - MAT-03 (megahit assembly) | ecosystem: Environmental > Aquatic > Freshwater > Ice > Liftoff...
CGACCACTACACCACACTTGATCTACAACCACTGAGCGATGGCATCTACAGCATGGAATTGTTCTCCGATCACGAACGCATTGGAACGCAACGGGTGGTGGTGCAGCGGTGAGGGAACCAACGATGCCCGTTTCGCCGAGGCTGGCTTGCTCGTGGGCGACGAGCGCTACGCAGAAGCCTTGGATATGATGGACAACTTCGTTGAGGAACATGCCACCACGAACAATTCGCTACTCTGGCAGGAAGTAAAGCGCATGATGGATTACATCGGGATCCTCACTGAGGCCGACGAGGACGAACGCGGCGCCTACCAATTGGACTGAGGTGGTCGACTGGAAGGGCCAAGTGGATCCGACCGGAGCACCCCGTGGATCGACTTGAAGGACCAAGTGGACCCAACCAACGGACCGAGTGGATCGACTGGAAGGGCCAAGTGGATCCGACCGGAGCACCCATGGATCGACTTGAAGGGCCAAGTAGATCCAACCAACCGACCCAGTGGATCGAGTTGCTGGTGCGTGTGGCCCCAACTGCCTGTTGAAGACGACCAATTTGACGCACCACTTGGATCGACCTGCTGCCTTATGGTTACCTCGAAGAACCTCGCTCCGGCGGCATCACCGCATTGGGTTGTCCCTTCGGGCGCAGGGCTCTCTTGATCCATAGTTCGTTGTTCCTCAGTGGGTGATTTCTTCCAGTAAACACGCTTCGTTAGGCCTGGTCGGGATCAAGAAGCACCTCGTGTACCTCCCAGCGGGTCCTGGTCGAGGGACATCGATCGCTTTGCATTCCACGAGCAGCGGTGGGTAAGTGAGGTTTATCACCCTGCGGTCCCCCCCGTTCGGTCTAATTTTGAGATCCTCTCCACGTTCTTGAACAAACGCCCGTTCCGGGGGTTCCCCTCATATGCGATCACAAAACTTACTTCCCCGTCTGGTGCTGGTCGTGGCCGTGCTTATCAGCTTCGTGGGTTGCAGGGTCGATCCGCCCATTCCGCCCACTGAGGGAACGGGGCCACCTACGGGCACCTTGCGCCTTACCATGATACCCGAGTGGGAGGGCGAACCCTTGCAGTTCTACACCGAGTACCGCAACGTGAGCGACTACCGCACGACGGTGGAGGTGCTCAAGATGTATTGGAGCGATGTTCGCCTGATCGATGGCCTGGAGAGTACGCCGGTCTCCACAGTGGAACTGTTCAATTTGCAGAGCGGCCCGCTTATCAGGGAATGGAAGGTGGCCCCCGGCTCTTGGACAGGCTTGCGCACCGGTCTGGGCGTGCCGGAGGTGTTGAACCACAGCAACCCAGCGGACTATGACGCCAACCACCCGATGAGCATCAACAACAGCATGCATTGGGGCTGGGCCGCGGGTTACATTTTCGTGATGTTCGATGGGCGTTACGATCCCGATCCGGCGAGCACGGCACCGTTCGTCACTGCATATTCCATACACACAGGCATGGACACATGCTACACGGAAATGGACCTGCTGCCCGTGCTGCCCATCACCGTGGCCAAGGACAGCATCACGAATGTGATCGTACACGTCGCGGTGGATGCGTTCTTCCATTCCAACTTCGGCACCATCGACCTGGCCACGGAGAATTGGTCGCACGGCACCAACTTTCCGCTCGCGTTGAAGTTCACACACAACGTTGTCCAGAGTTTCTCCATCGAGTGAGGACCGCGCTCCATATCGTTCTCCTTGCCGTGCTGCTGGCAGGCTGCCGGAAGGATGAGGGGCCTGATGCGGACGAGCCCAACGTACCGTTCGCATTGCAACTGCCACCGGGCGCCACGATGCCCACAACGCCATCGGACAATCCGCTCACCGATGCCTCCGTGCGTTTGGGCAAGGCGCTCTTCTTCGACACGCGCTTGTCGCGCGACGGATCGTTGTCGTGCGCGAGTTGCCATCATCCGGACAAGGCTTTCAGCGACACGTTGGCCTTGAGCCTTGGTGTGGATGGCCTGCCGGGTTTGCGCAATGCACCGACGCTGGGCAACGTGGCATACCACAACGCCTTTTTTCGTGATGGGGGCGTGCCCACCCTGGAGATGCAGGTGTTAGCCCCGATCCATGATCAGGTCGAAATGGATCACAACGTCACTATCGTTGCCACCTCACTCCGTGACCAGGAGCCTTACAAGACCCTGAGCATGAAGGCGTATGGTAGGATGCTCGACCCGTTCGTGATCACCCGTGCGATCGCCAGTTACGAGCGTACGTTGATCAGCGGATGGTCCCGCTTCGATCGCTATCTCTACCAGAGTGATGCGGCGGCGTTGACCGATGCCGAAGTGCGTGGCTGGCAGCTTTTCTCCAGTGCGGAGTTGAACTGCACCGCGTGCCACGGTGGCTATGACCTCAGCGATCACGACTTCCACAATGTGGGGCAGTACCTCGACTACGCGGACGACCCGGGCCGAGAGCGGATCACCCTGCAGCCCGATGACGTGGGCAAGTTCAAAACCCCGACCCTGCGCAACATCGCGCGCACGGCACCGTACATGCACGACGGGGCCTTCGCCACGCTGGACGGGGTGATCGACCACTTCGCCGAAGGCGGCCAGCCACACCCGAACCGAAGCCCCGAAATGGTGAACTTTGTGCTTACTCCGGACCAGAAAGCCGACCTGCTCGCCTTCCTGAGCGCGCTAAACGACGACCGTAGCCTGGACCAAGTGCCATGAACCACAAGCACCTTTTCCTTCTTGCCATCTTGCCCGCGATGCTCATCGCCTGCAAGCCGGATGAAGAGGATCCGCCCGTTGACGGTGGGGGCGAGCCATGGCCTACGACGCCGTACACGTTGGAAATCCCCTTCAACTTCCCGGAGATGCCCATACCGGCGGACAATCCGATGAGCGAGGAGGGCGTGCGGTTGGGACGTTTCCTGTTCTATGAGGAACGCCTGTCTGGCAACAACACGATGAGTTGCGCGAGTTGCCATGCGCCACAGAACGTCTTCAGCGATCATGGCAACCAGTTCAGTACGGGCATCGATGGCATCGCCGGTACACGCAATTCCATGGTGTTGCAGAACCTGGGCTGGGAGCAGCGGTTCTTCTGGGATGGCCGGGCGATGAGCCTCGAGCAGCAGATCCTGGATCCGGTGACCAACCCGATCGAGATGCACGAGACCTGGCCCAACGCAGTGGCCAAGCTGGAGGCGAGCGCCGCTTACCAGGCACTGTTCCATGATGCGTTCGGCCCGGGGGCCATCGATCAGACCCGGACAGCCAAGGCCATCGCTCAATTCATACGCACGTTGATCAGCGCGAACTCGCGTTGGGATCAGCACCTGCGTGGAGAGATCGTGTTGACACCGGATGAGCAACTCGGCGCTGCTCTTACCGAGCAGGAAGGTGGTAATCCTGCGCTTGGGCTGGGCGGCCAGTGGGGCGCGGACTGTTTCCATTGCCATCCGCACGGCGGCGGACGCTTTACCGATGGTAGCATGCGTAACAATGGACTGGACTCCGTTTTCACGGACCTCGGTCTGGGCGGTATTACCGGGCTGCCACAGGACATGGGCAAATTCAAGGCTCCATCGTTGCGTAACGTGGCCTTAAGCGCACCTTATATGCACGATGGGCGCTTCCAGACGCTGGAAGAGGTGATCGATCACTACGATACCGGTGGTCAGCCTTCGCCGACGATCGACGCGTTCATGAAGTTCACCCAGGGCGGGTTGTCGCTTACTGCGGAGAAGAAGATGCAATTGGTGGCCTTCATGAATACGCTCACCGATCCGGAATTCGTGAACAACCCGGCGTTCCAGGATCCCGGGGAACCGCAGTAAGGCGGATCAGGATCCGCCGCTACGCGGCGACTACGCTCTCGATGGCGGGCGACCAGGCGTAGCAGCGCATCTTATCACCGAAGACGCTCGGTTTGAAGATGCTGTGGCCCAGCAGCATCCGTGCGCATTCCTGCACGCCCTCGGTGATGCTCGGGTGCGGGTGTACCAGATCGGCGAGTTCGCGGATGGAGATCCCCAGGCGCATCATGAGGGCCACAGCTTGGATCGCGCTGGAGGCATGTTCGCCCACGGCGCGCATGCCCAGCACGCGCATATGCTCATCGTTGGTGATGATCACTTTGAAGAAGCCCTTGGTGCGGCGCATGGCGATGGCCCGCGCGAGACAGGCATAGTCGACACGCGCGACGCGGTAGGGAATGCCACGTTTCTGGCATTCCTGCTCGTTCATGCCGACACCCGCCACTTCGGGGTCGAGGAACATGATGGTGCTGCTGTTGTCATAACTCAGGTCGTCGGTGCGTCCGGTCCAGATTCGCTCGACGGCGTGGCGGCCTTCCATCTCACCGAGGTTCACGAGCATGTTGGCGGCGGTCGCATCACCCACCACATGGATGTGGGGTTGCGATGTGCGCGTGCCCTGCACCTGGATCAGTCCGGTCTTCGGGTCGGTGGCGACACCGGCGTGTTCCAGACCGAGGCCTTCCACATTGGGTGTGCGTCCCACGGAGAGCAAGGCTTTCTCGACGCGAACGGTCTCGGTCCGTCCGTTTGGGTACGAGAGCGCGTATTCCACTTCGCCGTCCACGACGTGTATGTGGTCCAGCTTCGCCGAGCGGTGGATCACCACGCCCTTGCGTTCCATGTTGCGGGCGATGAGCTCGGAAACATCGGCGTCCTCGAAGGGCAGGATCCGGTCGGTGCGGTCGATAAGGTGTACGCGTGTGTCGCCAAGGTTCGAGAAGATGGTCGCGAACTCGCAACCGATGACACCAGCGCCGATGATGACGATGCTCTTCGGGAGTTCCTCCAGGTTGAAGATGCCATCGCTGGTGAGGATCGCGCGTTCATCCACCGGAATGCCTGGCAATGATCGCGGGCGACTGCCGGTAGCGATGACGGTATGGTCCGCGTACACTTCGATGCGTTCTTGCGCGCGCTCGATGCTGATGATCTTCGGGCTGGCGAATCGCGCTGTGCCGCGTTCATGCCGGAAGAACCCTTCGCCGGGGCCGCCTTTGAGCGATGCGAGCAATTGCATGTGGCAGGCGTAGAGGTATTTCCGTTCGAACACGGCCTCGTTCAAGGTCTTGTTGATCTCCTCCCAACTCAGGCGGAACGGCTCGCGGCCGCGGGTGCGCATCAACTCATTGGTGCTGGAAACCCGCTGCGCGATCTCCCACAAAGTCTTGGAGGTGAGGGCACCGTTGTAGATGCCCGTACCGCCGATGCGGTCCCGCTCCACCAGGAGTACCCGCTTGCCGAGGTCCATGGCGCGCATGGCTGTGGCGTATCCGGCTGGGCCGCCGCCGATGACGCAGAGGTCGTAGTGTTCCATAGTGGGCGCGTGGGCCTTGGTGGTGAACGGCTGGACGGGCACGTTGGCCCGATCGCCGGTTCATACGGGAACAGGTACGGTTGGTTCCCAGGGTGCGGCGTATCCTTCCTTGCCCGGCGGGCGTAGGAAGGGCAACGAAGGACCCTTCGCTTGGCACCCGTGCGCAACATCCTGATCCCGATCGCCATGGCCTTTACGGCCACGACGGCCATGGGCCAATGCCCGCAGCTGTACGACTACTACGGCGTGCCGTCCTCGGCCCCGCTGTGGTACAGTTGCTCGGGCACCAACTTTTCGCTGCTCATTGCCACGCCCGGATCGGTCGGCGCGTACAGCATCGATTGGGGTGATGGTTCTCCGGTGCAGAACGGCGCTTCGTTGGCGCCGCCGCAGACGGTGAGCCATGTGTACGCGTCGGTCGTCGCTACGTACACGATCACCTTCACAGAGCTCTCCACCGGCTGTGTGATCACCGGCACGCTCACCATGGAGCAGAGTTCCAGCGCGTCGATCCAGATCCCCGTGGGCGGCCTTACGCAGGTGTGCGCCCCGGAGGCGGTGGACTTCATCAACAGCAGTACCAACGTCTCACCGAACACGGTGTTCAATTGGAATTTTGGCGACGGTTCCCCGATCCTCACGTTCGACTATACGAACCTGGGCCAGACCATTTCGCACACGTACCTGCAAGGCACGGTGGATTGCGAAACGACGGTGGAGTTGACCGCCGAGAACACGTGCAACACGCTGCAAGGCGGCGCCAGTGTGGCCACGTTCAACCCGATCCGCATCTGGGACATCGACGACGCGAGCATCGCGCCGAGCGCAACACTCCTGTGCTGGCCCGATCGCACGGTGATCTTCGCCAACACCACCGATCGCAACTGCCTCCAGCAGGGCAACATCTTCCAGCGCTACGAGTACTGGAACTTCGGCGACTACTGGGGCACGGGCCAGGATTCGATCATCGATTGGACGCCGTGGCCACCCACGTTCCCGCGCACGATCATGTATCCGGGCATCGGCACATACGAGGTGATGTTGCTGGACAGCAACTACTGCGGCATCGATACGGCCTACGTGCAGATCACCATCGTGCCGCCTCCGGACGTGTTGCTCACGGTTTCACCCGACACCATCTGTGCTGGAGAGACCGCCTTCTTTGACCAGACCACGAACGGTGGTGCCAACTACTTCCAGTGGAATTTCGGAGAGGGCGGAGGTTTCCAGTGGGCTGGCGCCGGTGATCAAGCGCACACCTACGACACGCCAGGCAATTACACCATCTCCTACACTGCGAGCATCCAGGGCGCCACCGCCGGCTGTGCCGATACGGCGAGCGTACAACTCGTGGTGCTTCCGCGCCCTACCGCGGACTTCACATTGGACCAGGACGCTGCTTGCGACTCGATCACCGTCGCGATCACAAACACCTCGATCGGCGCGGTGCTGCACATGTGGGACTTCGGCGATGGCACCTTCGACAGCAGCCCCACACCGCCGCCGCATTTTTACGGCGCACCGGGTACGTATACCATCACGCTCACGGTGACCAATGGGCTGGGTTGCACGCACAGCTTCAGCCGGGATGTGAACGTGTACGACCCACCGACCGTGGGTATCCAGGTGCAGAACCTCTGCTTTGGGGAGATCGCATCGTTCAATCCGCAGATCACCACAGCCAACGGCAACCCGGTGACCAGCTGGTTCTGGGACTTCGGCGATGGCGTGACCGACACCGTGCAGAACCCGACGCACCAATACGCCGCCGCTGGTCCGTACGTGATCACGCTCACGGCGACCACGCCATATTGCGGCAATACCGGAACGCAGTGGGTGAACGTGCAGGCCAAGCCCGTAGCGGCGATCGTACCGAGCACAGTGCTGGGTTGCGCACCGCTCACTGTCGACTTCGGGAACAACAGCACGGGTGCCACGCAGTACAACTGGGACTTCGGCGACGGTGCGGGCGACAATACACCAACGCCTTCGCACACCTATACCAACTTCGGCTTGATCGACACGGTCTACACCGTTACGCTGATCGCCAGTTCGCCTTTTGGCTGTGCGGATACCGCGATAGTGGACATCACGGTGGCGCCGGGTGTCGTGGCCAGTTTCAACCACAATGCCCTGCCGGGTTGCGCGCCGTTCGACGTGACTTTTTCCAACACGAGCGCTGGAGCGGGTAGCTACCTCTGGGACTTCGGCGATGGTAGCACCTCGACCGCTGTCTCTCCGAACCACACCTTCGTCAACACGACGTTCTTCCTCGACCTGCATACGGTAACGCTGATCGCGATATCACCCGCAGGATGCGCTGACACCGCGACCGCGCAGATCACGGTCTACCCGACACCCGATTTCACTTTCGTGGCGCAGCCGGACAGCGGCTGCAGTCCGCTCGCGGTGACCTTCCCCAGCGTGGTTGGCGCGGTGGACTACCAATGGGATTTTGGTGATGGCGGATCGGGCACAGGTCCGTCGCCCACGCACATCTACATCAACACCACCACGAACGACCTGCCCTACTCGGTCACCTTGATAGGCACGAATGCTTTTGGCTGCGTGGATACCGCAACGGCGAGCGTAACGGTCTATCCGAACCCAACGGCGCAGTTCACGACCACGCCGCTGGCCGGATGTCATCCCCTGGTGGCCTCGATCACGAACACCTCCACCGGTGCGACCAGCTTCCTGTGGAACTACGGCGATGGCCAAACCAGCGACACGACGCTCGCGGTGCATGATCACACCTGGTTCAACTACGCGGGTCCCGGTGCGACGAGCTTTCCGATCACCCTTACCGTGACCACCGATCACGGTTGCACGAACACCGCGACCGACGTGGTGGCGGTCTATCCCCTTGTGATCGCCGCCTTTGTCGCTGATACAGCGGGCTGTGCCCCGCTCGGCGTGGACTTCGCGAACGTCTCCTCCGGTGCCGACACCTATGCCTGGTTCTTCGCTGATGGCCAGTTCAGTTCGGCGACAGCACCATCACACACCTACTTCAACCAGGGGCTGAGCGACGTGACCTTCGATCCGGTACTGATCGCCACGTCGTCCTTCGGGTGCAGCGATACGACCACCGCGCCGATCCTCGTACACCCGCAGCCGATCGCGCAATTCATTCCGAGCACCCAGGCCGGTTGCCAGCCGCTGAACGTCGTCTTCCAGGATCTTTCGATCGGCGCGGCGATGCTCGACTGGCAGTTCGGCGATGGGCAGTTCCTGAACGCCGCGCCGGGCAATACGTCGCATGTGTACACACACACTTCCGCGACGCCCATCACCTTCGATGCGGTGCAAGTCGCCACGTCGGCTTTCGGTTGCACCGATACCTCGCAGAACCCCATCCAGGTCTATCCGGAGATCACGGCGGACTTCACCGTGAACAATGCGGGCTGTTCGCCTGTGACGGTGACCATCGTGAACAACAGCATTGGTGCCAGCAGCTACGTGTGGGATATGGGCGACGGAACGATCCTCGTCGGCGCCACACCGAGCCACACCTATGTGAACAATACATCTTCCGACCAGCTGCGCACGATCACGCTGACAGCGACATCGCCGTACGGTTGCACCTCGGTCTTCACGCGGACGGTGAACGTGTACCCCGTTCCGAGCGCCGCCTTCCAGGCCACTCCGTTCACCATGCAGTTCCCCAACGCCACGGTGACCATCGTTAACAACAGCGCACCGGGCAACTGGAACTACGATTGGGACTTCGGCGATACGCAGTCGTCCACGCAGCAATTCCCCGGCACGCATGCGTATGGAACGTGGGGCAGCTTCACGATCACCCTGGTGGTGAGTGGAACGTTCTGCACGGATACCGCCACGCAGGTGGTCACCATCACACCACCGCTGCCTACAGCGAGTTTCCTCGGGCAGGGTGAAGGCTGCGTTCCGCTCACGGTGGAGTTCACCAACACCAGCCTGCAGGGGCTGAGCTACCAATGGAACTTCGGCGACGGCGGAACGAGTAGCGCCGATAACCCGGTGTACACCTACAACGTACCAGGGGTCTACACCGTGAGCCTCACAGCGTTCGGCATAGGAGGAGGAGTGAACACCGCCATCAAGGTGGACTCCGTGGTGGTGCATCCGGGCGCCACGGCCTTCTTCGTGTTGCAACCCGACGAGGTGATCGTACCCAGCCAGCCTGTGTTCACCTACAACCTCTCCGGCAACGCGACCTCCTTCATCTGGGACTTCGGTGACGGTACCACGTCCACTGAGTTCAACCCTGTACACTACTACACCGAGGGCGGCACATTCGACGTGATGCTGATCGCGAACAACGCGTGGAACTGTCCGGATACGTTCACCGTGATCGGTGCCACCACGGGAACGGTTTCGGGCGGCATGGAATTCCCGAACGCGTTCACACCCGGAACGAACGGACCTACGGACGGGGCGTACGATCCACGCAGCTATGAGAACGACTTCTTCTTCCCTCAGTACGAAGGAGTGGAGGCCTACCGCCTGGAGATCTTCAACCGATGGGGCGAACTGCTCTTCGAAACAGAAGATGTGCGGGTTGGCTGGGACGGTTATTACCGCGGGAACCCCGCCAAACAGGATGTCTACGTCTGGAAAGCTTTCGCCAGGTTCAGTGATGGTCGGGAAACCGTGCTGAAGGGCGATGTCACACTACTACGCTGAACCATGCAACGGAAAACCACCACGCTCACCGCCCTATTGCTCACCGCGTTCGTATCGGCCCAAAGCCAGTACAAGCGGCCGCACAACCAGATGCTCGATCAGGCCAAGGCGCACTTCGCCGCTGAGGATTACGCTGATGCGGCCAAGATCTATAAACGCCTGTTGCCAGTGGACACCGCCTTCGTGGAGGTCTACTACGAGTACGGCGTATGCCTGGCGAACCTCCCTGGCCAACGCGACAAAGCCGTGCCTTATTTCGAGAAAGCCCAGCGTGGCGGTCATACCGAGGCGTGCTATGAACTGGCCCTGGCGCGCCATCGTCAGCAACGGTTCGAGGAAGCGGCAGACATGCTGAACAAGTACAAGCAGCTGCAGTACCGTGCGGAAAAGGACGAGGAGGTCGATCGCCGCATCGCGATGGCCGTTGCAGCGAAGCAGCTAGTGTCAGCCCCGGTCGACGTGACGATCCGCAACATGGGCCCGACAGTGAACTCACCGGCACACGATTACTGTCCATTGGTGACCGCCGATGGCAATACGATGTACTTCACCTCGCGCCGCGAAGGCACCACCGGTGCGCTGAAGGACCCCACGGGCCAATGGCTGGAGGATATCTACACAGCGAAACGCATCGACGAGGTGTGGAGCAACGCCGTGAACGCCGGCACACCACTGAACACCAACACGCACGACGCCACGGTGGGCTTGAACCCCGACGGCAGTTCCATGATCGTATACCACACTTCGATCGACCTGATCAGCGGTGATCTCTATGAGACGCGCATGCACGCGCTGGAATGGCGGACCCCCGTAGCCATGACCCCGATGATCAACTCCAAGGACCACGAGCCGAGCGCGAGCATCGCACCCGGTGGCGATGAGATCTATTTCACGAGCGACCGCTTTGGTGGCTTCGGGGGCCGCGACCTCTACCGCATCCGGCGCCTGCCAAATGGCGAGTGGAGCCTGCCGTTGAACCTGGGCCCCAACGTGAACACCCCGCAGGACGAGGACGCACCCTTCGTACACAGCGACGGCATCACGCTTTTCTTCAGTTCCAAGGGCCACACCAACATGGGCGGCTACGATATTTTCAAAACCACCTTGATGGACGCCGACATGAACGGCTGGGCGATCCCCGAGAACATGGGCTACCCGCTGAACACGGTGAACGACGACATCTACTTCTGTTTGAGCGAGGACGGGTTCACCGGTTACTTCTCTTCGGAACGTCCCGGCGGGATGGGTATGCAGGACATCTATCAGGTCCTGTTCCCCGGCAACCAGCTCGATTACATGGTGGCGCGCGGCGTGGTGGCGAACGCCAGTGAGGATCCCGTGCGTGCGCGCATCCTGCTCACCGACGCCACCGGCGAAGAGGTGGTGGGGGTGTACAACACGAACGTCAATACCGGCCGCTTCCTCATGGTACTCACACCCGGCCAACGCTACACGATGACGGTGGAGGCGCAAGGCTACGCCAGCGTGCGATCGGAGTTCGTCGCCACCACACCGGACGATGGCGTGCGTGAACTGTTGATGGACATCCCCATGGAATCGCTCGAAGCACGCTCGACCCGAACGGAATGATCAGACGGGTAGCGTTGTGGGGATCGCTGTGCGGCGGTGCGTTGGGCCCTGTGCTGGCCCAGGACGCCCAGTTCACGCAGTTCTATTCCACGCCTACGTACATCAGTCCTGCTTTCGCAGGTACCGGCCTGCAATCCCGTTTCGGCCTGGCCGTGCGCGACCAGTGGCCCGCGATCCCGGGCGCGTTCGTCAGCACCAATTTCGCCTTCGATCACTACTTGAGCGAGGTGAACAGTGGTGTCGGCCTACTCATCACCGATGACCGCGCGGGCTCCGGCGCGTTGCGTTACACCAGTGCCAGCGTGCAGTACGCCTATGAGATCGAGTTGAAGCGCAAGGTGTTCCTGCGCCCCGCTTTGCAGGTCGGCTGGGTGACCCATGCGGTGGATTATTCGCGGCTCGTGTTCGGTGATCAACTGGCCCGCGGCGGAACGGTGGGCACTTATGAGAACATGGATGGCCACAGCATCGGATACGCGGACATGGCGGGAGGACTGCTCTTCTTCTCACCGAGGATCTGGGCGGGCGCATCGCTTCACCACCTGAACCGGCCGAACCAATCGCTTTTGCAGAACGAGGCGCGCATGCCGGTCAAGTTCAGCATGCACGGTGGTTACCGCATGACGCTGCGCACACCCGTGATCCGTGACCATCCGCAGAACCTCGTCTTCGCCTTCAACTTCCGCTCCCAGCAGAAGTACGACCAACTCGACATCGGCGGCTATTTCGAACGCGATCCCTTCTATGCGGGGCTGTGGTACCGCGGTGTGCCGCTCTTCAAGCACTATGCGCCGGGGTATGCCAACAACGATGCGCTCGCAGTGCTCGTTGGTGCGATCATCAAGGACCTGCGCATCGGCTACAGTTACGACATCACCATCTCGCGCCTCGCGGGCCACTCCGCTGGTGCGCACGAGATCACCCTGGGCTATGAGCTGGCGGACCGGCGCCGCAAACGTTCCGCGGCCAAGCGGAGGATCGTGCCTTGTGCCAAATTCTAGCGGGGTTGTCCGTTGTCTGTTGTCAGGGAAGTTGCGCATGGCCGCGCGCTAGAGATCGCTATAGACGACCGGCAACTGACAACCGTCAACATTTCTCTACCCCGCCTTCTCGCTCAACACCAACCAACGGTCCGTCAGGTGGTCCAGCTGCTTGATGGTCTCCTCGAGTTCGATCGAGAGCTTCATCATCGCGTGGTGGTCCGATCCTCCTTTCGCGAGCGTCGCGAGCAGTTCGGACTTCTTCTTTTCGAACTTGGGCATCTCTCCATCGATCCGCGTCAGCTCCTTGCGTTCGTTGAAGGTGAGTTTGCCCGGCGTTGCCTTTTTCGGTTGCTCCGGCCTGGGTGCTTCGACCTCCGCCGGGTCTCCGCTTCGGGACCCTGCGGCCACGGGCTTCGCAGTCTTTGGGGCGCTGGCCCTGCGCTTCTGGATCTCCCGCAGGTCACTGTAGCTGCCCACCCATTCTTTGATCTTCCCTTCGCCTTCGAACACGAGCAGTTTCGTGCAGAGCTTGTCCATGAAGAACCGGTCGTGGCTTACGATCAACAGGCACACGTCCAGGTCCTGTAGGAAATCCTCCAACGCGTTCAGCGTGGGAATGTCCAGGTCGTTCGTCGGCTCGTCGAGGATGAGCACGTTGGGGTTCTTCATCAGCACCGTGCAGAGGTAGAGGCGCCGCTTCTCGCCACCGCTCAAGGTGCTCACGTATTGCCACTGCTGCTCCTTGTCGAAGAGGAAGCGTTCCAGCAGGCCCGACGCTGTCAGGGTCTTCCCCTTGCTCAACGGGATGATCTCCGCGATGTCGCGCACGACGTCCAGGATGCGCTTGTCCTCCTTGATCAGCAGACCTTGCTGGCCGAAGGTGCCGAGCACCACCGTATCGCCAATGCTCACCGTACCCGCGTCCGGTGGAGTTTTCATCGTCAGCAGGTCCAGGAAGGTGCTCTTGCCGATGCCGTTGGGTCCCACGATGCCGATGCGGTCGCCGCGCTTCAGCGAATAGGAGAAGTGAGCGACGATCGGCTTGAACTGGCCGGGCTTTTCGCGGTCGCCGAAACTCTTGGTCAGGTTGCGCACCTCGATCACCTTGCCGCCGAGGCGCTCGGTCTTCACATCGATCTTCACTTCTTCGCGTGAGAAGTCGCGGGTGGCGTCCGCTTTGATCCGGTCGAAGGCATCCAGCCGGCTCTTGCTCTTGGTGCCGCGGGCACGGGGCATCTTGCGTACCCATTCCAGCTCGCTGCGCATCAGGCCGCGCAAGTGCTGCTGGGTGGCATCGCGCACCTCATCGAGCATGGCCTTCTTTTCCACGTAGTAGCTGTAGTTGCCCTTGAACCGCGTGAACTCGCCGAACTCCATCTCGATGATCTCGTCGCACACGTTGTCCAGGAAGTAGCGGTCGTGTGTTACCAGCAGCAGCGTCAGGTTCGGCACGCTCAACTCCTCCTCCAACTGCTCGATCATGTGTACGTCGAGGTGGTTGGTCGGCTCGTCCAGGATCAGCACGTCGGGCGCGTTGATCAGCACCTTGGCCATGGCCAGGCGCTTCTGCTGGCCGCCGCTCAGGGTGTTCACCGGCTGCTCCATGTCCCGCAGGCCGAAGCGGTGCAGCAGCACCTGCACATGCGCCTCGTGGTCCCACGCGTTCAACTCGGTCATGGTGTCAATGGCCTGCTGCATCGCGGGCCCCTCCAGGTGGCGGGCCACGGCGTGGTCGTAGGCGCGCACCGCGTTGGTCACCGGATCGTCCTGGTCCAGCATCTCGTCCAACAGCGAGTGCGTGGCGGTCATGTGTACGTTCTGGTCCAGGTAGCCCGTGCGCAAACCCTTGTTGAAGGTGATGATGCCTTCATCCGGTGTCTCCAAACCGGCGATGCACTTGAGCAAGGTGCTCTTGCCCGTGCCGTTGCGCGCCACGATGGCCGTCTTCTGGCCCTTCTCCAGGCCGAAGGAGATGTCGGTGAAGAGCTGGCGCGGGCCGTAGCGCTTCGAGACCTTTTCGACGGAGAGGACGTTCATGGGGGCGCGAAGATCGGGGAAAGGCAGCAGTGGAACCCGCCACATGCTGACGACCGCTTTATCTTTGAATGCATGGCAACGAAACGATCGAAGGTGACCATCCGGAAAAAGCCGAGTGCCGAGGGGGAAGCCATGAACAAGGCCTTCAAAAAGGCGACCAAGCGCGCGGCCGAAGAAGCCTTCACCGTGCGAAAGACCATTATGGTGGAGAAGGACGGCTGGTTGGTGATGGTCGACAAGAACGGCACCGTCAAACGCCGCGTGAAGCGCTTGGAGCGCATCAGCTTACCGAAGTAAGGCAGAATGCCGAGGACACTTCGCCTGCGGGTGTTCGCCGGACCCAATGGCTCAGGCAAGAGTATCATGCTCAGGCAGGTCCGCTAAACTGAAGTTGGCGGAAGAGCCGTTGACATTGGCGTCTATGTGAACGCGGATGACATCGCGTTCATTCTGCGTGAGCATGGTCGGTTGGATCTGGCGAACTACGGTGTCCATGTGGTGGGTTGGTTGGAGTTCGGGCCGTTCGCCACGGGATCCGGACTGCTTACGCGGGCATTCCCTAGTCACCGAATGATAAAGGAGCATAGCTGGCACGGTAGTATGTTCGTGCTTGAGCGCTCAAAACATGTGGATCACTTCGCCCAACTCCTCGCCGCTATTCTGCTGGCGACCAACGAGCATGAGGAAGCGGAGACTGTGATCACGGATCTTGCAACTGAGAAGCCCTTGAGCGCAGCGGAACTCGCAGAAAAGAACCGCATGCTTAAGTACATC
>Ga0105046_10009312_pt1 | contig 15378 bp, 15 predicted proteins | sample MAT03_FD_78385 | JGI IMG/M metagenome (GOLD analysis project Ga0105046, IMG submission 78385) | Freshwater microbial communities from Lake Fryxell liftoff mats and glacier meltwater in Antarctica - MAT-03 (megahit assembly) | ecosystem: Environmental > Aquatic > Freshwater > Ice > Liftoff...
CATCTGCACGACACGCCGGTCACCACCTCTTCGCTCCAGGGGTATGCCATCCAGGCTGCGCTGCTGTTGGTGCGGTGCGTGGGGCCGGTGGTGGTCGCCACCATGATCGGCGGCCTGCTGGCTGGCGGCCTGCAAAGCCGCTTTCAAACCGCTTCCGAGGCGCTGCAGGTCAACTGGGAACGGCTCAATCCCGCGGCCGGCTTTCAACGGGTGTTTTCCATGCGCTCGGCCGTGCCTACCGTCATCGCGCTGGTGAAACTCGCAATCATCATTTTGCTCACCTACAGCACCGTCATGATGGTTCTGGGGGATCCCATCTTCAGCAGCACCGTCGGCCTGACTCGCCTGGCGGAATACATGGCGGAATCCGGTGTGAAAATCTTCACCCGCATCCTCCTGGCGCTGGCGGTGATCGCGGCGGCCGATTATGGCTACCAGTGCTGGCAGAACTGGCAGGACATGATGATGACGCACGCGGAAGTGAAGGAAGAGTCCAAGAATCAAGAAGCCAATCCGCAGGTCAAAGCCGGTCGGCGCAAGCTCCTGCAAGCCTCCAAGCGCAAGCAGTTGGAGGACGTCCACACCGCCGATCTCATCGTCACCAACCCGACCCACTATGCCGTCGCGCTCCGGTATGACCGCAAGACCATGAAAGCGCCGCGCGTGGTCGCCAAGGGCATCCGGCTCAACGCCCTGCGCATCCGGGAAATCGCCCAACAACATCAGGTACCCATCCTCGAGAACAAACCGCTGGCCCGGCTGCTTTTCAAGTATGGCAAGGTCGGTGGCGAGGTTCCTGCTCAGCTCTACGTCGCGGTGGCGGAAGTGCTCGCGTGGGTCTATCGCACGAACCCTTACCGCTACTATGCCGCGGAAAATCAAGCCGAAGCCGGTGGGCTTCTCCCAGCAGGTGGGAAAAACCCGCCGGCCAGCCCGGCAAACTTTGCTCAAACAAATTGATGTTCACGCTACGACATCCGAAACCCGAAACGGGAAAACGGCGAAACGATGAGACGGTGAATCGCCGTCTCCCCGTTTCGCCCACTCGCCGGCTCGGCTTGGGGTGGCCAGCGAGGAAGGAAATCCGAAATCCGAAGGCCGAAATCCGAAGGCAATCCGAAGGCCGAAATCCGAACTCCGAAAGCCGAGCGTCGGACTCTGGGCGCGGGTCGCGGACTGGGATGTTTTCACCGGGCTGGGGACCGAACCCTTCGGATTTCGGCCTTCGGATTGCCTTCGGATTTCGGCCTTCGGATTTCGAATTTCGCCCCTCCCCTCTCCCCTCATGTCCGTCCTGAGCAACCATCTCCGCCTCCTGTTCCGCCACGGCGATCTCTGGCTGGTCGCGGGGCTGTTCGGCACAGTGCTGCTGTTGATCCTGCCGATCCCGGCGTTCCTGCTGGACGGCTTGCTGGCGTTGAGCATCGCGCTCTCGCTGCTTATGCTGCTGGTGATTCTCTATGTGCGGCAGCCGGCCGACTTCACCGGGTTTCCCACCTTGCTCCTCTTCGTCACGCTCTTCCGGCTTTCGCTGAACGTGGCTTCCACGCGCCTGATCCTCCTGGACGGCTACGCGGGACACATCATCGAAGCGTTCGGCAATTTCGTGGTGCGTGGCAATTACGTCGTCGGGTTGGTCATCTTCCTGATCCTGGTGTTGATCAATTTCATCGTCATCACCAAAGGCGCGGGCCGCATCGCGGAAGTGGCGGCGCGCTTCACTCTGGATGCCATGCCGGGCAAACAAATGGCCATTGATGCGGAGTTGAACGCCGGCCTCATCAACGAAGGCGAAGCCCGCGCCCGCCGCCGGGCCGTCTCGCAAGAAGCCGACTTCTACGGCGCGATGGACGGGGCGAGCAAATTCGTCCGCGGCGACGCGATTGCCGCCATTCTCATCACGCTGATCAACATCGTCGGCGGCTTCGCCATCGGCATTGCGCAGAAGGGGATGAGCGTCACGGAGTCCTTGCAGCGGTTCACCATCCTCTCCATCGGCGACGGCTTGGTCTCGCAAATCCCGGCGCTCATCATCTCCACCGCCGCCGGCATCCTGGTCACGCGCGCCGCCTCCAAGAACGATCTCGGTCGCGAGTTGGTGCATCAAATGGTCTCTTACCCGCGAGCCATGGCGATGCTGGCCGCGATGCTGGCGATGTTTGGGCTGGTGCCGGGACTGCCCCTGCTGCCGTTCGCCGTGCTGGCGGGTTTGGCCGGGGCGGCGGCGTACACGCTCAACAAGCACGGGGTGCCGCAGTTGGATGGCACCGAGCTGACGCCAGCCGGCGCGGCGGGTGGCGCGGGCGCGGCCAAGGCGGGGGAAACCTCGGCCAGCGGAGCCGGCGCCGCCCCCACCGGCGAAGGCAAGGTCGTGGATAAGTTGGAATCGTTGCTGGCACTGGATCCGCTCCAGATCGAGCTCGGCTACGGACTGGTTTCGCTGGCGGACAAGCGCAAGGGCGGCGACTTGCTGGACCGCGTCACCGGCGTGCGCCGCACGTTCGCCCAGGAGATTGGCATGATCGTGCCGCCCATCCGACTGCGCGACAATCTCCAGTTGGGGCCGAACGAATACCGCTTCCTGCTCAAAGGCCAGCCCGTCGGCCAGGGCCAACTCCTGCCCGGCCACTGGCTCGCCATGAACGCGACCAACAGCAAGCTCATCCTCAAGGGCGTGCCCACGGTCGAGCCGGTGTTTGGCCTGCCCGCAACCTGGATTACCGACGCTGAACGCAAGACGGCCGAGGTCAGCGGATACACGCTGGTGGACGCCGCTTCCGTGCTGGTCACGCACCTCAGCGAGATGGTCAAGCGGCACTGTCATGCGCTGCTGAGCCGCCAAGACGTGCAGGTATTGCTGGACAACTTGAAGCAGACGCACCCGACGGTGGTGAACGAGTTGATCCCGGCGTTGCTCTCGGTGGGCCAGGTGCAGCGCGTCCTGCAGAACCTGCTGGCGGAGGGGATTTCCATCCGCAACCTCGCCGGCATCCTGGAGAAGGTCAGCGATTTCGCCACCTTCACCAAGAATCCCGACGAGTTGTCCGAGCACGCCCGGCGGACGCTGGGCGCGCAAATCACCCGCCCGCTCCAGATGCCCAACGGCAGCCTCAGCGCCATCACGCTCGACCCGCGGCTCGAGCAACAAATGGCGCAAAACATCCGGCAAACCCCCAACGAACTCTCCCTCGTCATGGAGCCGGGTCTCGCCCGCCACGTTCTGCAATGGCTCTCCAAGACCGTGCAGCAAATGCTCGCCGCCGGGCAGCCGCCCATCGTCATTTGCTCGCCCCAGCTTCGCCTCGGCTTCAAGCGCTTTTTCGAGACGACGTTCACCGAGTTGGTCGTCCTTTCCTACTCCGAAATCCCGTCCCGGGTGGAAGTGCAAAACGCCGGAGTGATCCCTTGTGCAGACTGAACCTCGCCCTGCCATGACTGCTGCTGCCGCCGCCCGCGCCCACGAGCGAAGTTTCTCTTTCGTAGCGCGCGACATCGCCACGGCGGTGGCGGATATCCGGGCGAAACTCGGCTCGGAGGCGGTGGTCCTGGACATCCGGCGATTACTGCCTCGCGGGCTTATGCGGCTTTGGCAGCAGCCGCGCGTCGAGATCATTGCCTGCCTGCCCGAGCCGGAGGAGACGCCCGCCGAGCCGGATTTTCCTCCCGCGCCGCCGCCGCCGCCGTTCGCGATTCCACGCCAAACAGCCATGCAGCGCTACGCCAGTGCCGCGGCGGCGACGGCGCCGGAACCAAATCCTGCCTCGGCTGCGTCAGCGGTGTCTCTGGACGAGCCGTCGCCCGCTTCACCGAATGAGCACACCTGGCGCTGCGCGACCGTGCTGGAGCGGTTGGGTTTGACGCCCGTGCATGTCGAGCAGGTGCTCGAGCAAATGCAGCAACTGCACGGCGTGGACCGGCGTCCGCCGGAATCCATGACCCAAGAACTCGTCCTGGCGCGTGCGGCCTTGCTGCGCTGCTGGCGGCCACGTCCCACGCCTCCGCCGTTGGCAGGCGCGCCGCTCCACGTCTTTATCGGGCCGCCTGGCGTGGGCAAATCCACAGCTCTGTGCAAATGGTTGGCCCAAACGGTTCTGCTCGACGCACAGGCGGCGCAGGTCTGGCGCTTGGACGGCCGCACCGCCAACACCTCCGAAATCGTCAACCTCTACGGTGAAATTCTAGGCGTGCGCGTCGAACGGCGCTGGAACGGGCGCGGTGAGCCACTCCTGCCGGGTTTCGTTGACCTGCCCAGCGTGGACTTTCAGGACGCGGAAGCGTTGCCAGCGCTGGGGCAAACCCTGGGGCAGTTTCCCGGCGCCCAAGTGCATCTGGTGCTCAACGCCGCCTACAGCACGCCGCTGTTGCTGGCCCAGGCCCGGGCGTTCGCCGGCCTGCCGGTGACCGACTTGATTCTGACGCATCTGGATGAAGAAACTTCCTGGGGCAAGCTCTGGAACCTGGTGCTAGGGACAAACTGCCCCTTGGGGTTCTTGAGCGCTGGGCAAAATATTCCCGGTCGCTTCAGCGCCGCGCAGGCCGAGCAGCTTTGTGGCCCGTTGTTTGGTGGGAAATAGGCGTTTTCCTGGCGCTTCATGGGATCTTTGGTCGTGGCAAGGCATTTGCTGAAGGGGGTACCGTGAAATCAATGAGACCACTCCTGCTACTCGGTGCCTTGGTCGGATTCCTCACCGGGACCATTCTTGGTCTTCTGAATCAGAGCGGTTGGCCTTCGATCCTGTGGCGTTCCACGCTGGCCGCTTTGGCGGTCGGGGTGCTCTTCCGCTGGTGGGGGCGTTGCTGGACCCAAAGCCTGCGCGTGGCCCAGCAGGAACGGTTCACCGCCCTCCTGGCGCAGCGCAAGGAAACCAAGCAAGCCGCCGCGAAAAAATCATGAACCCCACCCTCGTTCACCTACCCGAAGCCCCGCCGGCACCGCCGGAGCTTCAAAGCGCTGGCCACGCCCTCTGGCAGCGCTACCGGCAAGGCTCCGACCTCGAATCCGAAGGCGATCTCGTCACCCACTACCTGCCGCTGGTCAAAACTGTGGTGGGCCGCCAGGCGATGACCCTGCCCGCGCATGTTTCGATGGAAGACCTGCACAGCGCCGGGTTGGTGGGGCTGCTGCAGGCCCTGCGCAGCTATCGCCCCGGCACCGGCGCCTCGTTCGAGACGTTTGCGCGCTTTCGCATCCGGGGCGCAGTGCTGGACGAACTTCGCCGGATGGACTGGGTGCCGCGCTCCGTGCATGACAAGGCCCGCAAGTTGCAAGAGTGCATGGCCAGGCTGGAGCAACAAAACGGCCGCGTGCCTACGGAAGAGGAAGTGGCCCGCGCGCTGAAGCTCTCGGTCGAAGATTACCGCTTGTTGCTGGAAGAGGTACGCCCGGCGACTTTTCTCCATCTGGACAGCCTGATGCACCCAGACACCGCCGACCCGACGCCGGTGCATGAGTGTGTGGCCGACGAGCAGCAGGAAATCCCCGGCGAAGCCGCCTCGAAACGCGAGTTGATCCGGTTGGTCATGGGCCGTTTGGAGCACCTGCCGGCGATGCAGAAGAAGGTGCTTTCCCTCTACTACTGTGAGGACCTGCGGTTGAAGGAAATTGCGGCGGTATTCGGGCTGACCGAATCGCGGATTTGCCAGATTCATTCGCAAGCCATTCTGGCGCTCCGCAGTTTCGTGGAGCGGCACGAGGCGGCACCCGCTGCGTTATGATCATTCTTCTCGGTGCCCTTATTGTGCTGGGTTCGGTGCTCGGCGGCTTTATCATGGCCGGTGGGAACGTGGGCAACTTGATGCACCTTTCCGAGTGGATCATCATCTGCGGCGCGGGGTTTGGGTCCATGATCATCATGGCCCCCAAGAAAATCCTGCTGAACCTGTTTCGGCAAGCGGTCGGCTCGCTCAAAGGCGTGCCCTATGGCCGCGCGCAGTACGACGACTTGTTCAAGGCGCTCTACGAGTTGTTTGTGCTCGGGCGTCGCAATGGGATGGTGGCCCTGGAGGAGCATGTGCTGGCGCCCCAGTCGAGTTCCATCTTTCAACGTTATCCCAGCTTTCTGCAAAACACCGTGGCCATGGAGTTCGTCTGCGGGGGCCTCAAGCCGATCATTGACGGACGCATCAAGCCGGACCAGTTGCGGCATCTCATGGTGGTGGAATTGGAACGGATGGAGGCGGAGGCCGAAGCCGCCGTGGGGGTGCTGATGCGCACCTCGGACGCGATGCCGGGCTTCGGCATCGTGGCGGCGGTCCTGGGCATCGTGAACACGATGCAGGCCATCGCTGGCCCCATTGAGACCATCGGACAGAAGGTGGCCGCCGCCCTGGTGGGCACGTTCTTGGGCATTTTCATCGCTTATGGCTTTCTGAGTCCGCTGGCGGCCAACCTCGAATTCATCAACGCTTCCCGGCTGGCGTTTCTCCGGTGCATTGCCGAATGTGTGGGTAGCTTTGCCAACGGGCAGGCCCCCTTGATGGCCGTGGAGTTTGGCCGCCGCAGCTTGGAATCCGACCTTTGCCCGACGGCGGACGAATTGGAAAACATGCTCAAAGGCCTCGGCGGTGCCGGCAAGAAGTAAGCGCCGGCGCACCTTCCTCGCATGGCTAAAGAAAAGCATCATGGCGGCGCTTGGAAGGTGGCCTACGCCGACTTCATCACCTCCATGATGGCGCTGTTCATGGTGCTTTGGCTGACCGCGCAGGATACCGCGATCAAGGAGGCCATTGAGCGCTCCTTCAAGAACCCCTTCTCCTCGCTGACGAAGGACTCGGTGGGCATCATTCCCAACCAGGACGCTCAGGCCACGCACCAGGAAAAGGGCAGCTTCGACTCGCCGTCCGCCGTGCAACTGGAGTTGCTCCGCCGGGTGACCGAGGATTTGGCCAAGCTGCTGCAAGAGAGCCCGGAGGACCAAACCGCCGTGAAGCTCGAAACCACTTCCGATGGTCTGCGCATCAACGTCTTCGACCGCTCGCGCCGGCCCATCTTCGAGCCGGACACGATCGTGTTCACCCCCTACGGCGGCTGGGTTTTTTCGACGATGGCCTGGGTCGTGGCCCGCTATCCGAACTTCATGATCGAACTGGAAGGTCACACCGAAGCCGGTCGCCAGCCGGCGCGCCCCGACTACAGCGCGTGGGAACTCTCCGCGGATCGCGCCAACGCCGCCCGGCGCAAAATGGTCGAGCGCGGCGTGGCGGAGGAGCAGATTTTCAAAATCGCCGGCTTCGGCGACACTCAACCCATGACCGAGGTGACGCCCAAGGACGAGACGAACCGCCGGGTCGTGGTGCAACTGCGCATCGGCTCGGGCGACCGGCTCAGCGGCAATCCAGCCACCCCAAAACCTGCCCCGCCACCGCCATGAGTGATGCCTTTGTGCCTTTTGCCAAGAGCCGGTTGAAGCCGGGCGGAGCGGCGGACGGCTTCCGCCTCACGATCATTCCGCAATCCCAGCAGACCGCCCCCTGTCAGCCGGCGACCACTGCTCCCGCCGCTGCCACCGCCAGTCACGGAATCAAGGAACCCCAAGTGACGGTCGAGCGCGACGGCGACCGCATCACGCGCATCAAGATCCAATGCTCCTGTGGCGAGGTGCTGGAGTTGAACTGCACTTACTGAGCCGCGGCCACCCCAAGCCGAGCCGGCGAACCGGCGAATCGGCGAATCGGTGAATCGCCGTTGCCCCGTTTCGCCCACTCGCCGGCTCGGCTTTTGGGGTGAAGGGTGAAGGTTATCCGACGCCCCGCCCGGCAGCCTTCAACCTCCAACCTACACCCTGCACCGGGGCAGCCGCCGCTGGCCGGGGGGCGGCGCCGACGGGAAAGCGGGCGCGAGGCCCGCGCGCCCAGCGCGGGCGGAGCGGCGCGCGGGCGGCGCGCCCGCTTTGCGTTAGGTCAGCGGGGAAACGGGGAAACGGGGAAACGCCGTTGCCCCGTTTCGCCCGCTCCCCGTTTCGCCCATTCGCCGGTTTGCCCGGCGCAGAGGCAGGCCGCGACAAGGCAGAATTTTCTGGGTCGCCGAGCAGCTTTTACCGCGCGCCGCCGCCAGTCGCCCGCCAGGGACAGATTCGCCCGGGTTCCGCTGCTGGCATAGCCATTGCTGACTGGTGCTCCATGAACGTAGGTCTTTATCAAGCTGCCGCGGGCATGAACGCCACGGCCCGTTGGCAGGAAATGGTCGCCGAGAATCTCTCGTCGAGTTCCATCCCGGGTTTCAAGCGCCAGAACCTCTCCTTCGGCGCGGTCGAGGCGGGCTTGATGGGGCAGGCCGCGACCAGCATCAATGGCGCGAGCCGCCACTTCGCTCTCCCCAACACCACGCAGAGCACGAACTTCCAGTCCGGCGACCTGAAGCCGACGGGCGTGCCCACCGACCTCGCCATCGAAGGACGCGGGTTCTTTGAAGTGCAGTTGCCCAACGGCGCCAGTGCCTTCACCCGGGACGGTGAGTTTCATCCCAATGCCCAAGGCCAATTGGTGACCAAACAGGGTTTTCCCGTGCAGGGGCTTTCCGGCCCCATCCAACTGGATCCCGGCCACGCGGGGGCGCTCACCATCTCCGCCAGTGGCGAAGTTTCGCAGGGCGACGTTTCCCGCGGCACGCTGAAGGTGACCGATTTCAACGATTACCAGCGCCTCGAAAACTCCGGCGGCGGCTACTTCCGGGCCACCGATCCCTCCTTGGTCCCGTTTGCCGCCACCAAATCCTCCCTGCACCAGGGCTATCTCGAAGCCGCCAACACCTCGACCGTTGCGGAAATGGCGAACCTCATCACCTCCTCGCGCATGTTCGAGGCGAACCAGAAGGTCATCCAAGCCGAAGACGAGCGCATGGCCCGCCTCATCGCTGACGTCGGTAATCCCAACTGACCCTGCCGGAAACTGCCACCCTTATGCTCCGCGCCCTTTACTCCTCCGCTTCCGGCATGGAAGCCCAGCAGATGAATTTGGACGTCATCGCCAACAACCTGGCGAACGTCAACACCACCGGATTCAAGAAAACCAAGATCGAGTTCCAGGATTTGCTCTACCAGACGACCAGCGCCGCGGGCGCGCAGCAAGGCTCCGGCAACCAACTGCCCACCGGCGTCCAAGTCGGCCAAGGCACCCGCGCGGCGGCTACTTCGCGCGTCTTCACCACCGGTGAAATGACGCAAACCGGCGAGCGCATGGATGTAGCCATCAACGGCGACGGCTTCTTTGAGGTGCAGATGCCCGATGGCACCCGCGCTTACTCCCGGGCCGGCGCGTTCAAGGTCAGCTCCGACGGCGTCGTCAAGACCAGCGAAGGGTTGACCGTGCTGAGCGGTTTTCAGGCGATCCCGGTCGGCACCACCAACGTCACCATTTCCAACACCGGCTACGTCACGCTCGACGGTGCCAGCGGGAAATCCGAGTTCCAGGTCCAGCTCGCCCGGTTCATCAACCCGGCGGGACTGGATCCCCTCGGTCGCAACCTCTATCGGGAAACGAGTTCCTCCGGCCAGGCGGAAGTCGGCAACCCCGGCGAAAGCGGGTTTGGCAACCTCGAACAAGGCTTCCTCGAAATGTCCAACGTCAAAGTCGTCGAGGAAATGGTGAAGCTCATCATGGCCCAGCGCGCCTACGAGGTGAACTCCAAGTCCATCCAGGCCGCGGACGACAACCTCCGCCTCGCCGCCAACCTGAAACGCTAAACGGGGATGAAAGCCGAAGCCCGAAATCCGAAGCCCGAGGCGCGGGGCGCGAAATCCGAAATCCGAAACCCGAACGCTTCCGTCCCTAGCCCGGTGAAAAGTTCCACGCCCGCGATTCGCGCCCGGAGTCCGGGCTTCGGATTTCGGCATTCGGCTTTCGGCTTTGTTTCGGATTTCGGCATTCGGATTTCGGCTTTGTTTCGGCTTTCACTCCTCCCCGGCCTGCTCGCCGCGCTCAGCCTCACCGGCGTCGCGGAACCGCCGGCCGCTCCGCTTTCCCTCAGCCTGGCGCTCCACGCTGAAGTGCCGGCGGACAGCCCGGGCGTCTCCCTCGCACAACTGGCCGCCACTCCCGATGGCTCCGTCCTGCCGGAACTGCGCTTGCTGGCGGCGCCGCGCGCGGGCCAGCCGCTGACGCTCACGCGCGCCGCGTTGCAGGAACTGCTCGCCCGCGCCACCCCCGCCTGCACCGTCACGAACTGGTCGGGCGCCGAGCGCGTGCGCATCACCCGCCGAATTCGCACGCTCAGCGAAGGCGACGTGAAGGACTTGCTCACCCCCGCCTTGCAGGACCGCTGCGTGCAGGACCGCGGGGAATTGGAACTCCGGCTGAGCCGCCCCTGGGTGCCGGTGGCGGTGCCCGACGAACCGCTCACCTTGCGGCTGATGGAATTGCCCCCCAGCGGCATCAGCTCGCTGCTGCTGGTGCGCTTTGAACTGCTTTCCGGCACCGAATCCGTGGGCAACTGGCAGGCCGTGCTCCAGGCAAAAGTTTGGCGGGAAATCTGGGTCGCGCGCACCGCACTGCGCCGGGGACAGGCGGTCAGCGAAGCCGACCTGACGCGGGAGCGCCGCGATGTGCTGGCCCTGCGCGAACCGCTCGCGGACCCCGCCGCCACCACCGCCACGCTGGAGCTTACCGAGGGTTTGCAGGCCGGCGCCCCGCTCTTGCAGCGGCATCTCCGGCTGCAGCCCGTCATGCGCCGCGGCCAGAGCGCCGAAGCGATTTTGCAGGATGGCGCGATGAGCCTGGCCATGAAGGTCGAAGTGCTCGAAGACGGCGCCCCCGGCCAGCTCATCCGCCTGCGCAATCCACTCTCCCGCCGTGAACTGCGGGGAAAGGTCCAAAATGAAAAAACTGTCCTGGTCTGTCCTTGAAAGCGGTAAGCAGCAAGCTGACAGCAGAAAGCTGAAAGCTGAACTGCAGTTGGTTTCTGCTCTCAGCTTTCCCCTTTCAGCTTTCTGCTTTCTGCTGCCAGCTCTCTGCCTCCTGCTGCCCACCGCCGCCCGCGGGGATTCGCTCTGGCAGGACGAGACCGCCCGCCCGATGTTCGCCGACAAACGCGCCGGTAACGTCGGCGACCTGCTGACGGTGGTGGTGCAGGAGAACAACTCCGCGTCCAAGGACAAGAACACCAAGACGTCCAAGACCTCGAAGATGGACGCCGCCATCGCCACCTTCCTCTACAGCCCCGCCGCCAGCAGCCTCCTCACCAAAGGCGGCCAGATGCCGGCGCTGAAATATAACTACCAGAACGACTTCGCCGGCGGCGGCGCCATCAACAATTCCGAAAGCATCGTCGCCCGCATCGGCGTGCGCGTGGTGGACGTGTTACCCAACCGCAACCTCGTGATCGAGGGCACGCGCGAAACCGCTTTCTCGGGCGAGCAGCAGACCATCATCCTGCGCGGCGTGGTCAACCCGGACAACATCACTTCGGGCAACAGCATCCTCAGCCAGAACATTGCCGACGCCACCATCAAGTTTGTCTCCAAGGGCGCGCTCTCGGATTCCCAGCGCAAGGGCTGGTTCAACAAGATTTGGGACAAGATTTCGCCGTTCTGACCAAGCACCGCGTGAAGGCATGGGGCCTGCACTTCCCAACATGAAATCCGAAATCCGAAAGCCGAGGCCCGGCTCCCGTTCCGCAGCGCTCTGCCCGGAACGGTTTTCCACGCGGCACGCCGCCCAACTCTCCCGCCCTTGGCTTTCGGCTTTCGGCTTTCGGATTTCCTTCGGCTTTCGGATTTCGGATTTCGGGTTTTAACCTCCCTTCGCTGCTGCCATGAAACCTCTTCGCCTTCGCCTTTCCCTGGTTGCCCTGCTCGCGCTGGCCACCTTCGCCGCGCCCGCCAGTTCCGGCATCCGGCTGCGCGACCTGGTGATGGTGGCCGGGGCGCGGGATAACCAGTTGGTGGGCTACGGGCTGGTGGTGGGCCTGGCGGGAGACGGCGACAAAGATCCCATTTATGCCAAGCAAACCCTCGCCAATCTGCTCCAGCGCTTCGGCTTGACGGTGCCGGCCACCACGCTTTCCTCCAAGAACATCGCCGTCGTCATGGTGACGGCGGACATTCCCGCCTTCATCAAACCCGGCGCGCGGCTCGACGTCCTGGTCTCCTCACTCGGCGATGCCAAATCGCTGCAAGGCGGCGTCCTGCTGCAGACCCCGCTCTACGGTGGCTCGGATAACCGGACCGCCTACGCCGTGGCGCAAGGCGCGCTGGCGGTGGGGGGCTTCACTTCCGGCACTTCCGGCGGCGGCGGCGCCACCGTGACGAAGAACCACCCGACCGTGGGCACCATCGTGAGCGGAGCCTTGGTCGAGCGCGAAATCCCCGCCACCATCGTGCGGGATAACCTCCTCGAACTGCTCCTGCGCGAGCCGAGTTTCACCTCGGCGGCCCGCATGGCGGCGGCCATCAATGTGGTGTTTCCGGACAGCGCCCACGCGGTGGATTCCACTTCGGTAAAGGTCCGCCTGCCGGACGGCGCGGAGACCATGGCCGTGGACTTCATTGCCCGGCTGGAAGCCATCGAAATTCATCCCGACGCCCCGGCCCGCATCATCATCAACGAACGCACCGGCACCATCGTCGCCACGGCGCGGATCAAGATTTCCAACTGCGCCATCTCGCAGGGCAACCTCATCGTCAGCATTGCCTCGACGCTCGAAGTCTCGCAGCCCACGCCGTTCAGCAACACCGGTCGGACCGTGGTCGTCCCGAAGACGGACACCGGCGTCAACGAACCCAAGGCGCAGATGGTCGCCCTGCCCGAGTTGCCGACGGTGGAAAGAGTCGCCACCGCGCTCAACACCCTGGGCGTCACGCCCCGCGACATGATGGCGATTTTTCAGGCCATGAAACAGGCCGGCGCGTTGCAGGCCGACCTCCTCATTCGCTGACATGCAAACCACCCCGTTTCAACGTCCAGTGAAAGCCGCGGATCTGCCGCTGGACCGCTTGCTGTCCAATCACAGCATCCCGGAACGCGAGAAGTTGCAGGCCGCCAGCCGCGCCTTCGAGGCCGTGTTGCTGCGGCAAATCCTGGAAAACGCCCAGAAGCCGCTCATTAAATCAGGGGCGACCCCGGAGAACTCCACGAGCGCGGTGTACCGGGACTTGGTCACCACCCAACTGGCCGACAGCATCGCCAAGTCCGGCCAGTTCGGGCTGGCCCGCAGCCTCGACCAGCAATGGCAACAGCAGCTTGGCACCCCCGCCGCCACCGCGCCGACGGTGCCCGGCCAGCCCCCCGCCGCCGCCCCGAAGCTCAAGCCGCTGCACAGCACGGCCACCTTGAAACCCCTTTTCCACAATTCTGATTTGAAGGTCTATCACCATGAATGAAGAGCTGCAAAAGCTGATTGAATCCCTCCGCGAAGAACTGCGCCAATACGGCCAGATGCTCGTCCTGCTCGACGACCAACAGGGCCGCATCATCCAACGTCACAACGATGAGTTGCTCGACGCCACCGCCGCCGTCAACACCCAGGGCACGGCCATCCAGTCTGCCCGCCGCCAGCGGGAAGACGCCCAGCGGGAATTGGCCCAAACGCTCCAGTTGACCGGCGACTCGCCGCTCACGCACCTCGCGCCGTTGTTGCCGCCGGATTACCGCCCGCTGCTCAACGCGCTCATGCAGGAGAACAACCACCTGCTGCAACGCATCCAACAGCGCGCCCGGCAGAACTACCTCCTGCTCCGCCGCTCGCTCGAATTGCTGGACCAGTTTATCAACTCCTTCTGCCCCGCCAAGGCGCCGGTCTATAACGGCACGGGCAGTTTGCAGGCCGCGCCGGAAACCGCCTGCTCCCTTTACGAAGCCATCGGCTGAACCGTTTTATGATGGGCTTGTATGGCACCTTGAATCTCGGCACCCGCGCTTTGCAGGCGCACAGTCAGGGGATGTCCGTCGCCGGCCAGAACCTGGCCAACGTCAACAACCCCGCTTACACCCGGCAGCGGGTGCTCCTCCAGACCTCCGCCGCCAACGGTTTGCAGGGCACCGGCGTCAGCGCCGTCGCCATCCAACGGGTTCACAGCGCCTTGCTGGACCGCCAGATTCAGGGCGAAACCAGCGTCAGCGGCTTCTGGTCAGCCCAACAAAACGCCTTCCAATCCGCCCAGACCAACCTGGGCGAGTCGTTGAACAGCAGCGTCTCGGGCGCGAACGGCACCGGTGCCAGCATCGGCCTCGGCGCGCAGTCCACCCTGGCTGCCGATCTCGACGCGCTGTTCAACGAGTTTCAAAACCTCGCCGCCACGCCGGGTTCCTTGTCGCAACGCGCGGTGCTGTTGAACAAGGCTCAAAACCTCGCCGCGCAGTTCAACCAGACCGATGGCCGCCTGGCCTCCCTCAATGCGAACCTGAACGAAGCCGTCACCACCGACACCGCGCAGGCCACGGAACTCCTGAAATCCGTCGCCCACCTCAACGAGCAGATTCGCCGGGCCGAAGCCGGCGGCAACGGCTCCGCCAACGACCTCCGCGATCTCCGCCAGCAGAAGCTGGAATCGCTCGCCGGCCTGACCAATCTGGAAACGTCCGAAGACCCCGACGGGCAGGTCAATGTCTCCATCGGCGGCAATCTCCTCGTGTCCGGCCAGCAAGTGCTCGCCACGCTCGAAACCTACGACGCCGGGGGCGGCCAGCAGAGGGTCCGCACCAGCACCGGGACGGCCATTGCCCTCACCGGTGGCTCGCTCCAAGGCACGATTGACGCCCGCGATGGCGCACTCGCCACGCTGCGCGGCGGCTTGAACACGTTGGCCAGCACGCTCGCCACCGAGGTCAACACCGTGCATCGCGCCGGCTTCAATTTGAGCGGCGGCACGGGGGCGGATTTCTTCACCGGCACCAGCGCCGGCACGCTCCGGGTCAACGCCGCGCTAGTCGGCAATCCCGCCCTTTTGCAGGCCAGCGGCAGCGCCACGGCCGCGGGTAATAATCAGACCGCGCTCGCCCTGGCCAGCCTGGCGGACCAACCGTTCGCCGCGCTGGGCGGGCAGACGTTCACCGCCAGCTACGCCCGCAGCGTGACCAGCCTGGGCGAATCGCTCGCCACCGCCAACGGGCACGTCGAAGACCAGCAACTCGTGGCGGGCATGCTGCAGCGCCAGCGCAGCTCCGTCAGCGGCGTCTCGATTGACGAAGAGATGACCGACCTCGTGAAATTCCAGAAAGCTTTTCAAGCCGCGGCCCGGATCATCTCGACCGTGGATGAGATGCTCAACGAAGTGATTAACATGAAACGGTAAGCGCGGATGAAACCCGAAGCCCGAAATCCGAGATCCGAAGGAAATCCGAACTCCGAAATCCGAAGCGCGGCTTCGGGGCGGCAACGCTTTTCGCGGAGCGGTTTTCCCGGTCGCCCGCAGCCCAGCTGCTTGGCCTTCGGATTTCGGATTTCGG
>Ga0105046_10009315_pt1 | contig 15372 bp, 9 predicted proteins | sample MAT03_FD_78385 | JGI IMG/M metagenome (GOLD analysis project Ga0105046, IMG submission 78385) | Freshwater microbial communities from Lake Fryxell liftoff mats and glacier meltwater in Antarctica - MAT-03 (megahit assembly) | ecosystem: Environmental > Aquatic > Freshwater > Ice > Liftoff...
AGTTCAGCTCCGTTGAGCACTTCGATTCCTTTTTGAGCTTCTTCTGCAGTTTTATATTCCACAAATCCGAAGCCTTTTGAACGGCCGGACATACGGTCCATAATAATAGTAACGGAAACGAGTTCTCCGCTGGCTTCAGCAGCCTTTCTGAGATTTTCCTCAGTAGTATTGTAGGATAGGTTCCCTACATAAAGCTTGGTAGACATAGCAATGCTATAAAAAAATACTTATGAAGCTATTTTCACATTAATGAATTTAAAAATCAAGTATTTTGCTTCACAAAAGGCGATTGTTGATTTTTATCATTAAAAAAACACTCGATGTGACTTCGAGTGTTTCAGTTTTTGGTTGAAAGCATTGAGGGTTTTTTAGATAGCGCGGGTAAGATTCATTCTCCGCACTTCAAGTTCTAATCTTTTGATTTTGATAATTCTTTGAAGTTCAGACTTGCTTGCACCTGAGTGATGGAGGTATGATACGATTAAGTTTTCAACGAATTTTCTGTTTCCAGTTTTAGTCATATATTTGTGAGGTGAAGAAGTTGATCTGAGTATAGGTGAGTGTTTGCTCACCGTCAAGATTTTCTTCTGTAGAATTTCCTCACGATTGAACTTTACTCTGTTCCTTGCTGCAATACTTCCGCAATTTTTTTACGGAAAGTTTCGCGGTTAAATGGTTTTAATAAGAAATTCTTTTCTTCTGAAACTTGTTCACCCGAAACAAGAATGTGATGAGGGAGAGTCATTGATGACTTTTTGCAAAGGTTATCGACTTGATGGAAAAATTCAACTCCTGACATGTAAGGCAGGTTAAAGTCGCTAATTAATAAATCTGGTACGCGATGTTGTTCTTGAAGTTCTTTTTGAATTTGAAGCAATGCCGATGGCGTACTATTGAAAATTCGTACATTGTTGTAGCCGATATGATGAAGTATTCTTTTCATTAACTTAGAAATGGCGTATTCATCGTCTATGTATGCTATATCTGCCTCTGGAAAGCTTATTTGAGATGACATTGATTTTTGAAAAACGCCCCCCTGGAGTTCATATTCTGATGCTTCTTGTATCTTGCTCATGGTGATAATGCTGATAGTAAAATTCATTTTTAGCTTTTTTTATTTTCATGGTCAAGCTATTTGTGGCTTATTGCTGACAATATCGTGATATTTTCTTTTTTAGGCGTTTTTTTTTGTTGTATTGCTTAAATTTGCTACAATAAGATTAATGTTACAAGTTATTGGTTTCTGTCCTTAACTTTCAATACATGAAGAGTAATTTTTATCAGCAATTCACTCATCACGAAGAGCATTTTGACGCTCTTATTATTGGTTCTGGGATTGGAGGATTAAGTGTTGCTTCTTTACTGGCGCAAGCTGGTAAAAAAGTTTTGGTCTTGGAGCGCCATTATATTATTGGAGGTTACACCCATGTTTTTCAGCGTAAAACTTATGAATGGGATGTTGGTTTGCATTATGTGGGTGAAGTTCACATTGAAGGTACATCGCTGAATAAAGCGTTCCGCTATTTGAGTAAAGGTAAGCTTCAATGGGCTCCACTTGATAATACTTATGATCGAATTGTTTTTCAGGATAAGGAATATGAGTTTGTTCGAGGAAGAGCGAACCTTCGAGCGAAATTGAAAGAGTATTTTCCAGAGAATAAAGACCAAAAATCTATTGATGAATATTTTAAGTTACTTGATGAAGTAAAGCATGTAGGAGTTGGCTATTATGTTGAAAAAGTTATTCCGCTGTTTTTTGCGAAGCTTTTTGGGCCATTACTGCGTAAAAGAGTGCTGAAGTATTCAAATAAATTTACTTTGGATGTACTTAACACAATCACCGATAATCAAGAATTAATTGGCGTTCTTACTGCGCAGTATGGTGATTATGGTTTGCCTCCATCAAAAAGCAGTTTATATATGCATGCACTTTTGGCGAACCATTATATGGAGGGGGCAGGGTATCCGGTGGGTGGATCAGCGAATATTGCCCAGACGATTGTTCCCGTTATTGAAGAACATGGTGGGGCGGTGCTTTTTAATGCTGAAGTACAAAGCATTATTGTAGAGAATAATATAGCGAAAGGTGTTCAAATGTTTGATGGAAAAAAAATCTTTGCCGATGTAGTTATTAGTGATGCTGGTGCGATCAATACTTTTTTAAAACTTCTTCCGGAGGAGAGTATTGAGAAACATGGTTTCAGGGAGAAATTAAAAAAACTTGAGCCTTCTGCTGCTCATATGGGGCTTTATATGGGAATTAAAGAGCCAGCAAGTAAGCTCAAAATGCCTCGTTGTAATTATTGGATTTTCCCAGATGAATATGATCATGAAAAAAACCAAGCGCTCTACAAAAATTTTCAAAGTGATCTTCCGGTAATTTTTGTTTCTTTTCCAAGTGCGAAAGATCTTGCATGGGAAAAGAAGCATCCAAATTTATCTACGGCGGAAGCGATTATTATTGTTCCGTATGATTGGTTTTCCAAATGGGAGAATACTACTTGGAAAAATCGTGGGGTTGAATATGAAAATTTAAAAAAACAGATTGCTGAACAGATGTTGGAAAAAGTTTATTCAGTCCAACCGAAACTTCGAGGGAAAATTGATTACTTTGAAGTTTCAAGCCCGCTTTCTACGAAAAAATTTACGGGATACCAGCATGGAGAGATTTATGGTGTTGCTCATACACCAGAGCGTTTTCGTCAGGATTTTTTGAAACCATATACACCTGTAAAGAATTTATTTTTAACTGGCCAAGATGCCATGATTGCCAGTATTGCCGGTGGATTAATGGGTGGTGTACTTTGTGCCTCAGCTATACTTAAAAAGGATATGCTTCGACATATTACTAAAACTATCAGATGAAAGATCTTCACCAAAGGATCGTCATTATTGGAGCCGGCCCGGCCGGCTTAACAGCAGCAGAAACATTGAGGGAAAAAGGTTATAAAAATATCACGATACTTGAAAAATCAAATCGTGCGGGAGGAAAATGTTTTTCATTTGAACATGAACAACGTTTTTTTGAATTAGGTGCCGGAATTATTGCTTCGAATAATAAGATTATCTTTCATCTTGCCGAAAAATTTGGCGTAAAAATTGTGCCCGTTAAATTTGATACGGCCATGTTATTTGTTGGACAAGAAAAACCTACGCTTAAAAAGATAGTTTCCCTTGTACATGAAATATTTTTTACGTACAGGAAACTTGCCAAACGTTATCGAAAAATTGTGGAGCTAGGTTTTAAAAATTTAGACCCAAGCGTATGTGTGCCATTTTCAGTTTGGGCGGCGCGTCATAATTTACTTCATCTTTCTGAGCAATTTGCTTACCTTTTTACCGGTTGGGGATACGGTTATTTTGATGAAATTCCTGCTGCTTACATCCTGAAATATTATTCTTGGGAACTCCTGCAGGTATTTCTCAAAAAACAAATTTTTAGATTTCCTGGCGGTATTCAACATTTATGGATTACTGTTGCTGCTGCGCATAAGGTTTTGTATAATGTTTCTATTCAAAAAATTGAACGTCGTGAAGGTGTTGCCATTACTACAGCAACAGAAAAATTGCAATTCGATGTGATGATTATAACGAGTCCGCTTGATGAAGCGCTTCAATATTTGGATGCCGGAGTGGAAGAAACATCACTTTTTACTCAAATTATTTATTGTGATTATCGGACTTATGCCTGTTTTGTGAAAAATTTTCCTCGACAAGATGGTTATCTTTCTCAAAATTATAATTCAAGTCGAGCTGGACACCCAGTTTTTTGGCACCTACGGCACCACGACATGAATCTTTACACTTTTTATGTTCTTGGTGATTGGAAGATTTCTGACCAAGAAGTTCTTGAAAATATTCATACCATGATTCGAGATCATGGAGGAACTTTGGAAAAAACTCATAAAGTGGTGCATTGGAAATATTTTCCACACGTGAATTCTGAGAATATGAAAAATGGGTATTTTGATATTTTGGAAAACTTGCAAGGGGAACGTCATACTTACTATGCTGGGGAATTGCTCAATTTCAGCACAGTAGGTATGAGTTCGGCGTATGCCCAACAATTGGTTGAAAGGAATTTTTAAATTCCGTGAGCGGTTTTGTGTAATTCTGAAAGAATGGTTTTGTTTGATTGAATCACACTCAATACGATGAAATCAAAACCGACCCGATCACAGATTTCTTTAATATGTGGTGTAAGTAATTTGAGTTTATTCCGTGGGCAATCAGGGAAAAGATGATGTTCAATTTGATAGTTTAATCCGAAGTAAACGAAGTCTGTAAACCAGTGTCCTTTGACGTTTCTGGAAGTGATGATTTGTTGTTCGAGAAAGGAAATTTTGGTTTCTTTTTCTAATTCGGGCATGCCTTTGTGATTTGGTGCAAAAATATTGGAAAGATAAAACCCCATAGTCATTGGTACAATCGTCACAAAAATCAGTGCTTTTGCCCATCCCCAAAATACAAAAGGAAGAATGTACCAAATGGAAATGGGAATTAAAAAGAGGATTAATTCAATGACATGCCAAAGTTTTATTTTAGTTTTAAATACTTTAATAAAATAACTAATATTGGTTATGAATTGCATTGAATACGTAAGCAAGCAGGTCATTGGATAAAAAAGAAATGCTTGATAACGGGCAATTTTTTTAATAATTCCTTTGTTCATTTCAAACTTTTTTTTGCTGAAAGTGAAAAGTGGAATTGATACATCCGGATCTTTGTCATGTTGGTTTGGTGCTACGTGGTGGAGGTTGTGTTTTAGTCTCCACGCATTGAAATTTACTGCAAGAAGGGTTGCAGAAATATTTCCGGCAATGTCATTCATAAGAATGGTTTTGAACAGTGCTCGGTGGCCGGCGTCGTGCAGGTATCCGCCGATTTGTGCTAAGGAAAAGCCTAAAGCGATAGCAAGAATCACAAGTATGAATGGGTTTTGTACGTTCATAAAGAGATAACCGAGGATTGAAAGTGCGATCAAAATACCTATTGCTACGATGGTATAATACAAATAACTTCGATGGAGAATTTTTTCTGCTTCGACTTTTTCACGAAGATGTTCGTATTCTTTTGCTGCTTCAAGAATAGTTAATTTTGATTGGTAGTTTTGGGAAAGTACTTCTGCCATCTGAATTTTTTAAGGGCTTTTTTCCGCTGTATTATAGCTTTTTTGCAAGAGTGGTAAAGAGCAATGAAAAGGCTGACACGAGAGGGGTTTTATGGTAATATTATAAGATTCAACCAAAATCTACCTTATAAGATGAAAAAGAAATCAAAATTAAAGAAAATTTTAGGGCATTTAGGGCCAGGTTTTATTACTGGTGCGGCTGATGATGATCCATCGGGAATTGCTACGTATTCCCAGACGGGGGCACAGTTTGGCTATAAGCAACTTTGGGTTGCGTTGTTTACGTTTCCATTCATGACGGTTATTCAAGAAATGTGCGGGCGAATCGGCTTAGTGACTGGACGTGGACTTTCTGGGGTTATTAAAAAAAATTATAGTAAAAAAGTTTTATATGCTGCGGTTTTTATTCTTTTTATTGCCAACACCATTAATATTGGTGCTGATTTGGGAGCAATGGCGGCTTCAGCTCAGTTGGTTTTAGGTATTCCTTTTGGAGTTTTACTGGTTGGTATTACCGCACTAACCTTGATTTTGGAAGTTTTTGTTTCTTATCCGACCTATGCAAAATTTTTGAAATATCTTACATTTTCACTTTTTGCTTATATTATTGTGGTGTTTGTGGTGAAACAAGATTGGCAAAAAATTGCTCTTTCGACCTTTTTACCAAGTTTTTCTTTTGATAAAAGTTATATTCTCAATATTGTTGCTCTTTTGGGTACTACTATTTCTCCTTACCTTTTCTTTTGGCAAGCGGATCAAGAAGTTGAAGAACAGATTGCCAAACATAAAATAGAAGGAATTGGCATGGGGCAACCAAAAATTACAAGAAAAGATTTAAAGATCATGCGTTTGGATACGACGATTGGAATGTTTTTTTCGAATTTAGTGATGTTTTTTATCATTGCGACGTGTGCTTCTACTTTGCATATTAATGGTATTACTCAAATTGAAACTGCTGATCAGGCGGCGATGGCTTTAAAACCTTTTGCTGGTGATTTTGCTTTTTTAATTTTTGCTTTGGGAACTGTGGGAACCGGGCTTTTGGCCGTGCCAGTTTTGGCGGGCTCTGCTTCGTATGCTCTGGCGGAGGCTTTTGAATGGAAAGTTGGTCTTCATAAAAAATTTACAGAAGCCCATGGATTTTATTTGGTAATTATTGTGGCAACACTTATTGGTTTATTGGTGAATCTTACTCCAATTAAGCCATTTCAAATGTTGTATTATACTGCGGTTTTGAATGGAATTTGTGCGCCGCCATTGATAATCCTCATTATTTTTATTGCTAATAATAAAAAGATTATGGGGAAGCATACCAATTCAAAATTTTCTAATGTGATGGCTTGGATCATCACGATTATCATGTTGATAACCTTAGGACTTTTAATTTGGAGTTTGTTATAATTACCAACGTTTGGCTTTTTTGATTTTGTGGTTCTGTACCTCTGCTCGTGAATTTTTTATGGCGAATATGCGAATGGCATTGATAAATACTTCGGCATATTTTGCGAGTTTTTCTGCCCCTACGCCGTTAATTTTAGCAAAACTTTCTAAGGATTGTGGGTAATATTCGCTCATTTCTCGAAGAGAAACATCACCGAAAATCATGAATGGTGGAACACCTTTGTTGTCAGCAATTTGACGTCGTAGTACCCGAAGTTCTTCAAAAAGTTCTGGATCGAAATTACCTTGGACTTTACTGCCTTTTTTTGTTTTGCTGGCCATTGGCGGAGTAGAAATACTTTGGTGGGCGCGTTCCAGAGAGATTTTTTGGTTGTTTCGAATCATGAGCATACCTTTATTGCTGACTTTCAGTGTTGGGTAATCACCTGGAGCTTTTTCTAAAATATCTTGGTCAAGTAAGGCGATAATCAAACTTTTAAGTTCATTATCGGAATAATTTTTAGCAATGCCGTAGACAGAAAGTTCGTCGTGACGTTTATCCAATACTTTTTTATTTCTTGAACCACGAAGGACCGCAATAATGTGGCTTGCACCAAAATATCCGCCGGTTTTGGCGACGCAAGAAATAATTTTTTGGCTAATTTCTGTTGCATCAAATTGTTCTTTGACAATAGTGCAATTGTCGCAGCTGTCACATTTTGCTTGTGCCCAGCTTTCCCCAAAGTAATTGAGAAGAAATTTTTGACGACAGGCATTGGATTCGGCGAAGGTGATCATTTGCTCTAATTTGAGTTTGGCATTTTGTTTTTCCTCTTCATCAGTCATTTGGTTAATGAAGAAGTCTTGTTTGGATTTGTCGCCGTAGGAATAAAAAAGTACGCATTCGCTTGGTAAGCCATCACGTCCGGCGCGACCGGTTTCTTGGTAGTAATTTTCTAAAGTTTTTGGTAAATCGTAATGGACGACTAAACGAATATCTGGCTTATTGATTCCCATTCCAAACGCAATTGTAGCCACAATAATTTGTGTTTTATCTTTCATGAAATTTTCCTGGATTTTGCTGCGGTCTAAATGGCTGAGGCCAGCATGATATGCTTTTGCAGGAAAGCCATAATCAGAGAGTTGTTCAGCGACGGTTTCTGTACTTTTGCGTGAGAAACAATAAATAATTACGGCTTGTTGTGGGTTTTTTCTTAAGAGATTTACGAGAATTCCCATCGAATCATTTTTGGGAATAATCGAATAACTTAAATTTGCTCGATTGAAACTGGAAATAAAAACTTGGGGATTTTTAAACTTGAGTTGGTTGCAAATATCTACGCGAACTTTTTCCGTTGCTGTGGCGGTTAAAGCCACCACTGGCAAATTGGGGAAATCCTGGCGTAAATCTTTAATGTTGCGGTATTCCGGCCGGAAATCGTGCCCCCATTCGGAAATACAATGCGCTTCGTCAATGGCTAATAAACTGATTTTGAGTGATTTTAGGAAGTCACGGAAGGATGGTGTGGCGAGGCGCTCCGGGGCGATGTAAAGAATTTTAATTTTTCGGCCTTGGGCGAGCTCTTTAATCTCATCAATTTCTTGATATGAGAGGGAACTAGTGATGGCGGCTGCCGGAATTCCGTTCACGGTTAAGGCGTCAACTTGGTCTTTCATTAAAGCAATAAGTGGCGAAATCACAAGTGTTAAACCTTCCAACATCAGCGAAGGCAATTGATAGCAAATTGATTTTCCGCCACCCGTTGGCATGAGCACAAAGGTGTCTTTTTTTGCTAAAATATTTTGGATAATTTCTTCTTGGAGAGGACGGAAAGTGTCATAACCGAAGTGCTGTTTTAGGAGAGTTTGCATGCGTTTCTTTATGAATGTCTGTTTAATAGTAGCATAGCCGATTAAACAGAAAATAAAAAATAGATAAAATTTTGCGGGCAACTGTAGACACTTGACGTATTGTGGTGAGGTTGATTTTAAAAGCCTTGAGAAAAATTTTCTTGAGAAGCCAGAAAGAGTTATAGTGAAATCCTCATAAAGGTTTTTCATGATGGATTTTTACAATAAAGTTGCGGTGGTTACTGGCGCGTCCAGTGGTATTGGTTATGCGATTTCTGCTGAACTGGTTGCGGCTGGAGCGAAGGTTTATGGTTTGAGCCGCAGCGTTCCGGAGAAGCCTGTTGGGGGGGTGGTGTATCTTCAGGTGGATTTGACTCAGGCAGCTCAAGTTGCTGCAGTGGCTGCACAAATTCCTGAAATGGTGGATTTATTGGTGAATAATGCTGGAATGATGCAGCGGGGGCATTTTTGGGAAATTTCTGCGGAGGAATTTGACCAGGTTTGGGCAATTAATGTTAAGGGGATCTGGCTGATGTTTAAGTATTTTAAGGATAAATTGGTGCAGGGCGCGACGACCGTGCAAATTAATTCTAAAAATTCACGTATTTTGAAGGCGGATACTTTCATTTATTCTTTGTCAAAATCGGCGGCTTTAGATGTTGACCGTTTGGTGGCGAAAGCGCGACCTGATCTTGACATGCGTGTGGCACATTTTGGTCCGGTGGATACGCCTTTAGAATGGACAGGATATAACGCAGAACAAAAAGCAGAGAAAATGAAAGTTGCCTTAACTCCTGAACAATCAGCGAAGTTAGTGGTAAATTTGTTGAGTTCGGAAAAGAAAACTTTAGTGTATGGAGGAGAAGAAAATACGTATGATTTGGAATAATTTTATCAACATAAAACCCATCAAAATAGAATATTGATGGGTTTTATTAAGTACTGGAGAAGGGGATTAGCCTTTAATTTTTGACATGATCAAGTCCTTCTTAACTAGCGTTAACATTGGACTTGGAAAGATTGAATAGAATATTGATAGATCCCGACTTATTTTTTCTTATTCTTATCTTGCTTTGGTTTCTTTTTTTCCTTTTTTTGTCCGGCATTTCCCTTAGCCATATTTTTTTTTGATATGAAATAGTGACATGATTATACATCACTCTTTTGATTTGGTAATCTTTTTAATACTTTCAAAATTTTACACGGAAGGTATGTTTGTGCAATGGAGCGATGTTTTTCTCAAGCCAAGTTGCTCCAATCAATTGGTGTTTTTTTCATTGATTTGAGGTACTCATTCGTTTTACTGAAAGGTTTGCTGCCAAAAAACCCGCTATGTGCTGAGAAAGGGGATGGATGCGCTGCCATCAATACGTGGTGTTTTGATGTATCAATAATTTTTCCTTTGTCTTGGGCATATTTGCCCCATAAAAGAAAAACCACGTTTTCTTTTTGGGCGGAAATAGTTTTAATGACGGCGTCAGTGAATTGTTCCCAGCCTTTTTTTTGGTGGGAGCCGGCTTGGCTGGCGCGCACGGTCAGTGTTGCATTTAAGAGCAAAACGCCTTGGCGCGCCCAGTGGTTCAGGTTACCGTTTTTAGGTATTTGTAGGCCAAGGTCCGCAGCAATTTCTTTATAAATATTTTGAAGAGATGGCGGAAGTGGAGTGCCCTCATTTACAGAAAAACTTAGTCCGTTGGCCTGTTTTTCGCCGTGGTAGGGGTCTTGCCCGATGATGACGACTTTGACATTTTCAAACAGACAAAGTTCAAAAGCACGGAAAATATTTTTGTCTTCCGGGTAAACGGTTTTGCTCGCATATTCTTGTTTTACAAATTCAGAAAGCTCTTGGAAATACGGTTTATCAAATTCTTCATGAAGGATCTTGAACCACGATGGATGGATTTTTACTTGGGGCATGGGGTGGGGTGAAGTTTATTGGAATTATAGAATGTTTTGGTTTTTATAGAAAGATGAAGCGTATTGCCCCGGATGTTGTACTGAATCCATTTTTTTATCACCAAGAATCAGCGCATTTCCAAGTTTAGGTCTTTATGAAACTGTTTTTCGCTCACCCCGTCAGTTTTAAAGTGAAATTGGGAAATTTGAAGACTGTTTTTTTTTGAATGAGCGATATGATGGATGAATTTTCTGAATCTATGGCATTGGCTTGCGACAAAGCATTGCAAAAGATGAAATCATTTTCAGAACAGTCATGAGTGTGAGGATTTGGATGGGCATATGTGGGAAGTTGCTTATATTGATATGAGCGCAATGCGGCAGGAAATGTAATGAGGGACGATAATTTACTGAGATTCTTTTTCCCAAAAATAATGACAACTTCATGATAAGTCTGTCATTATTTTTGGTGATACCTCAACTACTGCTTGTTTTCGGCTTTTGGCAAGTGTACCATCTGTTTAATTTATTCAGTTTCATAATCAATTATGGAAAATTCAGGATTTTCTTTGAGCCGATTAGCCCTTGTTACAATGGTTACGGCTAGTTTTTTTGTTCCATCAGGAACGGTTTTTGCGGTTGCGAATGATTTGAAAATTGAGATTGCGAATCAAACAACGTCGGCGGTAACGGATTATCAGGTGCCTTTGACTATTAATACCGCAAGTTTGATTGCTGCTTCAAAAATGAAAAATGATTGTTCAGATTTTGTCATTAAGGATACTGATGGCACGACTTTGCTCAATTATTATTTGGAACCTAGTACTTGTGCGACTTCTGCAACGAAAATTTGGGTTAAGTTGAATTTGCAAGCTTCCCCGTGGGTAAAAACCATTACTTTGTCATCTGGGAGCGGGACGAATTTTTTGGCTACTTACAATAAGCCGGAATTGATTTTTGATTTTTTTGATGATTTCAGTACCAATAATATTGGGACCAAATGGGCGATTAATGATAGTACATGGCCTTTGTCCACGAAATTGCCGAATTCTGATGTTGGCATTGATGTGAATGTTGGACAAGCACAATTTGGTGGTGGAGCCTGGAATGCTTTGTTTACGGCCACATCGCCGAGTACGATTATTCCTTTTAATCGAACGACTTCTTATGGACGAATTGCTGAGGGACGGACTAAATTTCCAGCGGTGCCGTATTTTTCGATGATTGTTTATTCTGAACCGTCCGCTACGGCGATTAGTTATAATTATAATTCGTATGTTTCCTTTATTGGCGCTGACGGCGCGAAAATTCGCTATGCTTACAGTGATGGAATTGATGATAGCTCGGCTCCAGATAAATCAATGTCTGTTCAGGCCAATACTTGGTATATTCAGCGTTTGACTTTAAGTCCGGTGAATGCGGCAAATCAACATTCTGTACGTTCTTCATTATTGAATGAAGGCGGTACTGAATTAAGTTATACGCAAAAGAATGAGCAATATTTTTCTACTTTTCCGGGCAGCGATCCTTATTTAAATATGGCTTTTGGATTAGATAATTTTGGTTCAAGCTGGTCATATTTTGATTGGTTCCGGGTGCGAAAAAGTTTGACAGTGGAACCGATTGTGACAGTAGATATCAGCGGCGACAGTGGTAGCACTGGCAGCGTAAATACTTGCGAAAAAGCTTTCGGTTACCAAACCTTGGCTAAATCTTTTTGCTCTTTTGTTGTAGGAAGATTTAATTTTAGTGACCCTGCGGAAAGCCTCACGGCTTGGATTGATACCGACACTTTATTTGTAATCGGTAACGGAATTAGTGATGCATTGCGCAAAAATGCTTTCACGGTTTTGAAAAATGGTAATGTGGGAATTGGCGTAGACAAGCCAACAAACAAGTTTGAGGTTTTGGGTAATGTCAAAGTCAACGGCAATATTGTTTCCGATGGTGACATTTGTATCGGGAAGTGCTTGTAGGCTTTTTCATAAGATTTTTACTTTATTGGAAATGAATATTAGAAATCACCATCCCAAAGCGATTCGATATTTGTTCCTTGGTTGTATTCTTATCAATATTTTTATACCGCTTGTTTCTGCGCAAAATGTAGGACGACGAGTGAGGACTGCATCCACGGAATCTTTTTTTTCAGCTTTTCCGGAAGATAAAGTTGCACTTCCAATAGATTGGTCTGAAGTAGATTTTAATCAGGAAATAGAGTTGGAAAAAGATAAAAAGTATTTTAGGGAGCAGGCTGAAAACCTCAGTGCTTTGGGGGAAACTGATGAAGTGAAAAATTTGAAAGTGGTGAAACATAGAATTGGTGATGATGAAGTTTTGGAGTATTACGGCGCGCCGGAGTATGTTCGTGAAGTGGTGAAAAATTTTCGAAAAGACCATGATTTGGGTGATAGTGCTGGACGTGGAATTTTGGCTGCGACAGTGAAAAAAAGTCTTTTGGAAAACCGTTATTTTCCGGAGAATTATGAAAAAATGAAGAAACTCAAAGACGTAGATAGTGAGATGCGAAAAGTTCATTTGGGCGATTTGAAAACGGTGGAGGCAAGGGGTTATGTTGCGGGTGATGGTGAACAAAATCCGACGGTTAAAATTGAACATGGTGGACAGAGAGCGGCTAAATCATCTGTAGAATTGTTGAAGCAGGATTTTACTTTGAAGCCGCCGGGGAAAATGAAAAAGCGCGAAGAGGGGATTTCTTTTGATGTGATTTTTGGCATTACGAAAGTCTTTGCGGCTGATCCGCTTTCTTCAATTATGAATTTTTATGATGGAATAGAAAAGCATCCAATTGAACATACTTTGCGCTATTTAGCTTTGAACCAAAATGCGGATGGAAGTTTTGGTGAATTTAACAAATATGATCTCACGGCGCAAATTGCCTTGGTGTTGAGCCGTTTTGGTAAAATTGATAATGACCAATATGCAGCGGCGGTGGATTTTTTAATCAATACGGCTCCGGCGAATAACCGTGAAAAAGCTATTAAGGCTCGTTTGATGATTGGCCTTGGCGAGGCGTATCAGCCTTTGATTGATGAATTGTTGCTGCAAAAAAATAGTGATGCGGGATTTGGTTTGGATAAAAATTATTCGAGTGATGTTGAGACGACTTTGGATGTGGTGTTAATGTTGTGGGTTGCGAATCAAGGGATTACGGATGTGGTGCCGCAAGCGCTTCAATATGCGGTAAATCATGTTGGTGCTGATGGGAGTATGTATTATACATCAAGCGATGTTCCAAGTTATTATCTCATGAATAAAACGCTAGAATATTTGTATCCTTTTAAAACTTTAAGTTTGGGAACTGGTGTGAATAATGTTTCCATCCAAAGTAAAATCGATAAAATTTTAAATTATTTGAAGAGCCAATATGATGAAACGGCTGAAGATTTATTGGCGAGCGATGATGTGATTGATGACTTTATGACTTTGTACAATTTCCAGGTATATAATTTTGAATTGGCGAAACAAAGTTTGTTGAAAAAGAACGCCCAAATTATGCGCCGATTTGATGGGAGTTATTCAAGTTCTTTGTATGCTTCTGTGGCGGCATTGAAAGCTTTACCGCAAAGTGATCTTGCGATTACGAATATTCAAAATACCGGAAGTTTGGTGAATGGAACGGCGTTTTCTGCGAAAGTGACGATTAAAAATAATGGCTATCGGCCAAGTTCCAAAGTGAATTTGTATACGTTTGCAGATAATTATCAAATCAATAATGGGATTGATCTTACGGCGAATGGTTTGGTTTTGGAGCCGGGTGAAGAGGCGGATGTTGTGGTAGATATTTCTGATACGCAGGGCTTTTTGGGGGACATGCTAATAAAGTTTTATGTTGAAGATGAGAATGAATTTAAGTATGAAGATAATTGGAAATATGCTAACTACACTTTTGCCGCGAAGGCGAATGGGGCTCCGGCTTTGCCGCTGTATTTTATCGTTCAAAGCCACGTTATTGATGGAGCTCCATGGATTAACGTGCATTGGTCCAAGCGACTAGATCCAAATCGGTCCATGTATATTTTCCGCTATAAAGAGCATTCGGCCACAACTTGGACGAATCTTGGTATTGATCAGTTGGATTTTCCGAGTGGAGCTTTTGTTGGAATATTTCAAGAAGGTCAACTCTATGATGTGACGGTTGGGGCTTTAGATAAGGCTCAAACAACGGTTACTTATTCTCCAAATTATGTGACCGTTCAAGTAACCGGCAATGAAAATCTTTATACTGCCGATGCTTCTGGATACGCTACGGAAAGTAATGAACGCAAAGGGGGATTGAGTGTTTTTGCGATTCCAGGTGGATATGCAAATACGGAAAGTAACGGCGATTTTTCTCATCCTGATCTTAAAAATGGGACAAGTTTGGCGTGGGTTTTTATGGACGAATATGAAGCGATTAGGACAAAATTTCAGACTCCAGTGAACGGTTCTACGAACAATATTCGTGTTATTACACGTTTAGTTGAAGATTCTACGCCGCCGGTAGTAACGGAATTTTCCATTCGATACCAAACTGATCATGTTATCAATAATCAAACTGAGGTAGAGCTTTTGGCTTTTGGGAATGATAATGTGAAGATCAAAGAAACGGATTTTTATTATTATGATGTGGTCGAGGCCGCTTGGATGTACCTTGGGACGGTGACAAATAATGGCGGAAGTGCTTTGTTTGATTGGTATGTCCCGTCAAATTTATTGGGTTCGGGGTATAAAGTGAAAGCGATAATGCGTGATTATCAAGGGAATTCTGCGACTTCTGAGTGGGGACCTTTTCAGATTCTTGATGGAACGGATCCGGAGGGAACGGTGAGTGTGGAGGGATTGAGTGGTGGTACTTGGGCTTTGGGTGAGACGAAAAAAATTAGTTGGAATTTGAATTTGAAGAATCCGTTGAAGAGTATTCGTTATATTTGGCTGAAATATGGTCCAACTTCTTCCGGTTTAATTTCAAGTAATGTGAATATTGCTACAACAGCGCAAGATTATAAAATGCCGTTGAACACTACTTATGTTAGCGATACTGCAACGATTAAATTAGAGGATATTTGTGACGTGAATAATAATTGTGCGGATCTTGTTTCTGAGCCTTTTGCGAT
>Ga0105046_10009316_pt1 | contig 15372 bp, 10 predicted proteins | sample MAT03_FD_78385 | JGI IMG/M metagenome (GOLD analysis project Ga0105046, IMG submission 78385) | Freshwater microbial communities from Lake Fryxell liftoff mats and glacier meltwater in Antarctica - MAT-03 (megahit assembly) | ecosystem: Environmental > Aquatic > Freshwater > Ice > Liftoff...
CCTCCGGCACGCCTCGCCTCGCAGCTCGATAGCCGAGGTGTCGATCGCGGGCGCCGCGCCGCCCTGTCCACCGAAGCCGCCTTCGCCACCGCCACCGCCACCGCCACCGCCACCGCCGCCGTCGCCCGAGGAGCCCGAAGCGTCGGCGCTGGTCGAGGCAGCGCTCGATGCGGCGGGAGTGGGCTCGGTCGGCACGAAGTCGAGCGGCGCGCCGCGCCACATCCATCCGTTGGTCGGATCGTAGGCGAGCCGATCGGCGTCGAGCCAAACGTTGGTGCGGAAGGTGACGGGCGGGTCCTCGTCGAGCTCGAACACGCAGGAGCCCTCGACCACGGCGACCGCGGAGAGCGCGGCTGCCAGGGTGTCGACGTCATCGGCTCGCTGGAAGTAGGGCGGGCCATCGGTCGGCGCGCCGCCAAGTATGGCCATCTGCCCTAGGGTGGCGGTGAACGGTGCGCTGCCCGAAATGCCGATGACGTGAACGGTGACGCCGATCTCGCGAAGCTCGGCGATGGCGTCGAGCGTGCTCGCCCGATCGAGGCAGTTTTCTTCGGTCCCGCCTTCGGTCGGATCGCAGCAGTTGGTGACGCCGTCCGGGCAGGCGCCTTCGATGTTGGGGATGCAGGTGCTCGCGTCGCAGCTGATGTCGCCGTTGCAGTTCGGTCCGCCGTCGGTGACGAGCACGACGGCTCGGCGCCCGGTCGCGCCAGCGAGCGCGCGGCGAACGGCGCGCAGCGTGACGCCCGTCGGCGTCCCGCCCTGCGGAAAGACGTCCGTGGCTTCGGCGAACGCCGCGGTCACGGGACCCAGCCCCCCGTCGTTCTGGAACGGATCGCCGAGGCGCAGCGAGAGCACCTCGTCGCCCGGCCTGCAGGCCGACGCCTGGTCCGTCGCTTCGGGGAAGACTGCGGCGCCGACCCGTACGCGGTCGCCCAGGCGCTGCACGAGCTCGACGACCGCGTCGTGGAGGATTTCGTATCGCGGCGTGCCGTCCTGGAGCTCTGCCATGCTGCCGGAGGCGTCGAGGACGAAGTAGAGGGCCGGGCTGTCGAACTCGACGTCGTGAACCTGGTTGCCGCAAAGCTCGGCGTCGGGCGGGGGTGGACCACCACTCGACACGGCGATGGTGATGGCCGCGCTGGCCTGGCCGCCGGCGCCACCATCGCCACCCGTCGATGACGGTCCGGTCGTCCCGGTCGGGTCGCTTTCCGAGCATGCAGCGACCAGGGTCGCGGCTGTGGCAGCGCTGCCGAGAGCGAGCTGCACGGCGGACCGGAGACGCACTTGGCGAGGCTACCACGCGCCTCGATGCGCGCTCGGGCGGCGTCGCGGCATGTCGCGAAGGAACGCGGCCGGCGCGGCGCTTCAGGGCTCGCGGTAGAAGCGGGGGACGCGGCGCGAGATGCTGGTGAGCACCTCCCAGGCGATCGTACCGGTCTGCGCGGCGATCTCCTCCGCGCTGATGGCGTCGCTTCCGTGCGGACCTTCCTGCGGTCCCAGGAACACGACCTCGTCGCCGACCTCCGCACCGATCACATCCGTCACGTCGATTGCTGTGAGGTCCATCGAGACGACGCCGGCGAGCGGTGCGCGACGACCGCGCACCAGGACCTCGCCACGGTTGGATAGCGAGCGGGGCAGCCCGTCGGCGTAGCCCATGGCGACGGTGGCGACGCGTCGCGCTCCGCGTGCAACGAACTGGTGCCCGTAGCCGACCCGGCCGCCGTCGGGGACGGTGCGCACCGCGACGATCTCGGTACGCACCTTCATCACCGGCCTCAGCTCGGCCAGCGCTGCGTCGGCGATGGCCTCGCGGGGGCCGCTCCACGGCTTGTATCCGAAGAGGGCGAGACCGGGCCGCACGACTTCGAAGCGCGAGGCGGCGACGCGTACGGCGGCCGCGCTGTTCGCCGCGTGGCGCAGGGAAGGTGCAAGACCGCCGGCGCGAACCTTCGCGGTCGCCTCCTCGAAGGCGCGGAGCTGGGCTCGCGTGGTGCCGAGATCTTCGCCGTCGGCGCAGGCGAAGTGGGTCATCAGTCCGCGCACGTCGATCTCGGCACGGTGCTCGCGGAGCGCGTTGACCACATCGTCGAGGCTGTCGGCGTCGGCGCCGAGCCGACCCATCCCTGTGTCGATCTTGAGGTGTGCCGCGAGAGGGCCGCGCCCCGTGGCGCGGGCGACTTGGACGAGCTTTTCGATGTGGCCGCGGTCGTAGATGACCGGGACGATGTCGTGGACGGGGACTTCCTCGAGCCCTTGCCGCCGCGGCCCGTAGTAGCCGCCCATGACCAGGATCGGCACGCGGATGCCCGCTTCACGAAGCTCGATCGCCTCCTCCAGGAGGGCGACGCAGAGGCCGCCGATCCCGGCGCGCTCCAGGGTTCGCGCGACGGCTGGAGCGCCATGCCCGTAGCCGTCGGCCTTGAGCACGCCCCACACCTGCGTCGCGTGGGCCGCGGGGCTTGCGGATGCGCCACCGGCGCTGGGAAGCGCTTCGTAGCTCGGTCGGCCGGCCTCCTTCGCAGTCCCAATCCCAGTCCCAGTGCCGAGGCCTTCGGCCTTCGAACTTGGCACGCGTGGTTCGCTCGTGCGACGGCGCGGCAGGTCGAGCGCGCGCTCCAACGTGAACAGGTTGTGGCGAAGGTTCGCGAGGTTGATCTCGGCGCGTGTCGGGCGGACCGCGTCGGCCGGCGCGGCTCGGCGCGGTCGCGCGACGCGCTCGAACGGGTCGCCATCGCTCTCGGGTGCGGCTTCGTTGTCAGGGGAATCGCACTTCATGTCGGTCGTCCCCCTTCGTCTGCGCTGTCGTCCGCCGGATCGCCGGGCTCATGCGCTGCGGCATGGCTTACGCCCCGGGGCCCGTCAACTCATCCGGCCCTTGTGACGATCAGCTTTCGCGGGCTCTGCGCGCGTCGGCGTCGAGTGAGAGTGACGCGGCAGCGGCCGCCGCTTCTAAGGCGTTCCACGCCTCCACGGCGATCGCTCGAAGGGCCGCAATGTGCCCTTCGAGCCGGGCGCTCAACATCGATTGCTCTTCGTCGATCGCGCGGTGGCTCGACGTCAGCTCGGCTTGTAGCGTCGTGATGCGCAGACCGAGGTCGTCGGCCTGGTCGAACGCGCTCCGCTCGGCGTGCTCCAGCGCGGCCTGCTCCCACACCTTGGCTTCGGCGCTGCCGACTGGCAGCTGGCCGCTCGAACGCTCCACGCGGATGCGCTCGGCGCGCTCGACCAGGGTGCCGACCCAGCCCAGGGCCCGCGAGCGTTCGCTGGCCAGCTCGTCGATGCGCCGACCCAGCTCAGCGCGCATCCGACGCGCGCGCGCGTCTACCTCGGCGAGATCGCGCGCATCGGAGACGGCGCGCGAGGCGAGGTCGACGACGAGGTCGACCAGCCGCCGCGACGACTCCAGGAGCGCCCCATCGCCGCTGCCGCTCGCATTCGCAGCCTCGATCCGCGCGAGGGAGCCCGTGCAGAGCGGGGCAATCCGGTCGAAGGCCAGCTGGCGCACGATGGCCGCGTGCTTCACGGGGCCCGCGCGTGAAGGCTCGGGCGCATCGAACGATGCGCGGACCCGTCGGAACATGTCGAGCGCCTCGAACGCATCGCGGGGGCGCTGCGCCGGATCGGGAGAAAGCAGCGTGCGAAGGACGTCACCGAGCTCGCCGAGATCGAATTGGGCGTCCACGTCGGCGGATCGCAGCGCCGACGTCGTACGAGTGACGAGCGCGCTTGGCGCGGCGTGGCGACCACAGGTTGCCGCCTCGATCACCGCGCCCAGAGCGTAGAGATCCGAACGCGTCGTGGTCGGACCGCCGGCCAGCACCTCGGGCGCCGCGTACGGCTTGGCGCGCTCCCATTCCGACGGATCGAGATCGGGGGCGGCCGCGTGGGGATCGAAGCCGAACGCCAGCACCTTCACGTCGTCGAGGCCGTCGCGGCGCGGGACCAGCATGATCTTCGCTGGCGCGAGCCGCCCGTGGACCAGATCCATCTCGTGGGCGCGCGCCAGAGCCGATGCGACGCAGGCGCCGACATGTGCCGCGCGCCGCCGCGAGACGATGGACCGGCCGAGGATGCGCTCGAGCGTCTCGCCCGGCACGTACTCCATCGCCACGTAGGCGACCCCGTCCGACTCGCCCGCGTCGGCGATCTCGACCAGGTTCGGATGGTTCAGGCGACTCGCTGCGCGCGCCTCGCCGAGCAGGTGAGCGCGCCGAACCGCGTCGCTTTCGACCTCGGCACGCAGCAGCTCGACCGCTACGAGGCGATCGAGCAAGACGTGTCGCGCCAGCCAGACCTCCGAGCTTTCGCCGGCGCCGAGCTTGGCGATCACGCGGTAGCGCTGCGCCACGAGCTTTCCGAGCCATCGATCGGCAGTCATGAACCCCCGCTGGAGGTGTCGCCGGGCGCGTCCCCAGGCTCATTGTGCTGCGCGCTGCGCAGATCGCCGCCCGCTGGCTCCGCGATTGCATCGTACGCCGGGAACCACGCGGGGTAGCGGACGACGAGATCGACCTCGAAGCCCACCACCGATTCGCGGCCGCGCGAAGCTCGCTCTTCGCGGGGTGCAGCCGCTCGCAAGGCTGCGACCTTCTCGACGAAGGCTGCGAGCCGAGGGGACGACAGCGCGCGGGAGAGGCCTTCGCGGACGCGGCGAACCAAGGCCGGCGATCGGCCGCCGCTGGCGATGGCGAGGCGGAGCGGGCCGTCCCCCGCGACCGCCGGGTTGACGAACGTTGCGGCGTGCGGGCGATCCAGCGTGCACACCAGACGACCTTCCTCGCGGGCAGCCGCCGCGAGCATCGCGCCGAGCGCCTCCCGCTCTGGCGACACGTAGACGATGGCGGCGCCGCGTACGTCCTCGGCGCGCGGCGCCCGCCGCTCGATCGTGATCGCGCCGGCTCGTGCGTGCTCCTCGATCGACGGCATCACCGCGCCGTCTTCGATCACCCGCACCACGGCGCGCGCCCCGACCAGCCGGTCGACCTTGTACGCGACCTCGACGCACGCCCCCAGACACACCGCGAGGCGCCCCTCGAGGAGCAACTCCACCGGCATCGTTCGCCATACTTTCACGTCTGTCGTCACGATTCGCCTCTTCCCGGGATTCGTCCCGCCCCCGGCGCACGCTGCGGCGGAGGCGGTGGTGGTGGCTTGGGTGGAAGGAAGCTGCCGGTGCGGAACGCGATGCGGCGCTCCGCGGCGCCCACCCGCGTGACGAAGAGACCGACGAACGAGCCGAACAGCGAATCTCCCGGCCCGATCGCCGTCGACTTGCTCGGTCGCGTCACCCATCGGCGGATGGTGTCGAGCGTCTCGGGAGACATCGGGTTGATCTCGACGATCGCCGCGACGAAGTGCCTCGTGCCCTCGCGCATCTGCGCCCGCTCCGCGAGGTGCAAGCGCTGTGCTTCGCCGCACTGACGAAGCACGCCCTCCACGCTGAGCGCCGTCGCCTCCGTGGTCTTGCCGGGCTGGACGATCTGCAGCCGGAACACCTCCTCCCAGAGGTCGTAGACGACCCGACAGCTCTTCGCGGTGAGCGCGACCGGCGCCTTTTCGCCCTCGCGGAAGAGATACCCGCGCAGCGCGATGACGGTCGGCAGGCCGCTCGTCAGCTTGCTCAGGGTCTTGGCGTCGAACGCGTCGCGGTACGTGACACCGAGCACGACGCTCGTCTTGTCAAGACCCACCGCGGAGGCGCGCGCGGTCAGCTGCTCCGGCGACTCGGGAGGCATGGGCGGGTCGTCGGCGCGCGCGTCCGCGGCTGTCGCCCAGGCGAGGCACGCCACCAGGACGAGGGCGGCGATACGCTCGAGGATCCGTCGAGCCGGGCGCGTCACGGATCGCTCCCGCGGGCGGGAAGAAGGCCCAGCAGGTTGGAAAAGGCGATCGTCGCGCCACCCACCGCGGTGTCGACGCGGAGCCCGACGTTGTAGGTCAAGTCGACCGGAACGGCGCTGAGTCCCTTGAACTCCGGTGCGGGTTCTTCGAGGTCTTCGCGCGTCGCGATCGCGTACAGGCCGGTCGCGGCGAAGAGGTCGACGCCGAGGATGCTGTCGTGCCCCTTGTAGATCGGGATGCGGTACTCGACGTCGGCCTTGGCCGCGAAGGTGCCATAGCGAACGAGCCCGATGGCCGTGCCGAAGAGGTTCGGCGCCTTGCGTCGATCGGGCGCCAGTCCAATCAGACGATCCGGCAACAGGTCGGTGAGGTCGCCGACGTAGTACTGCTCGAAGAACGGCGCATCGCCAGCGATGGCGCCGACGAAGCCTTCGACGCGCAGCACGTGTCCAAACGGCAGGCGAAACCAGCGCTGCGCGAGGCCCTCCATGCGGGCGTAGCCGTAATGGCTGCCGAGCGGCGCCGCCCCGAGTGACAACCTCGCCTCGAGAAGTGAGCCGTCGGTCACCAGGAACGGAGCATCGCGCGTGTCGTAGACCAGCGCGCCCTCGAGAGTGGACAGCACACTCTGCCCCGACCGCACGTCGAACTGGATGGGCTGGCGGCGGCCTCCACGATCTTCGGAGGCGATGAGCGGCGGCGTGGCCTCGACTTGCTCGAGCCGCCATCCCGCGCTGAACGACGTCGACAGCGACAGATCACGTCCGGTGCCGACGCGTCCGCCGATGCGGCGGAACGGTACGACGGCGTAGTTTTCGAGCCGTCGATCGACCGATAGCGGCGCTTCGTACGCGACGTCGCGCGCCCCGAAAAAGTCACGCCCGTCCACCACGAGGAGCGAGGCGAAGCCGGCCCAATCCGATCCCAGGAAGGTCGAGTCGGCGAAGTCCGCCTGAAGGGAGATCTGGTCGTCGGCGATCGCCACGCCGCCGCCCAGCGTGATCCCCGTGCCGAAGAGGTTCCGCTCGGCGAGCCGAAGTCCCAGGAAGGGACTGACCGGCTCTACGCCGCCGTCGTCGCCTTCGTCGGCGGCGATACCGACCCACAGGTTCTCGACGACGAACGTGTTGCGCTCGGTGACGTCGACCACCATCACGACGCCCCCGCGCTGCCCGCCCCGCTCGAGGTGCACCTCCACCCGGCCGAAGAAGCCAGTGGACAGCAGGCGATAGCGCAGCAGCTCGAGCTCGGGATCGGTCGGCTCGATCAGGTCCCCACCGCGGTAGGGGACGTGCCGCAAGATGACGTCGGCGTGGGTCGAACGGTTGCCGCGGATCTCCACCCTCTCCACGACATAGCGAGGGATCCCGCCCGTGACGGGTGCAGGTGCGGAGGACGCGGCCCGCGGGGCTGCGGGCTCCTGTGCGCCTGCTGCTCTCGCCAGGCCGAGAACGAAAGCGATCGCCGCTAGCCTGCGCACCGTTCGACCGAGCGTATCAGTCGGCCTTGGGAGGCCGCTTTCCCGCCTCCTTCTTCACGGCAGGGGGCTCGACGGGCGGCGGCTCGCCCGCTTCGTCATCGTCGTTCCTCTCGGCGTCGTTCTTCTCGACCTTCGGCTCGTCGGCGGACTTCGGTGTGTCGTCGTCGTCCGCGTGGCTCTCGTCGCCACCGTCCTCTGCCTCGTCGTCAATCGGCGCCCGCACCTTCTTGGCGGCAGGCTCCTTGGCGGCGGTCTTCTTGGCGGCGGTCTTCTTGGCAGCGACGGCCGTCGCCTGCTTGGCCTTCGGCGTGTCGTCCGCCTCAACCTCGTCCTCGTCCTCTTCTTCTCCGTGGGCAAGAGCGGGGTCCAGCTCGGGGGGCAGATCGAGGGCCATCGCCGACTCCGGGTGACGAAGCGCCGCGCGGTGCAGGATGCCGTAGGCGACCGACGCGAGGACGGCCGAGCCGAGACCGATCGCCTGCGACGTGGAGAGCTTCAGCATGTGCGTGGCTGTGAACGCGCCGGGTTGCATCGCGACGTAGGCCCAGATCCCCGGGATGAACGATGCGCCCTGGAGCGTGACGCGCAGCGCGGACTGCTTGATCGCCGGCGCAACGCCGACCGCAAACGCGACCGCGAACAGGGCGAGCGAGCCCGATATCAGCACCTGCTCGGGCAGGGCGGGGGGTATGTCGCCGCGCTCCATGTCGTCGCGTACCAGCTCCAGGAGGAAGCGGGCAAAGCCGTAGACGATCGTGAAGATGAAGAAGATCTGCCCTCGGAATCGCTGGTGCCGCCGCATCACCAGCAGCAGGACGAGAATCGATGCGCCGACCAGCGATTCGTAGAGCTGCGTCGGGTGAACCGGCAGCGAGTGCAGGGCGTCGGGCGAAAGACCGCGGGTCTTGACGTGCTGGACGAACGCGGGTGAGCCAGTCCCGCCGTCGATGGTGTGGTCGGCCCAATGGGGGAACGTGCCCAGCTTCTGGAGGAACGAAGGCGCGCTGGGCCCGAGGGGCTGGCCGAAGTCGCAGCCGAACATGTAGCAACCGATGCGGGTGATCATCAGACCCGACGCGAGGCTCGGCACCGCGACATCCGCCCACGGCAGGAGCGGCAGCTTGTTCAGCCGCAAGTACACGTACGAGCCGAGGAGCCCGCCCAGGAAGCCGCCGTAGGCGACCAGGCCGCCGCTGCGGAACGAGAAGACCGCGCCGAAGGAATCGAACTCCGACAGGTTCGTAAGCACGTAGAGAACGCGCGACATCACGACCGCCGTCAGCGCGGTCACGACGTAGTTGTTCGCCATCTTTTCGGGTGGCAGGCCGTCCTTCTTGGCGAGGCCCAGCGTCAGATACCAGCCGACCACCAAGGACAACCCCAGCATCACGCCGTAGGCGTAGATGGCGATGGGTCCGAAGCCTGGGATGGGGAGGCGGACGAGGACGGGATGCACCGAGCCGCCTTACCAGCCGTCCGGCGCGGTGGCCAATGGGGCGAGCCTCGGGGGACGGCAGCGACCGCAACGGAAGATGCAGCGACAGCGGCAGTTGGCCAGCGCCCGCGTGGTAGTATCCGCCCGTGGCGTCGATCGCATCCGCGTGCCGCGTGCCGGCGCTGGGTGGCAAGACCTCGGCGTTCGGCCTTCGCCCCTTTCGCCCGTGGCTCGCGCTCGTCCCGGGTGCAGCCCTCGCAGGGGCACCAGCAGGCTGCCTCGCGGAGGGGCCGCCCACGGTCTCCTCGCGCGGATTCGCGACAGAAACGGCTGCGGTGCCGCCCATCGACCCTCCGCTCGACGGTGTGTTCGAGGACTCCTTCGAGCGCTCCGTGCTAGGTCCGGATTGGCTGGCGCTTTCTCCTGCCTGGCGGATCGAAGACGGCCGGCTCTGTGCGAGCGGCGCACGCAATCGCGGGGTGTGGCTTCGTCGGACGCTCCCGCGCGACGCGCGCATCGAGGTGACGGCCATCGCCGGCTCGGAGTCGGGCGATCTCAAGATCGAGCTCTGGGGCGACGGTCGCAGTGGCGCGAGCGGCTCGACCTACGACGATGCGACCAGCTACCTCGCGATTTTCGGTGGCTGGCGCAACGGTCGCCATGTGCTCGCGCGGCTCGACGAGCACGGCGAGGATCGCACCGAGCTGGCGGTCGAGGCGGCTGCCGAGGACCCGCGACGTCGGCCGGTCACCGCCCAGCAGCCTTACCGCTTTCGCTTCGAGCGCAGGGACGGTAGGACTTTGCGCTGGGAGGTCGATGGAGTCCTGATGTTCGAGCTCCCCGACGACGAGCCACTCGAAGGCGCGGGCCACGATCACGTCGCCTTCAACGACTGGGACGCCCCGGTCTGCTTCGACGATCTTCGCATCGAGCCGTTGACCGCTCTTCGAGACGCGGCCCCTCGGGACTGAGCCGACGCGATGGAACCCTCCGACCTCGAGAAGCAGCTCGGCGAGCTCGAAGAGAAGATCGATCGCACCCGCTCGCTCTACGAGCAGTACTTCATGGGGATAGAGCGGCTCGAGCCGATGATCCCGCGCAAGGACATCGACCGACGCATCATGGGGCTCCGCAAGGAGCAAATGCGCAACACCGCGCTTCGCTTCCGCTTCAACACCCTGTGCCAGCGCTTCAACACGATGCAGCAGCACTGGGGCCGAATCACGCGCGAGATCGAGAACGGGACGTACAAGCGTGACGTCGCGCGTGCTGCGGCGCGCTTCGGCGTCGAAGAAGCGCTGACGGCGGTCGGTCGCAAGCGCGGCGCGTCGCTCCAGAAGGTTCTCGAGAAGCAGGGCGCCGAGCAGAAGCGCGACGAAGCGGCTGCGCGTGCGCAGGCGCGAGAGCGCGCCGCCGCCAGCTACGACGACGACGACGCTCCCACGCCGCCTCCTCCTCCGGGCGGCCTGCGTCCGGTGCCCCAGGCGTCGGTCGACGCGTCGAAGTTCGCGGCGCCTGCTGCCGATTCCACCGCCCTGGCTGGCTACGGTTTCGGTCCCCCCGCGGGCTATGCGAGCCCGACTGCATCGTCGGGTGACGCCGATCTCGCCGCGCTCGGCTTCCCCGCTTCACCCGCCGCAGCTCACCAGCGTCCTGGGCCGCCGCCCCTTCCGACACAGCAGCGACCGAACACCGGCGCGGCTCCCATCGCCGGACCGGAGCCTCCGCCCCGGTATGCGCCGCCCGCGGCCCCGCCGCCGTACGCTGCGCCCATCCCGCAGTCTCCACAGTCTCCACAGTCTCAACAGTCTCCACAGGCGCCATTCGCGACCGACGCCGGCCCCGAGGCCGGGATTCCAAAGAAGGCTGGTGGTGGCTTGCGCCTTGGTGGCGGTGGGCGTCGCGCTGCCGACCCCGATGCGGCGCGACGTCGCCTCCAGGAGCTGGCGGAGAAGATCGGCGCCTTGTCGGCCGCCGAGCCGCCGCCCGCTCCGGCACCCTCGCCGCCCCGGGAGCGGCGATTCACGCCGGAGGACATCATCGATTCGGCGGTTCCCCCATCCGCGGCGCCGCCTCCCCTCACGAGTCCGCAGCGGCCCGCGGCGGCGCCCGCGATGCGACAACGCACGGGCGACATGAGCCCGCCGCCGCCGTCCAAGCCGCTCGGTCTGCGACCGCCGTCCGCAGGCCGCGCATCGTCGCCGTCTCTCGAAGGCGAGCTCGGTGGTGGTCCGCAGACGCCGCCGGCGCGCCCATCTCCGGTGATGCCGCCTCCCGCTCCGTCACCCGTTGCAGCCGAGCAGACCATGGCGACCGGGCCGACCGCCGCCGAACGTGCCGAGGCGTTGCGAGAGACCGCCGCGAATCGCGCTTCCAAGCGCGAAGACCTGGGCGAGTCGCGTGTGCGCGAGATCTACAAGGAGCTCCTCGACGCGAAGCGGCGCGGCAACGAATCCACCGCATCCATCACGTTCGAGAAGCTCCAAGACAGCCTCAAGAAGCAGGTCGACAAGCTCCAGAAGGAGCACATCGACCGCCGCATCGACTTCGCCGTCGTCACCAAGGACGGCAAGGCGATGATCAAGCCGATCATCAAGTAGGCAGGGCGCATGGGCGGTCGCCGCTCCGTCGCGCGGCGGATTCGCGCTCCGTCGCGCGGCGGATTCACCCGTCAGTGCATTGCGCGCGACGATCGCGGCTGCGAAGGCGCCGCGGGCGGCGGGCTGCAGAGGTGCACGCTGCAGGCGTGGCGATCGCTCTCGCGCATGCGCTGACAGAGCGCCGCAAGATCGTCGTCGACATCGACGACGTCGGCCTCGACGGGCTTCGACGTGAGGGGGCAATACCGCACGTTGTCGAGCGCGACCCAACGCCCCCGAAACTCTTCGGCCCGACAGATCTGCGCCCAGGAGGCCGTGCGTGTGAGCGGGGCCTGTTTGGACGTGGGGTTCGGTGCAACGGAACGAGCCATGTGCTTCAACTCTCGTCCGCGACGCGTCGCGGAACGTTCCTCGAAAGCGCTGTCGAGCCACGACGCAACGAAGCCCCCCGCGAAATCTGTCGCGTGATGTAGGCCGGCTCGCGTGTCAGGCGAGAGCAGCCGGTGAGGGGCGAGTCATCTCGGATCAGGGGCTGGAGCAGCCCGAGAGACTCCGTGATCGACGACTCGCCTGGGGGGCGTCGAGTTGGCATCGAAAGCAGTCGGAAGGCTAGCCTTGGCCACGTCGCTGGTCAAGACCCGCCAGGTGGCTCGTGTTTTTCGCCGATACCGGCGCGATCTCGGCGGCGAGCGTGCTCACGTGCAGGAGCACGCTCCGCGCGACTCACCACCGACGTCGCTTGGTCACGACGAAAACCACGTCGCTGCCTGCCAGATGAGTATTTCACCGAAGATCAATGGGGGCTGGTGGGCGGCTGGTGGGCCTAGTTGCACTGGATTCCCATCGCGCGGAGCTGGGGCTTCGCCTGTTCCTTCGTCGTCTGCCCGCTCTTGACCCGCTGCGCGATGCTCTGGCATGCGTTCCTGTCCCGCGGCTTCGCTCCCCGGCAGCAGTGGTCGATGTTCTCCCCGCGCGGGGTCGCGGTCGGCCGGGTGGCAGGGGCGGTGGCGGCTGGCTTCGTAGAGCTGTCAGGCACAGCGCTGGGACTGGCTTGCGGCCCGCTGCCCGTGGGCGGGGAAGTGGGCGCTGCGACGGCCGAGCCGCTCGGCTTCCCCGACGTCGTCGTCTTGGCGGACGTCTCGTCGTCCTGCGTGAGGAAGTACACACCGACGGCGCTGACGCCGAGCAGCACGACCGCCCCGATCGCGATGAAGATCCCGGCGCCGCCGCCTTTCTTCCGCTGCGTCGGAGGTGGCGCAGCGATCCCGGGCATGCTCCCGCCCGGTCCCATCCCTCCAGGGCTCTGCGCGTACTGCGCGTCCGCCGCGGTCCCAGGAGGCTGCTGCGCGCCGTACGCCGCCTGGCCCATCTGGGTGCCACCAGCCTGTGAGCTGGCGATCTGCCCAGTCGATGGGCCCATCGCGAGACCAGGCATCGAAGAGCTGTTCCGGGGCGCATTGGCGACGATGGAGAGGCGCGGCCCCGCGCCGAGCGTCACGTCCTCGTAGAAGTCACGAACGTTCTGAGGCCGCTGCTCGCGGTCCTTCGACATGCCGCGCATGATGGCGTTTCGCATTTTCGCCGGGACCTGGTTGCCCATCGGCGTGGCTTCGAAGGGGAACGGCTGCGCGGTCATGTGCTGCGTCGCCCATTCCCACGGCGTGTCCGCCTCGAACGGCAGGCGCCCTGCGAGCATCTCGTAGGCGACCACGGCGAGCGAGTAGACGTCGCTGCGGGTGTCGAGCGCCTTGCCCGTGAACTGCTCCGGACTCATGTAAGGCGGCGTTCCGAGGATCGTCCCCTGCTGCGTGAGCTTCTGCTCGGTCGGCTTCTCCTCGGTCTTGGCAATGCCGAAGTCGAGGACCTTCACGTAGTCCTCCTCGCCGGCGCGCGTCGTGAGAAAGATGTTCGCCGGCTTCAGATCGCGGTGAACGATGCCCTTCTCGTGCGCTTCGGCGAGCGATCCGCAGACCTGACCGAGGATGCGATCGACACGCTCCGGCTGCAGCGCGCCGGTGAGGAGCGCCTGCTCGAGCGACTGGCCCGGCAAGAACTCCATCGCGACGTAGAGCTCCTGCGTGCCCTCGATCTGGCCGAAGTCGTACACCTTGATGGTGTTGGGGTGCTCGAGCTCGCTGATGGTGCCGCACTCGCGCATGAAGCGGCCGACCGTCTGCGGATCCTTGGCGAACTGACTCAGCAAGGTCTTGATCGCGACCTTGCGGACCTTCGTCCCCATCTGCTGCTCGCCGGAGTAGACGCGCCCCATCCCGCCTTCGCCGATCACCTCGATGACGCGGTAGCGGTTCGCGATCAGCTTGCCGATGAGAGGGTCGGTCTCGGATCCCTTCACCGGCAGGGGCGCGCCGCACTTCTGGCAGAAGCGCGAACCGTCGACGTTCGCGTTGTTGCAGGCGGTGCATTCCATGGCAGGTCGAGATCCCCTGGTGCGTCGTCGGGCAGCGATGATGTGGATTTCCAGGCGCGAGCAGCGGCTCGCACCGGGAGGTCGGGACGGTCCCTCGAGCGGGCGCCGTTGGCGGCGGAGCATCGCAAGAGGCGCCGGGACGACGCAAGCGGCGCCTGTCCTGTCAGTCATGCGAAAGGTCGCTTGACTCAACCCCTATCTACACATATACGACCGCTCCCCTTCACGGGAGTCGTCCGTCTGGCGCGTCCACTTCTTGTTTCCTCCCTCGTGTCACCGAGAAAGGATCTGGTGTGGGCAAAGCAGGCTGCTTCTCTCCGGACGGGGCCCTCGAGTCCCTTCGGGAACCGAGGTCGGCTCACTCGAGCCTCTTCTGGCGAAACGGCCTGGCACCGGCGAGCGCGCTGGCGTAGCTCAACTGGTAGAGCACCTGCCTTGTAAGCAGGGGGTTGGGGGTTCAAGTCCCCCCGTCAGCTCTGAACCTCGAGCGAAGAGGGAAAAAGAAGTGTGCGCGAGGCAACAAGCGCGGACGAAGAAACGAGACACGGCACGAAGTAGACGATAAGGCTCAGCGTTACGGAGGGTTGCCCGAGCGGCCAAAGGGAGCAGACTGTAAATCTGCCGGCATTGCCTTCGATGGTTCGAATCCATCACCCTCCACCCGGCACTGCGAATCAGCAGGTTATTTCCCCGCAAGCGATTGCGGGTGCCCACTGACCACAGCTCCGGAGCGGCGCGTTCTCGAGGAAGATCTTCCCCGAAGGAACATCGGCTCCCAAGGAACATCGGCCAAAAGAACCGCGCTTCTACGACAGTCACCACCCCACAAGCTGCGGGAGTAGCTCAGTTGGTAGAGCGTCAGCCTTCCAAGCTGAACGTCGCCGGTTCGAATCCGGTCTCCCGCTCTCCTCTTGCCCGGTTGGTTTTCTCAAGCCGCGGGAGAGGGACGTTTTTCGCCCACCTAGCTCAGTTGGCAGAGCACGTCCTTGGTAAGGACGAGGTCGTCGGTTCGATCCCGATGGTGGGCTCCACCTCGCAAAGGCCCTTGCCCGGGCCAAGAGATGCCGCCGCTTCCAGCAGCCCGCAGTCTCGGCCGTTCTTTCGAGCAGACACCGTCACTTCTTCCGCAAGCGATTGCGGAGCACCACGCACGAGACGAGGAGAGTCACGATGGCGAAGGAGAAGTTCAACAGGACCAAGCCCCACGTGAACGTCGGCACGATCGGTCATATCGATCACGGCAAGACGACGCTCACGGCAGCGCTCGTGAAGGTCCAGTCGACCCTCGGCCTCGCGAAGGAAATCTCCTACGCGGACATCGCGAAGGGCGGCACCGTTCGCGACGAGACCAAGACCGTCACGATCGCGGCTGCGCACGTCGAGTACGAGTCGAAGAAGCGCCACTACGCGCACGTCGACTGCCCCGGGCACGCCGACTACATCAAGAACATGATCACGGGAGCCGCCCAGATGGACGGCGCGATCCTGGTCGTGTCGGCGCTCGACAGCGTCATGCCGCAGACCCGCGAGCACGTCCTCCTCGCTCGCCAGGTCGGCCTGACCCACATCGTCTGCTTCTTGAACA
>Ga0105046_10009317_pt1 | contig 15371 bp, 13 predicted proteins | sample MAT03_FD_78385 | JGI IMG/M metagenome (GOLD analysis project Ga0105046, IMG submission 78385) | Freshwater microbial communities from Lake Fryxell liftoff mats and glacier meltwater in Antarctica - MAT-03 (megahit assembly) | ecosystem: Environmental > Aquatic > Freshwater > Ice > Liftoff...
ATGGCAGCTCCCTCAATAGACAGTGATATGCTTAAAAATTAAAGTGATCATGCAAGCGGCGCAGCAGTGTTGTCTTGCCCTCATCGAGGGGGGTAAGACGAATATCACCCCCGCCAATGATCGCTTTGATGATGCTGCTGGTTGTTGCGCCTGTTTTGAAGGCAGTGGCAATATTCGTGGCTGTGCGACCACTGCCATCCAACACCAGAATGGGAATGCGCTCATTGCCCTGCGTGGTCGCCAGATAGACATCCTTCTCGGCAATCTTCCCTCCATTGATGAGAATGCCGATCATAGGGAGGCCGCCGGAAATCGCCCGCGTCATATTCACGATCATCTGCGATTCGTCACCCCACTCGTTCCCATCTACCAGGACAAAATGTGAATGTCCTCCCTGAAGGGCCGCTTCATGGGTAGGGTTTTCGTAGCCGGGATACTCGATCCTGCCCAACGGGGCCACCCCAATCAGAGGGAAATCATAATTGTTGCGCCGCCGCGCATCGCCGATCATCTGCATCACGCCTGCATCTGTGCCGCCATCAATCACCGTAACATGATAGCGCTGGGCAAACGCGGCAATGCCCTCTTCCACCACCTGATGAGTGAGCTGAATGTCTTCCGCTGTCATCTGACCCGCTCCCCCGGTAATAAAAATGGTGGGGCGCGGATGGCCGAGATTAAAGGCTTCAATAATGATCTTCGGATCAACCGAGGGAGACACAACAAGGGCTGGTCTCGTGGTCGAGCCAAAAGGAATGGTAAACGGCTGGTTTAAGGGTGGGCGGGCAGTCGCGGACATGGAAGTTCCCATCTATCGTCAAGAAAAAAGGCCGTGCGGCGCAAACTGACTATCGACAGGCGCACCGTGTACCACTATTGTCATTTTAAATCGAACACACTGAGTTTACCAAATAGATGGCATTATCTTTTACAAAACAGTTATTGGCGTGGTACGAAGCAGGGGCCGCAGACTGGCCCTGGCGACGCACGCGCGATCCGTATTGGATCTGGCTCTCGGAAATCATGCTGCAACAAACCACCATTACCGCCATGATTCCTTATTATGAGCGCTTTCTCGCTGCCTACCCCACAGTGCAGGCGCTGGCCGCTGCCCCGCTGGATGATGTGCTCAAAATGTGGGAGGGACTGGGCTATTACAGCCGCGCCCGCAATTTGCATCGCGCAGCCCAGATCGTCACGGAACAGCACAGCGGGCAGTTTCCTCTCACGGTGGCAGGGCTGCTTGAACTGCCGGGGATCGGGCGCTATACGGCGGGGGCAGTCGCCAGCATTGCCGCCGATGTCCGCGCCCCTGTGTTGGATGGCAATGTGATTCGTGTCTTGAGCCGCATCGATGATATTCCCGATGATGTATCACTGCCTGCGGTGATCAAACGCCTGTGGCAGCGCGCTGAAGACTTACTGCCTGAAACACAGGTCGGCGCTTACAATCAGGCGGTGATGGAATTAGGGCAAAAGATTTGTACGCCGCGTAATCCCGATTGTCCCCAGTGTCCGGTGCAAACATTTTGTCAGGCGTATGCACAGGGCACACAAAACGAGCGCCCTGTGAAGGCCAAAAAAGCGCCCCTCCCTCATATCAATGTGGCCGCTGGCGTGATCACCGATGATCAGGGCCGGTTTCTCGTGGCGCAGCGCCCGCTTGATAAGCTGTTGGGCGGCCTCTGGGAGTTTCCAGGCGGCAAGCAGGAACCCGGCGAAACGCTGCCCGAATGCCTCAAGCGTGAACTGCGCGAAGAGTTGGCGATTGAGGTCGAGGTGGGTGAGTTTTTCATGCAGGTGAAGCATGGCTTTACCCATTTTCTCATGACACTGCACGCCTATCACTGCCGCTATCTCGGCCCCATGCCGCCCTACGATGCCCCGCAGCCGCTGCAAGCCAACGCCTTCGCCTGGGTCACACTGGACGAACTGGATCGCTATGGCTACGGCAAGGCGGATCGGCAAATTATCGCCGCGCTGAAAAATCGCAAAAAGCTGCTGTTTTAAACATCGGAGTCAGTCTCCGAGGTTGGGCCACTGTCAGACTCAGATTTTGGGCGAACAGCCTTCTTGGGGGCCTGTTGGCGGGCCCGTTTGTCTTCCAGATCCTTGCGCCGATTTTCGCGCGTGATCTCTTTGGTCACTTTGTGCTGCGCGACCTGATGGCGTTTGGCGGCCTGTTTCTGCTGCGTCTCATCAAACCAACGCGGCGAGATGCCTTGAAAGCGCCATTCGTTGTGGGTGGGATGCGCGTTGAGCAGCACGAGCATATTCTCAATCAGTGGAACGAAGTGTGCATAGTAGGTCTGCTGCTTGGCGTCATACTGGGTGAGAGCGTTGAAATCAGGACGCTGCAAGCTGTCTTTGAATGAGGCTGATTTTTTCGTGTTCGCACTGACCAGTCGGTGCGGAGAGCGTGGTCGTTCATTATTTTGAATCGGTGCGGAGATCGGCGCGGCAATACGCAGCTTACGCACGGCCAGTTCACGGCCCTGATAGTTAAAGGCCACAATCGTCTCAGCAAATTCGCTGAGCAGCGCGGCAATCTCCTGCTGCTCTTTGCGATCAAGCTGATCGACATGGGCCTCTTTCACCCGTACATTTTTGAGGCCAAGAGGGAGACAGGTGATTGCAAGATTGACGCGGGTCAAGGCCCCCACGGCCTGAGCCAGCGCCAGAATACGCTCACGCGCATCAGGGAGTTGGGCCGCTTCATCGGCAATATCAATGGCTGTTGTGGTATAGCCCTCGGACGGATTGGTCACACTAAATGTAAAAATGAGTTTCATAAGGGCTGCTTAATCCAAATATCGATCAGGGACTATAAAGGCGACCCACGAGGTCGCCCAATAAGTTGATTATACTATACGGCAGTTCAGCGCATCGATCCCGTGAGACAACGCATACTCGTTCATGCGCTGTCCCTATAGGCCAATGTTATCAGGACTTTCGCTTGACCCCTCCCCACTGCGTCGCTGAGGAGAGGCCACCTTTTCAAACCCCTCACCCACAAGGGGCGAGGGGTGCAAAACAGGTCAAGACGGCTCCGATCCTGAGTCTTCAAGATGATCGTTGAGAGCCTTCTGAGTACAACATAAAAACATGTCCTCTCCTCAGCCACTGCGTAGAGAGAGGCGTCAAGTCCCCTCCTTGCGGAGCGGGGAGGGGAGGGCGGAGGGTGGGGTTATCATCCTTGCGAAGCGAACGTCCTGATTATTTGAGTTCTCCCTTAATCCCCCGTCGGCACACCCTGCAAATAGCGTTGGCGCAGCGACTCATGCACGCGATTGACCACCCGCAGCACAGCCTGCGGATTGTGTGTTCCCGGCACGCCGCCCTCTTCGATGAAGGCATTGCGCAAAATCTTGCCCCAGTTGCCCGTGCTGCGCGTTGTGCTGTCGGCCAGGTATTGTTCAGGTGTCTGCGCGATACGCCCGCTCGGTGGTTCAAGCATACGAATCAGACTGATATACACATCATCAAGATCACGCGGCGTCATCGCAGCCACTTCGGTCAGATGGCGATGCATATAACGGCGTTTCATATCGTAGAATTCAGCCAGCGTCATCTTGGTCCCTGCCGCTGTCTCCAGCACCATATCAGTGCCTTCACGATCTGAGTGATCCTGCTGGGCAATAAATTTCTCTGTGCTCAAAGGCCCGATCAAGGCCCAGAGAGTTTTATCCTCGTACAGCGGCCCCAGATCAGTGCCATGCTTGCGATAGTAATTCTCGATCAAAACATGCGTAAACTCAAAATCTGCCAGCACAGCCGCCTGCCGCGAGGCGCTGATATTGACAGGCATGCCCGTGCTTTCCATCGTACAAATGCGCTTTGACGTTCCCAGATCAGGCCGCAGACGGCCAATCGGGTTGTGCATCACGGAAACGTCATGCCCCAGTGAGCCATCCCACAGCAGCGCACGCGGCGTCGAATTGGCACGTTCGGTGTGAAGCAGTTTGCCATAACGTTCCAGACCGTCGGTCATCAAATGAGGACTCAGGGGCGATTCAATATAACGGGCGGTTACTGTGGCGGCCCGTAAATATTCGCGTGTGCAGATCAATTCAGCATCGCAGGTGCCATTCACAAACGGGCTGCCTTTGAGCACTGCTGAGTTGGCAATAGCTGTGGCACTGCGCAGCACTGTATAGAACGACAGCAGGCCCAACGCCTCGCTGCGTCCCGCGAGATCAAGGTGAATATGGCAGCCCTGATTGCGAAAGATTTCGACCACATTGGCGTTCGGGTCCATGTGGTAGCGGGCTTTGGCATCGGCCTGAAGCTGCAAATACTCTGGAAAATGGCTGTTGATCTCCATCATCACATCGCGGGCGCTGTGGACTTTGGGATCATCCGTGAGGCGAAAATCGCTCAGGATGGGATAGGCCGCAAGAATCGCTGTGCGCAGCCCGGTGGCATCAGCCGTGAGAACCAGCGATTTGAGAATGCTATCGATGGATGTACGTGCCCGATGATAGCCAATCCCCGGCGCAACATGCACCTCTACCTGATACATGCATGCCTCACGATCCACCTGCGGCGTGATGCCCAATTTATGCGCATTGTTGCGATACACCGTGTCAAAGCGCAGAACTTCTTCTTCTGTGGGTGAGCTGCCATCGGGATGATACAACCCCAATTCAAGCTCGGCCCCCAGGGCGCGGAGTTGTGTCGTGGGATTTTCCGTCTCGCGCAGGTTGGTGTGATTGACGGAGGGATTGAGGTTATAAGCCACAATCGATTTCATCAGCGGCTTGCCAAAGCGATAGCGTTCGCTGACAAAACTGCCCATCACCACCCGCCGCCCACCAATGTCCCCTAAGATTACGTTACCCATTTTGGAGTCGTCGTACATCAGCGACAGCGGAATGCCTGTTGCCTCTGTGAGCACATCGAGCGGGACCGTTGATCCCTGCTCAGTGGATGCCAATTGTTTGAGGGCATCATTAAATCGGCGTTTTGCCTGTTCAATATGTTTCCAGGGCACGGCTCGACTGTAGGCAACAATATCTTCGTTTGAGGGTAGGGGTGTGGACATTGCGACAATTCCCAAATTTTTAAAATTAATGAATGTTCTGGCGTCTCGGTGTGTCCGATTGTAACGCATTTTAAGCGAGGCGAGAAACAAAGGTCACAGGTCACAAATTGTATAAACTGGGGATTGAATTTAGAGGCCACTTATCTTGTAGGGCTTGGTGCTGCCGTTTAACAAATGACAAAGGATATAAAACGTGATCGTAGGGGCGCAGCGTGCTGGTGGGTGTGCAGAATTCCGTGGTTGGGTGTAGGGACAGGGCCTGCCCTGTCCACAAAGACGCCATTTTCAGCACGGACGAGGCCTGCCTCGTCCCTACATATCACGATTTTGCGGGTCACAAAGGCGCAACACGTTATTGTGTCCTGCTACCAGTCGTTACGGGCGCAGCACGCTGCGCCCCTTCAGTCCTTATTCAATAAACTTAGAGACGAGATCATCTTTTCTCCGCCCTTAAATGCAACCACGCTCTTTTTAAATAAGCATTAGGTCTCTATAACGCACAGCGAAACCCGACATTCGGGTAGCGAAAGCTTTCTGTATTCGCGTCACGGAATGTCACGCGCAAGTAGTACGCGTCGTTTGTATACGCGCCGCCACGATAGACCCGGCCTTGCGCAGATGGCGTTGTCGTCTCTCTAAAAGGATAAGCGGCATAATAGGAATTCGTCCACTCCCACACATTGCCACTCATATCCAGGGCATCGACCCATGAGGCTCCTGATGGATGACTTCCAACAAACGCCGTTTGACCATTTGAGTTCTTGGAGCCTGTTGCGGTATCCGTTAGAAAGCCATCGCCCCAGGGATAGATCAGATTATTAGGGCCGCGTGCCGCATACTCCCACTCCGATTCAGAGGGCAGGCGTGTGCCCCGTAATGCACAAAATCGCTGCGCTTCCTCCCAGGTGATATTTTCACGCGGGCGATCTTCATCAAGCCAGCGGCTCTGGGCGGAGGCATGACCCGCAAAGCGTGTAAACTGGGCATTTGTCACTTCATACTTGTCGATCCAGAAGGGTGTACTGAAACACTGCTCATGCACAGGGTGTTCATCATCATCCCCATCGTTATGGCCCATCATAAAGCAGCCTACGGGCACTAAAACCATCGCGACGCCATCAAAATCACGCTCAGTCGGGGTCCATTCTTCATTTCGTGTCACAGGCGTCTGCGCAATCTCTTCAGGCGAGAGAATGGGCTCAGGCGTCTGCGTCGGTTGGGGCGATTCTGTGGCTGTTGGTTGCACAGGTATCTGGGTTGGTTCATCGGTTCCGCCTGCTGGCAGACGCGAAGCGGGCTGTGTTGCAATCGAGGCGACAGAATTTGCAACCGCTGTCAGGCTGGGGGCTTCTGTAAGCATGAAGCTGGCGGCCTGAGTTGCAGCGTTGTCAGCCCGTTCAAGCATAGGGGGAATGATCGTGATGGCTGCCGCTGTGACCGCACCAAGAAACGTGATAACCGCCAGAAGAACAGCAAGGCGATTCTCTGTCCATCCTTCTTTTTTATCAGGCTTAGAAGGAGCAGGAACAGGGATTGGGGCAGGGATATTGGGCTGCGGAGTAAGAACCGATTGGATCTCGGCAATGATATGATTCATATCCCGATGGAAATCAGGATCATGTCGAACAACCGCGCCATGATTAAAAGCAAGTTCTCTCAGGCTGTCAGGCAGCTCTGAGGCAGGGGGCATAGAAGCATTATCGACCAGAACTGGAACAACGAGAATATCACGTATTTGAAGGCCGGTTTCAACCTCAAGACGAACAAAATCGCCTGGATCGTCAAGACGGCGTTTTCCGTCCTTCTACGCATTAAGCCAATTTGGTCCTATTATAACAAGCATCACCTTACAGTTTGATGCTTCTTGACGCAAAACGCCGCGAAAACCCTGCCCAATACGAATGTCATCGACATCTTTAAAAACATTCTCTTTACCAAACGTCTGGACCAGTTTGTCGTGAATACGACCTGTGGTAATAAGAGTGTCCATCCGTCGATAGCTAATAAAAATCTGGGCCATACATCCCTCATATCGGCAGACTATTATATTTTGGATTATGACTTATCTATTGGTAAGAAACAACAATTTCCAAACTCTATATAAAACGATTTAATCATTTTGAGGGGATTGTGATCCCCTCTGATCTCCTCTTACCGAATCTCAAACTCAACAGCACGATACGAGTTGCCATTCACAAAGAACTCAACCTCATAATCGCCCGTCTCCCACACTTCGGTGCTTGCGGACGGTTCAAAGACAAAATTCACGCAGACATTGCTGTAATCCTGATCGGCCTCAAGCTCTTCTGTGTCCTCAACCGCCTGATTGCCGCGATACAAGCGTGCAAAAATCCGTGTGCCCTCCGGCAAAGTGGCATCCTCAAGGATCACATAGACCGGATCATTGTCGGCAAATCGCGTGACGCTGTTGGTCGCACATCCCTCGTTATCGATCCCCTCAGACACAACCACATCGCCAAGCGTGCGCGGCTCGGTTTGCGTTGTCGTGCGCGGGCGAAACGACTGTAGATTTTCAAACGGCGACACAGCCTCGCAGCCGCTGCATACAATCAGCAGCACAATCATCGGCAGATAAAATAGAGTGTTCTTCAGAGTCATCATCGCTCTCTCCGTCTCATGGCTCATTGGCAGAGACATTATCGGGCACACGCCAAAGAGAGACATTAATCGGAGCGATTCAGATGCTCATAGACGCCTACCCCTTGTCCTGAACCCCTATTCCGCTTTAGGATAGCCTGCGTTTGCTCGGTTACGATAAGGAAGACACCTTCATGCCCACCCCCGACTTGATAACGCTCACTGATCCGCGCTCGGCGGCGGCAGAAGCCTATCGCACACTGCGCACCAATCTCATGTTCAGCAGCGTCGAGACACCTCTGAAAACCCTGATGCTCACCGCTGCCGCCCGTGAGGATGATAAAAGCACGGCCCTCGCCAATCTTGCAGTGACATTTGCCCAATCAGGACACAAGGTCATCCTTGTGGACAGCGACCTGCGTCAGCCGCGCCAGCATACCCTGTGGGGCGTATCGGGCGACAAGGGCCTGACCTCAATGATGATCCAGAACAGCACTGTGGTTGAGCCACCTCTCATCTCAACAACCGTCGATAATCTATCTTTGCTTGCTGCTGGCCCGCTGCCGCCCAATCCCGCTGATTTGTTGAGCAGCCGCCGCATGGATGAGATTATCGCCCTGCTCACAGCCCGTGCCGATTATGTGCTCTTTGATTGTGCGCCTGTGCTGCAAGCGAGTGATGCGGTGGTGTTGGGGCGTAAAGTGAATGGTGTGCTGCTCGTCGTGCGAGCAGGCTCATCACGGCGCGATCACACGGCCCAGGCCCGCGAAGCGCTGGAACGTGTCCATGTGCGCATTCTGGGCGCAGTGCTGACCAACAGTCGGGAATAGCCATTACGGGCGAGGCGTGTCTCGTCCCGAAGGGTATTAGATTGTTTATAGGGCACATTTCAATGCAGGACTGTAGGGGCAGGATGCATACCTACGGTGGCTACGCTCGTGCCCTGACGACAATCTCATTCAACCCCAGCGGGCCAAAGCTTTTTTACAAGGGCACGAGCGTAGCCACCGTAGGTATGCATCCTGCCCCTACACGTCCAATTTTTTAATATGCCTTCTTATTGGAGGGACACCGCAATTATCCAGCTGTTGCGACAATCTCACCCCCTTTAACCCCCATCTCCTTGTTTTGACGGGCTATTTTTGACAGACCTCAAGCCTCATACCACAATACCCAGTGTCCAGTGTCCAGTGATAGGAGGCCAATAACGATGTTCCGTGCATTTTTTAGAGAATTTCGCGAATTTGCCATGCGTGGCAATGTGCTCGATCTCGCCATCGGGATTATTATCGCAGCGGCGTTCGGCCAGATCGTCAACTCCCTCGTGAATGACATTGTCATGCCCCCGATTGGTCGTCTTCTAGGAAATGTCAATTTCACTGATCTATTCATCAATCTGACGCCGGAAAAAGGTGATTTTACATCGCTGGAACTTGCGAAAGCCGCAGGCGCGGCCACGATCAATTATGGTCTCTTCTTCAACACGATTATTAACTTTATTATCGTGGCCTTTGCGGTCTTTTTGCTGCTGAAGAGCTTTAATCAGGCGATGAAATATGCCCGACGCAAAGAGGCTGAAAAAGCGGCTGAACCCGTTGCCATTGTCATCGATCCCCTGATCGTTGCACAACAGGAACTGACGGCAGCCGTCAAGCAGCTGACGGCAAGCATCGAAGCCCGCCGCCTGTAAAAAAGGACATTTGGACAAAAAAAGGACAGGGTACGCCGGTGGCTGTATCCTGTCCTTTTGTCTATTATTTTTTGTACGGCTTACACATAACGTTCTGGCATAGGCTCTTCGTGCTGCTTATACACTTTGAAGCCGCGCTTGGTGTAATTGCTCATGGCATGTTCGCCATCAAGGTTGCAGGTATGCAGATACACACGCTGAGCGGTCATTTCCCAGGCTCTTTCGATGCCGTAGCTCAGGAGATGCTTGCCCAATCCCAGACCTTGACAGGCATCCCGTAGGCCAAAGTAGGCAATTTCGACATCTCCCCCCTGAACCTCAAGTTCGATATAGCCCACAGGAATGCCGCCCATATACATCACATACACCTGGGCCTGAGTCAATATCTCATACAGCTCGGCCTGGGGCATCAGGAGGCGATCACGCCATGCCAGCGCTTCACCGACAGCCCGATACATATACAGGTAAAAATCAACATCGACACTCTGCAACTGTTCGATCCGCACCCGATGATTATCCACATATGACGGAACAAAGTCGTTTGGTGATGTCATTTCGAGGTAGGTGGTGATCAATGTACTGGGTTTGGTATCGATCATGGTTATAGTGACGATCTCTAATGTCAGGTAAAATTATTATTCTACAGGTCCATCTTAAATGAGACCAGCGATCATCTAACAGACAACTCAAATAAAATTGGCATGAATGTAGGGGCGCAGCATGCTGCGCCCAAATAGAGATGGTTTCCGATTCATGTCAGTTTTAAATGCTTTGTCCATAAACAGACAAACGCGCCAGCATTTTTAGACGTTTATGGTCACACTTCACCGAAAAACTGAGGGATAAGAATGCCACAAAATACGCTTGTCACACTCGAACAGATTCAGCAGGCCCGCACCCGTATTGCCCCTGTCATTAACAAAATTCCCCTTCTGACCTGTCGCGGCCTGTCGATTGATGCCAATGTGTGGCTCAAACCAGAGAGCTTGCAGCCGATTGGATCGTTCAAGATTCGTGGGGCATACAATGCCATCGCCAGCCTGCCCGATGATGTGCGGGCGCGGGGTGTCATTGCGTATTCGTCGGGCAATCATGCGCAGGGTGTGGCCTTTGCCGCCAAGCATCTGGGCATTTCAGCGGTGATTGTCATGCCCAGGAATGCACCCACTGTGAAAATCGAAGCGACACGCGCTTATGGGGCTGAGGTCGTACTGTACGACCCGATGACGCAAAGCCGCGAAGAAATTGCTGAGGCCATTCAGAAAGAACGCGGGCTGACTTTGATTCCGCCGTTCAATCATCGCCATACGATTGCGGGACAGGGCACAATTGGCCTGGAAATTGTCGAAGCGCTGCCGGAGGTTGATCTCGTTCTCACGCCTGTGGGGGGTGGCGGCTTGATCTCAGGTGTGGCGGCAGCTATAAAGGCGCTGCGCCCGCAGGCCAACATTATTGGCGTCGAGCCTGCCCTGGCGGATGATGCCCGCCAATCGCTGCACAGCGGCCATATTGTCACGCTGCCCGCCGAGCAGGTGTTTCGCTCGCAGGCCGACGGTGTGCGCACGCTGCATGTGGGGGATATTACGTTCGCTCATATGCGCGAATATGTCAAAGATATTGTGACCGTGAGTGAAGAGGAAATTACAGCGGCGGGACGGCGGCTGCTGCTGGAAGATCGGCTTGTGATTGAACCATCTGGGGCGCTGCCTCTCGCAGCAGTGATGTTCCACGCAGCAGAGCTGCCAGCCGCCAAAAATATTGTTCTCGTGCTCAGTGGCGGCAGTATGGATGCGGCAATTTTACGAGGCTGGCTAGGCTAGAGAGGCCTTCAGGCGCAGCAGACATAATCATGTGGTGGCTGTGTTGAGCGATAAAAAATGAGTGGCATCATTGGTCTGTCCATATATAACCAATGGTGCAAGTCGTAAATTTGAGGTGGGATTGGCGTAGGGGCGCAGCATGCTGCGCCCCTACAAAAGTGCTTTGGCCCTTTAAAAACTCTTCGCCATCAAAAACTGAGCCTCGGAATTTGATTTTGCGGGCCAAAATGATCGCAAAAGCGAGACTTGCACCATTGGTTATATAAAGCCGATTTCAAAAGACGGGTTCGTAGGGGCGACCCAGCGGGTCGCCCCATATGCAGCAACTTAAGGATATGTGGCATCTGATCAGCACGCGGCATCCGCTGTCACCAGAGGCTAAAGCCTCTGTCTAGGGATTACGAAGCCCCGTCAACGGGGCTCATGGCGAGGGAGCAGGCGGATTTTTCGCCCCATTCATGGGGCTTTGTCAGTGGAGGCGGACGGCTTTAGCCTCCGACAACGCGGCGAGCAATGTCCGATTGTCTTAAGTTGCTGTCCATGCTACACATCAACACGATAACAGGTCAAAGAGAAGGGATTGGGCATCACCACAATATTTATGAGACACAGCATCGCGTCTGATGTTGGTGCGATAAGCTGTCTGTAGGGATTTATCCTTCTTCCGCAGATGGCTGACGCACCCAATCCAGGGCTTGATCAAGATCCGTATGGAGTTTGAGCCATACATCCTGTGAAATAGGATGCTGCCGCCGAAGCCGTTCCGCATTGAGGGCTTGATAGAGATTCATACCCCCTAACAATCCATTGATTCCTGCCAGGGCCGCATTCTGGCCCGTTTGATCGCGTTGGGCCAGACGTTTGGCCGCTTCCAGGGCATTGCTGCTAAAGGCGGCGGCATTCTGGGCATATTTGGGCCGCATATCTTCAAACACCAGCGCCACGCGATAACCATGTCCAGCACGCTCAAGCGTGGTCAGCGGCGTAAAAATATGCATAAAAGAAATGAGTTCATCAGTGGTATAGATTTGTTTGCGAGTGTCGAGCACCGCTCGATATGGGGCATCCTCACTGCGACGAAGCGCGAGCGAGAGGTCTTCCATAAGATCGTCAACGGGAAAACTGCGGTCCATCGTAAAAACCTGGACGGCCTCTCCATTGGTTTCGTACACCCAAACATACCCCATAGGTCTCCTGTCCTTACCTGAATGGCATTACACCTTAGAGTCCGTATCTCAAACGTAATCTTATCACAAATTCGTTAGAAGCTAATTGTTTCTTGGTGCGAATCGCTAGGGTTAAGAAAGAAATAAGGCAATCCAAGATACAATGACCATTAAACCTGCGCACTAGGACGCCCTCTATATGCTAAATGGAACGAGTCTCGGCAGTCGCCTGATTTCGATTGTTGTTCTCATTAACGTCTTCATCCTGGCGGCCATTGGCGTGGTGGGACTCACGAATGGCAATCTGGCGCTGCGAACAACAGCCCTGAGTAATTTTGACAAGCGCCAGCAAAATGCGGTGATGCTGGTTGATGCATTCATCAATCGTATTTATCAGACGGGCAGCCAATATACCGCCAGTATTGCGAGTATGCCGGAGCTTCTCGATTCGAGTGCGCTGCGTGCCTTTACGCATCAATCGGTGATCAATGACAGCGACACGATGATTTATCGTATCAGCGTGCAGCGCCCTGATGGATCTGTCGGCGTCCTGAACATTCCCAATCCTCTCAATCCCAACGACATCAATTGGCGAATTTACCGCTCTCAGTCCGATATGCCTAAGAATGCCTTGCTGCTCCAGGTCAAAGAGACGCAACAAGCCGCCTGGTTTTACCAGGCACAGGCGCAATATGATCTCGAAAAGCGGCCCTCTATCTCACTTGCCCTTCCTTACAATCATGTCCTGTCTGATGGCACAACCTTTAAAGGGGTGGCCTGGTTCGATATACCCGTTGTCGTTATGCAAAACAGCGTGACCCAGATTCTGAGTGACAGCGGCATCCTGGCCGATACAGAACAGGGTTATACCTTTCTCGTTGATGAAAATGGGGAGGTCGTTACACGCCACAATCTCAAGATCGAGATGAGCCCGCAGCAGGGACAGGAAAATACCGATACTCTCATTGCAGCCCTCAAAGCATCGTCTCAAACAGGCTCAGTCTATTATCTCAAAGAGCCTTTTTATGAATATGAGGCGATGGGAAAAATATCAATTCTCCCACAGATGAAGTGGCAGTTAATCAGCATTCGTCCCACGTCGGAAATCCCAACTCTTCCCGCACAGATTATCGCGCCGATTGGGCTGGTGGCGATCACTGGTCTGCTCATACTGGCCTGGGTGATGAATCGTTATATTGACAACGCAATTGTGCAGCCTCTCCAGAATCTTGGGGCCACAGCCCAGGAGATTGGTTCAGGCGATCTGCGTCATCAAGTCGGCTATCAGGTCCAGCAAGATGAGATTGGCCGACTGGCACGCGCGATGGACGATATGAAAAGTAGTATCGCCCACAGCTATGATGAGCTTTCCCGCTGGAGTCGCACCCTGGAAGAACGCGTTCAGATGCGCACACGGGAGGTGCAGGCCGCCCAGCGCATTGCTGATGATACCGCTAAGGAACTGCGCGAAATTTACGACGAGTCGCTGCTGGTCGTGAATGAGCCGCAGCTTCGCCCCGTGCTCAATGCCTTTGTACAGCGTCTGCTCAAGCTGTTCAGTGCCTCATACAGCTCCGTATGGCTGCTCGATGAAAACAAAGAACAGCTTCTTCTCGCTGTCTCAACTGAGGGAGATCGCGATATTAATGGGGCTGTCATGGAGCGCGGTGAGGGCATCACCGGGGCCACAGTCGAGATGGCCAAACCGATCCGTCTGGATGATTACCGCACCTATCCGCGTCGGCGCATCACTGTGTCCGACAATATGCCATTTATCCGTACTATGAGTGTGCCGCTGATGTTCGTCGGGCGGGCCATTGGCGCGGTCATCGTGGGACGGCTTGAAGATAGCGCGCCCTTTACAGATCGCGATGAACGACTGCTGACCCTCTTTGCCAATCTCGTGTCTCCAAGCGTGCGCAATGCACAGTTGTTCGTCAAAATGAATGCCGCCGGGGAAGAAGCTGAACGCGCCAATCAGGTCAAAACGCGCTTTCTCGCCAGTGTGACGCACGAACTGCGCACGCCCTTGAACCTCATTATCAATAACATGGATTTCATGAAGATTGGGGCGTTTGGCGAAGTCGGTGATGAGCAGGTCGCCCGCCTGAATCAGACCATTCGCAGCGCCGAGCATCTGCTCTATCTGATCAATGATCTGCTGGATGTGAGCAAAATCGATGCCGGTGAGATGCAGATGTTCATGCAGCCCACCGATATTTATCCGCTGCTGGATGACACCATCGATAATATCTACGCGTTTATCGACAAGCTCGACCCACGCGAAGAAAAGGTTGATCTTGTCATCGAGCTTGAAGATGGTCTGCCGGTTGTCACCATGGACTCACGTCGTATACGACAGGTGCTGACGAATCTGCTGACCAATGCGGTCAAATTCACGTCAGCGGGCAGCATTACGTTTACGGTGCGCAAAGCTGAGACTGGGATTGAATTCCGCGTGAAAGACACCGGAATTGGCATTCCGGGCGGCGAAATGAACAAGCTGTTTGCCGCCTTTGAACGCACACAGCAGGCCAAAGAGAGCAATATCGAGGGCACAGGGCTGGGACTGCCGATCTCACAGTACCTCGTGCATGAACATGGCGGGGAGCTGCTTGTCGAGTCAATCGCAGGGGAGGGATCAACGTTCTGGTTCATTCTGCCCTTTGAGCAGGCCATTGAAAAACCCGATCCTGAACACAACCAACAGCGCATGCGCGAACTGCTGACCTCGAAACCGCAATAGCAGAAAAACACGGTCAGCCTGTTGTGATGACGGGTTTCGTCATTACAGCTTGGATTGGAACATCAAGTTGAGCCCGTCAAATTGAGTATTGAAAGAGTCAATACCTTCGCCAAAATTCAGAGTGCCTGAAAAAGCAGAGTTTTCGCCAAATTTTGGCACTTCCTGACCTTTTATAAGCCAAATCTTGTAATCATTCACCTATCCATACGTTACGGATTATTTAGTAGTCCATAGAGTTTTCTAATAGGCCACTGTGGGTCAAATTACCGAGACTGCCGCAAATTCTCACGGAGAGGTGAATGATTAC
>Ga0105046_10009318_pt1 | contig 15370 bp, 12 predicted proteins | sample MAT03_FD_78385 | JGI IMG/M metagenome (GOLD analysis project Ga0105046, IMG submission 78385) | Freshwater microbial communities from Lake Fryxell liftoff mats and glacier meltwater in Antarctica - MAT-03 (megahit assembly) | ecosystem: Environmental > Aquatic > Freshwater > Ice > Liftoff...
ATCACCGCAAAGTCGCCGTTGTTGGCCGAAAAGTGGTGAGAATCTTGTTTCCTCACGGCGAAGACAACAAAGCCCTAGGGGGCGACATTCGCGTCGGTCGTACAACCTTTCGCATCGTCGGTATATTCGATGACAAGGGCGATCAAGGGGAACAGGAAACCATTTACATTCCGATTTCTACAGGCCAGCTGGTGTACGCAGGCACCAACGCCATCGACCAAGTGATGTTCACAGTGGGCAACACTTCGGTACCCGAAACAGAACAAGTGGTCAAAGACGTAAAACGGGTATTGGCCCAAAAGCACGGATTCGATCCCGCGGACACCGGCGGCATTCACATTCGCAACAACCATTTGATGCACGAAAAGATGCAAGGCGTGTTGTGGGCCATCCGCAGCTTTGTATGGCTCATAGGCCTTGGAACCATTCTGGCTGGCGTCGTGGGCGTGGGAAACATCATGTTGATCTCCGTCAAAGAGCGCACCAAAGAGTTCGGCGTTCGCAAAGCCTTGGGAGCCACCCCTTGGTCGATCGTGCTGATGGTGCTTGAGGAAGCGTTGGTGATCACAACGGCCTCGGGCTATTTAGGACTTGTCGCAGCCGTGGCGTTGGTAGAAGTGGCCGCAGCGTTGGTGCCTGAAGATTCCACCTTCTTTAAGAACCCTGAGGTTGATATCGGCGTGGGTCTGTCAGCCACGGCTATTTTGGTGGTGGCTGGTTTGTTGGCAGGTTTGTGGCCCGCCCGCAGGGCTGCACGGGTGCACCCTGTGGAAGCGTTTCGAGCCGAGGCTTAGCGCATGCGCACCCTTGATCGTTGGTCAGAAGTGTTTGAGACTTTGCGCCGCAACAAACTGCGCACGTTTCTTACTGCGTGCGGAGTGTTCTGGGGCGTGTTTATGTTGGTGGTGATGTTGGGCTTCGGACAAGGTCTACAAAGCGGCGTCATGGGCAGCCTGGGTCGATTCGCCAAAAACGCGATCTACATTTGGACGGGCACCACCACCAAGCCTTACAAAGGGCATGGCCCCAACCGCCCTATAAAACTGTCGTATGCCGACACGGCGATTCTGCGCGACAAAGTGCGCGGCGTCACGGTGGTTGCCCCACGCAGTAACAATGGGTGGGGATCAACCACGCAGGTCAGCCGCGGTGAAAAGTCTGAAGCTTTTGGTGTTTCAGGCGATATCCCTGAGTTTCTGCAAGTTGAAGCTCTGTTGATTGACCAGGGACGATTTCTTAACCCGCGCGATCTGGATGAACTGCGCAAAGTGGCCGTCATTGGGCAGCGTGTGCAAGACGTTTTGTTCGCTGATGAAGTGTCTCCCCTTGGCAAAGAACTGAAGATCAAAGGCATCTCCTTCACAGTAATAGGAGTGTTCCACTCCGAATCGAACGGCGGACGCGCAGACTTCATGAATGGCCGCGTATTCACGCCCCGCACAACCTTTAACCGTATGAACGGAAAGTTGGACCAGGTCGATTACTTCACTGTTTTGGTCGATAGCAAACGATCTTCCAGCGAGGTCGAAAAGGAAGCCTTAGCGCTGTTGCGAGCCCAACACCAGATTCATCCAGACGATCCCGGTGGCATTGAAAGCTACAACAGCGAAAAAGATTTCAGTCGCTTATCAGATCTATTCTTGGGGATCGCTACGTTGTCTTGGGTGGTGGGTGTGATGACCTTGTTGGCAGGCGCGATCGGCGTCAGCAACATTCTTATGATCTCAATCAACGAACGCACGAAGGAATTCGGTATTCGAAAAGCCATCGGAGCTACGCCCGCTTCGATCATCACTCAAGTTGTTGAAGAAGCGATCCTGCTTACGGGTCTATCCGGGGGCCTAGGACTTTGCGCAGGAGTCGGCGTACTCGCCGCCGCGCAAAAAGTGTTCGCCATGCTTCCCAAATCGCAGGGTCCGCAGTTCTTTGCTCCACCTGACCTCGATCTCGGCAAGGCCTTGGTGGCTGTTGCTATCTTAATAGTCGCTGGGGCATTGTCAGGGCTTGCGCCCGCCCGCACAGCGGTTGCCATTAAACCCACCGCCGCGTTGGCACACGATTAAACGCATAGGTTGCTCGCAATGAAACGTATTTTTCCTATTCTGGTTGGCGTGCTGATGGTTGGTCTCATGCTAGGCACGCTTTGGTTTCTTTATAACAAGTCGCGCCCCAAGCCACCGGTTGTGGAAACGCAGAAACCTGCCGCCGCTGACATCATCAAAAAGAGCGTTGCCTCAGGTGCAATCTCTCCGCGCAAAGAGGTTGAACTTAAACCCAAGGTCGCAGGCATCTTGCGAAAGCTTTTCGTCAAAGCCGGCGACCGGGTTAAACGCGGTGACTTGGTTGGCGAGGTTGAGATCATCGTCGATCCAGTGGGTCTCAACGAAGCAGAGCTGCGACTTAAAACCGCAAATTTGCGCGAAGTCAGAGCCAAACAGGAACTAGATCGCGTCAACGCCTTGGTAAACAAGGGCACCCTGCCCGTCGCCGAAGGTGAACGGGTGATTTCAGAACACGATTTAAGTGTCGAAGAGGTGTCAACCTCCAGCAGCCGCGTTCAGCTACTTCGTGCGGGTTCTATTCGCCAAACCCGCGGAGCTCCCACAAACATTGAATCCACTGTTGATGGCACAGTGCTTTCGTTGCCAATTAAAGAAGGCAGCTCTGTTATCAACGCCAACAGCTTCAATGCAGGCAGCACGGTGGCGTTTGTGGCCGACATGAGCGACATGATCTTCAAGGGTACTGTCGATGAATCTGAAGTTGGAAAACTGAAAGTAGGCATGCCCGTGGAGATCGTCATCGGGGCCTTAAACGATCTAAAGTTTGCAGGAACCCTGCAATTCGTCGCTCCCAAAAGCATCATCAAAGACGCCACCACCGTGTTCGAGATCGAAGCGGCATTTACGCCACCCGAAGGCATCGTGGTGCGGGCAGGCTACAGCGCCAATGCGAACATTGTTCTGGATCAAAAGAAGGGCGTGCTTTCGCTTGATGAGGGTTATGTAACTTTTGAGAAAGGGAAGCCCTTCGTTGACGTGCAGAAGCCCGATGGCACCATCGAACATCGATCGGTGGAATTAGGACTTTCTGATGGCCTGCGCACGGAGCTAAAGTCAGGCGTCACAAAAGACGACCTGCTTCGCAAACCCATTGCGAAGCCTTAACCGTAAACCCAGGTGAAACAGTGGAATTCCCGCGATTCTTATACGGCCTATGGACTGATCGCGATATCACCCGCAATTTGGTCGTCACTGTGGTGCTGCTAGCCGCAGTGCTTTCGGCACGTTCATTAACGATCCGTTCGCTGGGTCGCTTCCGTAGCCGCCATGATCCGTTGCGACTTAGAGCGCGCACGCGTTGGGTTGCGTTGGCTATCACCGTGTTGGGCTTGGTGGTGATCTGGGCCGACGAATTGCACACCATGGCGCTGTCACTTGTGGCCATCGCCGCAGCGTTGGTGTTGGCAACCAAGGAACTCATCATGTGCATGTCCGGAACGCTGGTGCGCGCCAGCGGAGGTAGCTTCGAGATTGGCGACCGCATTGAAGTGGAAGGCGTGCGCGGCGATGTTATTGATCACCAGTTGTTAACAACCACGGTTCTAGAAATAGGCCCAGGCCACCGGCCCACGGGGCGCACGGTGGTACTGCCCAACAGCATTTTTCTAACCGCCAAAGTTTTCAATGAGACCCTTACGGACAACTACGTATTGCACGTCATTAGGGTGCCGGTGGCATCACTTACAGAACTGAACAAACAAGAAGAACGCCTTTTGGCGATAGCCAACGAGGTCTGTGATTCATACGCGGCTGACGCTGCCAGCTCGCTTGGCACCAAAGCCGCGCAACACGGGTTGGCGGCAACTTCGGCGCAACCGCGCGTCTTCATTCAAACCAACGAAAACGGTGCCGCCACCTTGCTTTTGCAGGTCCCGGTCCCCGTACGCCAGCGCGGCGAGATCGAACAAGAGATTTTACGAAAACTGCTGGTGGCTTAGACTGTTTCGCCTCCGTCGAACTGACTTGGTGCCTGTAGACGAAATGTAGTACGCCTGAAAGATGCAGCGAATCGCCGTCCGTGACTTGAACGAGCGAACAAGCCAGGTGCTGGAAAGGGTGCGCCGAGGAGAGACGTTAATAGTCACTGATCACGGAGAGCCAGTCGCTGGCTTAGGCCCTATAGGAAGCACAGCAACCGTGCCGGATCTACTTATCACTGAGGGCAAGGCCATCCCGCCGCGCACAACGGCACCTTTTCCCGCAGCCGTTGCGTTTGGTGACACTTCAATCGACAGCACCAACGTCCTTCGTGCGATGCGTGATGAAGAATGATGCTGCTGGATTTTGATACATCAGCGATCATCAAGTTGATTCGGCAAGAGACTGAGTCGGGTGCACTTCGCAATTGGCTAGCGGATCCCACTCGCAACCGCGTGGTGCCCGTGTGCTCCGCGCGATGCACGATTGGGTGAAGCGGCAACCGCATTGGGCGTACCCGTGGTTTCACCGCGATAGAAGAGATATTACGAAACTGCTTTTGGGTTAGATTTCCCAAGAAGGCCTAAGACTCCACAAAGTTAACAGCGCGCATCCTTGCTGCAAGGAACGCGCTGTTGCTGCGACTAAACCTCGATCAACAAGCGTTCTGGATCCTCAATGCATTCCTTAATGCGCTTGAGGAACGAAACCGCTTCGCGGCCGTCAACGATCCGGTGATCGTAAGAAAGCGCCAAGTACATCATTGGCTTAATGACAACCTGGCCATTCAAAGCGATCGGGCGATCTTGAATCGAATGCAGACCCAAAATTCCACTTTGTGGTGGGTTCAGGATCGGTGTCGAAAGCAATGAACCGTAGATCCCTCCGTTCGAGATCGTGAACGAGCCACCTTGCAACTCATCAACGGTCAGCTTGTTGTCACGCGCACGACCAGCAAGTTCAGCGACGGTCTTTTCGATCTCGGCCAATGACAGACGGTTTGCGTCGCGCACAACAGGCACCACCAAGCCGCGACCACCGCCAACAGCCACGCCGATGTCAAAGTAGTCTTTGTAAACAATGTCGGTGCCACGCACTTCGGCGTTCACGATCGGGAAAGCCTTAAGTGCTTCGACAACAGCCTTCACGTAGAACGACATGAAGCCCAACTTGATTCCGTGACGAGCCAAGAATGGCTCTTGGTATCGTTTGCGCAGCGACATCACAGATTCCATGTTCACTTCATTGAACGTGGTTAAGATCGCAGCGTTTTGTTGCGCTTCCAAAAGGCGGCGAGCCACTGTCTTGCGCATCGGCGTCATGGGAACGACACGTTCAACATCAGCACGAGCGCTGCGAGCAGCACCAGCACCCGTTCGGCGAGCCGGACCTCCAACAACCACGGCTGGCGGCGCGGCCGCGCGTTCAACGTCTTGCCGTTCAATGCGGCCTGCCGGGCCCGAAGCCTGTACATCAGCAGCGGCGATGTTGTGCTCGGCCATCATGCGGCGAACTGCCGGCGAAGCGTTCACGGCGCCGTTGACAACCGGAGTCGCAGCAGGGACCGTTGGAGCCGCAGCGATAACCGCCACAGGAGCAGGAGCTGGAGCTGGAGCTGGAGCTGGAGCTGGAGCTGGAGCTGGAGTTGGAGCAGCATTTGCGGGAACCACCGCAACGAGACCCGCGTCTGCCGTTGCGCCCACTTCGATTTCAGCAATCACTTGACCGATGCGAGCCACCTCACCCGAAGCGACAAGAATCTTACGCAAGACACCACCGGCGGGCGAAGGTATTTCAACCGAAGCCTTGTCGCTTTCAACTTCGACTAGCGCTTGGTCTGTCTTTACCGCCTGACCCTCGCTTAGCTTCCAGGCTCCGATGGTTACTTCGGTGACTGACTCGCCAATTGAGGGGATTTTGACCGTTTGGGTGCTCATGTGGATTTCGCTTCGTCGGATCGTTCGTTATGGAAATTGTTTTAGGGAGTGGGAGGGTTGGCGGAGGTAAGACCCAACGCCTGCCGAATTAAATGTGCATGTTCAAGTTTGTGACGAGTGTTCGAGCCCGTGGCAGGCGAGGCTGACACGGGTCGGCTAACGCCCTTCCAACGGAAGAACGAAAGCAGCAACGGCTTGAGTTGACGATTCATATAGAACCATGCACCGTGGTTGCGGTGCTCTTCTTGCACCCAAACGCATTCGCTGCCCTCTGGATAATCCGACAACGCTTCGAGAATTTCTTCAAAGCGCAGGGGCGCCAGTTGCTCAATGCGAATGATGGCCACATTGGCCAAAGTGTTCTCTTTGCGCGCGGTCGCTAGATCGAAATAGATCTTGCCGCTGCAAAGCAAAATGCGCGTGACTTTCGCTGGATCAACTTCGGCATCAGGGATCACCGGTTGGAATTTGCCGTTGTAGAAATCTTCCAACGGAGACACGGCCAACGGATGCCGCAACAAAGATTTGGGCGACATGCAGATCAGCGGCTTGCGGTAGGGCCGCAGCACCTGCCGACGCAGAGCATGGAAGTAGTTTGCGGGCGTCGTGAAATTGCAAACCTGAATGTTGTCGTTGATCGACATATTCAAGAAGCGTTCAAGCCGAGCGCTTGAATGTTCAGGCCCTTGCCCTTCCATGCCGTGTGGCAACAACAAAACCAACCCGCTAACCCGACGCCACTTTGATTCAGACGAGACCAAGAACTGATCGATGATGACCTGGGCGCCGTTAACGAAGTCACCGAACTGGGCTTCCCACAACACCAATCCGTCGGGCGTGTCGAGGCTGTAACCGTATTCAAAACCAAGAACACCGTACTCAGACAACAAGCTGTCGTAAATTTCAAATTTACCCTGATCAGCTGAAAGGTGTTCAAGTGATGTGTACTCTTCGCCAGTTTCGTAATCGACGAGCGTCGCGTGCCGGTGGCTAAACGTGCCACGTCGCACGTCTTGTCCCGACATGCGAACGCGCGTTCCCTCGCCCACAAGGGTACCGAAAGCCAAAGCTTCGCCCATGCCCCAATCAATAGGTCGTTCACCCAACGCCATTTCTTGGCGGGTTTGAAGCAATCGCTTGAGTTTGGGGTGCGCTGTAAACTTTGGCGGCACCGTCGACAACGCAACGCCCACAGTTTCCAACGCTTCCCGCGCAACCCGCGTTTCAACCGGTTTGTTTACAGGCTCTCGCCCGCCACGCACCCGCGACCAAACGCCACCCAACGTGCTTGGTATGTTGGGCTGTTGTAAAGACTGCGCGGTCTTTAGCGACTCTTCGAGATCTAGCCGCTTCTTCGCAGCAAACACTTCTGCGTCTTCAAGTGACACAGGCGTATCGCCAGCAGCGGTTGACTTGCTGAAGTGATCAACGAACGCATCACGTACGGGTTTCTTGCTTGCAATGCGTCGGTACATCACGGGCTGTGTGTACGCAGGTTCATCGCTTTCGTTGTGACCTAACTTTCGGTAGCACCACATATCGATGATGACGTCGCGGTGAAAGCGTTGCCTGAAATCAACCGCAACATCAACAACCTGTGCCAGCGCTTCCGGATCTTCTGCGTTCACATGCAGGATCGGCCCCTGCAACATGCGGCCTACGTCAGTTGAATAGGTCGTACTGTAAGTTTTATCGGGGGACGCAGTGAAGCCAATCTGGTTGTTCACCACAATATGAATCGTGCCGCCTACGCTGTAAGCCTGCAGCCCCGACATGTTTAAAGCTTCGTAGATCACGCCTTGGCCCGCAAAAGCCGCATCGCCGTGAATTAAGATAGGCAAACCCTGTGTGCGATCTTTGTCGCCCATGCGATCTTGCTTTGCTCGCACGCGACCTTGAACAACCGTGTTTACGGCTTCCAAGTGGCTGGGGTTAAAGCCCAACGAAAGGTGAACCTTGTTGCCCGAAGAGGTCACGCGATCCACCGAGTAACCAAGGTGGTATTTCACGTCTCCGCCGGGATCCCATTGAATGGCGCTGGCTTTATCAAGGAACTCAGCAAACACTTCTGCAGGCGGCTTGCCCAAGGTGTTCGTAAGCAGGTTCAAGCGGCCACGGTGCGCCATCGCGATAACAACTTCGCGCACGCCTTGTGCTGCCGAACGGTCGATGATTCGATCCACCATAGGGATCAAACTTTCGGCGCCTTCCAAGGAAAAGCGTTTCGCTCCTGTGAACTTCGTCTGCAGGAACAGCTCGAACACTTCGGCTTCGGTAACCTTCGCAAGCAGATGCAATCTGTCGGCACGCGACAATGCCAACCGGTTGCGAGTAAACTCAACCCGGTGTTGCAGCCAACGGCGCAGTTCGTTGTCGTGAATGTGCGCAAGCTCAACGCCTATATGACGGCAGTAGGTTTCGCGCAGGTGTTCCAGCACGTCTTTGAGTGGCCCTGACACAAGACCGCCGTCGTCGTCAACCTTCACAACGGTGTCGAGATCTTCAACTCCCAAGCCATAGTCCGAAAGTCGCACTTCGTTAACAGAACGGTCCATCAGACCCAAGGGATCTAGATTCGCCGCCATGTGGCCAAGCTCTCGGTAGTCTTCGATCAAACGACGGATTCGTTTGCCGCCCCGAGCTCGATGTGCCGCGACTGCACCCACGTTGTCCAAGTCATCAATGCCAACAGCTTGAAGCTGAGCCTCCTTCGGGAAGGGAGCGGCAGGGACTGGTGCCTCGTCCGTCCAAACGGGATCTAGCCACATAGATTCGCCCTTATCCACGCGCTGGAAGGCGGCGCGCCAATTGGCATCCACAGAGGACGGATCCTCGCGAAAGGCCAAGTACAAGGCTTCTACCCAATCGAGGTTCGACGGTGATACGTCCCAGTTATGGGGCAACAGATCTTCAGACATGGGGGAAGTGGGGACGAGACAGTGAGAGGTTCATGAGGATGGCTCCCCGCGCAAGGGGCCGGTAGGGCAGATATTGTAGTCGACCAATCGCCAGTCGTGAAAGGGCCGCTGGCTAAAATTACGCAGCGCCTTGCGGGTTCCTCAGTTTTGCCGCAATGAGTCAAACGAAAAAGACGACAAGTGGAAACGTATCGGCAACCAGCGAGGAGTGTCTTGGCCGTCTACACCAACGTCAGACGAAGAACGTCGGCCGGCAGAGGCGGCGGTGGTGGTGGTGTCCGAGAACTCTTGCGCTCCCGTTTCTGCGTGTACATCGTGCGGTCGGCCACCGCGATGAGCGCTGCGGCATCCCTGCCGCCCTCGGGCCACGAAGCGGCACCGATCGACAAATATAAAGGCAAGGATGAGTTGGCGTTTCTCTCGTCCAAAGCGCGCATGATCCGCTCAATCACCCTCGAAACGGCCTCTCCTGAGGTTTCGGGCAGAATAACCGCGAATTCATCGCCCCCAAAACGGCAGCAGACGTCTTCTAAACGTAAAGTTTCGTTCATTAGCTCTGCGGCTTCACGCAGAATCTGGTCGCCCATAAGGTGACCATAGGTGTCGTTAACCAGCTTGAAGTCGTCGAGGTCAATCACCAGAACGGAACCTGACTTATCGGGATACCGAGCCAAACGGCCAAGTTCTTCCGTCAGGCGCTCCTCGAAATACCGCCTATTCCGCAGACCTGTCACAGGGTCTCGGTAGGCAGCTTCACGCAGCAACCGCAATTCGGCCACTTCTTCGCGCAAGGCTGCGTTTTCCGCCTTTAAGCGCCCGATTTCGGACCCGAGATCCACTTCCTCTGTCTTCCGACGCCCTTTAAGCAGCCGCATGTTTGATTCCCTTAACGCTACACATTGATGCCCCCACCTCTGGTCCCGTCTTCTTCATCGGCACCACCCACAAGCTTAGTAAGGAGATTTCGGCACAAGGATGTAAGAATTTCCAAGTTGTAAACAGTAAAAATGCGCAATATTTTCGCTGGCCCACGAGGAACTTGACCTGGCTAGCCGCCTACGCGAGGCTAAGGACCGTCCGTTTCTATGGGGAGGGTGTCTACAATGACCGAGATCACGAAGACCAAGGCAGTGGCAAAGGCGAGCGCGGCGAAAGAGACCAAGACGAGCACGGTGAAGGCGGCTACGTCGAAACCAACCGCGGTGAAGGCGCTGGCACCGAAGGTGCTGGCACCGAAGGCGCTGGCACCGAAGACCAAACCTACAAGTGGTAAGCCAAAGGCAGCAGCCGTAAAGGCAACCGGCGCCGGCGGCACTCGGATGATGGATCTGTCACCGGAGGCTGTTGCTCGCAAAGCTTACGAAATTTTCGTATGCGAAGGGCACCAACATGGTTCTGACCAAGACCATTGGTTCCGGGCCGAATCAGAACTACGCGGCCAGTCTGCTTAGTCCGGCGCACCCCGCCTAGCGACAGCGAAGACTGCTACGCTCTTAGGGCGACATGGGTAGCTTACGAAAGTTCGACATACTTTTTTTCATCATCGCTGCATTTGCGATCTTGGCAGTTCACGACGTTTGGGTGAAATCCCAAACCGTAGCCAACGTTCCTTACAGCGAGTTCATGACTTGGGTTAAAGACGGCAAGGTCAAAGAGATCTCTGTTGGCTCCGATCAGATTCAAGGCGAGCTCAAACAGCCCGACGGCGGCAAAACGAGGTTCATCACAACACGCGTCGATCCCAACCTGGCACAAAGTCTTGCGCCATCAGGTGTGAAGTTTTCAGGCCGCGTGGAAAGCAATTTGCTTCCAAACATCCTAGGTTGGCTTTTGCCTTTGGGCCTGGTCATTGTTGCTTGGATGTTTGTCGCCAAACGTATGGCCAACAAGATGGGCGGCGGTGGCGGCATGATGTCAATTGGCAAGAGCAAGGCAAAAGTCTACGTAGAAACAGATGTCAAAGTTACTTTCAAAGACGTAGCCGGCGTAGACGAATCCAAAGCTGAACTTCAAGAAGTTGTATCGTTCCTTCGTGATCCAAAATCGTATGGGCGCTTAGGGGCGCGCATGCCCAAAGGGTTGCTTTTGGTGGGGCCACCGGGCACGGGTAAAACACTTTTGGCGAAGGCCGTTGCTGGTGAAGCTGGCGTTCCCTTCTTTTCGATTTCAGGCTCTGAATTTGTTGAAATGTTTGTTGGTGTTGGTGCCGCGCGCGTGCGCGATCTGTTTGATCAAGCGCGGCAAAAAGCGCCTGCCATTATTTTCATTGATGAACTAGACGCCATGGGGCGCGCACGGAACGCCTACCCCGGTATGGGTGGTCACGACGAAAAAGAACAAACGCTAAACCAGCTGTTGGTTGAGCTAGATGGGTTCGATTCATCGTCAGGCATTGTTCTCATCGGTGCCACCAACCGCCCAGAAATTCTAGACGCAGCGCTGTTGCGCGCAGGACGCTTCGACCGCCAGGTTTTGGTTGATAGACCTGAAAAAATCGGCCGCAAGGCGATCTTGGAGGTGCACAGCCAGAAGGTAAAACTGGCAGCAGATCTTGATATGGAAACCGTCGCTTCTTTGACGCCTGGGTTTACCGGAGCCGATCTTGCGAACCTCGTCAATGAAGCCGCACTTGCAGCCACGCGACGCAACGGCACCGAAGTCACCTACCCAGATTTCGAGAATGCCATCGAACGCATCGTCGCGGGATTGGAAAAACGCAGCCGCATCTTGAACCCTCACGAGCGCCGCGTGGTGGCGTTCCACGAGATGGGACACGCGTTGGTGGCCGCCTCTTTGCCGGGCAGCGATCCAGTGCAGAAGATTTCCATAATCCCACGGGGCGTGGGAGCCCTTGGGTATACCATCCAACGTCCACTTGAGGATCGCTTCTTGATGACTCGCAAAGAGCTAGAAAACAAGATGGCAGTGTTGTTGGGTGGCCGCGCAGCTGAGCTTGAAGTGTTTGCTCACCTTTCCACTGGCGCCGCTGATGATCTATCGCGGGTTGCAAACATCGCCCGCTCCATGGTCACGCGCTACGCGATGATTCCGGATCTCGGAAACGTGGCTTATGAAACCGACGGTCCGAATTTTCTTGGGACGACTTCAACGCCTGCTCCTGGGCGCCCTGCGTATAGCGATCACACGGCAAACCGTATCGATACAGCCGTGCAAACGATTGTTGAAGTTTCGTTCGTGCGTGCGTGCAAAATCCTCAAGGACAACCGCGAGTTACTTGATGAAGGCGCCACCTTGCTTTTGGCCCAGGAAACCCTGGTTGAGGCCGAGCTAAATAGGATGTTTGCGCGGCTGAAATTAGATCCCGAACCGGCGGCCGCTGCCAGTTAACTCCCGGCTTTAGAGCTACACGCCGCCATAGCGGCCCAGGTTTGCTCACATATCGCGATTGCAAAAGCAGCGGTACACTTAGTGGTGGTGCTGCAAATCGGGCGTAAGCCGAGAACCGCAGATGGAGAGCCAACGCCGTGTTGGCTGCGGGCGACCGCGGTCTCCGCACTCGTTGTGGCGTGCGGCGTTCTTGCCGCTTGTGGAACGGCCGACCTCCAAGCGCCACCTATCACAACAGATGCGGATGCCACTGGATTGCCTAACTTTGCCGACCAGGGCCGAATCGTTATTGACCCGCTACAAGACGCCTGCGCGCTTCAGACCATTCGCCCAGAGCGCGTGCCCTTGGATTTGATCTTCATGTTCGATACCTCGGGATCAATGGCGGATCTTACGTCGTCGGGCTCATCAAAGTGGTCTGCCGTGCGCTCGGCGTTTGCCGCCTTCGCACGCTCCACCGATTCCAGCGGCGTCGGTGCAGCAGTTCACTTCTTCCCCTTGGCGCAGCCTGGAATCCCCGCAGAGTGCAGCACAAACTCTCAGTGCGGAGCGTTTGGGCCATGCACGATAATGAAAGCCTGCAGCAATGCGCGCGGTGGCTTGCCAAGTTGCATATCCGACGCTGATTGCGCAGGGACAACGGGGCCCTGCGCGCCTGTGGGGCAATGCGCGGTTTCACCGGCTTATTGCACGCCCATAGGCGGGGTATGTTCTGAAAAGTCTGGAGACGTCTGCAAGGCCTTGGCAGGCCGATGTGCAGCACGCGAAATTTGCGATGCCCCAAGCTATGCCATGGGAGCCTCTCTCGTCACAGATTTGCCCGCAGGCGCTTCGACGTTGATAAGACTGCTTGAAGCAAAGGTTCCCGAAGGCATGACGCCAACCGGACCTGCGTTGCAAGGCGCCATCGCGCGCGCGCGCGAACAAGCGATGAAGAGTATCGGTCGAAGGGTTGCTGTGGTGTTGGCAACGGATGGGTTCCCCACCAGTTGTGAAACTAGAAGCATTGATGCCATCGCGCAAACAGCCGTTGGCGGGTTGATGGCGACGCCTTCGATTCCTACGTTTGTTGTAGGTGTATTCACTGATAGTGAGGCCTCCTTGGCCACAGCGAATCTAACCCGAATAGCGAACGCGGGCGGCACACCAAAGCCATTCATTATTTCAACAAGCCGCAACGTTGCTGATGATTTTCTGGCCGCCCTGAACGACATTCGAGCTACAGCGTTGGCTTGTGAGTACATCATTCCGGCATCAAAAACGGGCGAGATTGACTATGAAAAAGTGAATCTGCGTTTTCTCACCGGCACAAGCGCGAACATAACCATCGGTAACGTAAACTCAGCCGCAAGTTGCCATCCTACCAAGGGCGGTTGGTACTTCGACGCTGCGCCACCTGTTGGTGCTCCCACAAAAGTACTTGCATGCCCGGCAACCTGCGATCGGTTCAGAGGAGATCCCCGAGGGCGCGTAGATCTGGTTGTTGGGTGTAAGACGATGCCGGTTGAATAAACTTGAAAGAGGACCGCGCAATACAGGACGGCAGCTAGCTCGTACAGCGGGTCTTGTCTTTGGCCAAGATCTTGACGGCCTTGGCCTGTGTTTTGGCCTGGTTTGCGAAGGGCGACTTCTTGTACCGCTTTTGCAAGTCTTGGAAGATAGCGTCTGCGTCGGTGCAATACTTCAACTCAACCATCGACGTACCCATCAAGAACATCCCCTCAGGGACTTCGGGTGCTTTGGGATAAGTGTCGAGCAACTTCTGATACTCAGCAGCAGCCTGAATGTGTTTGCTCTCTTCGGCAAATGACTTGCCAACGAGCAAATAGGCCCCAGGCGCCTTGGCATCTTGTGGAAAGCGCTTTAGGAACTCACGCAGAAAGCGGCGGCCCTCCGTTCGGTTGCCGTCCTTAAGTTTGGCCAGCGACTCGTTCCACAGACTATCTTTGTCTTCTGGCATCGACGGCGCCACTTTGTCGACGATCTTCTGCTGCCCCTGTTCGAGCTGCGCCAAACGTTCTATGACGCGACCTTCAGTGTTCTGCTTTTGCAACTGCTCGACAAGATGAAGCACTTCTTCAAGCTTGCCCTTAAGAGTGTTGACGTCCTGCCCCTGTCGCTCCACTTGAGCGCCAAGATCGGCAGAGTTTCGAGCGAGCAATGCCGTGGCTTCATCTAAAACCTGGCGGATGCGGTCCATGGCCACGTTGGCCTCGGTGTACCGCTTGTCCATGGCGTCCAAACGCTCTTTCAACCGAGAAGACTCCGCCTTCATGGCGTGTCCCTCGCTCGAAGTCACACAGGCTGGCAAAAGCGCAAGGGCGCTTACTGCCACCAAGAAGGTGAACCAGGTGCGCCCTCGTGCAGTCACGGTTTTGATCCTCTTTATTGCCACTCGAGATCGACCCGGCGATCCCGAGCCCAGCTCGCGTCGTCAGTGCCGGTTGCGTCAATTGAGCCGCGCGGCAGTGGGTTCAAGCGGCCAGCAGGAATGCCCAATCGACCGAGATATTCTTTAACAGCGCGTGCCCGGCGATCAGTCAAAGCCAAGTTGTACTCGTCGGTGCCACGTGGGTCAGCATGGCCAACCAAGCTAACGGGTCGGTCCGCTTTCTTCAAACATTGTGCGTTCTGCGCGAGGACATTGCTGGATTCGCTAGAGAGACCAGCGTCGTCAAAGCCGAAGTACACTGGAGTGAGTGGGCATGGGGGACCGCCTGCGGTCTTGTTTGCCACGGTAACGCAACGGCCTTTCAGGCAGTCTTTGTCCTGCGGACAATCGTCATCTGACTTGCACTGTGGAGGGCTGCATTGGCCAGAAAGACAGATGAGGCCTGAGGCGCATTCAGCGTCATCGGAGCACGCGCGGCAACGGTTGCCGATACATTCTTGTCCCGCGGGGCACTGCGCTTTGTCGGTGCAGTAGTTGGCAATGGCTCCGCACTTGCCGGCGTTGCATTCAAAGCCTGGTTTGCAGTCGTTCGATGCGCGGCACTGCTGGCACTTTCGCTCGACGCAGAACTCGCTTTCCTTGCAATCCTTGTCCGATTCGCAGCTGGGGTAATCCGGCTTACAGCTCGCGAGGGTCAACCAAGCGGCAACTGAGAGAAAACCAAGTGACAATGTCGTAGTGAAATTTCGCATGTTTCCCACCTCAGGGACGCGCCAAACGTAGGGGACTTGCGCA
>Ga0105046_10009319_pt1 | contig 15369 bp, 11 predicted proteins | sample MAT03_FD_78385 | JGI IMG/M metagenome (GOLD analysis project Ga0105046, IMG submission 78385) | Freshwater microbial communities from Lake Fryxell liftoff mats and glacier meltwater in Antarctica - MAT-03 (megahit assembly) | ecosystem: Environmental > Aquatic > Freshwater > Ice > Liftoff...
CAAGGTCTTTCTGTTCGACGAGCCGCTGTCGAACCTGGACGCCAAGCTGCGCGCGGCCACCCGGCTGGAGATTCGCAAACTGCACGTCGAACTCGGCGTGACCTCGCTGTTCGTCACCCACGACCAAGTCGAGGCGATGACGCTGGGCGAACGCTTGATCGTGATGAACGCCGGGCGAATCGAACAGATCGGTACGCCAGAACAGGTCTATGGCCAGCCGGCCAGCACTTTCGTGGCCAGCTTCATTGGCAGCCCGCCGATGAACCTGCTGCCGGGGCAAGCCGATGGCTCGCGCTTCAGTCTGAACGATCAGACCCTGGCCTTGCCGACGGCTGCACCGCGCGCTGGCGCTTTGACCTTGGGTTTGCGGCCCGAGCATGCGCAGATCGCCATGAACGGCGAGCCGGGGCAATGGCTGCTGCGCGTGGAGATGCTGGAGATGTTGGGTGCCGAGCGCCTGGTTTACGGCCGAATGGGTGGTGAGGGGGGTGCGCCCTTCACCACGCGGCTGGACGCCACCCTGACACCCCCCAAACCTGGCGACACCGTCAGCCTGCATGTGCGGCCTGAACACCTGCACTGGTTCGATAGCGGCAGCGGTGCCCGGGTGTTTTAAACGTGGCCGCGAATGAGTGAACGCGACTGGCCGTACCCGCTGTGGGTGGCACACCGGGGCGCGGGCAAGTTGGCGCCGGAAAACACATTGGCCGCCTTCCGCCTTGGCGCGGAACACGGCTATCGGGCGTTTGAATGCGACGTGAAGCTCAGCGCCGACGGTGTGCCATTTCTGCTGCACGACGACACGCTGGACCGCACCACACCCGCCCAGGGTATCGCCGGTGACCTGCCTTGGACGGAACTGTCGCGCCTGGACGCAGGCGCTTGGCATTCGCGCCGGTACGCTGGCGAACCCATTCCCACGCTGGAGGCGGTTGCGCGCTACGTTCAACACAATGGTCATGCCCTGAACGTGGAGATCAAACCCACGCCCGGTGTTGAACGCCACACGGGCGAGATCGTGGCTGCAGCCTGTGCTGCGCTGTGGCACCAGCAAGCACTGTTGCCGTTGCTCAGCTCGTTCCGCCCCGAGGCCTTGGCTGGCGCGCAGACCACGGCGCCACACTTGCCGCGCGCGCTGCTGCTCGACACGCTGTGGCCAGGTTGGCACAACGTGGCGCTGTCGTTGGGCTGCGTGGCGGTGGTGACCCAGCACCGCTTGATGGACGCGGCCCTGCGCGATGAGTTGCGCAGCCAGGGCTGGCGTGCGCTGTGCTACACGGTCAATCAGCCAGTTGATGCCCAGCGCCTGCTGGCACTGGGCGTGGACGGACTGATCACGGACGCGGTGGACCTGTTTGCGCCGGCTCGTTTGACGCTCTGACGCTGTGGGTTGGCAATCGCCAGACTCACAGCGGGCGCACCTCGGCCTCGTGGCCCAACCACTCAGATTCACGCTCGGGCTGCGGCAAGACTTTCAGTTCACGCACCAGCGGCAAGCGCCAGGCCACCAGCACCAGCAGCACCGAAACGCCGCCGGCAAAACCCAGCGCCCAGCGCAGGCCCAGATGTTCACCCAGCCAGCCGCCCAGCAGCGCGCCGGGGCCGGCGGCCAACAGCGTCAACCAGCGCATGGTGCTGGTCATGCGGCCCAGCATCGGCTCGGGCGTGACGGCTTGGCGCAGCGCCAGGAAGTTGATGAAGATGAAGACCGCACCCGTCGAGAACATCATCATCATCAAGGCGAAAGCTGCGACGCCCCAGGCATTGGCAGGAGCCGCCGCCAACAACAACCAGCCCGCGCCGCAGATGGCGTAACCGACCACCAGACACGGCCCCGGCCCGATGCGCTGGCTGACGCGCCGACCCATCACGCTGCCGACGATGGTGCCCAGGCCGACACCGGTGTAGCACAAGCCCACCGCTTGTTCGGACAGGCCCAGGGTGCGGGTGGCGAACAGGATCTGCACGACCATGGCCGAGTAATGGCACATCTGCCACGCGGCCATCAAGGCCGCCAGCGTCATCAGCAGGGGGTTGCCCCAAACGAAGCGCAAGCCCGCCAGCAAGCCACGCCAGAAGTGCGCGTCGGGCCTGGGATCGCGCCGCTCATGCACGCGCACGCCGCGCAGGATCAGCGCTGAACCCAACAACAGCAACGCGTTCAGCACCAAGGCCAACGGCGCGCCGGCCAGGCGAATCAACAAGCCGGCAAAGCCTGGGCCGGCGACTTCAGCGCCTGAACTGGCCAGCGCGTTTTTTGCGTGCGCTTCGACCAGACGGTCGCGCGCAACGACCTGGGTCAAGACGATCTGCGCGGCTGTGCCGGCCACCGTGTGCACCGCGCCGATGATGAAACCCACCACGTACAACCAACCCATGCTCAGCCAGCCCAACCACCAGGCCAGCGGTACGCTGAGTGCGGCCAGCGCCAGCAGGGACTCACCGACGACGTAGACCGGCAGTTTGCGCACCCGGTCCAGCCACACCCCCGCCGGCAGCGACAACAACAAAAAGGGCAGCAGCTCGATGGCAACCAGCAAGCCCATTTGTGTGGGCCGCGCCTGCAACAGCACCGCTGCCGTCAACGGCAGGGCCAGCAACATCACCTGGTTGCCGAACGAGCTGGTCAGGATCGACGTCCACAACCGAAAGTAGGCTGGGTCGCGCCAGAGGTCGCCCTCGGGCGGGGTCAGTCCTTGGCGGATGCGGCTGAAGAATTCGAGCAGATTCAAACTCGAAAAGTGGCTCGATTCACGACCGGTAGTCAGCGTTGATGCGCACGTAATCCAGCGACAGGTCGCAGGTCCAGACTTCAGTGCTTGCGTTGCCACGGTGCAGGTGCACACGCACGGTGATCTCGCTTTGTTTCATCACCCGCTGGCCGTCTTCTTCGCGATAGGCCGGGTGGCGGCCGCCGTGCTGAACGACGTGGACATCGTCCAGGAACAGGTCAATCAAGCTTTGGTCCAGGTCGTCGATGCCGGCATAGCCCACTGCCGCCAGGATGCGCCCAAGGTTGGGGTCGCTGGCGAAGAATGCCGTCTTCACCAAGGGTGAATGGGCAATGGCGTAGGCCGCCAGCTTGCACTCGGCTTCAACGCGTCCGCCTTCAATGCGCACGGTGATGAACTTGGTGGCACCTTCACCGTCGCGCACGATGGCCTGGGCCAGTTGCTGCGAGACGGCGACGACGGCATCCCGCAGGGCGCGGCCATCGTCGCTGTCCAGCGTGGTGATGGGCGCGTGTCCCGCCTGTTGCGTGGCGATCAGCACGAAGGAATCGTTGGTTGACGTGTCACCGTCGATGGTGATGCGGTTGAAGCTGGCGTCGGCGGCTTCAACCACCAAAGCGTTCAACAAGCCCGCTTCGACCACGGCGTCGGTGGCCACGAAGCCCAGCATGGTGGCCATGTTCGGGCGGATCATGCCCGCACCCTTGGCGATGCCCGTGACGGTGACCGTGCAGCCACCGATCTGCACCTGGCGCGAGGCCGCTTTTGGCACGGTGTCGGTGGTCATGATGCCCTGGGCTGCTTTGCCCCACTGCGCTGGCGACAGGTCGGCAACGGCCGCTGGCAATGCCGCTTCGATGCGCCCAACCGGCAGCACTTCCATGATGACGCCAGTTGAAAACGGCAGTACCTGGCTGGCATCAATGCCGAGTTCGGCAGCCAAGGCGGTACAGCTTTGCCGCGCCCGCGCCAGGCCATCAGCGCCAGTGCCCGCGTTGGCATTGCCGGTGTTGACCAGCAGCGCACGGATGGCCGCGCCCTGTGCCAGGTGTTGACGGCAGAGCTGTACCGGCGCTGCGCAAAAGCGGTTCTGCGTGAAGACACCGGCTACCTGCGCGCCTTCGCACAGTTGCATCAAGACAAGGTCCAGGCGCTGGGCTTTGCGGATACCGGCGGCCACCACGCCTAAGCGCAAGCCAGGCACGGGTGCAAGCGCAGCCGCATCGGTGGCGATCAAATTAACGGGCATGGCGGGCGGCGTTGTGCGAACGTGAAGAGAATGCGATGTTAAGAGCCGCCACGGCACGCAAACAAGAAGGGGTCCAGGCATTTGCCAGGACCCCTGCCCAAAAAATCGATGCTCGATCCGTAATGAGCGATCAGCGATCAGCGATCAGCGACCAGCGCTTTTTGATCAGCAGTCACTGCTCAGCAGTCATTGATCAACCAACAGCGCCGCAGGTCCAAGTCAACATTGTTTGGCCAGCAGCGATCAAGCGCTGCGGTTGCTCGGACAAACCTCAAGCGGCCAAAGCGTGGCGCGTTGCCGAGCTGCTGCGGCGGCGGGAGATCCAGCCGGCCGCACCAATCGCCAAAGCCACCAGAGCCAACGAGGTCGGCTCGGGCACACCATTCACCACCGCAGCGGTGGGCAGGCAGGAGGGTAGGCTGTCCACACAAGCTGGGTTGGTGGTGGACAGTGCGAACTGCACGGTGTAGTTGCCCGGCGTCACAGGCTGGAACTGGACGCGGCGAATACCGGTTTCAACACCATAGGGTGAAGCGCCCTTGCTCAGGCTGGACAGGCTGTTGACCGCCGCGAGGTTGCTGACAAGCGAACTGCCGCTGAACAGGTCAACCGAGAAACTGTCGAGCGACGTTGCACCTGCACCAAAGTTGTTTGTCAGAAAGTTGTACGAAAAGCCATAGATTCCACCCAAAGCCGCATTGAAGTTGAACGAAAAACCGCTGAGGATGCGGCCGCCGGCAGCCACCGAGCCGGCCGTGTCAAGCCACAGCTGGCTGCCGAAAACCCAGGGGTTCACACCCGTGAAGTTGTTGCCGCTGGCCACCGTGCCTTCAACCAACGCAAAACCAAGCGAAGGGCCGTTGGTCGGAGCCGAAAGCGGTGTCTGGGCGTCAAAGTTAAAGAGCGAAATCACACTGGCTTGCGCGGGCAAGGCCATGACTGCGGCCAATGCCAGCGCGCCAGTGCACGCCTTGAATGTCTTGTTGAGCATCATGATGAATTTCCAAATCGATAGAACTGTGAAGGGATGCGAGGCGATCAATTGACCATCAATTGACCATCAATTGACCAACTGCAAAATCGCCGACTCGGTGGCGATGGTGTTGTCCCGGAAGATCATCAACAAGCCTTTGTCCGCGGGGGATGCGGCACTGTTGCTGCTGTTGGTTGAGAACGACAGCCGCGAGTTGGCACCCGTTGGGACGATGAAGGCATTGGCCGGCACCCTGTTGACCATGCGGTTGAGCGTCACGTACTGGAAAGCCCCGCTGCTGGGATAGGTGACGAGCACGGGGAAAAAGTCGAGGTTGCCGTTGCTGGACTTCACTCGAATGCCGATACGGCTGCTCGCGTTGATGCCCATGATGGACGGGAACACGGAGAGTTGCATCTGCGACGAATTCAACGCCGTGGCGACCTGGAAGAACCCATTGCCGGGAGTACCCGTGGTGCCGGTTCGGATGAACGCCGAGCTGACATTGGTGGTGGTGTTGAGGTTGCTCACCGTGAAGTCAGGCGTACCGTCGTTGTTGGTATCGATCTCCACGTTGATCGTGGCCAGGCGCGCCGTCACAACCGGGGTCCGCAGCGACACCGCGAACTCGAGCACGTCGCCGCTGGTCACGCCAGCGGGCGGCGTGGCAATCGCGCTGGGGGTGAACCGCACACCGACAGCGCGAATATCAATCGGCAGGCTTTCTCCGCCGGGTACCACGGGTGGCAAGGTTGCCGCCTGTTCTGTACCCAGCAGGTTGAAGACGTCGACCGCCGAGTTGGCTGCCCCGGTGTTGCGCAGGATGTAGTTCGTACCCAAACGCGATACCGTGACGACCGATGCCTGGCGTGGGTACATCAGGTACGGTACGGTGACACGGTCCGTGTCGGCGCCGCCGTCAATCACCACCAGGCCGTCTTGTTCAATGTCATTGAACTTGTTGGTGCAAGTGGGATTGGGGGTGGACGGGTTGGAGGCTGACACGGCGCACATGTCGTTGATGGCGAGTTTGCGCGGCAGGGTGTTGGTCTCCCTGGGCAGGGCTGTGCCGAGCGGCACGCTGGCCACCAGATTGAAGGTGGCGCTGGAATTGGCTGCCACCGTCAACGATGGCACCGACGTGCTGAAGCTGATGCCCTTGGTGGTGTCGTTCGGGTTGGTGGCAATCGCTGTGCTGGCGGTGAAGCGCGGTTGCACGGACAGGTTGTAGGTCTTGGCCGAAGAACTCAGGTTTTGCACCGTCACCGAGCGCTGCACGCTCGAAGCGCCAGGCGCAGAGAACGGCACCATGCCAAAGGAGATGCCAGCGTTGTAGTAGACGCCAGCACCGGACTCAATGTCCTGGCTGTCGTACACCAGGGTGTTGGTGGCCACGGCGCGGTCGGTCTGGATGCGGCCGGCACCCATTCGCGTCATGCCGACCAGCGGGCCGGCCGTGCTGGAGGTTTTGCCACTCGCGGTGAACACATTCGGGTTGGCGGTGTTCATCAGCGCCGCCTTCACCTGCCAAGGCGTGAAGTTCGGCCTTGCTGACAAGACCAGGGCTGCAGCGCCAGCCGTGAGCGGCGACGAGAAACTCGTTCCACTGTTGGGCGCGCCACCGGTGCCGGTACCGACGTTGGCCATCCAGATGTTCGAGCCAGGCGCGGTCACGTCGGGCTTGAGTGCCAGGGTGTCCTGGGCAGCGCCGCGGGACGAGAAGTCCGAGATGGCATCGACCAGGTTGATGCCGGCGGTGGCGTTGGGCACATCGCCGATCAACGCGAAGCTGGCGGTCAACAACGGGTTGCCGATCAACGCCGCCTTGAGCGCGGCACCTTCGGCAGTGCCGATGCTGTAGACCGGAACGGCCACAGGCAACGGCGGGGTGGCAGCACCCATACCCACCGGGCCTGCACCCACGGCGTTGTTGACGATCAACACCACCGAGGCTCTTCCGCCCCCCATGTCGGTGCGCGAGACGCTCAAGCCCTTTTCGTTGAAGCCGCAGGTGCCACGGTCGGCGATGCCAATGCGACCTGTCAAGTCCGGCATGCTGGCCGCCGGGCCTGGGGTGGGGGTGCCGGTCCCAGTGGCCGCGCAAGCCAGATTGATGTTGCTGGCCAGCGTGTTGTTCGGGCCAGCAAAGCCCATGGGCAGCAAAAACGGCGCGGTTGCCGGCACGCCGAACGAGGCGGCTATCAGCGGGTAAGTAGCACCGTTGGAGGTGAGCGCAGGGCCCGTCAACAAGGCGGGCTGACTGGCCGCCACGCTGATGACGGTGTCGGCCGCCGACGGTGTGCCGGTGATCATGGGGATGTCATTGGCGTTACCGGCCGAGGCCACCACCGTGATGCCGGCTCGCACCGCGTTGCGTGAGGCTTCAGAGAGGTCGTCGGTGGCGGGACTGCCGCTTGACGCACCCAAGGACATGTTGATGACAAACCGCGTGCCGGCAGGCAGTACCGGGTTGTTGGCTCCGGGTTGGTTGAAATTGGGTTGGCCCCCGGCATAAGCAATGACAGACTCGACCGAATTCAGCAACGCGCTGCCTTCGCAGGATGTCGTGATACGGCTGCAACCGCGGTAGGCCAGCAGCATGGCCTCGGGCGCCGAACCCGGGCGGATGTTGCCGGCAGCAACGGCCAGCCCTGCCGCCGCGCTGGCGCTGTTTGTTCCGTGGCCGGCAAAGTCGGAAGGGATTTGCTTGTTGTCGATGGGGTTGGGGTCGGGTGTGACCAGAAACCCCCCTGGAAGGGTCGCCGAGTTCGCCCAGGTATCACCCAGCCAGTCGTACCCGCCCTTGACCCGCGGGCCGTTGGGGAAAACACCCGCGATGTGCGCGCCCAGGGTCGTGGGGTTGGTGCCAGCCACTGCATTGGCGTAGTAGGCCGTCGTGCCAGGGCCGCCGAACGAGGCGTGGGTGTAGTCAACGCCGCTGTCAATGATGGCAATGGCCACGTTCCGGCCGGTGAAGCCTGAGTTGTTGGCAGCCAGAGTGCCGATCAACTGCTGCACTGACGGGGCGGCGGCCTGGTTCATCTGGTAGATGCGCGCTACGCGCACCGACTTCACGCCTGCCAGCGCACGAATAGCGGCGATCTGCCCGGCCGGCACGTCCATCACGGCACCGTTCAAAGCAAATTCGAGGGTGTTCTGAACGCGTGCGCCCATGCGCTGCATGGCGGCCAGACGCGGCGCCTTGGCTGCGAGCAACGCGGACCGATCGGCGTTGATCTGAGCACGGTTGGCCGAGCGCATGTCGAAGTTGGTTTGTTGCGCGCTGACCGCCGGCTCGTTGAACTGGACGATCACACGAACCACGGCGTTCGGGTCCAGCGTGTCCTGCGCCAGTTGGGCTGGCTCGGCTGTGGGCTGCGGCAACCAGGACTGGGCCGAGGCTGGCCCGTTCGCCAGCGCGAGCACACAGGCCGCTGCCATGGCTGACAAGAACACACCCCGTCGGGGTGCCTGCGCCTGCAACTGGGTTGTCATGGCAGACAGACTGAAACACTTGAGCGCATTAACAGACATGGTGACCTTTTTTCTGGAAATTGGATGGAGAACCGGAGCCTCGAAGAGGCCAAGCCGCAGCCGCAATGGAGTTGCAACTGTGACTTTGAACACGTCTTGCGCATGTTGCCGAAGTCAAGACACAGTGGCAATTGGGAATACACCACATTGGGGGCCAAAGCATCGCCACCCCCCCCGGAATGGATGTGACCCGCAGGCGACAGCGCGGAGCAGGCGTAAAAAAACCCCGCCAAGGCGGGGTTTGCGATCGACCGCGCGCCGCATCGGCACGCCTTGATGCTGATTGGCTGCGCAGTCAGGCCAGCGCGCCGTGGCAGGCCTTGTACTTCTTGCCGCTGCCGCAGGGGCAGGGGTCGTTGCGGCCAACCTTGGGCACAGCATCAGCGCTGCTGCCCGCAGCAATGCTTGCACCACCGCCACCGAACAGCGGCGCGGCAGTGCTGGTGGAAACGCTGCCATCTTCGTTGGGATGGGTGTATGAAATGTTCGACAGCGCCCCGGCCTGAGCCTCCAGCGCCTGCGCCGCTTCCGCGACCTGGTCCTGGCCTTGGATGCGCACCGTCATCAACAAGCGCGTGACCTCCAGCTTGACCACGTTCAGCAGCTGCGAGAACAGCTCGAAAGCCTCGCGCTTGTACTCTTGCTTGGGGTTCTTCTGGGCGAAGCCTCGCAGGTGAATGCCTTGGCGCAAGTAATCCAGTGCAGCCAGGTGTTCGCGCCAATGGCTGTCGATGGACTGCAACAGCACCATGCGCATGAAAGGCGTGAACTGCTCACCGCCCACTTGCGCCACTTTGGCGTTGAACTGGGTATCAGCCGCGCTCGCGACCTTGGCGACGATGTCGTCGTCGGTGATGCTGTCGCTGCCTTCAACGGCCGACTTGAGATCGATCTCGAGCTGCCATTCATCCTTGAGCGTGCGCTGCAGCGCGTCCAGATCCCACTGCTCCTCCAGACTTTCCACGGGCACATAGGTGCGCACGACCTCGGTCATGGCGCTCTTGCGCAGGTTGGTGATCTGTTCGTCGAGGCTGGCTGATTCCAGAATCTCATTGCGCTGTTGGTAGATCACCTTGCGCTGGTCGTTGGCCACATCGTCATATTCGAGCAGCTGCTTGCGCACGTCGAAGTTGCGCGCTTCGACCTTGCGCTGCGCCCCTTCGATGCTGCGGTTGACGATGCCGGCCTCAATCGCCTCACCCTCAGGCATCTTCAAGCGGTCCATGATGGCGCGCACCCGGTCGCCGGCAAAGATGCGCATCAGCGAATCGTCCAGGCTCAGGTAGAAGCGGCTGGCACCGGGGTCACCCTGGCGGCCCGAGCGACCGCGCAGCTGGTTGTCGATACGCCGGCTCTCGTGGCGTTCGGTCGCAACGATGCGCAGGCCACCGGCGGCCTTGACTTGATTGTGCAGCGCCTGCCACTCGTCCTTGAGCTTCTGTGCGCGCTCATGACGTTCGGCTTCTGACAAGGCCGCATCAGCCTCCAGGAACTGCACCTGTCTCTCGACGCTGCCGCCCAGCACGATGTCAGTGCCACGACCGGCCATGTTGGTGGCAATGGTGATGACGCCGGGGCGGCCCGCTTGGGCGACGATCTCCGCTTCCTTGGCGTGCTGCTTGGCGTTGAGCACCTGGTGCGGCAAATCCGCCTTCTTCAGAAGCTCGGAGATGAGTTCGGAGTTCTCGATCGATGTCGTACCCACCAACACCGGTTGACCCCGCTCATGGCAGTCGCGGATGTCAACCACCACGGCGTTGTACTTTTCAGGCGCCGTTTTGTAGATGAGGTCGTTGTCGTCCTTGCGAACCGTTGGCCGGTTCGGCGGGATGACCACTGTTTCCAGACTGTAGATTTCCTGAAACTCAAAGGCTTCGGTGTCGGCCGTGCCCGTCATGCCACCGAGCTTGGCGTACATGCGGAAGTAGTTCTGGAACGTGACCGACGCCAGCGTCTGGTTTTCGCTCTGGATGGCCACACCCTCCTTGGCCTCGACGGCCTGGTGCAAACCGTCGCTCCAGCGCCGGCCCGTCATCAGGCGGCCCGTGAACTCATCAACGATGATCACTTCGCCAGCCTGCACGACGTAATGCTGGTCGCGGTTGTAAAGACGGTGCGCGCGCAAGGCCGCGTACACGTGGTGCATCAGCACGATGTTGGCGGGGTCGTAGAGGCTGGCGCCTTCAGCCAACAACCCGGCTTCGCCCAACAGCCGCTCGGCGTTTTCGTGCCCGGCTTCTGTCAGGTAGACCTGGTGCGTCTTTTCGTCGACCGTGAAATCGCCGGCGTCGATCACGCCTTCTCCGGTGCGCAAGTTTTCTTCACCGATCTGCTTTTTCAGCTGCGGCACCACGGCGTTGATGCGGACGTACATCTCGGTGTGGTCTTCGGCCTGGCCGGAGATGATCAGCGGCGTGCGCGCTTCGTCGATGAGGATCGAGTCGACTTCGTCAACGATGGCGAAGTTCAGGCCACGCGCAACCCGGTCGGTCGTCGCCGTGACCATGTTGTCGCGCAGATAGTCAAAACCGAATTCATTGTTGGTGCCGTAGGTGATGTCAGCGGCAAACGCACTCTGCTTCTCGCTGCGGTCCGTGCCAGCCACGTTCACACCCACGCTCAGGCCCAGAAAGTTGTAGACGCGCCCCATCCACTCTGCGTCACGGCGGACCAGGTAGTCGTTGACTGTGACCAGGTGCACACCTTTGCCGGTGAGTGCATTCAGGTAAATGGGCAGCGTGGCCATCAAGGTCTTGCCCTCACCAGTGCGCATTTCGGCAATCTTGCCTTCATGCAAGGCCATTCCCCCGGCCAGCTGCACGTCGAAATGGCGCATCTTCAGCACACGTTTGCCGGCTTCACGCACCACAGCGAACGCTTCAGGCAGCAAGTCGTCCAGAGCCGTGCCGGTGGCCAGGCGCGCACGGAAACCGTCGGTGCAGGCGCGCAGCGCTGCGTCGTCAAGGGCTTCGTAGGTCGGCTCGAGCGCGTTGATTTTGTCGATCGTGCGCCGGTAGGTCTTCAGCAAACGTTCGTTGCGGCTGCCAAACAGTTGGGTCAGGATCTTGGGGAGCATGCGGCGGGTCGTTGCTGGAGGTGGTTGAGACGTCTTCAGCGCCAGCGGCCCGGTGGGACTGGGCCGGCGACGGCACTTGAACGGCGCAAAGAGCACAAGAGCACAGGTGGGGCCGGCTGCGCGACGATCAAGCCAGGGCATCAAGCACCCGAAAAACACCGGCCTGGAACTGTGCAAGCTGACCGAAAAAAGCCCTCGATCGTAGCATCGGCCTGACCGCAAACAACGGCTGAAGCGCTCGCTCGGCCGGGGCCTGTGCATTGCCAACGGTCATCGGTTGCGCCGCGTGGTTGGCATGAGGCCCGCGTTCGCCCAAAGAGCGGGGCCTGGCAACGCGCTGACGACTCGCGGCTTCTGGCTGAGCACAAGCCAATCCTCGCGCGCCGGCTTTAGAAACACAAAGTGAACGACCGCGCTGGACGCCATCATCAACAAACAGACCCCCACAGCAAGGCCATGGGGATCTGTGTGCGCGACAGGTGCAGCGCCCATGTGCGCGCCATGCTGCCATGCGTGTTGAGCAACTTCATCGCTAGACTCCGAAGATGTCGGATTCGCAGCGCGGCGCCTATCGACCAGCCCAGCCTGCGGGCGGCTTCAAGCTGGGCGGCGCGATGGCTGGCAACGAAACCTTGGCTGGCTTGCTGGAACGGGTCGCACTGTCGCGTCAACGCCTGGCAGCCATTGCCGACCTCGTGCCAGACGGCTTGGCGGCCACCACGCGGGCGGGCCCGTTGGACGATGAGGCCTGGCTGCTGTTGGTGGACAACGCCGCGGCGGCGGCCAAACTGCGGCAACTGCTGCCCGCGTTTGATCTGCGTCTGAAAGAACGCGGTTGGCCAGGGCCGCCCGCCAAGGTGCGAATCCAAGCGCGGACCTGATGCGCGCAAGCCCCCTCATGCGCCGGCGTCTTGTCGGCCGAGTCTTTGATGTTGAAGGCAAGTTGGCACTGCCTCGGGCTGTCGGCCGGCCCTCGTGGGGCCGTGCATGGCCGGTCAGGACGGTGACTGCAACTTGCGCAGGCGCTGGGTGGCGTCGGCAGCGCCACTGAATCCAGGGTTCAGGCGCAAGGCCTCGCGCAAGGCAGCCGACGCACGCTGTTTGTCCCCGCTGTCGGCATAGATCGCGCCCAGGACATAGTGCGACTCGGGGGTTTTCCGGCCCTGGCCCTTGACCACGGGCTCAATCACGGCCAGCGCCTTGGCAGTCTCTCCGCTCTTGTGCAACACCCAGGCCAGCGTGCCCTGGAAGAGTGGGTTCTGAGGCTGCAAGGCAACTGCATTCTGAGCCCAGGCCAGGCCATGGTCGGGCACGTCTTTGCGCTGGACTGCCAAGGACGCGAGGTTGTTCAACGCAAAGGCCAGGTTGGGGTCGAACTTCAGCGCTTCTTGGTAAGCGGCCATGGCCTCTGGAACCCGCCCCAGGGACTGCAACAACATACCGGCCTTCTGGTGAGCTTCGGGCAGTTTCGGCTGACTGGCCAGCACACCGCGGGTTTCGACCAAGGCCAGATCAAACTTGCCAGCGGCGCCCAGCAAGTCGGCCTTGGACAACCTGGCGGGGTAGTAGGCGGGTTCGGCAACGATGGCCTTCTCGAAGGCCACCATGGCGAGCTCTGCGCGCCCGGCTTGCGCATGCACCCGGCCCAGGCTGTGCAGCGGCAGGGGATTTTTCGGCGACAAGCGCGCGGCTTCTTCAAACTCGGCGATGGCCTCGTCAGGCTTGGACAACTGCCACAGCGTCATGCCTAGCGCATATCGGGCACCACCGAGCTGGGGGTTGATCGCCAAAGCGCGCTTGAACAAGGCCGCCGCTTCAGCCGGGCGTTTGCGCACTTCCAGGGCCAGGCCACCGAGTTCAACCAAGGTCTGTGGCTGAGCAGGGTCCACGCTCAGCGATGCATTCCAGAACTCGGCAGCCTTGTCGAACTCACCCTTGGCGGAATGCCAACTGCCCCAGGCAAAGAGCGTCCTGGCGTCGCGCGGGGCGACCTTCAGGGCATCGCTCAAGGCCTGTCGGGTCGCCGCTTCGTCGCCCGTGACGCGGGCCAATTCAGCCAGGCCCAAGTGGGGCAAGGGCGAGGCTGGCACCTGCGCAGCCGCTTCGCGGAACAGGGCCCGGGTCTGCGGGTAATCACGTCGCGCCAACGCCTCATGGCCCAGGCGCAACCGGTTGGACAAGGCTGACTCTGGCGCTGTTGGACCAGGCGACAGTGGCAATTCACCAACTGACAGTGAGGCTCCAGCGGGTCCCGCGCTGATTGGTGCCGGCTGTCCGAATCGAACGGACGACCTTCCGCTTACAAGGCGGGTGCTCTACCAACTGAGCTAAGCCGGCGCAGGAAAGAATTGTAGGAGCCAGTTGTGCCGGGTTCAGGACTGGCGGGGCCACGCTGGGCGCCGAAGGCCCGCCCGCAGACATTGATCCACAGGTACCGGTGTTTCACTTGATGCGCTTAAGCGAGGGCCGCGCACCACTGGCTGCACCTGGTTTCGGTGGTGGCAGCTCGTCGGTCGGTGGCTCAACCGGGACGCTCGTCGGTGGACTGCTTGCAGCCAGGGCCAAAGGGGTGCTGTCGGGGACCACGGGCCCGACCATGCGCAGCCCGCGCGCCGCGGGTGCCACACCCCCGGGGTTTGCCGCGGTGGCGCCGGTTCCAGTGTCCGTGGGCACCGGGAAGGCCATACCTTGCCCGTTTTCGCGGGCATAGATGGCCACCACATGGTCTACAGGGACCTGAATGCTGCGCGACGTGCCGCCAAACCGGGCCTTGAACTCGACAAACTCATTGCCAAGGCTCAGCGCCGAGGTCGCCTCGAAACCCACGTTCAAGACGATCTCGTTGTTTTTTACGTACTCCATCGGCACCTGGACCGTGGCGTCAACGTAGACCGCCAGGTAGGGTGTGAAGCCGTTGTCCGTGCACCATTCGTGCAAGGCCCGTAGCAGGTACGGCCGGGTGGAAGTACCTTGGCTCTCGCCAGGCATGCTGATTGACATGGGCCGGTACCGAACTACTTGCGCATCACCTTTTCGGAAGGTGTGAGTGCCTCGATGTAGGCCGGGCGCGAGAAGATGCGTTCGGCGTACTTCAACAGAGGCACGGCGTTCTTGCTGAGGTCGATGCCGTAGAAGTCCAGGCGCCACAACAACGGCGCGATGGCCACGTCCAGCATGCTGAAGTCATCGCCCAGCATGTACTTGTTCTTCAGGAAGATGGGCGCCAACTGGGTCAGGCGGTCGCGGATCTGGTCGCGGGCCTTTTCGAGCTGCTTCTCGGTCGCCTTGACACCCCGACCTTCCAGCAAGTTGACGTTGCTGAAGAGTTCTTTTTCGAAGTTGAACAAGAACAGCCGGACGCGGGCACGTGCCACCGGGTCGCCTGGCATCAGCTGCGGGTGCGGGAAACGCTCGTCGATGTATTCGTTGATGATGTGCGACTCGTACAGGATCAGGTCGCGCTCCACCAGGATCGGCACCTCGTTGTACGGGTTCATCAGCGCGATGTCTTCGGGCTTGGCGAAGATGTCGACATCGCGAATCTCGAAATCCATGCCCTTCTCGAACAGCACAAAGCGGCAGCGGTGCGAGTAGGGGCAAGTCGTTCCGGAATAAAGCACCATCATGGCGGTGAGCCCTCAGTCAAAAGCGGGGCCACAAGGCCCCACCCAAATGGTAAGCGCAGCGAGAGCCGATGGCCCGCGCTGCGTTTGTTGTCGCTAACCCGCCTTGCGCGGACCAGCCCTTGGCCTTACTTGATGTCTTTCCAGTACGCTGCGTTCAAGCGCCAGGCGATGATGATGAA
>Ga0105046_10009320_pt1 | contig 15365 bp, 2 predicted proteins | sample MAT03_FD_78385 | JGI IMG/M metagenome (GOLD analysis project Ga0105046, IMG submission 78385) | Freshwater microbial communities from Lake Fryxell liftoff mats and glacier meltwater in Antarctica - MAT-03 (megahit assembly) | ecosystem: Environmental > Aquatic > Freshwater > Ice > Liftoff...
ACTTCCGCTGGAATAGTGATGGCTTGCTTGGATTTGTTGTTCATTATTGTGGCAATTACTCTTAAGTATTTATCCTTGCCATTGTACTAAAAACTAGCCTTCAACGCGAAGACGCCAAGAGCCAATAATTTCTGACAGATACAGCGAACAGTTGCATCTTAAACCAGACGCCTGTGTTCTGGATGTTGGTTGCGGTAACGGCGCTTACTCTAAAAAAATTCTGCAGAAAATTCCCCAAGGAAAATTTACTGGAATAGATCCTTCACAGAATATGTTAGATATTGCGCGCGAAACTTTAGCTGATTACTCCAATGTTATTCTGGAAGAAATCGATGTGACAGAAATGCGCTTTATTAATGATTTTGATTGCATTGTCTCTTTTTGGTGTCTTCAATGGGTTCCGGATATTGTATTGGCGTTTAAAAACATGTATCAGGCACTGAAAAAAGAAGGAAAGGTATTAACCATTTTTTCGATGGGAGATGATCCTTTTATTAATATGTACCGAGCGGTTAAAGCATCAAGAAAGTTTGCTGAACTAGACAATTTTAGTGTTCCAATTGATTACTCCCAATTTGATGGACTGGATAAACGTTTGGCATTAATTCCTTTCAAATCCTTCGAATTAAAGCAATGTCGACAATCAGTGGAACTTCCCTCATTGGATACTTATCGAAAATTTGTTCACGGTATTTCATTTTATCAAGGGCAAGTTGAGCCTGATAGGATTTATGAGATTAATGAAGCCATGGTTACGGCTTTTGATGAGCTTTGTCAAAAAGAGTATGGTGGAAAATATCTCTTTGATATGTCATTGCAGGTGGCAACGGGGATAAAATAAGGTGCGGGCGTAAGAAAAAACTTCTTTTGAGCAAGGGGTTGTATTGACTAGATGCCCCCTCATCCGACGCTTCGCGCCACCTTCTCCCCAAGGGAAAATAAACGTTTAAGTTGACGGCTATGCTCCAAGGTGGCGAAGGGAGTTAAAACGCCTTTCGCCACCTGATCAAGTATCAGCAACCACTTGTTGGGCTGCGAATAATTGGGTAATTATCTCTGCCTGATTAGTTGCCGCCCCTACAAGATCAACACCATGAATAACAATTTGTTGGTCTGTTTTTGCGGTAATGTCAGTAGGCGTTACTTCTGAGCCATCAAAATGACCCTCACTGCTTATCGACAAGAGGGTATTATTGCTTTGGGAATCATATTCAAGGTGCATATAACTGGTGTAGTTGCCATTATGCTCACCTTGAAGAAGATCAGTTAAATCAATTTTATCTTCCTGAGGATTAAAATCAGTAATGACATCAATGTTGGGTGTGCCAACAATGCCATGATCAGCCGCTTCCCATTTAAAAACATCACTGCCCGCACCGCCTGTGAGGGTATCATTACCGGCACCGCCAATAAGCAAATCATTACCCGCACCACCGACTAAGACATCATCGCCAAAAATACCGCGCAAGGTATTCCCCAAATCTGAACCAAGCACTAAATCAGTACCATTTTGACCTTGCAGCTCTTGCAATGAACCATCAACGACAGTCAGATCTACCGTTTGCGGTACACTTTGCAGTGGTTGATTATCACCCGTGTCAGAGACTGCTGTAATAGTTAGGGTGTGCTGGCCTTCATCCAGATTTTGTACATGAACATTGGGCAGTTGGGCTGCTGCAATTTCCCATGAACCATTGCCCAGGGAGGTTCCTATAGGTTGTCCTTGTGCGTCAACCAGAGACGCGTTGCCTAAACCATCAAGTTTAACGCTAAGTTCATCATTGACTGGATTGACCACGTCAGCACTGATATTTAAGGGTATGATAACACCTAATGCTGCAGTGATTGAATTATACAGAATCTGTAGTTCTGGACTATCAGCCCGGGCATTAACATTAATATTAGTGGTATCAAAATCTTGCAAAGATCCACCAGCACCAAAATTAGCATTATCATCGGTTGTCATTTTTAATAGATCTTGTCCATGATAATCAGCATTTCCAAGGTAATTAACTCCTGTTGCTAACAAGGCGTTAATATCATCAATTTGACCGACCAAAAGTAAATGGGTGCTATTGTCGCCGGTAACGACCACATTCGGGAACATTCCTGCAAGACTTAACGTACCGTTACTGACTTCAAGGGCTACCGAAATGTTTCCATTATTATCAGCCGCATCCACATCAGTTACCTGTAATCCAGTTAATAGAAGCACTTGATCTTCACTGGCCTCAAAGGGAACGCCTGGCAGGGTGTTTATGGGTGCGTCATTAACCGGAGTGACTGTAACGGTCACGGAATCAATGTCGCTTAAGCTTTGATCCTGACTGGTCATTTTGAGAGAATCACTGCCATGATAATTCGCATCCCCTTGATATTGGATGCTAGAAGCCAAAATACTATTCAGGTCAGTGAGTGAACCGGTTAAGGTGACTGATTTAAAATCAGGGGTGTACAACGCATTCACACCTGGAGGCAATGCGCCATTGATGGACAAAGTGCCATGCATCACTTCCAGGGTAACCACCATGGAGGCTATTGCATCCACATCGATTACTTGCAATCCTGAAATAATGATGCTTTGATCTTCTGCCACAATAGGGGGGGCTGGCATGGTGTTCACAGGTGCATCATTGTCGGCATCAACGTTCAAGACAATCGTATCGATATCCTGAAGAGCACCCCCGGTTCCTGAGTTTCCGTTATCATTTGTGGTCATTGTTAAAGCGTCGCTGCCATTAAAATCAGGATCACCCTGATATTGAATGCCATTACTCAACAGTGCATTAATATCATCAATATTACCTGTCAAGGTCAAAAGCATACTGCCTGCACCTGTTACACTGACATTGCCAGGTAAACCGCTTAAGTTTAACAGTCCATGTTGGACTTCAAGCGATACGGTGATATCGCCATTAACTTCTCGTGCATCAATATCTGTAACCTGCAAGGTCGTGATGTTAATGATTTGATCTTCACCTGTGTCTAATGAAGCGGGGGCAACGTTAACAGGTGCATTGTTTACCGCAGTGACATCCAAATGAATGGTTTCGATCGTGGCCAGATTTTCAGCGGCAACAACGCCATTATCAACACCTTGAATTTTCACCTCAATATCAATAGCGCCATTGGCATGGCCTGACAAAAATTCAAGCTTTGGCAAAACACTGGCATTAACCAATACTTGCCATACACCACTACCCATATCAGTAACTGTTCCAGACACACCTGTTGGTAGTTGAATTGATCCACCTATCGGTATGCCCGATAAAGTAACCAGGAGATGTTCAGGGGCATTTTCATGCACATTGGCGGCATTGCCGGTGTAGGAGTTCACAAGATCACGTGCCTGAACATTAAGTATTAAATCAATGGGTGCACTTTCAGCGCCCGTTGCCAGATTATTAATATCGGAATCGACTCTATCGCCAACAGGGTTTACTACCAGGGTGAATGAGGTGGTCTGACCCTCTGGCAGAAGTGCCAAAGCTTCCTTGGTAAAGACGGTCATTGTTAAATCAACACTGCCGCTGAAATCCTTCGGCGGGATTATTTTAATACTCGACAAGTCAAAGGCCGTACTGTTGGCAGGAACTGATATTTTCCACTCACCCCCACCAATATTTTTTGCAGGACTTCCCAGGACAAAATCAGTGGGTACGTTGCCAATAATTACAGAGACAATACTTTCAGAACCGTCCATATCATTAAGCTGAACTCCCAAGCTGGTTAAAGGAATGCCGCCTGCTTGTTCTTCACTGCCTGTAATAGGACTGGTTCCAACGAAGGTTACCGCATCATTGACCGGATCCACTTTCAAATTGACAATGGTGGTGTAATTTCCGGAAGCTGTAGCGCCTCCTCCTGTTTCATCATATGAGGCAATATCGAGAATATTAATACTGGTGGTGATTGCCACGTTGCCGGCATAGTCTTCCGCAGGTTTGAAGTTAATATTATTAAGCTGGGCAGTCGTTAAAAGTGTTATAGAGCTATGTAATAGCCCATTGAAATCAACAAAACTGCCTTGGGCTGGATTCACTGTCAAGGTGACTGAGGAAATGGATTCCAAACCCCGAGTGGACAGAGTATCAATATCCGCTAAAATAATAGCCAGATTTAATTTAATCACACCGTCTTCAAGAGCAACACCAGGCCGTATCACTTCGGTTTCCCCTGTTTGCAGGGGTTGTTTATCAGCGTTTAACCCGCGGGTTTCTGTGATATTAAGAACCACTTGAGGAGTCCGATTAGCATCGCCAGGGTTGGTTGGAACGTCAACAACGGGTCGAATGACTACAGGTACGTTGTCTAAAAATGTTTGCGTATCGCCACTCACGGTGTCAGTCGTGGTGTAGGTTGTTTTCAATATAAAATCACCGGCAAAATCGACAGGCAGATTCACTTTAATGCTGCTTAAATCGACTGTTCCATCTGCGGCTGGTGTGGCTTTTAATAAATAAAGATTATGAACAAAATCATATTCCATTCCTGAAATGGTCGTTCCAGCAGGCAGATCACTGCCTTTAATAACAATGGAGAACTCATCAAAAGGTAAATCAGCACCATTTGCTAATTTAATGCGTGAAGCTAACTGGCTTCCAAAAGAGACTTGGGTATCCTCTTGCCCATTAATTTTAATGGTTGAATTGACCAACAGATCAGCTGTAAAAGTCGTGGGTGCGTTGATATTATTGGAGAAATCAAGCGTTACATCAAAATCACGTTGAACCAGTGCGCTGACATCGCCTTCACCATTATCGCCAAGATCCTGTATTTGGGCAGAGATTCGTACATGTACGGCAGGCTCATTATCCGAACTGATAATTCTGAGATTACCTAATTGTGACTCAGGAACGGTCCAGTTGCCGCCACCATCATGGATGCCTCCAATGACCACGTATTTCTCAGCTACTCCCGGTTCAAAAGAGATAACCACTTTTTTAATGACTTCATTACTGGATGGATCATTGTCAATAAACGATATATTGTTCGTTGCCGCAGGATTTACTGGCAGACTGATATTACCGGAGCTGTCAGAAACCAGAACAGTTGACGGGATTCCGTTGCTAATAACTTGTAACTGGCCATCGGGTTCGACGACGGCTTGAATATCAAGATTAAGTGTTCCTGTAATCACTTTGGATATGGTGTTGGCTGAATCGACATCATTTTGAGTTACGGTGACTTTACTGATTAAAGTCACATCAACATCGGAATCTTCCGGCGCACCGCGTAATTGTAATTGACCACCGGCAAGCAGGGCAGTGAGCTGTGTTGAAGAAAAATCAACCACTCCAGGCGATGCAAAAGGAACCAGGACATTATTGAAGTATAAGGAGTATCCGACAGGTACATTCTCGATTGACAGATGAGTGATTGATTCCTGACTATCTGTAAATCCTTGCAGATTTGTCGGCCGCCAATCCACATTAACGGATTGATCTTCAAGTCCACGTGATGTTTTGCTGTAATCCACCGCATCAATTGCCGGCGTGTAATGAATGACAATATCTTTGGTATAACTGGCAACATTACCATCATTTTCTGTGGTGAAAATCTTGGCATTAATGGTGATGTCTTGAGTGCTGTTAAGCGGTGGTACAATGAACAAATCATCAAGGCTTGCAAGCTGGACTTCATATTGTGGATTGCCATGACTATCAAGACCTACATAGGTCAGAGTTTGTGTATTGCCCTGACTATCAAGAATCTGAGTGCCTGGTGGAATATTGGTTAACACAACGCTCAGTGTTTCTGAGGTGTCAGATGGTGCTTTATTAGGATCTTCCCCAGAATTAATAGAAAAATTCAGACGTACAGGCGTATCTTCGAGGGCGGTAATTTCCACGCCAGTCGGTGTAACCGTCCAGCCAGTATTGCCTACATTAAAGAGGGGCTGATCGGCAACACCTTTGATACCTACTTCAATGATTTTTATCGGGGTTAGATATTCATCAACCACAGTCGATGTAGAATTATCGGGGTTTGTAATGATTGCGGTATCTTTGACAACGCCGGTAACTTTAAGGGTAAAATCAACATTACTTTCAGGAGGTGGTTGTAGGGTTAATACACCTATATTTGAATAAGGGATTTCATACACACCATTCACTGGCACTTGAGCCACATTATTCACATAGACAATTGCCCCGTCAGGTAAATCTGAAAGTCGTAAATATTGGATTTCTGAGCCATCCGTATTGTCATTTAGTTTAGTTAAATTAATTAGTTGCCCCAAATTGATGCGTGTATCCTCAGCAACATCAATGCGAGTGACTTTTAAAGTATCCGGATCGGCAACGGGTAATACATTAACCACTAATTGCAACACCGCAGAATTGGCAGTTTGAACAATGAAATTGCCTAATTCACGACTTTGAGCGACCACATCCAATTTAATATCACCGCTAAAATTATCAGCCGGATTGACTTTAATGCTGCCGATATCGGCAGGATTCACCTGCCATGAATTAGCACTTAACTGAGTTAGATTATCACCTATAAGAGTCCCTTGGCCTTCAGTGATTGTGATGATGTAGTGGTTAAGTACTTCTGAACCATCATTATCCTGAATTATGGCTTTTAATTGTAAGGCAATGTCAGTACTGTCTTCTGTTCCCTGGTAGTGTTTAACGGTTTGATTCATATCAAAAACAGGTGCGTCAGCAATACCCGACACATTAATGGCCAAGGTGCCGGTAATGGGGGTTTTTGCTTGAGCGGGATCACCTTGTTGGTAAATCGTTGCTCGAACAGGGAAAGACAACAACGCGGAATAACTGGAAAAATCGGCATTGGGTACGAACGTTAATCCACTCAACGTGTAATTAACATTATCTCCGGTGATGAAGGCTGCGGGGGGAATAACATAATAAGTGATGCCAACTTCCACTGTCGTTGTTAAAGCCACCCCATTATAAAAGAACTGGCCATTCACTTGCGCGGGTGTCTGAATCAGCACTTTGCCAATGGTTTCGCCATTGTCAAAGTCGCCGATGTTGATTGCCATGTTAATTGGAATACCCGCTTGAGGATTGACCAATACTTCATTGGCATCACGGCCCACATCCTCGTTTCCGGATGCAGCACTTACTGTAAGAACGGGAACTTTATCGGTTATGTTGATAACGATGTTTGCAGTCGCGGTATCTCCATCGGCATCGGTAACATCAAAACGCAATGTTTTGCTGATTGTAAGTGAGTCATGATCCAGATTGAGATTGGAAAAAAAGCGTGTGCTGCCATCTGCACGAATTTCCAATTGCCCAAGAGCCTGACCATTGACACTATTATAAATGGTAATGCTGTTATAACCCGTGCCCACAATATTATATTGAGTAGCACCATCCCAAACCGAGGTAATTTTACCTGTATCAGCGCCTTCGCGAGCAGCACTGATGATATCAACCGTGGTTGTCGTTGCGCCTTCAATAATCGTACTCAAAGTCACATTAGCCGCACTGGGCACGTCATCCTCTACGCGTATAGGCAGTTTGGCTAGGGCACTGACATCGGCATCTGCATCTTGAGCTATGACTGAAAAGATAATATCAAGGGTATTTTTGCCTTGAACTGTAGGATGGTCTATGGAGCCCACCAGAGTGAAGGTGTAACTGCCGTCAGCGTTGAGTTTTAAGGTGAACTTGGTCACACCAGCCGCACTGCCTGTGTAGGTGCTTGTGGCTGAATTAAAGGTCAGAGTAATAATCTGTCCGCCTGATCGCCAAACACCGTCAGTACCATTGTTGAAGGCTGCCGTATCAATACTGTAGTTCACTACTTTATCACTGCCTTGTTGAACAGTAATTTGGCCATTGGCTATCTCGCCCGTTTGTGCAGGTAATGATCCTTGATGATTGCCTGTGCTTGCTCCCAAATCACTTTCTTTAACGCTGATTGCATTAATGGGATTAATTACCGGGAAAGCTCCATCAGTAATGGTTGTGGTAACTGTAATTGGATTGGTTAATAAATCCCCATCACTATCATTTATTTGCAGGGGTGTTGAAATTTGAATGGTTTGTCCATTGACGGTGACCATGCCAGTACTGTTGCCGCTGGCTGAATGATCCAAGGGTTGATATTGAGTGACTGTAATTGATGCATCCACATCTTTACCATTGGCATTTTGCGTGGCATTAATTGCCAAGGTCAAAACAGTTGTGGTGCCGATTTTTCCGGTTAACACATGTGTTGAACTGTCATAGGTAAAAACAATATTCTGGCCTGCTGATTTTAGCTCAGTCTGTAATTCAGTAATTAAGGTAGAAACGACACTACTTACCAGATTGATGGAGCCGAAATTTAACCTATCGCCATTGGCAATCACGGTGAAGGTTTTAACATCAGAAACCGGATAGGCATTTGCACCCGATAAATTGCCCTCAATATAAGCCAGATTAACCTGATTACCGCCAGCTGCAGGCAACGAATCCAAAATGGATAGGGTCAAAATAGCGCTGTCCGAATCGCCATCTTTATCTGTAACAGTCACATTTAGAGGAATGGATAAAACATTGCTAACACTTTGATCCATGGGGCCTGAAGCGACAGCCACATAATGTCCCGTGTTATCCAGCGTAACGGTTAAAATCACCGTATTATTGTGATCGAGTACAGTAAGAAAATTACCATTAATTTGGACGGTTGTAGGAAACCCATTACTGGTAATTCCTGTAAGACCGGGTTGTAGCGTGTTAAATGTCAATGAGGCTATGGGATCACTGCCAATGTCTAACGGCATATTTCCAATGCTTGTTCGTTGTGCCTGTGTGGCTGATAAAGCACTCTCCGAAAGTGAGCCTGCTGCATTTCCAATGTCAGGGTTAATGCCATCTGCAACAATTGCACCAATTACGATTGGACTAATCAGCGAATCCCCATCATGATCCTGGATTTGCACCTGATAATTTATTCTGATTTGATCAGAGCCAATAATAACATTTCCGCTACCGTTGGCTGTTAAATGGGATAAAGGCTGATAAAGCGTCACTTGTTGTTGCAAAACGATATTGCCATTACCTTGAAGAGTGGGGGTTAATTGAATGTCGAGTATCAATTGCCCGCCGGCAGATTTAAGAAGGATACTGTCTGCTGTAACGGTTGCTACAACACTTTCCTGCAGGCCTGTGCTGCTATTAAAAAAGCTGATGTCTGTTTGCAGTTCCGCCGCTAAAGCCGCTTGATTTTGAATAGCCAATGTAGACACTACAAAGGGATCAGACCCATTATTGACAATAATGATTGAGCCTGGAATGGCCAAAGAAACAGGGTAGGTCAAAGGGGACAGATCACCCTCATTAAGCGTTGAACTCATGGTTTGGCCGCCCGTTGAGGCAGCTCCATCCAAAACACTGATGACCAGGCTGCCGGGGCTGCTAATATCACCATCGTTATCAATTAATTTAAAATCCACTGCAAGCTGTTGATTGAAATCATGATCCAATCCTTTAGGCGATACTAAAGTCCAGCTGCCATTTTGGTTAACTGTCAATGTTCCCTGACTAGTTGCTATCACCACAGAACTTGTTTGATCCAGTGAGTAGGTTTGATTTTCAACCGTGACAGAGTATACATGACCACCATCAGCGCCATAACCTGCACCAGTAGTCAGTACGCCTGAAACAGTATTGCCTTCAATTACAGATGCCGAAGACGTTATCACTTGCGGTACAGAATCGATGATAGTAATCGGCAAGTTGAGCGAGACGACATCGCCATCCGCATCGGTAGCATTTAATTTGATTTGCAAAGTAAGATTATCACTGCCTTGTTGAGGATGATCCAGTGGTTTAAATAATTGTGCGGTGTAGGAAAAACTTCCGGAACTGTTAATGATGCCTGTTTGCGCTAATGAAAATTGCATTACTTCCACGCGGGTTGCCCCATCCATGTAGTAGCCTTTGAGGATGTTGTTATTAATCACCTCAAACAACACATCATGGCCTGCGGATTTATATCCACTGTTTTCACCATTGATGTAGTTAAAGCGGAGTAATTGAACCACATCCGATCCAACATCAACAGTAACGCTACCAGTGGCAGAAACCGCGCCGTTTAGCAAACCGCTTTCTCCCAGTGAACTGCCGCTGGTGGAAAGAAGCGGTGTTACACCATCATTGATTGCAACGGTTATTAAGGCAGGCTGCAGTAAGAAATCCCCATCAGTGTCTTTTATTTGAACTCCAAGATTGATGCGAACACTGTCGGCAAGACTTTGTACTGAGCCAGAATTATTAGTGGTGTTGTGATCAATTGGCCCATTTAAAGTTATTTTTACTCCAGTATTGAAATCATATTGGTTGGGAGCCTGATTGCCTGTTAACTCAATAACAATAACGGGGTTGCCGGCTAAGGAACCAGTGATTGTATTGCCATTGACACTAAAGGTTAAACTTTGACCTTGCACTTTAATTTCATTGCTTAATTCGGTAATCAAGGCTGGCAATGTCACAGGATCAAAACCGAGTGTTGTTGGGTCCAGTCGATCACTACTTGCGATTAAATTAAAGTTAAGATTTTTTACCACAGGATAGGTTGAAGGCGACAAATCACCTTCGACTAAAGTAACCGAACCGGTGACTGAATGTCCTGTCTGAAAGTCTCTGATATTTAAATTAATTTGAGCCTGAGAGCCATCGCCATCTTTATCGAGAGCTGTGACATTGAGCGGGATGGATAAAACATTATTAATATTCTGATCGAATTGACCTGTTATTTTCACCGTGTAATGGGCAGCGTCATCAAGATTAACCTCAAGAATAACGGTATTATTACTATCAAATACTTTGATTGAGTCAGCAGTGACTTGAGTGGTGGTTGGCAAACCATTACTGGTCAGACCTGTTAATCCTGGCTGTAAATTATCAAAATTTACTGAAGCAACAGGATCGCTGCCGATATCAAGCGACATGGTTCCACTAGCCGTAGCCACACCATTTGCCACTGGTTCAGTCAAGGTAGTAGTGGCGTTAGATAATAGGGGATTGGCACCATCTGCAATGATTGCATTGACCAAAACCGGATTAGTTAACGAGTCGCCATCATGATCTTGAACCTGAACAAGGTAATTAATACTGATTTGATCATTGGCAATGATGACATTGCCGTTTGCATTCACATTTAAATGCGACAGAGGTTGATAAAGAGTCACTTGCTGCTGTAACAAAATATCGCCGTTAGGTTGTATTGCGGGAACAAGTTGAATTTCAAGAATCATGTCGCCACTGGCGGATTTCAAAAGGATACTGTCTGCGTCAACCGTTGCAATAACCGCTTCTTCTTGCCCTGTAGCGCTATTAAAAAATCGAATATCATTTTGTAGTTCACTAGCAAGCGCTGCCTGATTTTGAATGGCAAGGGTTGAAACCAAAAAAGGATCAGAGCCGTTATTGACAATGGTTAAGGAGCTGGGAGAGCCTAATTGAGTAGGGTAGCCCATGGGAGACAAGTCCGCTTCATTAAGCGTTGCCCCCATTGATTGGCCGCCGGCCGGTGCGGCTCCATCATCAATGCTAATGGTTAAAGTCGCTGATGGACTGATGTCGCCATCGCCGTCAATCAAATCATAAGTGACCTGTAATTGCTGGAGGAAATCATGATCCTGCCCTTTATCAGAATTTAAAGTCCAATTGCCATCATTATCAATAGTAAAGATGCCTTTACTGGTATTGATGGTCAAATTAGTCTGCTGATTAAAAAAGTACTGTTGATTTTCAACGGTCACCGAATAGAGATGGCCGCCGTCTGATCCAAAATTTGCAGGTGTAGTTAACGCGCCACTTACCGATTGTCCTTCGATAACAAAAGCACTGAAACTTCCTGCTAAAGGCAAAGAGTCAACCACTGTCAGCGCGAGATTGGCTAAAACAGAATCGCCATCAAAATCAGTGGCAATCAATTTTAAGGGAATGAGTAAATTGTCAGCGCCTGCTTGTGAATGATCCAGCGGCTGAAATAGTTGAGCTGTGTAGGCAAAGCTACTTGAACTGTTAATACTGCCTGTTTGTTGCAAGGTGACTTCCATGACCTCAATGCGTACAAGCCCATCCATGTAATAACCTTTCAAGGTGTTATTGCTGACGACTTCAAAGAGGACATCGTGTCCTGCTGATTTTATACCGCTGTTTTCGCCATTACTGTAATTAAAGCGAAGCACCTGAACTGCATCCGATCCAACATCCAGATTGACAAGACCATTGGCAACAACGGGGGCATTAATCACACCACTTTCTTGCAGTGTGCTGGACGATGCACTTAACGCGGGATTTACACCATCATTAATGTTTACGGTAATCTGTGCAGGCTGCTGCAGATAATCTTCATCCATGTCTTTAATTTGTACACCAATAAGGACATTGATGTTATCCCCACTACTTTGCACCAGGCCACTGTTGTTCAAGGCATTATGATCAACGGGGCCATTTAAAGTGACTTTAATTTGAGCGTTGACATCATAAAGATTAGCCGCCTGATTGGCAGTCAATTCAATAACAACGATATCATTACCCCCCAACGAGCCTGTGATGGTATTGCCATTGACTGTGAACGTTAGAGCCTGTCCTTCCACTTTAATTTCATTGGACAACTCTGCAACAAGACTTGTAATCGCTAGCGGATCAAATCCAATAGTTGTTGGATCTAATCGGTCACTGCTAGTAAGAAGATTAAAGCTCACAGTTTGAATGACGGGATAAGATGAAGGGGATAAATCAGCTTCAACCAAAGTGACTGTGGCGGTGACTGCTGTTTGAGGTGTCATATCATGGATATCGATAGCGATTTGACCTAAATTACTGTTGTCGCCATCTTTGTCGGTCGCGCGAACGGTAAGTAACACATTTGAAACATCAGCAATTTGATCGAGTGGACCGGATAGGGTGGTCGTATAGGTGCCATCAGTGTTAATCACTACTTTCAGTAATTCCTGACCGTTATTAGGGTTGGTGGGATCATTTATACGTAAAATAATTTCATTCCCATTGATGGTATAACTGGTTTGTCCACCACCACTGGTTATACCATTTAATGATTGCTGCATTTGCGGACTGTCTTCAAAGACAATACTGCTGATGGCATCACTGCCAAGGTTAATGGCAACACTTCCACTTTGACTTTGTATGCCTGTATTTTCAGTGAAGCTTATTTGATGTTGTCCCAATTGTGGCGGGGCATTATCAAGAATTGTAACGCCTAATAGCACAGGGTTTTGCAGGGCATCACCATCGCTGTCTTCTGCCTGCAAAGCCACATCAATGTGCAAACCATTCCCATCTTGTCGAACAAAACCTGTGTTATCGCCAGTTGCTAATTGATCGATTGGTTTTAATTGAGTCAGTTGAACATCCACTTGCAAATCCTGTCCAACATTAACAGGTGTAATCTTTAATTCAAAGACAACATCACCTTGTCCATCTTTTGCAGTTAGCGTAATAAGGCCATTGTTATTGACACTGGTAAAGGTAAGGGGATTTCCTCCTGCGGTGACTTCCTGTTGCAATTCAGCCAACAAGTTATTTAGAAAAGTATTTTCTATAATAAGTTTTTCCGGTAATAAACGGTCACTGCCCGCGGTAATAACAAATTGATGGTTGGTAACCACTGGATAACCGTTTGGTTGATCCAAATCGCCTTCCAGTGCGGTGAAGCTAGTCAGATTTCCACCAACGGGATCTCCAGAGTCACTGATCTTTATAATGATTGACCCATTGCTGCGATCATTATCGGCATCAATAGCCACAATAGGGATATCGAGCAGGATGTCTTGGAGAGGTTGATCCAGGGAGTTGATAATATCAAGACGATAAGAGGGCGTTTGTGCCTGTTCAGCATTGGCTAAAACTTCGGAGAGGGTGATGGTAAAAACCACACTGCCTGGAGTTGTCGCGTTATCTTCTGTTCTTGCTGTCAACACATGATGATCCGCATCCATCTGATAAATAAGCGGTCGTCCATTAGAGGTTAAGTGAGCATTTTCAAGATTTTCACTGAAGTTTGCTGCAAAAATAATATTCTTTGCCAGATCGCTGCCAAAATCCACGTGAATGTCTGCGCTGATTGAGGCTCCAACAGTACTGGATGCATCCGTCAGATTCATTTGATCGACGGCGTTTATTATTGGGGCATCATCTTCAAAGATTATTTTTGAACCAATATCAACGGATGCTTTGGAAACATCACCCGAGGAATCAGTCATGGTTAATGTCACTTTTATAAGATTACTCAGACTCAAACCCTCATCAGATGAATCAGGATCGGAATGGAAGAGTCCGTGATACTGAACTACGGTGATTTGTCCTGTTGATTCATTAATTCCGATAGCGAAAATAACTTTTGAGCCAGAAGTTGCGATTAGATGATTGTTTTGCATGCTTAATTGAATGGGGGAGCCATCGCTAGCTTGAAGCGTATTAGCACCATTTCCTAATTCAAGAGAATACTGACTTTTAACCTGTGCTTCGGGCTGATTGGATTTTGATGCACTGGCTGAAACCAAATAACCCTGTGAAAAACCAATGACCGTACCAAAACCAAAGGGATCCGAAATGCCAGCATGATCCATGGCATTGGCATCTAAACCTTTAACGGTCATTGATTCATCTAACCCTAGGCTAGAACCGTTTAAAGATAAGGAGGCAACAGGCTTTGGATTTAAAAAGAAAAGCATGTCATCCATTTCATAATCATTTGCAGCAACTAATGTGCTCACCCCTGTTTCAAAACCCGAGGTTACTAAACCTTGTCCATAGAGCGGGTTCATAACAAGAAAATTTCCCCCACTTCCCGAAACGACATCAACACTGCCTTGGGCGGTATCTTCCAATGCATCGAGCAATACAATGGTTTCAATCCCCTTGCTTAATGCAAGACTTAACAAATCATCCACTGCCGAATGAGGATTCTCAGGCTTAATTGCTGAGGTTTGACCGTTTATCACAAAGGGCTGGTTTGGCATTAACTGAAAGGACAGTAATCCTGGAATATTGACCAATGCATTCCCACTTAATAAAAGAAGGGTGTCATTAGCTGCAAGTTGTGCTCCTTGTTTTACTAGCTCAATTGTCCCTGTTGAACTGATTCGGGTTAATAAACCACTGACTGATTCGACAACCCCAGCAACAGTAATCGTCACGGTATAGCTCCTTTGAAATCACCATATACTCCTTAGTGTAGTCAAACCATGGCTTTTTTGGTCTTTGAAAGACCCATTTATTGTTTTATTTTGTGCTTTATGAGTAAAAATAACCTGCCTATGCAGTTTACTGATCTAACCACTACATATAGTGTTTAGTGATTTTGCTGGCACCGGGTCAATTTCAAGCGCCTGCTGTATTAATCTCAAAAATAATTTACCTCTTGATGAA
>Ga0105046_10009321_pt1 | contig 15365 bp, 13 predicted proteins | sample MAT03_FD_78385 | JGI IMG/M metagenome (GOLD analysis project Ga0105046, IMG submission 78385) | Freshwater microbial communities from Lake Fryxell liftoff mats and glacier meltwater in Antarctica - MAT-03 (megahit assembly) | ecosystem: Environmental > Aquatic > Freshwater > Ice > Liftoff...
AGGCCCGCTATCCCTAATATCGGCTGCTCCGGCGCAATCCGCTACGCCAGTTCGGCGGCAACCTTTAGCGGTTTCGACGTATTCCTTTTGGCATTTCAAAACCGAACAATACCCCATTGAGAAGGTGATCGAACACGCTGCCGCGATTGGATTCGACGGCGTTGAAATTCTCCATCGGCAGATGAAGGACGAGTCCCCAGCCTACGTTACCAAGCTGAAACGTATGGCCTTTGAACGGGGCTTGGCCTTGCCGATGTTATCGATTCACCAGGATTTTGTGTTCCCCGAAGCCGTGGAACGCGACAAGATGATTGCGCATACCGTGAAGTGTGTGGAGTTGGCGGCGCGGTTGGGAATTCCAGCTGTGCGGCTTAATTCCGGACGGTGGAAGACGATCAAATTGTTCGAAGATTTGATGAAGGTAAAGGGCGATGAGCCGGCGCTGCCGGGCTATACCGAGCAGAACGCGATTGATTGGTGCGTTGACTCGATTAAGAAGTGCCTTCCGATTTGCGAGCGGGAAGGAATCACGCTGGCCCTGGAGAACCATTGGGGGCTGACGACGAACGTCGATACGCTGCTGAAGATCCACAAGGCCGTGGGGTCTCCGTGGTTGGGCATCAACGTGGACACGGGGAACTATCCTGGGGATCCGTACGCCGGGATCGCGAAGTTGGCTCCGCAGGCGACGATCGTACAGGCGAAGACCTACTACGGCGGCGGCGAGTGGTACACGCTGGATCTGGACTATCCGCGGATTGCGAAGATCCTGAGGGGTGCCGGATTTAAGGGCTGGGTCTCGTTGGAGATGGAAGGCAAGGCCGACCCGTTGGGCGCGGTGCAGAAGAGCTACGATCTGCTTCGGAAGGCGTTTGCCTAAACGGAGCTAGACTCGGGGCGGCGGGGGTGGAGGGCCGCTTCCCCGCTGCGCCGATTGAAAGACGCTCATGGCGGTGCCGATCATGCCGGCGATGTCGGAGACGTTGGCGGGTACGATCATCGTGTTCGATCGTTGAGCGAGCGCGGCAAAGCTGTTGACGTACTGTTCGGCGACGCGGAGCTGGACCGCTTCGCGGCCGCCGGGATCCTGAATGGCGAGGCCGACTTGGCGGATGCTGGTGGCGGAGGCTTCGGCAATCGTCAGAATGGCGTTGGCTTGGCCTTCGGCTTCGTTGATCTGTTTTTGCTTGTCGGCTTCGGAAGCCTTGATGACTTTCTGCTTTTCGCCCTCGGCGAGGTTGATGGCGGAGTCGCGGACGCCTTCCGAGTTCAAGATGACGGCGCGTTTTTCGCGTTCGGCGCGCATCTGCTTTTCCATGGCGGCGAGAATGTCGGAAGGCGGGGTAATGTTTTTGATTTCGTAGCGGAGGACTTTGACGCCCCAGGGTTCGGAGGCTTTGTCGAGTTCGCTGACGACGGAGATGTTGATGTTGGTTCGTTCTTCGAAAGTGCGGTCGAGTTCGATTTTGCCGACCTCGCTGCGGAGGGTCGTTTGTGCGAGTTGGATGATGGCGAACTGGTAGTCGGAGATGCCGTAGGAGGCGCGTTCGGCGTTGAGGACTTTGAGGTAAAGGACGCCGTCGACGGCGACCTGGACGTTGTCGCGGGTGATGCAGACCTGTTCGGGGATGTCAATGGACTGCTCTTTGAGCGAGTGCTTGTAGCGGATGATGTCGAGGAAGGGGATGAGGATGTGGAAGCCGGCGTTAATGGTCCCGCTATAGGCACCGAGTCGTTCGACGACGAAGGCGCTTTGCTGGGGTACGACGATGGCTGTTTTGGCCACCATGATGATGATCAGCAGAAAGAGGAAGGCGAGGACGAGCAGTTCAGCCATTGGTTTAGTTCTCCGGGCGTAAGTATATCGTTAATCCTTCCGTGCGTTCGACGCGGCAGCGTTCTCCGGTTAGCAACGGGCGGTCGGCGAGGTTGCGCGCCGACCAGACGGTGCCGCGCAGTTCGGCTTGGCCGACGGCGTGGGCCGGGATCAGCTGCATGGGGACGGCGATTTCGCCGGTGAGCGCTTGCTGGGGTGGGGGCGTTGCGTTGGCAAGGCGAGCGAGCAGGGGGCGACGGAAGAGGGCGAGGGCCCCGAGGGAGACGCCGAGGAAAAGGAGAGTTTGGGCGGTGAGGTCGGCGAGGCCCAGCGCGGCCGCGAGGGCGCTGGCGATGGCTCCGATCCCGAAAAACAGGAGATAGAACCCGCCGGGAGTGAGTAGCTCTCCGAGCATCAGGGCGAGACCAGCGACTAGCCAAATCCACCACAGCATAGCGACCTCCTACCGAGGGAAGGATTAGGCCTTGACGACCATCTTCTCGGGGTCCCAGTTTACAGTTTTTTTAGTGAAATAGCTGACGTTCGAAAGCAGCGCGGGGCCGGCGGCGCGGAGGCCGAAGGTTGGGTCCTCAATCACGGGTTGGCGGGAGCGGAGGTGTTCGAAGAAGTTGGCATGGTGAGCGTACTGTTCGGTGTAACCGGGGGGTAGCACCCAACGCTGTTCGGTGTTGGCGCGCATGCCGTCGGCGCTGGCGGGCTGGGCGGGGTACTTTTCGCGATAGTCCTTCAAGATCCGGTCGGCGGTGGATTTCGAAAAGGTTCCGGCGGTGGTGCCGGGTTCGACTTCTTTCGGTTTGCGTTTAAGCACGAGCGCTCCGCCGACGGCGAGGTCGAGAACGCCCTCTGAGCCGATGAAGCGGAAGCCGCTGCTATCGCCGCCGCCGGCGAGGAAGTTGAGGCGTAGGCTGAGGTTGAACTCCGGATGGGTGGCGGTTTGCGGGTAGTCGTAGATGCCCATCATCAAATCGGGAACATCGCGGCCGTCCTTCCAATGGTAGAGGCCGCCGGTGGTCATGACGCGGTTGGGGCCGTTCGAATCCATGACGTAGTGGATGCCGGTGAATAGGTGGACGAAGAGGTCGCCGGCGACTCCGGTGCCGTAGTCCTGATAGTTGCGCCAGCGGAACAGGCGGACGGGTTCAAAGGGCCGCTTGGGGGCGGTGCCGAGGAACCGGTCCCAGTCGACGGTGGTAGTGGAGGCATCGGGCGGAATGGAGTATTGCCAGGCACCTTGGGAGGAGTTGCGGTCCCAGAAGGCTTCGACCATGCGGACTTCGCCGAGGACTCCCTGTTTGACGAGGTCGCGAGCCTTGGCATAGAGGATGGAACTGGCGCGTTGGCTGCCGACTTGGAGGATGCGACCGGTCTCTTTGGCGGCTTGGATGATGGCGGCGCCTTGTTCGACCTTGTGGACCATGGGTTTCTGGCAGTAGACGTCTTTGCCGGCCTTCATGGCGTCGATGGCTTGCTGTTGGTGCCAGTGGTCGGGGGTGGCGACGATGACGGCATCAATGTCGGGACGGGCGAGGATTTCGCGATAGTCGCGGGTGGTGAAAATGTCTTTGCCGTAGCGTTCTTTGGCGAGATCGAGGCGACCTTGATAGATGTCGGCGACGGCGACGAGTTTGGTGCCGGGGACGGTGACGGCGGTGGCTACGTCGCCTTGGCCCATGATGCCGAAGCCGATGCAGGCGAAGTTGATCTTGTCATTGGGGCCCTTGGGGGCGGCGGCGGCGGGTGCGGCGGCGAGTACGGAGGTGGCGCCGGCGGTCTGAAGGAAGGTACGACGGGTGGTGGACATAAGGTATTTTCCCTGAAGACTCATGGTATCTCCCTACTCAGGTTTTCGCCAAGTTGGCCGATAAATACCCATACCGAAGACTCTAAATGCCTATAACTGATTTAAGCAGTCTCTCCTCGTTTCTCGATTTCGACCACATGACGGAGCCACAGGAATTGATGCCGCCGGTTCCGGAGCTGATCGAGCACACGGGAATCCCGGCGACAATGATCGAGCAGTTGATTTTGAAAGCGCTTTATTACAAAGGCGAAATGGTGGGGCGGGAGTTGGCCCAGCATCTGGGGCTGGAATTTAGCCTGATCGACCCGCTGCTGGCCGGGTTCAAACGGGACCATCAGTTAGCGGTGCGGAGTTCGCTCGGCATGGGCACGATTTCTTCACGGTTCGTGCTGACTGAAGCCGGGCGGGACTTGGCCAAGGAATATGTGGCAACGAACGCCTATTCCGGGCGCGTGCCGGTGCCGCTGTTTCAGTACGTCGACATGGTTCGGCGACAGAAGCAGAACAACGGATGGCTCACCATGGACGCGCTGAAGGGCGCCTACAAGCATATGGTGATCACGCCCGAGCTGCTGAACCAGCTTGGTCCGGCGGTGAACTCGGGCAAATCGTTCTTGATTTACGGGCAGCCGGGGAATGGGAAAACGTATTTGGCGGAGGCGCTGTTCAACGTTGATCAGAGCTACATTTACGTGCCGTATGCGTTGGAAGCGCAGGGGATGATCATACAAATGTATGACCCTGTTTATCATCATGCGGTGGAAGAGGCCCCGGCAGCGATCTCGGCGTTTACGACAACGGCCACTTTTGATAACCGGTGGTTCAAATGCCGGCGGCCATTCATAGTCACGGGCGGCGAATTGGCCCCCGAGATGCTGGACTTGAGCTATAACAACGACGCCAAGTTCTACGATGCACCGTTGCAGTTGAAGGCCAACAATGGCATCTACCTGATTGACGACTTCGGCCGGCAGCGGGTGACCCCGGCCGAGGTTTTGAACCGCTGGATTGTACCGATGGAACGCCGGGTGGATTATTTGACGTTTCAAAATGGCGCGAAGATGACGACGCCGTTCGAGTGTTTTTTGGTGTTCTCGACGAATCTGAAGCCGGACCAGTTAGGGGATGAAGCGTTTCTGCGCCGGATTCAGTACAAGATGCTGATGCGCTCGCCGAGCGAGCAGGAGTTCGCCTCCATCTTCATCAACTACGCCAGGAGCCAGGAGTTGGATTGCTCGCCGGAGCTGGTGGACCGGTTCCTGGAGCGGCACTACCGCCGGTCGGGTAAGCCGCGTCGACGCTGTCATCCGCGGGATGTGTTGTCGCATGCGATCGACATACTGCGTTTTGAGCGCCGTCCGTTCGTCCTGAATGAGGAGGTGTTGACGATGGCGTTTGAGAGCAATTTTGTTAGTTCGGACGATGACGACTAGAGTCTGAAATTACCTCTGAGAAACTCGCGCACAATGGGCGGGCCGGGCGCTCCGGCATGGCCGGATGGGCTAGTTCCACGCCCGATCGAGCCGTGCCTTCGCGGCCTGTGCGCTTCCTCATAATGTACCCGCACGTTATTGATAAGAAGAGATCTCAAGTGTGGGATGAGCGGCTCGATTTCAACAAAAACCGCGAAGAGTTCCTCTTCGTTTGGTCCCGTCCAACGGGTGCGGAACTTGGAGGAACCGCGCACGACGGACACGCTTCGGCATGGCGGGATGGGCGAGTTCCTCGGCCGCCCGAGCCGTACCTACGCGGCCTGTGCGCTGCTGAGAATCTCAAGGGATGACCCGCGCCGCTTGGCCAAGCGCGGAACCTGGCGGCCGCTGATCCTTCATAACTTGCCGCCTTGCGCGGTCGTCCTCCAGCAGAACCAACGCTGGATTCGAGTGCAAGGATTCTAGCCGACGGTAAGCCGCGGTCTGGACGGGTGGCCTCGCCCCGCTCGCGGTGTTGATGAGGGCGTTTGAGAGTGATTTGGTTAGCTCGGACGATCGCGATTAGACGGGGTGAATGCCTTCGAGCAGGTGCTGCTCGTAGGCACCGGGTGCTTGCCAGGCACCTGTCTCCTCCGCGTAGAGGACGCCCTTGGCAGTGATCGTGAGTTTGCCGCTGTCGGACCGAGTGGCCCAGCCCTGCTCGCGGATAAACCACAACGTAAACTCGAGATGCTCGCGTGGGACGCCGAGCAGCTCTTCGAGTTCCGGGATCGCCATTTCAGGGGAATGGGGGAGTTGGACGCGCTTAACGTAGAGGGCCGCGAGGGCTCCGTTCCGTTTCTTGCGCTCCCCGGCGATGCCCGCCAGCGCTGTTTTCGGATCGAAAATTTTCCATTGTTGCCCGATGCGTTGCCGATAGTAGGCGTCATATTGAGCGCGGAGATCGGGGTTGGACAGAACTCTGTAGGCGGTGGCGAGCAGCTTGAAATGTTCTTCGTTGCCCGTGGTCGCGTTGTCCGGGTGGAATCGTTGGGCCAGGATGCGATAGATCCGATGAATGGTGTCGAGGCTGGCTTCGGAGTGGACTTCCAGGAGAGCGTAGAAATCGCAGAAATCGGCCTTACCTTCTTTCACGGTGGAGGCGATTGGCTCCATTGCGACGCCGACGCGGAAGCGGGCTTCGGGCAGGGTCTCGCACCAGATGATATGGCCCTTGGCGCGGCCACCCTGAGCGGCGGCAAAGGGGGCTCCATCGACCAGTACGCGCTGGCCGGGGGCGATGGCTCGGTTAATGATCATGCCAAACCCGAACTCAGAACCGTTTTCAATTTCGCCCGGCACCCGCTGCCAAGCGTCCTCTTCTCGTTCGACCCAAAGCTGAATCCGTTTCTTGTCGTTCCAGACCTGTCGCTTTAAACGACGGCGATTGGTTGCGGAAGCCTCTTGCACAGGGGGCTATCGGCAAAATCAGAAGAAACCTTTAGGCGGATTGGCCGGGATTGGAAGGGAAAGCGAGGGCGAAGCCGAGTGTAAATGCCCGATTTACCTTAGGCGAGGTGGCCGGCCTCAATGAGCTGCTCGGCGTGGCGCAGGGCTTCTGGCGTGAGCCGTTGGCCGGAGAGCATACGGCCGATTTCGCGGGTTCGCTCTTCGCCGAGGAGCTCGGTGACCGCGGCAACGGTTCGCCCGTTCGACTCGCGTTTTTCCACGCGATAGTGGTGGTCAGCAAAGGAGGCGATGTTCGCCTGATGGGTGACGCAAAGCACCTGATGCGACCGGCTCAGGGCTTTGAGACGGCGGCCGACGGCTTCAGCGGCCTCGCCGCCGATGCCGGCGTCGACTTCGTCGAAAACAAGCAGATGTTGGGTCGCGCCGGGGCGTTCCCCTTCGATACAGGTTTTGATGGCGAGGGCGATACGCGATACCTCGCCGCCGGAGGCAACCTTGTCGAGTTCGCGGGGTTCCTCGCCAAGGTTGGCGGAGACCAGGAAACGGACGGCGTCGGCGCCCGCGGTAGACCACGGCGCGGGCGAGAGGGCAACGCGGAACCGGGTTCCGGCCATGGCCAGCGCGGCGAGCTCTTTTTCGACGCGTTTTTCCAGCTTCTTCGCGGCGTCCTTCCGGGCCGCGGTTAACAGGGCGGCGACGGCGATGAACTCTGCGGCCAGCTTCTGGCGCCGCGCCTCGATCTCGGTTCGCTTTTCGCCCGCCTGTTCAACGGTCAACATTTTCCCCATGAGCTGGGCGAGGAACGCGCGGATCTCTTCAATGGTCGCGCCGTACTTGCGGCGGAGGCGGTCGATAGCGGCGAGACGGGTTTCGACTTCGTCGAGGCGCTGGGGATCGGCGTGGAGCTTGCCGAGATAGTCGCGGAGGGTGAGGCCGGCCTCTTCCAGGCCGATGATGGCGGGCTTGAGGAGGTCGGCGACCTCCTGGAGGCTGGGGTCGATGCGGACGAGTTCCAGGACTCGTTTGGCGGCGATGCGGGCTTGGGCGACCGCGGAGTCGGGGGCGTCGTAGAGAGCGGTGAAGGCGGTTTCGGCGTGTTCGGTGAGACGGGTGACGTTCTGAAGCACCCGTTTTTCGTCGATTAGGTTGTTGTCTTCGGCGGGCTGGGGGTCGATTTCTTCAATCTCTTTGCGCTGGAAGCTCCAGAGGTCGGCTAGGCGAAGCTGCTCTTGCTCGGTGCGGTCGAGGTCTTCGAGTTCTCGACTGCAAGCCCGCCAGGCGTCATAGAGGCCGCCGACCTGTTCGAGGAGTCGAAAGGTGGCGCCAAAGGTATCGATCATCTCGCGCTGGGATTCGGGCGAATGAAGACGCTGCTGCTCGTTTTGGCCGTGAATGTCGCCGAGCCAGGGGGCGAGCGATTTCAGCAGCGTCGCCGTGGCCGGACGGTTGGCGAGCAAGGCGCGGGACTTGCCGGAGGCCATGATCTCGCGTTCCACGATGAGTTCGTCGTCTTCGAGGGTGATGCCGGCTTCTTCGAGCAGGGCCCGGAAGGCGGGCGCTTGGGGCACCGAGAAGACGCCGGAGATGCGGGCGCGTTCGGTGCCGGTTCGAACCACGTCGGCCGAAGCCCGCCCGCCGAACAGAAGGCCGAGCGAATCGACGATGATCGACTTGCCGCTGCCGGTTTCTCCGGTCAAAAGGTTCAGGCCGGTATGGAAGCGGAGCCGTAGGCGCTCAACGACGGCGAAGTTCTCGACGTGCAACTCAACAAGCATTCTCTCCAGTTTAGAGAGAACGAGCGTGGCGCCGCCACTCTATCGACAGTGCGTGAACCTCTATTGCTTCCTTGTGCCGGGTTGATCGCCGGGCTTTTGCTGGCCCAGGTCATCCCGTTTTCGCGGGAAGAGGGGGTCGCGGTGGCGGCGGCGCTGGCGATGCTGGCGGCTCTCGGGCGGCGGCCCTGGATGGTTTGTCTGGCCTGTTTGGCGGTTGGGCTGCTGCTGCCGGCGCTTCGACCGGCCGAGCCGCCGCCGGAATTGGACGCCGCGGCGGGCGAAACGGTGCTGCTCGAAGGCTGCGTGGTGGAGCCCTCCGTGTTTTCTGACCGTCGCGAACAGTTCACGATGGCGCTGGACGAAGAGGCGCGCGCCAGAGTGAGCTTGAACTTGCGGGAGGGGCAGATCCCGCCGAATCTGCGTTATGGCCAACGGATCGAGTTCGAAGGGAAGGTGAGGAAGCCGACGAACTTTCGCAATCCGGGCGCGTTTGACTTGGTGCAGTATCTCCAACGCCGCCATATCTACTGGACGATTTCGACGCGGACGGGGACAGAGGTGACGGTGCTGCCGGGCGAGTGCGGGCACTTTGCGACCGCTTGGCTATACCAGGGGCGAGGCTGGATTCTGGCCCGGCTGGAAACGCTCTACCCCGGCGATAACTACAAGGCCTGGATGATGCAGGCGCTGCTGATCGGCGAGAATACGCGGCTGGAAAAAGCCTGGACGGAGAGCTTTCGGCGGACGGGGACCTACCATGCGCTCGTGATCTCGGGCATTCACATCACGATGGTGGCGGGGATTCTGTTTGGGATCATCCGCATGGGGACCGGGCGGATGACACTGAGTTTGATCATGACCGTGATTATCGCGTGGCTTTATGCTGCGACGTCCGGATTAACTGCCCCGGTGCTGCGGGCGGCGGCGGGGTTCATGCTGTTCAGCTTGGCGCGGTTCTGGTATCGGGATCCGCGGATCCTGAACTTCCTCGCGGTGATCGCGATCACCGTGCTGGCGATCGACCCGGGCCAGCTTTTCGAAGCCAGTTTTCAGTTGACTTTTCTGAGCGTGGCCGCGATTGCGGCGCTGGCCGATCCGCTGTTTGAACAGAACTCGCGGCCGTTGGCGCAGGGCTTGGCCGAGTTGGAAGATTGGCGGCAGGATTTGCGCAAGCCGTTTCGCGTGGCGGCGTTTCGGGTGGAGACGCGGCTGGCGGTGCAGACGCTGAGCTACTGGACCGGGGTGCCGATGCGGTGGCTTTGCAAGGGCGTGGGTACGGCGCTGATCCTGTTCGTGAATGCGTTCGAGATCTTCATGATCTCGTGCATCATGCAGGTGGCTCTGGCGCTGCCGATGGCGTTCTATTTCCACCGCGCTTCGCTGTCCGGAATGGTGGCCAACATCTTCGTCGTTCCGCTGATGAACGGGGCGATTGTGGCGGGCTTCGTGGCGGTGTTCACTGGGTGGCGCTGGGTGGCGACGGCGGCCGGGTGGTTCCTGGATGCCGGGCAATGGGTGGCGGCGACTTGCGCGGGGTTGGAGCCGAACTGGCGGATTCCGGATCCACCCGTGCTGTTGGCGCTGGGCTTTGCCGTCAGCCTGATCGCCTTAGCCGTTACCGCTCGCCATGCGCCGAGGCTGCGTTGGCTTTGTTTTGGAATCACGATGAGTTTGTTCGCGGTGATTCTGTGGCATCCGTTTGCGCCGGTGCGGATGGCGGGTCAACTGGAGCTGACGGCGATCGACGTGGGGCAAGGCGATAGCCTGCTGGTGGTGTCGCCGGACGGGAAAATGATGGTGGTGGACGGGGGCGGTCTGCCGCAGTTCAAAGGCCGGCCGAAGCCGAAGCTGGACATTGGCGAGGACGTGGTTTCGCCGTATCTTTGGACGCGGTCGATCCGTCGCTTGGATGTGATTGTGTTGACGCACGCGCATGACGATCATGCGGCCGGGTTAGAGGCGTTGATCGAAAACTTTGCCCCCGCTGAGCTATGGACGGGGGCGATGGGGGAGAGCCCGACTTGGCAACGGATCCGGGCGAAAGCTTTGTCGCGCGGGGTTAAAATTGTGCCGCGATGGGCGGGGGAGTCGTTCGGTTGGGGCGGGGCGAAATTTGAAATTCTGGCTCCTTATGCCGATACGCCGCCGACGGAAGTGGCGCGGAACAACGATTCGTTGACGATGCGGATTTCGCTGGGGCGGCGGAGTGTTTTGCTGACGGGAGATCTCGAAAAGGAGGTGGAGTTCCGGTTGTTCGACGAAGGGAAGTTGGTGCCTACCGACGTGCTGAAGGCCGGCCACCACGGGAGCCGGACGTCAACGACGGAGGACCTGCTGCAGAAGTTGCAACCGACGTTCGCGGTCATCTCAGCTGGCCGGGACAACCTGTACAAACATCCGCATCCGGATGTGGTGAAGCGATTGGAGGAGCATCGAGTGGCGATTCTGCGAACGGACCAGTATGGCCTCGTGCGGATCCTGACCGACGGGGAGCGGCTGACGGTGGAGCGGCTGCCGTGGTGCGCGGAGGGCCGGGCATTGCTGCCAGCATTCTGAAACAATGTGGGTGAGGAACTTCCCATGGTAGAAGATAACAGCAGCAAAGCAGTATGGTTTTTGACGGGCGCGGCGATCGGCGCCGCGGTGGCGCTTCTTTACGCGCCGGCCAGCGGTGACGAAACCCGGCGGCGCTTGTCGCGTCACGCCGGAGACAGCGCTGATGTGCTCACCGAGAAGGGCAAGGAGATGGTCGACCGCGGCCGCGACTTGTACGAACAAGGCCGGAAGATGGCCGATGAAGCGGCCGATCTTTTTGAGCGCGGCCGGAAGATGGTCGAAGGGTAATGCCCATGCAACCGCTACCCGCATTTCACAACGAGCCGTACGCGGACTTCTCGCAGCCGGGTAATCGGCAGGCGATGGAGGCAGCGCTTACGCAAGTGCGCGCGTCCTTCGGGCGAGAGTATTCGTTGTGGATTGCGGGCCAAGCGGTGCGGACCGAGGATTGGCTTCGTTCCGTAAATCCGTCTCTGCCCGATGAGACCGTGGGGCTGCACGCGAAGGCGACGGCGGCCATGGCGCGGGAGGCGGTGGCCGATGCTGCCGCGTTCTTTCCGGAATGGGCGCGGACGCCGGTGGCCGAGCGGGTGGCAGTCGTCGTGAAGGCCGCGGCGATTCTGCGGGAACGCAAAAACGAGTTCAACGCGTGGCTGGTGCTGGAGTCGGGCAAGAGCTGGGCAGAGGCCGAAGCGGACACCGCCGAGGCGATCGACTTTTGCGTGTACTACGCGCGGCAGATGTTGAGTTGGGCAAACCCGGATCCGTTGATCCAGATGCCTGGAGAGCGGAACGAGATCGAGTACCTGCCGCTGGGCGTGGGCGTGGTGATTCCGCCTTGGAACTTCCCGCTGGCGATTCTGGCCGGGATGACGGCGGCGGCGCTAGTGTGTGGCAATACCGTAGTGCTGAAGCCTTCGAGCGATACGCCGATTGTGGCGGCGAAGTTTGTGGAAGTGCTGTGGGAGGCGGGCTTGCCAGCTAGGGCGCTGGCGTTGTGCGTCGGGAGTGGGAACGTGATCGGCGATGAGTTGGTGCTCCATCCGCTGACGCGATTTGTGAGTTTCACGGGGTCGCGCGAAGTAGGCTTGCGGATCAATGAACTGGCGGCAAAACCGCAGACCGGCCTGAAGTGGATTCGTCGCGTGGTGGCGGAGATGGGCGGCAAGGATGCGATTGTCGTTGACGCGGAATGTGACTTGGACGCGGCGGTGAAAGGCGTGGTGGCGGCGGCGTTTGGCTATCAGGGTCAGAAGTGTTCGGCGTGCAGCCGGGCGATTGTGCATGAGGCGGTCTACGACGAATTCCTGCGCCGCTTAGAGCCGCTGGTGACGGCGTTGACGGTGGGCGATGCGACGGACCCGGCGTTTGCGATGGGGCCGGTGATCAGCGCGGGGGCGCGGAAAAGCATTCTGCAATATATGGAGATCGGGCGGAGCGAAGGGCGGTTGGTGGCCGGTGGGAGTGAGGCCGCGGGGCCGGGTTACTTCCTGCGGCCGACGGTGTTCGCAGACGTCGACCGGACGGCGCGGCTGTTTCAGGAAGAGGTTTTCGGACCGGTGCTGGCGGTGACGAAGGCGCGGGATTTTGACCATGCATTGGAGTTGGCTAATGATAGCGACTATGGGCTGACCGGGGCGGTGTATTCGTTCGTCCCGGAGCATCTGGAACGCGCGAAAGTGGAGTTCCACGTGGGCAATCTGTACTTGAATCGGAAGTGTACCGGGGCGATGGTGGGGGCACATCCCTTTGGTGGGTTCAACCTTTCCGGGACCGATTCGAAGGCCGGTGGGCCGGACTACCTGCTCCAGTTTCTGCAGGCAAAATCGATTGCGACCAAGGTGCTATGAAGCTGTTGGCGATGGGATTGATTGGCGGCGTGCTGTGGGCTAACGAGCCGTGCGAACGGCATTACCAAGAGGAGCTCGTGAAGGGACGGTCGGGCGCGCAGTTTCGAATTCCGGCCAAGCAGGGCGAGCCCGTGGCTTCGCCAACCGCGGCGGTGGGGACGCAGAAAGTATCGAAAGTTTTGTGGGGCCGGGCGTTCGTGATCCAGCCCAACGGGAAGACGACCGAGACCGAGTTCGTCTGCTTGCTGGAGACCGACGACAAGGCCGTCGGGGTGTTCCTTCGGCCCGTCGAGAAATCAGCGCCGCGATTGGCGCAGCGCTAGCGGTTCTCGTAGTTTTGGTTGTAGTAGTCGCGGTAGGCCCCGGTGCGGACACGTTCGATCCAACGGGTATTGGTGCGGTACCAATCGATGGTGGCAGCCAGTCCGGCTTCGAACTCGACCTGCGGTGCCCAACCGGTTTCGCGGGTGAGCTTATCGCTCGTGAGCGCATAACGGCGATCGTGGCCGGGGCGGTCGGTCACATATCGGATGGACGTTTCGTCGAGACCAGTAGCGGCGATGATGCGTTGGACCACTTCGAGGTTCGGTAGCGCCCGGCTCCCGCCGATGTTATACACCTCGCCGGCCCGGCCCTTTTCGAGCACGGCCAGGATCGCGCGGCAATGATCGTCGACGTACAGCCAATCGCGGATTTGCTGGCCGTCGCCGTAAACCGGTAGCGGCTTCCCGTCGAGGGCGTTGGCGATCATGAGCGGAATCAGCTTTTCCGGAAACTGGTAGGGGCCGTAGTTGTTCGAGGCCCGCGTGACCATGACCGGCATTTTATAGGTCGTCCAATACGAAAGGGCGAGAAGGTCGGATCCGGCTTTGGACGCTGAATAAGGGCTGCTGGCGATGAGCGGATAGTTCTCGTCGGCCTCGTGGGGCTCTGGAATGGAGCCGTAAACCTCGTCGGTTGAGACATGCAGGAAGCGGCCCACGCCGGCGCGGCGGGCGGCTTCCAGAAGCGTGAAGGTGCCAAAGATGTTGGTCTGCACCACCGGTTCGGGTGACAGAATACTGCGGTCGACGTGGCTTTCGGCGGCGAAATGGACGATGGCGTCCGGCTGCGTTTCGGCTACCACGGTGTTCACGGCGACAGCGTCGGTGATGTCAGCCTGGACGAATTTGTAGCGGGGATCACTCGAGACCGGCTCCAGATTATCCAGGTTTCCGGCATAAGTCAGCTTGTCCAGCACGGTGATTTCGTACGGGCCGGGGGTCGAGAGGAGGAGACGGACGAAGGCGGACCCGATGAATCCAGCTCCTCCGGTGACGATTAATTTCACTTGTGTTGAAGCTCCCAGTCGTAGTTGATGGCGGCATCGTTGTGGGGAATCCGGCCCTCGTCGGCGGGGTCGTAGAGGCGATTCGTCAGGTAAACGAGAACGCCGGGGTCGCCGCCAATGACCTTGTAGCCGTGGGCGACGCCGGGGGGGATGATGATCTGCCACGTCCGCAGCACGCCGACGTAGAGGGTGTTGCGCAGGCCATGGGTGGGAGAGCCTTCGCGTAGATCCACCAGCGCGACTTGGAACATACCGGCCGCCGCGAGCCAGCAGTCGGTCTGGTGCTTGTGGATGTGAAAGGCCTTGATGGTGCCGGGATAGCTGAGGGCGGTGGAGACCTGCGTCGTCGCCGCCGGGAACTCCGCGACCGGGCCCTGGCCGATCCGGGCGACTTCGAGGAAGTAGCCGCGGTCGTCCGGCCAAAGCGGCACGGGGAACACCTTGACGCCAGGGATCAGCTCGTCGCTATCGGGCTTCAGGATGACTTGACCGATGCCCTTGTCGTTCAAAGTTCGGCCTTCTTGGCGATGGTTTCGGCGACGAGGTTGTTAGCGCGGAGGAGGCTTTCAAAGGTTCCGGCGTCGGTCCACCAGCCGTCGAGGTAGGAGAAGGTCATCGCGCCGTCGGCGATGTAGGAGTTGTTCACGTCGGTGATTTCCAACTCGCCGCGGGCGGAACGTTCAAGGCCCTTTACCTTTTCAAAAACGTGTTCGTCGTATAGGTAGAAGCCGGTGACGGCGAGGTTCGACTTCGGCGCTTGCGGCTTTTCTTCGATCCCGACGATCTTGTCGTCGACGATTTCGGCCACCCCAAATCGTTCGGCGTCTTCCACTTCTTTGAGCAGAATTTTGGCACCGCCGGGTTGGGTCATGAACTCCTGCACGGCGTCGCGGATGGAGCCCTCGATAATGTTGTCGCCCAGGATGACGCAGATGCGTTCGCCGTCGGCGAAATGCTCGGCGAGGGAGAGGGCCTCGGCGATTCCGCCTTCGCCTTCCTGATAAGTAAAGTCGAGGTGCGTCAACCCGAACTCTTTGCCGTTGGCCAAAAGCCGAAGGAAGTCGCCGGCGTTTCGACCGCCGGTGACGATCAGGATGTCTCGGATGCCCGCGTCCACCAGGGTCTGGATGGGGTAGTAGATCATCGGCTTGTCGTAGATCGGCAGCAGATGCTTATTCGTAATCTTTGTGAGCGGAAACAACCGGCTTCCCGTACCGCCAGCCAATACAACACCTTTCATTAAAAACCCTTCCAAACGGCCTATTTACAACTCCTGTTAGAATACACGATCAACCCCATGAAGCTCCATCGTTGGAATAGCATCCCTCTTGAAC
>Ga0105046_10009322_pt1 | contig 15364 bp, 13 predicted proteins | sample MAT03_FD_78385 | JGI IMG/M metagenome (GOLD analysis project Ga0105046, IMG submission 78385) | Freshwater microbial communities from Lake Fryxell liftoff mats and glacier meltwater in Antarctica - MAT-03 (megahit assembly) | ecosystem: Environmental > Aquatic > Freshwater > Ice > Liftoff...
ACTCTCAACTCTCGTGATCGACCATTGCAGCCGCCACGGACGAACCGATTGGCCGCAACCCGCCGAGGTCCACATCGCGTGAGGCCGAGAGGCTCATCGAATCCGCGAAGAATGGCTCATTCCCAGGAAGAACGTTCATGTTGCACCGCCCGATTCGTCTGATCGGCCTCGCCCTCGCGATGATCCTCGCGGCAGTCGCGAGCGAGGCCGCCGAGAAAGCTCCAGCAGCGGGGAAGCCGAAGACCGTACGCTTGCTCACGGTCGGCAATAGCTTCTCGCAGAACGCGACGCGTTACCTGGAAGACATCGTGAAGGCGGATGGCAACATTCTCGTGCATCATCGCTGCGTCATCGGCGGCAGCGGATTCGCTCAACACATGGAGAAGGCACAACGACACGAACGCGATCCCAAAGACAAGCTCGGGCTCTACGGCACGGGCATGAGTCTCAAGCAGGAATTGGTGGCCGAGAAGTGGGACTTCATCACCATCCAGCAGGCCAGCTTTCGCAGCCACGATGTCAGCACGTACCGCCCGAGTGCGAAGCAGCTTTATGACTACATCAAGAAATCGGCGCCGGGCAGCGAGGTGGTGATCCACCAAACCTGGGCCTATCGCATCGACGATCCCCGATTCTCGGTAACGGAACCCAAGCCCGGCGAACCCCGGACCCAGAAGGAGATGTACGACGGCTTGAGCCAGGCTTACCAGACGATCGCGAAGGAGCTTGGCATCCGCCGAATCCCGGTGGGTGATGCTTTTTACCTGGCGGACACGGATGCGAACTGGGGTTATCGCAAGGACACCATCTTCGACATCACCAAGGCCAGGCCGCCGGCCCTACCGAATCAGTCGCACTCGTTACACATGGGCTGGTCCTGGCCCGGGGGCTCGACCGTAAAACCTGCTTTGAAGATCGATGGCCACCACGCCAACTTGGCTGGGGAGTATCTCGGCGCTTGCGTCTTCTACGAGATGATGTTCGGGGCGAGTGTTGTCGGCAACACCTTCAATCCCCCGGGCCTCAAACCGGAGGACGTGCGATTCCTTCAAAGCACAGCCCACAAGGCGGTGGAGCAGGCGAAGTAGCTTTACTTCAGGCCTGCCGGATCGAGCACGACGTGCTTCACCGATTGGCGACGAAAGGTGTACGTGATGTGCACCTTTCCATCAGCCGTCTGAATCACAGCGGGGTAAGAATACTCGCCCTTGGCGTTCTCGAGCGTCAGGATGGGCTTCCAGCTTTTGCCATCCGCCGAGATCGCCACGTTGAGGAGGCCCCGGCCCGTCGGCGTGTGGTTGTACACGATCAGTTGCCGACCATCCTTGAGAGTGACCGCGTCCGTCCCGGAGTTCGGGTTGGGCAACTCGGTCGCGGTCATTGGCCCCCATGTCTTGCCGTCGTCGGACGTGCTCTGCGTCACCACTTTCTGCTTGCTGCGGCAGAGCACCTGGAGCTTGCCGTTGGGGTAGGTCAGCACGCTTGGCTGGATCGCGCCGAATTCCTTGCCGTCGTTGATGGGGCCGATCACGCTCCAGGTTTGGCCGAGGTCCTTGGTGGCTTCGAAGTGGACGCGCCAGCCCTCGTGCTCGCTGCTGGACGGGCACAGGATGGTGCCGTCGGCGAGTTCGACCGGCTTGTTCTTGATCGGGCCGAGCAAGTGGCCGATCTTGGAGTTCTCCCCAAGCTTCACGGCCTTGGTCCATGTCTTGCCGTCATCGTGGGAGGTTTGCAGCACTCCCCACCACTTAGAGGGCGACGGCCCGACCTTCGAGAAGAGCATGAGTGGGCCGTGTTTGGGCTGAAAGAGCACCGGGTTCCAGCAGGGATAGCGAAGCTCCGCGGAGATGACGCCGTTGGCCACCTCGGTCGGCTTCGACCATAACTTGCCGTCGTGTCGGCTGACCCAGATGCTGACGTCCTTGTCGCCTTCGCGGGTGCCGCCGAACCACGATGCGACGAGCCCGGACTTCGTCTCGACGATCGTGGTTGCATGGCAGGATGGCGTCGGCGCCGCATCGGGCGGAAAGAGCAGTCCGCTAGCGAGAACGCCGGGGTCGCCGACCTTCGCCGATTCCGGAAGGGGAGCCGCGGCCAGGGTGAGGGAGGCGAAGAGGAGTGTGGTGCAGGGAAGTAAGGTGTTCATTCGTGATACTCCGGTAAGTTGAAGCGTTAAAGCGACCGGTGGGGCCACCCCGGCTGTCACCCTGTCACTGCCCTGTCACCCTGTCACTGCCCTGTCACCTTGTCACTGCCCTGTCACCCTGTCACCCTGTCACCTTGTCACTGCCCTGTCACTGCCCCTCGGCCGCGGTCGTTGCGGAAGGAGGCGTCCGTTTTGTGGCCTTCTCGGCGATGTCGTCCTTCAAGCGGTCGAAGTCTTTTTCGCTTGCCCGAGCCCAGCACCGGTGGGCCACCTTCAGGTAGCGAGCGGCTTGGTCCGTCTTGCCCAGGTGATCGCTGATGGCCCACATGCCGAGCGCCCCGCGAACGCTGCCGCTGTCGTGGGCGAGCGCCTCCTGGAAGGCTTCGGCGGCTTCCGCGGGCGAACCGGCTTCGAGAGCCGCCAGGCCCCACGTTTCCATGTAGAGGGCACCGTTACCCCAGGCGTGGTGCTTGTAATCGTCCTTGGTCTTCTCGATGACGCGCTTCAGCAGCTTCAGCCCCGCCTCGCCATGGCCGGTCTGGCAGAGGTGGCGGCCCAGAACTTCCCAGAGCTTCAATTCGAGCGTCTTGTCCGTCTTCCTCGATTGCTGCTGCTGGCGGAGCGTGTCGATCTCGGCCCCGGCGCGTGACGTATCGCCCTTCTCCAGGGCCAGCAGGGCACCGAAGTACGCCGCGTTCGTCTTGTCCGTCTTTCGCAGGGGCTCGATGATCTTGTTGGCCTCGTCCCAGTCCTTTTGAGAGAGGGCCATGCGAATCCACTCGGGGCGGAAGTTGTAGCCGTGGCCGAGCGCCTCAAGTCTGATCCGCTTGGCTTCGTCGAATCGGCCATCGTGCACAAGGCCGCGGGTCAGCGTCTCCATGTGGTGATTGAACTGGTGATCCTCGGACGGCTTCACATCGTGGCTCTTGTGGTAAGCCTTCTGCATCTCGAGGGCGCGGGAGGACCAGTCCGAGGTGCTCTGCCACTTGCCGATCCGCATCGCCAGGTGAGATTGCATATGGAAGGCGTGCGGCAGCCCCGGCGAGGACTTCATGTACATCTCCGCGTAAGGCCAGCCGAGAGCGGGGCGCTTGATCGTTTCGTAGAAGTGCACAAGTTCGTGGCTCGCACCGGGGTGATATGGATTGATCTTCAGCAACGCCTTGTAGAAGGGCGTGCGGCCGTTGACACCCTCGGCGATCTGGGCCCGCCAGAACCAGCCCTCCTCGTCGTCTTCGTACAGCGTCAGCAGCTCATCGAGCGTGGCCGTGGCTTTCTTCTTCCGCTCCTCCGCGGGCGTGTTCGGCACCAGCCCCTTCTCCTCGAGCTTCGATCGGATCAGCAGTTGTTCGCGAGGGTTCGCCTTCGGCATGAACTGCTGAGCCTTGTCGAGTGCCAGCTCGACAGGAGACTTCGAGACCGAGTCCGGCAGCTTCGCCAGGAACACGCTGCCGATGGCGCCCGCGAAAGGCGTGGCGTTGGGTGGGTTCGCCCCCTTGCCCCACTTTTCGAGAGAGCGGCTCAGACCCAGCCAGGCGTACGCACATTCGGGGTCGCGGAGCAACGCCGTCTCGAAACTGCGGGCTGCCTCCATCCAGACGTACGAGTAAAAGCACCCCAGGGCCTGATCGCACAGGGCCCGGCAGTCCGCGGAGGAACTGCTGACAGGGTACGAGTAAAGGCACAGATTCGGGACGATCTTCGCAGGCGAGAGCCCCGTGATGGGCATGCCATCCACGGCTCGCCGAGTCGCGGCACCGCCGCCAGGAGCCTTTTTCTTGATCGAGCCCGGCGGCTGGGCCGAGGTGGTGGTCGCCAACGCGATCAGGCCGATGACGAGAAGAAGGCGGGTCATGGTGCACTCACGACAAAGAGTCACGACAGCGAGCGTGGCGGGATGATATGGCGGTGAGCAGGAAGAGATTTACCAAAGAGTCACAGAGATCGGAGGAAGGAAGAAAATAAGGGTGGTGCGGCCGATAGGGCCAGTCTGAACCCGGTGTCCTCTGTGGTAAGTCTCCTTCTACTGCTCGCCTATAGCCTAACGTGGAAGCCACGGGTGGGGAAGGGGCTGTTCCAGAAAGCGAAACACTCCTCGCTTTGGGCCATACCGCCATCGTTAACGACCCGACTTTTCCTACACTTTCTGACAGGAGAACCATTCCTCAGAATTCACCGAGACCTTCCCATGCTGACCCAACACGTCTTCCGTGCCCTGTGGCTTCTCGCGACCCTTGCCTTTACTCAAGGCGTGCGAGCGGAGGAGGCCAAGGCGGATCCGCTGGCGGCGATGACTTCGCCGGAGCAACTTGAGGGCTTGCTGGCCTCGACGAAAAGCCCCGTTCTGAAAAAGGCCCTGACCGACCACAAGGCGGAGATCCTCGCCGCCCTGAAGCTCAAGGAGAACCGCGATCGGATCGTCTCACTGCTGGAGTCCGCGAAGGCGTCGTACACCAAGGTGAACTCCACGCCCGAGGCTTTGCAGAAGGCGATCGGTGGGCCGAGCGTTCTCTTCGATTCGCTGAAGACAATCAACCTCGGAGACAGTTCGCTGACTGTGAAAGAGAAGCGAAAGACCGACCCCTTCGATGCGGCATTCTACGAGTCGATCAGCAAGCTTCCCGGGCTGGAGGAACTGTACATCATCCACACGACGGCCCAGAACGACTGGCTGGTGCCGGTGGGGAAGATGCCCTCGCTGAAGGTGCTTCGGATCATCAATCAGGCGAAGCTCAACGACGCGGGCCTCGCGCACCTGGCCGGGCTCAAGCAACTGGAGACGTTCTCGTACATTGGCACCTCGATGACCGGAGCCCCGTTCACGGAATTCAAGGGCTGGACGAGCCTCAAGAGCAGCAGCTATCGCGGCAGCAAGATGAGCGACGCGGGGCTCATCGCACTGGTCGCAGCATTCCCCAACCTGCAATCGCTGGTTCTCGCCCACGGGAATTACAACGACGAAGCCCTGGCCCACGTGGCGAAGCTGACGAAGCTCACCGGCCTGGAACTCGGTTCGCACCGGGCAACGCCGGCCGGCCTGAAGCCGCTGACCGCATTGAAGCTCGAATACCTTCAGCTCGGCGACGGCCTCGACGCCACGGACGGTATTGCCATCATCAAGGACATGAAGACTCTCAAAAAGCTCGTCCTCACCAACTGCGCGAAGATGCCTGACGAGGACCTGAAGACCGTGGCCGCGATGAAGCACGTCGAGAATCTGGAGCTTTCGAGCCTGGAGATTCCCGAATCGCGTCTGCCGTTGCTGAAGGAGTTTTCGTACCTGAAGACGCTGCGTCTGCCGAAGGGGAAGATGCCCTACTCGGACGAACTGAAAGCGCAGATCAAGGCGGCTCTCCCCGGCGTGATGATCAAGTTCGAGTAGTTTGTCGCCGCTTGCGGTGGAGCGTTGGGGAGATTCTTCACCTGACGTGAAACTCCCCTGCGCGTTTTGATGGGTGGTTCGTGCGAATCATTCACGACTCAAATCGGAATTGGATATCGCGGAAACCCTGCGTTTCCTGATGATGGATTGAAGCGTTCTCCCGGGTGCAGCGCTCCGCCGCGAGCGGCGAAGGTGATCATGTCCACTGCGTACAAGATCGTCATCGGTCTCGAAGTGCACGTGCAGCTTCTGACGAAGACGAAGCTCTTCTGCGGTTGCCTGAACCAGTTCGGGCTGCCGCCGAACACGGCGACGTGCCCGGTGTGTCTGGGGATGCCGGGCTCGCTGCCGGTCATGAATCGCAAGGCGTTTGATCTCTCGATGCGGGCGGCCGTGGCGCTCAACTGCGAGATCGCCAGGTTCACGAAGTGGGACCGCAAGAACTACTACTATCCCGACCTTCCCAAGAACTATCAGATCAGCCAGTACGATCTTCCGTTCAGCCATGATGGCTGGCTCGAAATCAATATCGCCAAGGAACCGAAGAAGGAGTTCCTGGGCAAGAAGATCCGCATCATTCGCGCTCACCTCGAAGAGGACGCAGGCAAGTCCGTCCACGACGAATCCGGCCGCGGCGGCGACTCGCGTGTCGATCTCAACCGCACGGGCACGCCTTTGCTGGAGATTGTGTCGCATCCGGACATGAACAGTCCTGAGGAGGCGACGGCGTATGTCGAGGAGATCCGCCTGATGCTCCGCGAGATCGGCGTCTCCGATTGCGAGATGCAGGAGGGCTCGCTGCGCTGCGATGCGAATGTGAATCTCCACGTGCCGGAGGCCAGCGAACCGAAGGGTTACGCGGCGACGCCTCTGGTGGAGATCAAGAACCTCAACAGCATTCGTTCGATCGGCCGGGCCATCACGTACGAGGCGGATCGGCACTATCAGGAGTACCGCAAGAACCCGGAAGGCTTCCGCATCGACAAGCTCCTGAAGACGACCGCCGGCTGGGACGACGACCGTGGCCGCACGGAGGTGCAGCGCCACAAGGAAGAGGCGGCGGACTACCGTTATCTCCCCGACCCCGACCTGGTGCCGGTGGTGGTGTCGCAGGAAAAGATCGAGGCCGTGCGAGCCGAGATGGGCGAGCTCCCGGCCGCCCAGCGGACTCGACTGGTGAGCCAGTACGGCCTGAGTGCCTACGATTCGCAGGTTCTCACGGCGAAGGGGCGGCCGATGGTGGCGTACTTCGAGGTTGTGGCCGCGGCGCTGGGTGATGGCAAGAAGGCCGCCAATCGCATCAGCGATCTGATCTTTCCTGCCCTCACGGAGCGGAAGACGGAGATCGACGACTTCCCGATCGCGGCTCCTCGCTTTGGCGAGTTCCTCCGGAAGACCGAGTCGATCGGGGCTGACCCGCGACGCAAGACTTTCTCGCACATGCTGGAGCACGAGGTCGACGCAGCCGCGGCGATGGAAGCACTGGGAATCAAGGACGCGAGTGCCTTCGACGAGGCGACCCTGCGGGCTGCGGTGGTCGTGGCGATTGCGGGCAATCCCAGGGCCGTCGCTGACGTCAAGAGCGGCAAGTCCGCCGCGGCGAATGCGATCGTCGGGGCCGTGATGAAGGCAAACAAGGGCGCTCCGAACGACCTCGTTCGCAAGCTGCTGGCTGAGGAGTTGGCGAAGACCTAGTGCCGTGCAAACACGACCGCCGCTTCGATTCTTGAGCAGGAATGGACGGAGCGGGCGAGGTGGAGGCCGAATGCAGTTCCCTTGATCCTTTTCGTGAGTTTTCCCGTCCTGGAGCTCTTGGAGTGGCCAGGTGTAACCGGCAGAGTTTATGGGGGCGGGGGGACGACTTGAGAAGTTCCCGAGAAATGGAGTTTCCCTTGGGACTGAAAGTGGGTAGTATTGTTTTTGGCAGGAACTGTCCTGCCTTGTTCGAGAATGCCTCTCTCTCTGCTCCGCTTGCTTCCTTCAAAATTTTTGAAGGCGTCATGCCAGCATCTTCGAGTTAGGCTAGCCGCTGGCCCTAGGGCCGCTGAGGACTTTCGACCGTGTCTAAGAATCTTTACGTTGGTAACATGGCTTTTTCGACGACCGAGGAAGCGCTACGACAAGCGTTCGAGCAGCACGGCACCGTCACCAAGGTGCAACTCATCATGGACCGGGAAACCGGCCGACCACGCGGATTCGCGTTCGTCGAGATGAGCGAAGGTGGTGATGCCGCCATGCAAGCCCTTAACGGGGCGATGCTGGATGGCCGGGCCCTGACCGTGAACGAAGCCAAACCCCGCGAAAGCCGTGGCGGTGGTGGTGGCGGCGGCGGTCGTGGTGGCTACGGCGGCGGCGGCAGCAGTGGCGGTGGTGGCTACGGCGGCGGCAGTGGCGGTGGTGGCTACGGCGGCGGCGGTGGCGGTGGTGGCTACGGCGGCGGCGGCGGTGGTGGCGGCCGCCGGTACTAACCATAGCTTCAAAATTGTCTCAGGACGGCCCCTTCTCGGGGCCGTCTCCCATTTCCACACACTTCCACTCATCTCCTTGACCTCGTACGCTCACCGGCGACGACGGTCGTTCCAATCGAAAAAATCTCCCACGGTTCGAAAACGATTTGCCCGCATCTCTCGTCTCACTCTCGGTCACGTCGTTCGCGTTGCGCACCGGCTGAGGCCGGCTTCGCTCATTCGTGGAGGTTCTCATGTCCCGTCCCGTCCCTCGAAAATGGTCGATCCGCCGACCGGCGGCTGCACTGCTCCCCGCGGTACTCGCGGGTATTCTCGTCGGCTGCGGCAGCGAGCCCAAGGCAATGCCGGTTGTGGAGAACAAACCCTCCGCTCAAGCTGCTGCTCCTGGAGTAGAGGTTGCAGATGGTCTCACGAATGGAACAAAAGTCCACAAGGATGGGGACGCATCCAAGAATTTGACTGACGGAGCTCGCCTGCTCGAAACTCAACTTGCCGCAGGTGAACAGAAGCCCCGTGACGATGCCGCGAAGACAGAGACGGGCAGCAGCCCAGTGCCGATATCGCCAGCCCCCCTGGGAGGCGGTGGATACACTGGCGGCATCGGCGGATTGCCGGCGATGCCTTCCCCCCAGCCCGGTGCGATGCCCCACCCCTTGGCGACCGCCACTCCCACGAGTGGTGCGATTTCGAAGCTCCAACAACAGGAACTTCTCAAGGGCCGTTCAGGTAAGACGGTGGATCGCCTGCTTCGCGAGGGTGGTGGCAACTTCTCCAAGGCGATCGATGAATTCCCGAGGCGTGACGGAAAAGTCATGCAGGGCCGACCGCCCGTGGCGAATCCTGCTGACCCGACCGCGACGGCCGAGTCGTACAACATGTACAAGGAGAACGAGTATCGTTCCCCGCTTGTCGCGCCGCTCTCCACCTTCTCCGCGGACGTGAACACCGCTTCGTACAGCAACGTTCGCCGTTACCTCTCGCAGACCCAGATGCCGCCGAAGGACGCCGTCTTCCTCGCGGAGTTCATCAACTACTTCCCTTACGACTACGCCAAGCCCAAGGGCGAAGACCCTATCGCGTACAACCTCGAACTCGGACCCTGCCCCTGGAACCGCAAGCACCACCTGCTTCGCGTCGGTGTGCAGGCCTTCCAGCTTGACCCCAAGGACATGCCGGCCCGCAAGTTCACCTTCCTCATCGATACCTCGGGCTCCATGTCCGGCGAGAACCGCCTGCCGCTTGTGAAGAAGTCGCTGGCCATGCTCATCGACCAACTCACGGACAAGGACAGCGTCGGCCTTGTGACCTACGCCGGCACCGCGGGCGTGGCCCTCATGCCCACGAAGGGAAGCGAGAAGGAGAAGATCCGCGTTGCGGTCGAAGCCCTCGGCGCCGGTGGTAGCACCAACGGCGAAGGCGGCCTCAAGGCGGCTTACGAACTCGCGCGACAGACCTTCGAGGAGAAGGCCGTCAACCGCGTGATCCTCTGCACCGACGGCGACTTCAACGTCGGCGTTTCCAGCCAGGGCGATCTCGTTCGCATGATCGAGGACCAGCGGAAGTCCGGCGTGTTCCTCACGATCCTCGGCTACGGCATGGGCAACTACAAGGACGGCGTGCTCAAAGAACTCGCCAACCATGGCAACGGCCACCACGCTTACATCGACACCATCGATGAGGCCAAGAAGGTCTTCGTCGAGCAGGGCGGCGCACTTGTGCTCGTCGCCAAGGACGTGAAGTTCCAGGTCGACTTCAACCCGGGCCGCGTGGCAGCGTATCGCCTGGTCGGCTACGAGAACCGCCTGCTCAAGGACGAGGACTTCAAGAACGACGCCAAGGACGCCGGCGACATGGGCAGCGGCCATCAGGTGACGGTGCTGTACGAGATCGTTCCCGTCGGCGTGACAATCGACCTGCCCGGCGTGGACAAGACGAAGTACCGGATCCCCACAAAGGTGGACCCGAACGCTCCGGACGAATGGCTGACGGTGAAGATGCGCTACAAGCAGCCCGACGGCGAGAAGAGCAAGGAACTGGCCCAGCCCCTGAAGGGGGACGCGAAGGCGAAGGACCTCAGCGACGACTTCCGCTTCGCCGCGGCGGCCGCGAGCTTCGGCATGCTGCTCCGCGACTCGGAGTTCAAGGGCGGCATGAGCTTCGCTGGTGTGCTCGAGGAAGCCCAGGGTGCCGTTGGCAATGACCCGAACGGCCACCGCAAGGCCTTCCTCGAGATGGTGAAGCAGGCCCAGGAGATCCAGAAGAGCAAGACCCCCACGCCCGCAGCAGGCGGTGCGGGGTCGAATTGAATCGGGGTCAGGCTGCGCCAAGTTAAACCAGTAAGTGCTCGTGCTACACTTTCAGACGCGGTCGGGGCGAGGTATTCAGCCCGACCGCGTGATCCGTAAGCTCCCATCACCGCAGGAACGTCGGGATCGCTTCCCGAATTATCAATGACCCAGAAGTGATCGACATGGCTCGCGAACCACGTCAGATTTTCGTGAGAACGCCAATACCGCGCGATGACCTTGTCAGAAGGTACACCATGTCCGCCTCGTGAGACGCGAAGAGCCACACGCTTGACTGCCATTTCGGGAGATGCCAGAGTGATGAAGATTAAGTTGGCGATCCCACACTTACGATGGACGAGATCAATCATTCGCTTGTATTTGTCGGTGCTCAGGACCGTTTCCACTCCAACAGATTCGCCGCGTTCGAGACATGCGACGAGGTCACGTTCGACTCGAGTTGCCGCCTCACTGAAGAGCCGCAAACGCAGGTCGTCTTCCCCGCGCCGTTCGGACCGGCCACGATCCAGAGTTCGGGCGAAGAGCGGTTCATGGTGGTTTAGGAGTTGACGTTGCCACGATGGCCTTGCTTCGAGCTTCGCAGAAATGCACAAGTAGCTGCTCTCGAAACACAGCCGTTGAGTAACGGTCGAAGATTTCTGCGTCTGCTAAGGTCGTGGTCGCATCAGGCAAGAGCTCGATGAGTCCCGGGCGGTGTCAACCACAGGTTCGCAGGGAGTTGAAAGGTCGAGTGGTGATGGTATGTTCGTTCTAACCGGGATAACATCATGCGGGAATTATTGATCGAGGGATCGAAAAACACAAGAGGGACAGCGAGGGACGCCTCGATTCCCTGTCTCCCTCACTTCAGCAGCCACTCGAGCACGGCCTTCTGCGTGTGCAGCCGGTTGCCCGCTTGTTGGAAGGCGGCGCATTGCGGGCCGTCCATCACGTCGTCGGTGATCTCTTCGCCGCGGTGGGCGGGGAGGCAGTGCAGCACCTTGCATTGCGCCGGAGCCTTCGCCAGCAGGGCCGCGTTCACCTGGAAGCCCGTAAACTTCTGCAATCGTTCCTCACGCTCCGCTTCCTGGCCCATGCTGGTCCACACGTCAGTGTAGATCACGTCCGCATTGCGGACCGCGGCCAAGGGGTCGTGCGTTTCTTCGAGAGCGGGGCTGCTTACTCGCTCGGCATAGTGCTGTTTGAACTTCGCATCGAAGCCGTAGCCGGTGGGGCAGGCGAGGATGAATTTCATGCCGAGTCGGCCGCAGCCCACCGCAAGGGATCGCGAGACGTTGTTGCCATCGCCGACAAAGACGACCGTGCGGCCTTCTTCCTTGCCGAAGAGTTCACGGATCGTCAGCAGGTCCGCGAGGGCCTGGCATGGATGCGACCGGTCCGAGAGGCCGTTGATGACCGGGATGCTCGAGTGGGCGACGATGCCCGCGACGGTTTCGTGGCGGAAGACGCGGAGCACGAGGGCATCCAGGAAGTGGCTGATAGTGCGGGCGAAGTCGGCGTGCGTCTCGCGCCAGCCGAGACCGACCTCGTTGCCGGGAAGGTAAAGGCTGGTGCCGCCAAGCTGGGCGATACCGCTTTCAAAGCTGACTCGGGTACGAAGCGAGGGCTTTTCAAAGATGAGCCCGACGACGCGGCCCGCGAGCGTGGGCGTGGGAATCCGGCGGGCCAGCGCCGACTTGAGCCGGGCCGACTCGTCAAGCAGGCGGCCAATCTCCTCGGAGGTGAGGTCGATCAGGTGGGTGAAGTGGCGCAGGGTTGTCATGATTTCAGGCCCATCATCACGTCTTCGATCACGTCGCAGCCCTCGTCGATCTGCTCGTCGCTGATGGTCAGCGCGGGGAGCAGGCGGAGGACGGTGTTATGAGTGCAGTTGATCAAGAGGTTCCTTTTCAGGCAGCCGGCGACAATCGGGGCGCCTTCGACGTTGAGTTGCACGCCGATCATGGCCCCCTTCACGCGGACCTCGGTGATGAGTGGGCAGTTGGTTTTGAGGGCTTCAAAGCGACTGCGGAACTTCTCGCCGATCTGCACGGCTCGAAGGAGCAGCCCTTCCTCTTCGATCGTCTCGATGGTGGCGATGGCGGCGCGGGCGGCGAGCGGGTTGCCGCCGAAGGTGGCCGCGTGGGTGCCAGGAACGAGCTTGGACGCGACCTCGGGCGCGGCGATCAGGGCGCCCATGGCCACGCCGCCGGCCAGGGCTTTGGCGAGCGTCAGGATGTCCGGCTTCACGTTCCAGTGCTCGTGCGCGTACCAGGCGCCGGTGCGGCCCATGCCAGTCTGAACTTCGTCGAAGATGAGCAGCAAGCCATGCTGATCGCACAAGGCACGGAGGCCTTCCAGGAAGCCGGCAGGCGGGAGGTTAATGCCGCCCTCGCCCTGGATCGGCTCGAGCATGATGGCGGCGGTTTCCCCATCGATGAGTTTCGCGACGGCCTCGAGATCGCCGAACGGAGCGTAGCTGAAGCCGGGCAGCATCGGCTCGACGCCCTGGTGATACTTGGGCTGAGCGGTCGCCGTCAGCGAGCCCATCGTGCGGCCGTGGAACGAACCGGTGAAGGTGATGATGCGGTATCGGCCCTTCAGCTTGCCGTTGAGTCGAGCAAGCTTGATGGCGGCCTCGTTCGCCTCGGTGCCGCTGTTGCAGAAGAAGCTCATACCCCCGAACGAGGTGCGTTCGCCCAGCATCTTCGCCAGCACCGCCTGCGGCTCCGTGTACCAGGTGTTCGGGACATGGATCAGCAAGCCGACCTGCTCCCGAACCGCTTCGACAACTCGCGGCGGGCAGTGACCCAGAATCCCGCAGCCCCAGCCGGGGAAGAAGTCGAGGTAGCGATTGTCCTCGGCGTCCCACACCAGCGAGTTCTCGCCGCGGACCAGGCAGACAGGGTAACGCGTGTAGTTGCCGATCACGTGCTTCTTCGCGAGAGCGATGACTTGATCGGAGGAGAGCGTGTCGGTGGTCATGGGTGTTTCGCTGAAGGTCCATGGAATGAATGAAGCGCACCCGCCTGAATGGGTGGGCTTTCGTTAGTTCCGGGTAATCTCCGTGCCAGAGATGGCGTCGCCGACGAAGAGGTTCAGAAGCGCGTAAGGCACTCGGCCATCGAGGATGAGTGCGGACTTCGCCCCGGCGGCCAGGGCTTCAAAACAGGCCTCGACCTTGGGCACCATGCCGCCATCGATCACGCCGGAGGCGATCAATTCGCGGCACTCCGCTTCCGTGAGCTTCGCGAGGAGCGAGGCGGGGTTCGCACGATCGCGGAGCACGCCGGGCGTATCCGTAAGGAAAATGACCCGATCGACAGTGAGGGCGCCGGCGACGGCCGAGGCGGCGGTGTCCGCGTTCACATTCAGCCAGCCGAGGCTGTCTTTGGCGAGCGAAGGGATCACGGGCACGATGCCCTGCTCAAAAGCATGGCGAAGCGTGGTCTTGTCGACACGAACCACCTGGCCCACACGGCCGAGGTCGATGGTCTGGCCGTTGCTGGCCGGAAGCGTGAGTGGTTCACCCGCGAGAATCTCGGTGCAGGCCGTCGCTCGTGCCCCCAACTCGCCGAGAGACTTCACGAGTCCGGGGTTGATCTCGCCTTTGAGGACGCGAACGACGATGGCGAGCGTGGCGTCATCCGTGTAGCGTCGGCCGGCAACCTTCTTCGGCGTGAGGCCGGCGTCTGCCATGGCGCGATCGATCGGCTTGCCGCCTCCGTGGACCAGGACGATGGGGATGCCAAGCTGGCTGAGCGTGGCGACGGAGCGAAGGCAGCCCCGGGTGGCGGCGGGCTCCTCCATGGCGCTGCCGCCGAGTTTCACGACGACCGGCCGGCCGCGAGTTTCCGCCACCCGAATGACGGCGTCTGCGAAAAGCTCGGCAAATGACGAGGACGCGGGCATCGCAGCGGAGCCAGGGGATGGGCAGTTTCGGAAAACACCATCGTATGCGTAAGAGCACAAGTCGTCAATCATCCCTCGAAAATGACCTTTCCCGACGATTCCCAGGAAATTGATGGAAATTGAAAGGCTTATTGTGTTAGCTGATGCCGATGAGTATGGTGGAAGGGATTATCCGGCTTCGCGCGACGGTAAGGTGCCTTCGCGTTCGTCGGTGAAACCAAAAACTCGAGGCTCCTCATGTTGCGTTATATCTTCGCGATCGCCATCGGCCTGACGTCCATCGGCCTGGTAAGCTACGCTGCCGAGAAGGAAATGACCATCACCGGCACCATCACGTGTGCCAAGTGCGACCTGGGCATCGCCAAGGCCTGCGCCACGGTGATCAAGGACGGCGATAAGGTGTACTTCCTTGACGCCGCCTCCGGCAAAAAGAATCATGGCAAGGTGTGCCAGGCCCCGGCTCAGGGCTCCGTGACTGGCGTCGTCTCCAAGGAAGGCGACAAGACAATCATCACGGCCTCGAAGGTCGAGTTCAAGAAGTAAGGCACCAAGCTCATCTTTCAAAAGGCCACCCGCTTCCACGGGTGGCCTTTCCGTTGAAGGTGGCACGCATGGGCCATCCCACGGTATCTCCCGTAGGCCCAGGCAAGAAGTAAATCTCTCCCCTCCGCTCGCCTTGGCATATCGCGAATCTACACTGCCGGGCCGGGGACGTCCTCCAGTTCCGGAAGAAGGTCCGTCGCAATGATCACTCGTATGGAACGGGCCACGCCTGGCTCCCGGTGGATGAGCCCGAGTTCATCCAACTTCACAACCATGCCGTGGACTGCCGGTGGTGTGAGTCGGAAAAACCTGGCCAGATCCATCTCAGCCGGGCCTCGTCGGTGCAGCTTCCGGTAAAGGTGGATGAATGTTAGGAATTGCCCTTGCCGGGGTGTGAACGCCACCATCGGATTATTCTTCCTCTTGAGATCCGTGTTCGAGGATAGTCTACGCGACTTCGACCTGATGACTCCCGAAGCGTTGCAGCGAAAGTACGACCTTCGCGAGATCTAAACTGCTTTTCGATAGCCAGAGAAGACCGCCTGCCAGTGGACGAAGTTGCCCTGGAACCTTTCCGGGTTCCGGGTTTCCCTAACTCGTTTCTGTAAAAGATGTTTGCTATCGTTTC
>Ga0105046_10009323_pt1 | contig 15363 bp, 8 predicted proteins | sample MAT03_FD_78385 | JGI IMG/M metagenome (GOLD analysis project Ga0105046, IMG submission 78385) | Freshwater microbial communities from Lake Fryxell liftoff mats and glacier meltwater in Antarctica - MAT-03 (megahit assembly) | ecosystem: Environmental > Aquatic > Freshwater > Ice > Liftoff...
CCACGCTTGGTCGTGGTGCGCGTGATCACCCGGCCATCGGGGTAGGTCACTGCGGTAGCGCGGTTCACCGGGTCGTAGCTGTAGCCCACTGGACGACTGATGCCCTCCACGATTTGCGTCTCCTGCGTCAGGCGTGAGCCGTCGTCGTAGGAACGGTTCACCGTGGTGACGGAGCGCCCAGCGACCGCCTGCGTGAGGCGGCCTGCCGCGTCGTAGCTGAAGCCATCGGCCACGCCGCTGCTGTACGTGCGGGTGGTCAGGCGATTGGCCAGGTCATACCCGTACGTCGTGGTGACACCGGCCTGATCGAGGCGGGTCAGCAGACGGCGGGCGGGATCATAGAAATAGGAGCGCTTACCGGTCGTGCCCGGACGCTGCTGGCTGGGCGGATAGATCTCCTCCCGCAGCAGGTTGCGCTCGTCATAGGTGTAGGTCGTCCGGCGATCGGCCGCAGCCGGACGCTGGGCGCTATCGCCATCCACGATGGTCAGCAGGTTGCCGTTCGCGTCATAGGTGAAGTCGGTGATCGTCGGCAACGGGTCCGTGCTGCGGGTCTTGCGATCGCGGCCGTCGTACGCGAATGACGTTACCATGAGCATGGCATCGGTCTGCGCCTTCACATTGCTGTGCTTATCGTACGTGGCTCGGGTCACCGCCTGCAAGGCGCCGGTGGCGGTATCGGTCACCGTCGTCGCGCGGTTGCGGCTGTCATAGACGGTGGTCTGACCCACCGCATTGGCATCACGCACCGATAGCTGATTGCCGTTGGCGTCGTAGGTGAGGGTGCTGACGAAGAGCTCGGCGTCCTTCACCTTGCGCACCCGGCCTGCGCCGTCGGTGTACTGACTGGTGACGTCGTTCGACGGATTGGTCACCCGGGTCGCGACGCCACCCATGGCAGCGATCTCGCTCACATCGTCATGGACGATGGTCTGACGCAGGCCATTGCCGTCGATGGTGCGGACCGTCCGACCGGCGCCGTCACGGATGACGATCTCCTGCACCTTGCCGAGCGCATTCGTCACCCGCACAGCGGAGCCGTTGCAATCCGTGCCCAGATTCAGGCCCGCCAGGCGTGTGTCCCCGGCGATAAACAAGCCGACGCCGTCGATCAGGTTATCGTCATAGGCGGTCAGGACCGTCTCCGGCATCGCATTGGTCACGCTGGTCTGGCGATTGCGCCCATCGTAGAGGAATTCCGTCGTGCGGTTGTTGGCATCGGTCATGCTCTTCACGTTGCCGTTGCCGTCATAGGTCCGCTTACTGATGTGCCCGAGGGCATCCTTCGCCTCGATCAGACGGTCACAGCAGAGGCTGTAGGTGTACGTGGCGGTGGTGCGGGTCGTGGTGGTGTCACGGAAATCCTTCTCGCTGGCCACCTTCCCCGTTGGGGTGTAGGTCCAAGAGCGCGTCGCCACCTCGATCAAGCCGACGGCGACGGTCTCGCTCGCCGTGCGATTGCGACCGTTGTAGGCCGACGTGGTGATGAACTGCTTGCCGCCCTCGCTTGCATCGAAGGTCCGCGGCAGCGTGGTCTTGGTCAGGTTGCCCGCGGAGTCGTACTCCAGCCAGGTCTTGGCGGCGTCGGCGGTGCCGGACGCGTCGATCTGCTCCATCTGGCGGCCCTGGCTGTCGTAGCGCCTGGTGGTGCTGATGCTGCGTCCATCGATCACCGCCGTCAACTGGCCCGCCACATCGTACTGCTGATCCGTGATGACGTAGGGCGGGTTGGCCACGGTCGAGCGCGCGAGCGTCGCGAGCGTAGAGCCGCTGGGGACACCCGCGGGCACCAGCTCACGAATGGCGCGCACCTGACGATCACGGCTATCGTAGACCGCGTAGCTGGTGCGGCCGTAGGGATCACGCACGCTGACGCGGCGATCCTTCTCATCGTACCCGTAGGTGGTCGTCAGCAGCGCGCCGGTGTTCGCACGCACCGCCACCGTGCTCAGGCGCAGGCGGGTATCGTAGCTCGTGGTGGTCTTCTCGCCGTCCAGGACGCAGGTCGCCTTCAGGCGGCTCCCGCTGAGGTAGGTACAGGTCTCCACGTGCGCCTCGGGCTTGCCGGCCGCCACCACGCGGGTGATCACCCGACCGCTGGCATCGTACGCCGTGGTGGTGCGGTTGCCGTTGCGGTCGCGACGTTCGACTTCCTGATTCATGAACGCGCCGGTGCCGTAGAGGATCTCCTCGAAGGTGCTGTCGCCATAGATCATTTTCTTCAAGCGATTGCTCTTGGTGGTCTCATATTCATAGGTCGTGGTCCGGTTGCCGGCATCGACGCTGCTGCTCAGGCGGCCGAGGCCATCGTAGAAGAACGTCCGGGTCGGGGCGGTCACCACCAAGGCATCGTCCTTCGGCTCGGTGATGAAGGCCAACTGCCCGATGCCATCATACCCATACGTGGTGCGATTGCCGCGCGGATCGATCGATGCCGACATCTGGCCACGGGCATTGTATTCCCATGTCCACACCGAGCGCTCGTTGCGCGCGACGCCATCGGGACCGACCGCGGTGGTCGACCCCTCGGTCCGCGTCAGCAGGTGGCCAGTAGCGTTGTAGGTGAAACTGGTCACCCGCCCGAGCTCATCCACCTGCGTCAGCGGCTTGCCGTACGACCACGAATTCAGATCGCTGACATACGTCGCCGTGCGGACACTGCCGCCGGGGTTGGTGATGGTGGTGGCTTGGCGACCCTGGTAGGCGTACGTGGTCACCTGGCCGAGCGCGTCGGTAACCTGTGTGGGCAGGTTGTTGAGGTTGTTGGCATACGACGTGGCACTGCCCCACGTGTAGGTGGAATCCGCCGCCGCGGGATCATAGCTGATGGCCTGCTCGACCTTGGTCATCGCGCTGCCGTAATCGCCGACTTTCATGCGGAAAACTCCGCGATCGGCGTCATAGATAAAGAGGTTGTGCGGCACCACGGTGAGATCGAGCGGCATCGCCTCACACCAGATGATGTAGCGCGTCTTGCCATCGACATCGGCCACGCGCCGGATGAGGCCATGGTGCTGCCCGGTCTTCCACGGCTCGGTGGTATCGCTGGGGTTGAATTTCCAGCGCGACACCGCCACGTTGACCCAGCTACTGAAGCGAACGTTGCCGCTGCCGCCGACCGCCGCGCTGTCATTCCAGTCGATGCGGTTGAGCGCCACCGACACCAGCGGATTCGTCGGTTCCTTCACGCTGGTATCCAGGGTCCACGCGAAGGTCGACACGCTCAGGTCGGGACGCTCCACGCGGGTCAACTGGACCCCGGTATAGAAATAGCGCACCACGCTGGCATCCGGCATGGTGATGCTGGCGACGGGGAATTTGATGCCCACCTTGGTGGTGCCATAGACGAACGAGGCACTGCGGCCGAAGGGATCGGTGATGGTGGCAGCCTGCCACAGGCGGATGCGATCGTTGCCGAGCGCGGCGTTGGTCGCCGTCACCGGATGAACATAGGTGATGACCGTGGCATTGCCGGAGGCGTCCTCGACCCGCACCAACCGACCGACCCGCTTGGTCTTGGTCGGGTCGCTCTGATTGGAGTTCAGATTCATGATCTCGAAGACCAGTTTGCGCTCATTGGCCGTGAAGATCTCCACCGTCTTGGTCTGCAGCCAGTCCGCATGCGCGGTGCCAGTCGCATTCAGCAACACCGCCTTGCGCACCTGACCCTCACGATCACGCAGCACGCCATTCACCGCGCCGTCGTCGTTGATGCCGCCATCCTCGACCATGTCCTTCTTCAGCAGCGTCGAGGCGGGATCGAACAGATTGATGCGGGCCTGCAGCGGCGAGTGGCCACTGTATTTGTCCAGCACGATCATGGTGTCGATCAGCAGGAAACCGGTGGTGCCAAGGCTGCCGCCATCACCGCTGGCGAATTCACGCTGGCGATGGAAGCGGCGGATCTCGAGATTGGGAAGTGGATTGGCCAGCGCTGGGCCGCCGCCGCACGGGGCGCAGCCGGCGCCGCCGGCGGGCATCTGGTAGTCCAAAGCCTCATGCAGGTGGACCAAGGTCTGCGGATTGATCGTGCCGCCATGGTTCGACATCGGTGAGGGCGCCGCCACGGGGCAGGGTGGCAGGGTCGCCCGCCGGTAGGCGCTATCTTCACACGGCGCGCAGTCCGTCGTGAAATCTTGATGACAGTTGAAGTCGTTGCTTGGGATTTTTTCGATCCATGAATCCGGTGACACATCGACACCGCTGAGCGAACTGAGCGAACTGAGCGAGCCGAGCACGCACAGAGTCCAGATGCCCGGGCGCGGGAACAAGCAAGCGGAGAGCGAGGAGAAGCGAGCCATGGGGCGATCCTTGGACGGCAGGTCACTGCCAGGAGAAAAAAATGGGGGCGTGGCGGCGCGGCGCGCCCGGCCGATTACAAGGCGCGCTCGCCCGTCGGGGGCGGCGTGATGACCGCGGCACCGCGCCGCTGCCGAAGCACTTCCACGACCATGCTGATGGTGCCCACCGACATGGGCGAGCCGATACCGATGCCGACATCGGCGATGTTCATAAAGGCGGTATAGGTCACGGCAGCACGCCCCTCGGCGTCTGTCATCACCGTGATGCTGGCCATCTTGTTATCGAAGAAGCCGCCGTGCATGGTGGTGTAGGTGACCGGGCTGTGCGGCGCACCACGGACGACGAGCGTCGCTACGCCATTCTCCAGCACCGCCACCCGCTCGGGGCCCTCTAACACCAGATGCACCGACTCGGGGCCCGTCGCCTCCGCAGTGTCATAAATACGGGCCGGTTCGACGGTATTAATATAGAATTCTCGATCGACGGCAAAACGCGCGGCATCGAATTTGGCTGGCAGATAATGGGGCGACAACCGCTCCGGATGTTTGCCATCCTGCAGCGCCTCCATCACCGAAGCGGCCTGTTTGACATAGGCCGCTGGCACCGCATCGGTCATGGTCGCCACCGGCCCAGCGGAGAGCAGGGCAGCTGACGGCAGGGTGAATGCTGATGGCGAGGTGAATGCTGATGGCAGCGTGCTGGCGGGCGTGTCGCCAAGCGCCACCGCAGCACCGCCCACGTGGGTGGGCGGCGCCGGCGTCATCGGCTCGGCGATCGGTGCCACTGAGTCCTGGACTGGCGTTCGCGCCTGCTCCGAAAAGAGCAAGATCATCCCGGCACCAAACAAAACCAGCACGCCGAGCGTTGCGTAAATAATCGTGCCTGGCTTTTTCATGGGCGGGGGCTTCTAGCGAACGCACCTTACGTTTCAAAGTGTTTTATTTCCCTATGTAGAATCCCACGGGATGGGCACCGATCCGATCCCAAAACCGTCGACGACGGCTGTCGCTGAGCCCGACGACGGCGATGTGACCCGCCACAACTTGCTAGCCTGTGTTCAGGATGACGCCGCGCGTGCTGTCCTGAGCTGACACGTCAGTCGGAGAACCGACGCACCCCGTTTCATGGCGTCGTCGAGTTCGTCCAGCAGATTAAGACTTACGGCAGCTCGCGGACAGATTTGTGGTGAGGAATACACTGCTTCCCTCGATGGTTGATGACCTGCCTTTTTCCGACGGGCTGTTTTTCCTGTAAATGGCGCATGAAAATGCCAAGATCCGCCTGCCTCGGTCTGGATAAGGGAAGTTAAGAAGCCGGTGGTCGCGTGCCGCCATCGCGAGCTCCGTCCATGACCATCACGCATCGCCTGTTGATAAACCCACGCGCCCTGCGTGGGGCACGGTTCATCTCGCGGCGTGCACGACAAAACACCCCTGGCCTGATGCCGCCAGTCTGGTCGGGCAGTGATTAACCCAGGCGTCACAGCTGGCGCATGGTGAATCAAACTCCGGGCTTTCGGTAGCACCACGAGCCTCGGCCAGCCGATCGGCCACGACCTGCTTGCCACTCATCTTTGCCCTCGACCTCATCCCGGATTCAAGGCTCTCCCCATGCGCAATCTCATCATCACCGCCTTCATAGTGTGCTCGCTCCTGCTGGCATCGTCGCTCTGGACCGGCGAAGCGGTCGCTGATCAAGCGGGTGAGGGTCTCGCAGGCACATGGCGTGGTTTCGTCAGCAAGGGGGACACAACTTGGCACATCGCGATGACGCTGCGCGGCAAGGGCAAGTCATGCACCGGTCAACTTATTGGCTGGCGCAACCTGCCAGAGGCGGTGGCACTGAAAGGGGGCCCCGGAGCGCCACCCAAGGATTATCCCTCCGCGATCCAGTATAGCGAGGATGTGAAAGTGGTGCAGGACGGCGACAGCGTGCTGTTGGATTCAGCCAACGTGCGCAGCATGATCAACGGTAACCGTGACCTGGGGGTCGACCGTTTCCGCCTCTCGTATGTGGCTCCGGGAGTGCTTGCGGGCATTCCCCTCACACCCGATGGCAAGCCAAGCATTGGGCGCGTGCTCCTGTGCACCCAGGCGCGCTGGGACCGTCCCACCCTGCCGTCGCCCACACCGGGCGAGCGTAGCGAGATCGCCTGTTTCGGCGGCGACTATCATTACCGGGTATATGTGCCGAAGACCTACGACCCGGCCAAGCCGGCACCGCTGCTGGTTCATTCCAGTGCAGGCGGTAATAGCCGCCCATGGGCACCAGAACTGGCCGAGGAGTTCGGCTGGATCTCGGTCGGGCTGACCGAGTCGAAGAACGGCCCATGGGATCCCATCACCGAGAACCGCGATGCGGCCCTTTTCGACCTGCGCCAGCGCCTCAATATCGATTGGCGCAAGGTTGTTTTCGGCGGCGCCTCGGGCGCGGCCCGTGCATCGGCCATGGCGCAGCACAATCACCCCGATATCTGCGCCGGTCTGCTGCTGAGCGTCGCCGGGTATAAACACATGCCGCCGCCACCCAAGCAGGTGCCGATCTTCTTCATCACGGGCGACAAAGACTTCAATCTTGAGGAGGTTTTAAGCTGCCACCGTGAATCCATGAAGATCGGCCGTGCTACCGAACTCATCCGTCATAAGGGCGGGCACGACCATGGCGGCGATGAGAACATCGAAAAAGCCCTGCGATGGCTGCACGGGAAGTTCGGGAAGTGACGTCGCTACGGTTGGCTGACGATCAAGTCCACGACGATCGCCACCCGATCGCTAACTACGCGGTAATTCGGGCATGGCCCGCGTGGATAGCAGGCGGGTTGGGAGTCTGATTTTCGTCTACCATCGAGCGGTTGCGTAGTAATTGGAAACCGGCGGCGTCACCGACGAAAACGCCGTTCGATGAGTCGGTTTACTGGGGGTGGTAGACCTCGGTGACGAGCAGGTTCCGGTCCGTAGGTTTAGCCGGTGACCCGCAGTTCGGCATCGGTGATCCTCGTCAGGGTGCGGTTGTCATCGTAGCCGAATTGCGTGGTGCCGGCGACGCAGTCGAGCGTCGAAGTCTTGCCCTCCCGCGCGTCATAGATCATAGACGTAAGTAATGACCTTGAGCCGGGCGTCGGTCTCCTCAACCACGCTGTCGTGAGCGTTGAGCGCACGCATGGTCACCGAATCGGCTGTGACAATCCGGTCCACTTCGCCGTGGATCACTCCCGTCCGCTTTCCTGACGACCGGCAGGATACCAGTGGACAGTGTCGCAGCAGGCCGCGGCTGTGCTGCCCGCTCCGTGCGCTCAGCGATCTCCAGCGGCATAACGGATGGAACCATCGGCATTCCATTCAGTCCAGGGTTTGGCGGTATCGATGGCGTTTTCCCGATACCAGCCATGCCATTTTTTAGGGGAGCTGTCCACATCGTGATGGATGACCCAGGAGCCAGTCTTGATCGCGGTGCCGGTCAGTACGTGACCGGTCGCCTCGATGCGGCCACTGGCATAATACGTGGTGAGGGTGTCGGAGACGGTGACCGCGGGCGTACCGCCACCCCCGCTCCCGCCGCCACAGCCTGCGAGCACAAGCAACACGCAGATGGCCAGAGTGTGGATGAACGGACCAGTGAGGGCATTGCGATTCATGATGTTTCCTCAACCACCCGAGGTGGGCACGGCGGTGATGGTGATGGCATTCAGCTTGTTGTTGTCAGCGCCGGTGACGGTGGTGATGGTCAGACGGCCATCGCTCACCTGCACGCGTGCGCCGCCGTTCAACCAACGGATCGCCGAGGTGGGCTTGCCATCGATCACGAGCACTCCTTCCACTGCGATTTTGAAGGTGCTGTCGAAATAGGCGGGATCACCCGCCGTCAATTCGACTTCATAGGAACCATTGGGCACGGCGATCTCCCACCGGGCATTGGGCGCTTCGTCCTTCTGCATGTGCACCAGGGTGTCGCGCATCTGGTAGGGCGAATCTTGATGATTGCGATCACGGGTGGTGGCAGAGACATCGACGTTCCAACCGAAGGTCAGGCCGTCGCTGCGGCCGCCGTAGATCAAGCCGCCGTCGGCGACGTAACCCACAGGCACCCAGGCACTGGCTGGCTGGAAATTGATCTTCGCCTCGAACAGCGTGGATGGGCCCACCGTCACCACGAAAGAGCGGGTCGCGCTCCGACTGCCATCGCTGGCCGTGATGATGATGGTCGAGGTGCCTGTCGCCGTACCGGTGGAGGTCACGGTCACGGTGCGGTTGGCGCCAGAACCTCCCAGGACCACGTTGGACAGGGGGATCAACGAAGTATTGGATGAGGCCCGGGTCAACGTCAGGGAAGCGGCAGCAGTTTCCGTATCGTCGATGGTGATGGCGATCGCACCGGTGCTGCCCCCGGCCGCCAGCGTGCGGTTAGCGATGGTGCTGATGGTCGGCGCATCATTGATCACCGTGAAGGTGGTCGTGCCGGTCTTCCCACCGCCCGTCGCCGTGACGGTATAGGGGCCGCCGGCCGTGGTGCTGGCCGCCACCACACCGGTCGATGAGATGACCTTGCCGCCACTGACACTCCAGCTGTACACCGGTTGGGTAACCATGGGTTGGGCGAACTGATCCCTGGCACTGGCGCTGAACGCTCGCGTCGCACCGACGTGGACCTCTGGCGCATAGGGAGAAACCGCCACGCTGGAGGTGGTCTGCCTGACGGTGACCGCGACGGTGCTGGTGACGGTCGCTCCAGCTTGGTCGCGGATGGTCGCCCGCAGCTGGTAGGTCCCAGCCCGGGTGAAGGTGGCGGTACTGGCCTTGGCGGCATTGGTGCCATTGACGGAGAACGCCACCGATGCCGGCGGTGTGCCGGTAGTCGCCCAAGTGTAGATCAATGAAGCCTCGCCCCCATCATCGGCGCCAAGCACCGTTACGGCCGTGGTTTTTCCGGTGACGGAGGTCGGGTTGGCAGTGGCGGCGGTCCGCACCGTGGGTGCGGCATTGGACTCGCCGAAATTCCTGCCGCTGACATTGGCGGTGCCGATGCTCACCGGATTGGAGAAATTCGGTGTGAACACCTGACCGTCGCGTTGAGCCTGGATGGTATAGGTACCGGTGCCGAGATTGGCCAGGGTGTACGAGCCATTGCTGTTGGTCCACACTGAGCTGGCAGTGGTGCCGCGATGGACGCGAACCCCCTCCACGCCGGAGCCGCCTGGGCCGTAAACCGTCCCGGAGATACGGAAGGTCGACACGTTACCGACCCGCACCAGCACGGTAGCGCTAGCGGTGCCGCCCTTCATGTCGCTGACCGTCACCCGCACCGGATAGTCCTTGGCGGTGCTCCATGATTTCACCGCGGTCAGGCTGTTCGAGGCGAAGGTCTCATCGGCGAAATCCCAGTATACCGCCAGGCGGTCGCCATCGGCATCGCTGGCATTGGCGGTGAACGTGACGTTGGCCCCGGAGGCCGCGCTGGTGGAGCTCGCTATCAACGACACTACTGGACGGCGATTGCCGGTGAACTGGCCGATGTTCACCACGACGTCCATCGACACCGGATTGGTGCCGGTGTTGAGTGTCATCGGCGTGATGTGGATGCCGCTCGCGGTATCGCTGAAGGTCCGTCCACGCACCAGCGCGGAATCGGTCCTGCCCCGGGCGCTGCCAGGTGTGGTGTCGAGCAGCTGGCCGCCGTAATACGAGTCGCCGACCCCGGCTATCGCCCAGGGGTCCCAGTGGAGGAAGACCCCGTTGAGCGCCCACGGGTTCGCGTCCCCGGAGCGGCGATGCGAGATCCAGTAGTCACGCTGACCGTCCTTGGTGATGCGCAATCCATGCATCGCCGTGCCCGTCGGCGCGGTGCCGGTGTCGCTGGCGTGAATGCGGTAGGTGCCGCTGCCGGTGATGGATTGGACGTTGGCGGTGGGGATCCAATCGAGACGCCATTTCTCATAGGCGGTGAACTGACCACCCCCACCCATCTCCGAGAACGGATCGCCATACTCGGAATTGGAGCCTGCGCCGATGACGCTGGTCTCTCCGGTATTCCAGAAGTTCGCATGCCACAGGCCGTAATTATGGCCCAGTTCATGGATGGCCACGCCCGGAGAGTCCGACTGCAACCAGGTACCCTTGGCTCCGACAAAACCCTGGCCGGCCCAACCGTAGAGTTCCGCATGACGGACAAGATCGAAATGCCAGTTCGCTAGGTCGAACCTGGTATCTTTGTCAGCGGCTGCGTCACGCGCATCCGCTAGCAGCGTGATGTCACCGCCATTGACGCGGTATTGTGCCCTGGTCTTGGGCAGCACCACCTGGATGACCTCCCAGGTCATGCGGGTCTTGTTCCACGAGGTGCTGCGGAAGTACTGGTCGACCGTGGCCATTGCGCTGTCGGCACTGCTGACGGTCTGGGGAAAGCCGGTCTCATCAGCGCAGCGTGCGATCACGTAGAGCACCTTCTTGTCACCCATGGTCCAGGCGCTGGCCAGCTTGGTGGAGCCGATCTCCGCCGCAGCGACGCTGTTTTCTAGTGAGTCGATGTGTCCGCCCTGGCAGAGCACGTAGATCACCTCACCACTTTCGACCACCACATCCGCCATTTCGTCATCCGGTTCCTGGTCGGCGCCGGCAAGCCGGCCCGACACGGGGCAGCGCTGATCGTCGACGCGTTTGCCGGGTGAAGTCGGCTCACCGGCATTCAGCACGCGCAGCCGTCCCGGCCGCAGCGCCAGCACGCCATCAAGCGCGACTCCGTGCAGACTGCGCCGGGTCTCGCTGCCAGCCGGGGCGCCGGTATTCCAGGTTGTCACCGTATAATGCTGTCCGTCGATCACCGCACGGCGTTGGACCTGGGGCGGTTGCGCCGCATCCAGTGGCCGCGTGATGATGACCTCTAGCGCACCCATCCCGCTGATCTCCTGCTCGAGTTCCGCACGCGCCGCCGTGGGAACCGCTTGGCGACGTACCCGGTCCAGTGCCACCGCCACCGCCTGTTGTGGATCCTCGCGCACCAGCCGCCGCATGACCTCGCGCCGATCACGCGCCGCTTTGACCATCGCAGCCGAATCAGGGGCGACCCGCGCTCCCCGTGCGGCCAGCGCATGGGCATTCAGTTGCTCATCAAAAGCGTCGAGGATCTGGCGTTCCCCTGGGGCAAGATCCGCCGCCGCTGACAGGCCAACCATCAGGATCAATGCGGCGATCGCGGAGCAGGTCGATGAAAATGACATGGGGAACTCCGGTGGTGGGCGGAAACAGGATCAGCAGGCCGTGGCAAGAATCACAACGACGAGCGACAGGGAGATGTGGGTGCGATGACGCGGCACGAATCGCACGATTCGCTGGCCAGATACTCGCGCCTAGACTTTTGTATTATTATCACGGGTACGTAGTGGTAATTATACAAGCAGACCTCTTCGTTCGTTTTCTGGTGTCTGGTGCCGCAACCGATCGAGCCGCATGCGCCTCGATGGCCGCCTACTGATGCAAATATCCGACGAATGATGTCGATGACTTTTTCGGCAGCGGCGCTGCGTCTGTCACTGGCAATCAGTCGTGGTTTTCATCATGGCATATCCACAGCCGCGATCGGTTGTCTCGCGCAGTCGAAATAATAATTTCCGCCATGCCAGCGGAACGCATTGGTACCAACGGCGAGGTGCTGGCGTTCCGTTATTATGAGATCACGGGGAAAGTGGCCGCTGATCAGATCATCCAATTCGGCCGATCTACAAGAGCGAGCGCCTAGGCGTGCCGGACACTCGAGATGCTGGATGATCTCTATCCGCATATCGATCGGCTGAAGAAAGGCCGTGGCGCTGCAGGCGGTGCCGTCGTTCCGGTTGGGGACGGAGTTTTTACATTTCGACACTACGTCTTTGAGCTTTTTCGGCGTGCATGAGCAGGAGAGTTTCGCGTCGTTCAGCGATGCGGTGGTGCCGACTCCGCCGCTCATCACGTTCGGGTATTCGAGGGACAAGCGTCCGGATCTGAAGCGAGTGTTGTTTGGGACGTTGGTGACCAGCGATGACGGGGTGCCGATGTTTGGTCAGGCGGTGGACGGCAATGGGTCGGATAGTGTGGCGACTGCGACATTCTTTGGTCGCATCCGCGCGCTGGTGCGCGATCCACGGGAGGTGTGCTGTGTGGCCGACAGCACGGGTTGGTGTACCTCGGTACTCGACGTGGTGCAGCGGGAACGGTTGCGCCTGCTCTCGCGCCTGCCGCGGTCGCACCGCCTACATCGCACGGTAATGGCCAAGCCGTGGGTGGCAGCCCCTCGCATCGTGCGGCCAGCGAGGAAAAAAGGGGGAGAACCCGATCAATACGAGGTGATCGGTGACGACGTCGACGAGGTATTGACCATCCAGCGTCCGACGAGCGACCCCACGGAGCGGCCGACGACTGACACGCTGACCGTGCCTGCATGCGCGGTTAGAGTGTTCTCCAGCGCGTGCTTGCGCCAAAAGCAGCGCACCATGGAGCGGACCCGCACCAGAGAGGCAGGACAGGCCGCGCAGCGTATCCGCGACTGGCAAGCCAGTGCCTATGCCTGTCAGACGATGCCGAGCGCGCCGCCTCGTTGCAGCCACCATCCTGGCCAACCAAAACTAAAGACGTCTTGCCTTGGCCAGTAATGGAATCTCACGGGTCGCCGGTGAGAGCTGGGAAAACGCCCTGTGGCGGTCGTTGCCCGCCATTCGGCCCCCGTTCTGACCGCCTGACGACATGACCGACCCGGTGGTTGTTGCTGGAGCAGATTGCGGGTATCCTAAAATGTATGGATACCCGGCGTTTCTATGTCGTTTCTCCGCGCGGCGAACTGGGCCCGTTCACCGTCGAGGAATTGATCGAGGAACTTGAGGCCGGCCGCATCACCGCCACCCATCCGGTGCGCACTGGCATGGGCACCATGCTTGGCAGCGTGCGTAAGGTCCTCGACACACCCGAGGCCATGTGGAACACGGCCGAAAGCGGTTCTGGCCTGTCGCCAGTCGCCATGGCGCAACGACGCAATCGCATCGTGTCCGTTACCATCCTCGGCTTGACGCTGGTACCCGCCCTGATGTTGATCGCTTTCCTTGGCGCCGGCACCACCACCACCGTCACGGCGTCGACGCCAACCGCGACCGCGTCACCCGACATCCCCCAACCACCGCCACGCAGCCAGACCGCCGTCCCATCCTCGGTTCCTGTACGTCCGCCAGCGGGAAATTCTGTCGGGACCCCGCCTCCGCCATCCGCCTCCACCAGTTCCTCCCCCTCATCCAAGCCGCGGGCCTTCACCAGCACCCCCGACCCGCTGGCCGTCGCCGCAATCGCTGATGGGCCCATCCGGCAGGCGGCGAACGGCGTACTGAGGCTCACCGCCAGCACCGCAACCATCACCTCAAAGGGCGCACGCCTGCAAGGTAAAGGGACCGACAATCCTCACATCGGCAGCTGGAACTTTGGTGAGGGCGGCGTGGAATGGGAAGCGCTGATCGACCGTCCTGGTTCGTTCGAGGTCACCATCACCTACGCCTGCAATCGCAGTGGTGCTGGTTCGAAAATTAATTTCAGCGCCGACAATCGTTCCATTTCCGACCTTACCGTCGACACCAGCTCCTGGGATGCGTTCAAGCCGCATCGGCTCAGCCAACCGCTGACGATCAGCAGAGCGGGACTGATCAAGTTCACCTTGGTCCCAAACCACAAGAAAAACGCCGCTTTCATGAAACTGTCCGGTGTCCTTCTCACTCCGGTCCCGACGACGCGCTGATCATCACCACAGACTCGGTTCTCTCATGAGCCGGCTGACCCAGCGAATAGTACCCACGGGATTCTTCAGCCAATTCTGCGTCATCCCCGATTCCTGCAGTGGGACCATCGTATGGTTGATATGAGTGGCATGGTCTGGGCTGTTCACCCTTAGCACGTGAGGCAATCACTTGCCGAGGCAGATGACCTTGCCGGACGCAGTGCTCACATACAGCCGGCCATCTGCCGCCGCGAGGCCGTCAAATACCGGGGCTTCGAGACGTTGCTCGCCGAGCTTCTTGCCGTCCTCGGTCGACCAGATCTCCAGCACACCAGCCTGTGACAGCAGAAACAGTTGTTTGCCAGCACAGACCAAGCCGTGAGCAATGACTTTCTTGTCGTTGTCGACCTTCCATTTCGCTCCCAGGCCCAGGTAACGAGTCACCGGCGAAGTCGATGGCAGCTTGGCCATGTCGACATCTTTATCGGCATCGGTCGCGGCTCCTTCGAGGTCGCCAAAGGTCTTGCCTTTGGTGAAGTCGACGCGCATCAGACGTGTCCCAGGCCCCTTCGGCAGCATCGTGGTGAACACCGATGATCCACTGGTCACCGCCAACGGAGTACGATGGTCCTCACGCCGTGGGCCATAGCTCCAGGTGCGCCGACGCATCCAGACATTGGTTTCCGGAACCTCATAAAATGCGCTGAGTTTACGCAGCTTGGCCGATCCAGTGACGAGATCGAATTGCCAACGCGACACCGCCACGGTGTTGCCGTCTTGCACCGGCAGATCGAAAGCCTCGTATTCGCGGATGGCGGTGGTGCGCCAAGGATTGTCGCTCGTTGCCAACGGCGGTGCCGAGCCATCGCTGCGCGGAGTGGTCCAGCCGTCACGCTCCTCGTAGCCAAGCGACGTGTAGCCCTTCTGCCAGACGATCGCGCCGGTGGCCGGCTCGATACAGAACACCAGCACACCATGGTCGGCTTGCGGATGAAGACCCGCACCGATGTAGAGCTTGTTGTTGATGATCACCGGACTGCCCGGCACCGGGGTCGGTGATTCGACCTGACCGAATTGGGAGATGCGCCGATCGTCTGGCGCCAACCGCAGACGCCACGCCAACTGTCCGTCGCTCGCACGTAGTGCGAACAACCACCCACTACGGGAACCGAACAGGCACAGTCCTTTGTGATAGGTCGGCGGACCATCGATGCGCCCGTTGGCGGTGAAGCTCCACTTCGGTTGGCCGTTTACGGCATCAAATGCCAAGACCTGATGACTGTCCGGCTGGGCGACAAACACCATGCCGCCGGCAATGGTCGGCTGGGTGATGATGCCCGA
>Ga0105046_10009325_pt1 | contig 15360 bp, 9 predicted proteins | sample MAT03_FD_78385 | JGI IMG/M metagenome (GOLD analysis project Ga0105046, IMG submission 78385) | Freshwater microbial communities from Lake Fryxell liftoff mats and glacier meltwater in Antarctica - MAT-03 (megahit assembly) | ecosystem: Environmental > Aquatic > Freshwater > Ice > Liftoff...
CCCAAAGTTGCTGCCTTACTCCTGTGACACAAGCGAGTTATGACTTGTGTAGATACCTATGCTCCCACGGCCTGGGCGGCCCGAGGGTCATCGAACTCCCCGACCGGGGGGGTCGCGGTCAGGGTACACCGCGTACCCTGACGGAACATACCAGGGTCGCGGCGGAGCACGCGGGGTGAGGGGGCGAACCACCCACGAGGAAGTCCAGTAGCCAGGCTCCCGGCTCGAACACCTTCGGCTTTCGTCAAGTCGGCGCCCGTCGGCGCCCGATTAATCGGTACATGCGCCACCACCGGAACCGGTTCACCCTCGAACGTCTCGAGCCGCGCGACATGCCCGCGGCCCAGTTCGCCGCCGTCGGCGCCGACGCCGGCGAGATCGGCCGCGCCCAGCTGATCGACGCCGAAACCGGCGTGCCGCGGTACAGCGTCTTCCCGTTCGGCACCGCCTTCACCGGCGGCGTCCGGGTCGCGGCCGGGGACGTCAACGGCGACGGCGTGACCGACCTCGTCGCCGCCCCCGGCGCCGGCGGCGGGCCGGTCGTCAAGGTGTTCGACGGCGTTACCGGAATCGAGCTCCGCAGCCTGCTCGTGTTCGACGAGTCCTTCCGCGGCGGCGTCTACGTGGCGGCCGGCGACACGAACCTCGACGGCCGGGCCGAGGTGATCGCCGGCGCCGGCGAGGGCGGCGGACCCGCCGTCGTCGTCATCGACGGCGCCGGCGGCACCGTCGGGAAGAGCTTCTTCGCGTTCGGCGACGGGTTCCGCGGCGGCGTCCGCGTCGCGGCCGGGGACGTGGACGGCGACGGCCGGGCCGACGTGATCGCCGCCGCCGGCCCCGGCGGGGCGCCACACGTCCGCGCCGTCAGCGTCGCCGCCGGCGGCCGCGAACTCGCCAGCTTCCTCGCCTACGACGCCGCCTTCGCCGGCGGCGTGTTCGTGGCGTCCGCCGACTTCGACCTCGACGGCGTCGCCGACATCGCCACCGGCACGGGCGACGGCGGCGGGCCGCTGGTCAACGGCTTCCGCGCCGACGGCACCGCGTTCACGTCCTTCCTCGCCGCTGGCGGGGATTCCCGGACCGGCGTGCGCGTCGGCGTGGCGTACCGGGGCTACTTCGCCGACCTCATCACCGTCGTGCCGGGCGTCGGCGTCGGCCGCTTCACGCCGACCGGCGACGTGCTCGGCACCACCGGTCTGTCCGGCGGCTGGGTCGGCGGCCCGGCGGAGGCGGCGCCCGACGCGGCGCTGCTGTGGAACCAGGTGACGGAGCGGGCGCTCGCCGCCGCCGCCACCCCGGCGCCGGCCGCGGCCCGGGCGCGGGCGATGGTGCAGCTGGCGGTGTTCGAGGCGGTCGACCGCATCGAGCGGCGCTACGAGCCGTACTACTTCTTCTCGCCGACGCCCGACGCGGCCGACGCCGAGGTCGCGGCGGTGTTCGCCGGCGAACGGGTGCTGTCGAACCTGTTTCCCGGAATGGCCGACGAGTTCATCCGCACCCGCGACGCCCGGCTGGCCCTCATCCCCGACGGCACGCCGAAGGACGGCGGACTCCAGGTCGGGGCCGAGACCGCGCAGCTCGTCCTCGGCACGCGCCTGTTCGACGGCTCGGTCGAGGCCGCGACGTTCCCCTACACCCCAGGCGCCGCCCCCGGCGACTGGCGGCCGACGCCGCCGGGGAACGAGCCGTTCGAGCTGCCGGGCTGGGGCTTCGTGCGGCCGTTCGCCATCCCGTCGGCGCGCTCGTTCGCCACCGACGGCCCGCCGGACGTGACGAGCCCGGAGTACGCGGCGGACCTGAACACAGTGCAGCAGCTCGGCCGCGCCGACAGCGCCGCCCGCACCGCGGACCAGACGCAACAGGCGCTGTTCTGGGCGACCGGGGCGGACCTGAACGCGGTGGCACGCGGGGCGGTGCGGCGGACGAACCCGGACCTGCTCGACTCGGCGCGGGCGTTCGCGCTGCTGAACCTCGCCGGGGTCGATGCCGGCATCGTGGCGTGGGACGCGAAGCTGACCTACGACCGCTGGCGCCCGATCACCGCGGTCCGCGAGGCCGAGGCCGACGACAACGCGCTGACGACCGCGGACCCGACGTGGGTGCCGCTGCGGGCCACGCCGAACCACCCGGACTACGTGGCGGAGCATGCGGCGTTCGCGGGGGCCGGGGCGGTGGTGCTGGAGGGGCTGTTCGGAACCGGGTTCGCGTTCCGCGCGTACTCCGCGGCTCTGCCGGGGGTGACGCGGGCGTTCATCGGCTTCGCGGACGCCGCGGCCGAGGTCGCCGTGAGCGAAGTGTACGCCGGGGTTCACACGCCGACCGCGGCGGCCGACGGACTCGCGGTCGGGCAGGCGGTCGGCATGTACGTGTTGGACACGCAGCTGCCGCCGGCGCGGTGAAGTCGGACCCGGGGCGTTGCCCCGGGCTATGCTGTCCCATGCCGTTGGCCTGAAAACCGGCGGCCATCTTCAGCCCGAAGGGCTGGGACAGCATAGCCCGGGGCAACGCCCCGGGACGATTACGGATCCGCCGGCTCCGGTATCACTTCCCCAGCGCTTCGCCCGCGGGCCACGCCGTCACCCCGGCGACGGCGCGGTGAACCAGCGGGTCGATCACCCCCGACAGCACCCGGCCGTCCGTGCCGCGGTCGGTGTTGAACAGCACCGCCCAGCTGAACCCGTCGGGCCGCCGCGCCAGCAGCGTCGAGGTGCCGCTGATGAGGCCTGAGTGCCAGGCCGTCGCGCCCGCGTCGCCGGGCCGCGCGTTCCAGCCGAGGCCGTAGTACGCCGGCTTCGGCTTCCCCTCGGCGTCGTGCCCCGCGAGGCCCGCCGGCCGGTCCCACATCGCCCGCACCGACGCCGCCGACAACAGCGGCGACCGCGCCGGGTCGTCGAACGCCGACGCGAACCGGACCAGATCGACCGCCGACGCCACCCAGCCGCCGTGCGCCTCGTACCCCTCCACGTTGCCGGCGCCGTCCGGGAACGGCACCCGCTCGCCGGCCCGCGGCGGGTACAGGCACACGCCGGTGGTGCGCTTCGCGTCGTAGTAGCGCACCTCGTCCGCCGGCCGGTTCTCCGGCAGCGCCCGGCCCAACTGCGTCGTCGTCACGCCGACCGGCGCCAGCACGCGCTCCTTCACGTACCGCTCGTACGGCATCCCGCCCGCGGCTTCGATCACGCGGCCGAGTAGGAGGTAGCCGACGTTCGAGTACGCGAACCGCTCGCCGGGCGCGGAGTCGAGGCGGAGGCCGAGGGTGTAGCGAACCACGTCCGCGGCCGACACCGGCGGCGTGCCGCCGAGCGCGGCGGCGATGCGGGCGGGAATGCCGATCGGGTCGCCGGAGCGGTCGCGGTCCCAGCCGCCGGTGTGGTTCAGGCAGTGGCGGACGGTCACGTCCTTCAACCGCGGGTCCGCCTCGGCGCCGGCCGCGAGGTGCGGGCGGAGCGTCACGTACCGCATCACCGGGTCGTCGAGCCGGACCTTGCCGGCGTCCACGAGCTGCAGCACGGCGACGGCGGTGAGCGGCTTCGACACGCTGGCGATGCGGAACAGGCTGGTCGGGCGGACGGGCGTCTTGCGGTCGAGGTCGGCGAACCCGAACCCGCGGCTGAACACGAGTCGGCCGCGGCGGGCGACCGCGAGGGCGGCGCCGGGCGCCGCGTGGTCGGCGAGGAACGAGGTCATCAGCCGGTCGAGCGGGGCGAGGTCCGGCTGGGCGCGGGCGGGGCCGGCGAGGGCGGCGGTCGCGGCGGCGAGGAAGGCGCGGCGGGTGAACATGGGGGGCTCGGGGGTGCGGGGATGAGCACAGAGGGGGCGAAGGTTTGGCTCGGGGCTTCGGCTCGGGGCTTGAGCCCGGAGGGCGCCTTCGCTAGCCCGGGGCGGAAGCCCCGGGCGGCGTCGGCGGGGGTACAGTGGCGTGACCCCGACGAACTCCGCCGCAGGCCGCCCGGGGCTTCCGCCCCGGGCTAGCGAAGGCGCCCTCCGGGCTTCAAGCCCCGAGCCAAGAAACAGCCCGCTCACGCGGGCCGCTCGCGCGCCTCACATCCCCCGCACCACGTCCCACCCGGCCCGGTACTCCTTCTTCACCAGCCGGCTCGCGGCCTCGCTGTTCGGGAACAGAAGCTTCGCCGCGTCCCAGCGGAGCTCGGTGCCGGCGAACCGCACCGCGATGTTCCCCAGCAGCATCGCCTCCGTCAGCCGGCCGGCGTAGTCGAAGTTGCTGAACGCCATCTCCGGCCGACCCGCCCGGATCGCGTCCGCCCACTCCTTCTTCTGGTAGGCGTCGTGGGCGCCGCCCTGGTCGGTCGGCGCGCCGGCGGGGAGCGTCTCGGGGCGCTCCAGCTGCCGGCCCATCGCGAGCGCGTCGGGCACGATCCGCCAGCGGTTCCCGTAGTCGCTCGGGCTGAACAGGATGCCCTTGTCGCCGACGAGGAGCGAGCCGCTGTCGGTCAGCTGCTCGCCCGGCCGCAGCACCTTCGCCACCAGCTCCGCCGGCGGCAGCACCTTGTTCATCCCGCGCTTCCCCTCGTACCAGTGGAGTGTCACCGCCGGCTGCGTGCCGCGGGCGGGGAACTTGTACTGGATGTGGCCCCACGCCGGGAACGTCTCGGGGTTGATCTCCCCGGCCTCGGCGACGACCGACGTGGGGGCGTCCAGGTTCAGGGCGCGGAACGGCATGTTCGCCGTGTGGCAGGCCATGTCGCCGAGGGCGCCGGTGCCGAACTCCCAGAACCCGCGCCAGTCGTGCGGGTGGTACGCCGGCCGCGGCGCGAACGCCACCGCGTAGGGCCGCATCCGCGCCGGCCCGATCCACTCGTCCCAGTGGACGTGCTTCGGCACCGGCGCCTCCGTCGGCCGGGCCGTGATGTCCGGCGCCTGCTTCCAGTACTGCGCCGGGCGGTTCGTCCACACGTGCGCCTCGGCGACGGTGCCGATGACGCCGCCGCGGACCAGCTCGACGGCGCGGCGGAGGCCGTTCAGCGCCGAGCCCTGGTTCCCCATCTGCGTACACACCTTGTGGCGCGCCGCCGCCTCGCGCAACAGCCGCGCCTCCTCGACGGTGTGGGTCAGCGGCTTCTGGCAGTAGACGTGCTTGCGGAGGCGCATCGCCAGCATCGCGGCCGGGGCGTGGTGGTGGTCGGCGGTGGACACCACGACGGCGTCGAACGTGCCGGCGGCGCGGTCGAACAGGGTGCGGTAGTCGAAGAACTTCGCGGCCCGCGGCCAGGTGGCGGCGCGCTGGTCGAGGCGCTGGTCGTCGATGTCGCAGAGGGCGACGACGTCCATCTCGCGGCCGGCCTGCTCGATGTCGGACGAGCCCTTGCCGCCGACGCCGATGCCGGCGACGCGGAGGCGCTCGTTCGCCCCGAAGACGCGGGTGACGGAGAAGGCGGGGGCGGCGGCGAGGTAGCCGGCGGCGGCGAGGGCGCGGCGGCGGCTGACGCGGCGGGACATGCGTGGTCCTCGGGGGAGAGCGATGGGGCGAAGCTATCCGCCCGCCGGCCGCGCGGCCAGGGAGTCCAACACCGGATGGGGCCGCACGATGAAAAACCGATGGACGCACGATCCGAATAAAATCTTGGTTCGGATCGTGCGTCCATCGTCTTCAATCGTGCGGCCAAAAATCGCGGGCCGGGTCACCCCTCCAACGGCTCCGTCTCCGGCTTCGGCGCCCGCATCCCCTGCACCACCTTCGCCAGCCCGTACCCGGCCGCCAGCGCCGCCACCACCCCGACGCCGCCGGCCGTCAGCATCAGCATGTCGCGGCGGTTCAGGTCGAGCAGCGGCCGGTCGTCCGGCACCTTCACGTACACCGGCTTCGGCGGCGGCGCCGGCGGCGGCGGCGCGGCCGTCACCAACTCCACGTCCACCAGGTCGTCGTCGTCCGGCGGCGGCGGCGGCACCGCCCGCACCGCCGGCGGCCGCACCGGCACCACCGGCGTCGGCGTGGCCGCTTGGTCGGGCCGCACCGCCGGGGCCGGGGCGGTGCCGGGCTTCAGCGCCGCCGCCGGCCGCGCCCCCGCCTTCGGCACCGGCGGCAGGTCCGGCTCGAACTGCGACTCGGTGTCGAGCCACCTCTGGTAGTCCGGGTTCACCCCCGACTTCGCCGGCGCCGACCCGCCCGCGGACTGGAACGGCTTCAGCGCCCGCGACGCCTCGTCGGGCGTCTGGAAGCGGTCGTCCGGGTTCTTCGCCAGGAAGCGGTCGAGCACCGCCTGCAACCCCGGCGGGGCGTCGGCCGGGAGCGGCGGCGGCGCGTCGGTCGCGTGTCGCAACAGCTGCCCCGTCACCGACGTCTCGTTGAACACCGGCCGCCCGGTCAGCAGGTGGTAGAGCACGCACCCGAGGCTGTACAGGTCGGAGCGGATGTCCGACGTCCGCGCGTCCTTCGCCTGCTCGGGGCTCATGTAGTCCGGCGTGCCGACCACCGCCCCCTCCACCGTCAGCTGCGTCGCCGTCTGGTCGTCGGGGCCGATCGCCTCCTCGAACAACTCGCGGCCGAGGCCCACGTCGAGAATCTTCAGAGTGGCGTCGAGCGTGGTGTCCGGGCCGTGCTTCGGCGGCGGCGGCACCACCATCAGGTTGCTCGGCTTCACGTCCCGGTGAACGGTGCGCCGCTCGTTCAGGTGGCCGAGGCCGTCGAGCGCCTGCCGCACCAGCCGGACGGCCTCCGGCACCGGCAGCCGCTTGCGGCGGTCGAGCACCTCGTCGAGCGTCTCGCCGTCGAGGAACTCCATGGCGATGAAGTGCCGGCCGCCGCTCTCGCCGACCTGGTAGCCGCGGACCACGTTCGGGTGGTCGAGCTGCGTCAGCAGCCGCGACTCGCGCTGGAACCGGGCCAACAGGCGTGCGTCCTTCGCCCGGCTCGCCGGCAGAATCTTCAGCGCCACCACCTGCCCCAGCGCGTGGACGGCCTTGTAGACGCCGCCCATCTGCCCCTTGCCGAGCTGCTCGAGAATCTTGTACCCCTCGACGAAGAACCCGTCGGCCCGGCCGCGGCTCAGCAGCGCCGCCTGCCAGTGGGTGACGACGCCCTTGCGGCCGGCGATCGACTTCACGAACGCCTCCACGTCGCCGTCGGCGTCGGGGTGGTCGGCCTCCCAGCGGCGGCGGACGGCGTCCACCTCGTCGGGCGTCAGGAGCTTGCTCTTAACCAGCAGCGCGCAGAAGTCGCGGACCGACAAGACCGGGGTCGCCATGAGGGGAGGTCCGCGCGGGTGGGTGACGGGGGTACTGTACAAAACGACGAAAGCCCGGGGACGGCCGTCCCCGGGCTTTGCGATTCCGCGCGCCCCTCACGCCACGCCGAAGTAGTGCTGCAGCTTCCGCACCGCCTTGTACTTCTCGTCGCTGACGCGCTCCGGCGTCGTCCCCAGCTCGGCGGCGATCTCGGGAACGGCCCACCCGGCGGCGGTCAGCTCCAGGATGCGCCGCGGCCGCGGCCCCAGCACCTGCCGCGCCGCCTGCGCCACCGCCTCGCGGTCGTCGCGCACCGTGTTCTCGCCGCGGCCGCGGGCGTCGGCCACGTCCGGGCTCAGCGACGACAGCTTGCGGCTCCGCTGCACCCGCTTCTTCACCGCGTCGATCGCCCGCAGGAACTCGCGCCGCTCCGTCGTCTCGTCGTCCGTCAGCACGCTCCGCCACTTCTCCGACTCGACGCGCTCGAGCAGCCGGGTGAACACCTCCTGGGTGCAGTCGCCCCAGCGGTCGGCCGGCAGCCGCGCGTTCCGCCAGCACGCCTGGCAGTAGCGGCTGATGTCCTGCACGGCGCGGGCGTCCGGCGCGGCCCGGGCCTCGCCGGCGGTCAGCGCCGTGCCCAGCACCACCGCCACCATCATCGCCCGCGAACGTCCCGCGGCAGTCGGCACGAACCGTTTCATGACTGGTACGCCCCTCGTGGTGACGGTCCCATTCTACCGGACGCGAAGCCACCCGACCCTCGCCAACCCCAGCGAAATTACCCACACGGGCGGGAACGTTCCAGCCCGGTCCTTTGTGTCTGGTGGAGTGACCCCCCGGTCGCCAGACGAACATGAGTCGGCCAGACGAAAGAGCATCGGAACGAAGGCTCCGCCGCAGACGCCAGTCGCGGAACGGGTTGCGAGAATTCAGCTCGGGCGCGATTCGCCCCGGCGCGAATGGGTTCGTGCCCCAACTGAAACGCCGGCCGATGGTTGCGGCACGCGGCGAGTGACCTAGAGTTGCGCGTGCCTCCTCCCTTCCCGGACGGGCCGCGGCCGATGACCACCCAGACCGACGACCCGCTCCCCGACCTCCTCCGCACCCTCCGCGGCCCGGCGCCGACCGACCGCGTCCGCGCCGCCCGCGACCTCGGCCGCCTCGGCTGGCTCGCCCGCGACGCCATCCCGGCCCTCGTGCGCGCCGCCGACGACGCCGACGGCAAGGTGCGCGAGGCGGCGGCGCAGGCGGTCGGGCTGATGGGGCCGGACGCCCTGGCGCCGCTGAAGGCGATGCTGCGGCACGACGACAAGTACGTCCGCCGGCAGGCGGTGTGGGCGCTCGGGAAGCTGGGGCCGCTGGCGAAGCCGGCGTTGGCGGCGGTGTGCGAGGCGCTGCGCGACGCCGACCCGCGGACCGCCAGCGGGGCGGCGCAGGCGCTGGGGAACCTGGGCGCGGACGGCGCGGACGCGGTGCCGGCGCTGGCGGAGGCGATGCGCGGAACGAACATCGTGCTGTGCCGGCTGGCGGCGAAGGCGCTGAGCGCGATCGGCTTCGCGGCGCTGCCGACGCTGATCACGCACCTGCAGCACGCCGACCCGTTCGTGCGTGGGGAGTCGGCGCTGGCACTGGGGTGGATGGGCTCGGCGGCGCGGCCGGCGGTGCCGTACCTGGCGAAGCTGGTGCGGGGTCCGGGCGGCCGGTCGATGTCGGACACGCCGCCGCCGGCGGGGGCGCTGGGCGGCCTGGGGTACGGGAGCGAGGTGGTGACGCCGACGGCCCCGGCGGCGGGGGGCGAGGCATCGGCGGACGAGACGTGTCGGGTGTACGCGGCGCAGGCGTTGGGGAAGATGGGTGCGAGTGCGGCGGCGGCGTTGCCGGAGTTGACGGCGGCGTCGCGGCACGGCCCCGACCCGCTCCGCGACGCCGCCCGCCAGGCGGCCCGGCTGGTGCAGGGGGCGTGACGCTCAGCGCCCGACCCGCCGCGGCGGCGGGGCGAGTTGGACAGCAGGAATCTGGGATAGGCGATAAGCGAGTCGATCACGGGCAGCGCGATAGTGTGGTCGAACGTCTTCTGGATACCACTGCCACGCCGGGCCGCGAATCCAACAGTCGATGGCCTTCAGCGCGGACAGATCACCGGCTTGTGCGAGAGCGTCCGCGGCAGCTTTTCGCACATCCACCTCCCGATCGAACAACATGGCTGCAACCGGCGAGAGGTCGGATGGTCCGGCCAGTTCAGCCAACCGGCGGACGGCCGATAGTCGCTGTCCTGTTTGATCTGAAAGGAGGTTCTTGAACTCGGCTCGCGCGGGCCTCGCCTTCTCCTCCTTGGGCAACGGTGGTAGCTTCTGAAGGTACGCTTCGAGGTCCTCAACCCGCTCCCTGAAGTAGTCGAGATGCCGGGGGAATGCCGGTGTTTTCATCCAGGCGGATATCGCGATGGCTTCGGCGGACGCTCCCCGCGTCGCAAGAGTTCTGACAGCTGCGTTATGCACCAGTACGCCGTCGTCGGCGAGAAGCGTTATCATTGGCGTGAGATTGCGCCATTCGGGTATCGAGGTTAGGGTTTCGATAACCGCGCAGCGGGTGCTTTCATGGGCGTCGGTTAATCGGTAGAGAAGTATGTCAACGAACTCCGTTCGATCACCGGGAATTTGCCCCACAGCGTAGACGGCGCCGGGAACCGCGAGCCGGTGACTACGAGGGTCACGGATAACCGCACGCAAACCGGGGAGGGCAGGCCTCCCAGCGCGAATTACGGCGTCCACACCCTCGCCATGATAGCCACCCAACTGGCGCGTCATCGACACGGCCGCCGGATCGGACGGTGCCGCTACCATGGGGGCGATCAGGCAGCCTGATAAGAGGTACATGACAGGTTGTGATTATGTAATGACGGGAAGCTTGCCGGGTTTGAAGATTTCCGCCTCTTGCCTCTCCTCGATCCGACGCGAGTCCAGTACGCCGGCGCCTGTAATCGCATCCTCACCGCGCACAAGAAGTTGAGTGCGTTCGATCCAGTTGGGTGCGACCCCGCCGATATGGCCGGTCGTGCCGTAGAGAACGTGTAGGATCTCATGCGGCAGCACGGTGTACTCGTGTACATTTCTAATGATGATGCTGATGCCCGTGCCTGCGGCATTGGGGGGGACACCAGCCACCGTCATAGCACGTGTATTAAGATTACTAAACTCGTTAATGTAGTAGACCTCGATGTCGTCCTTCCCGCCCGCATCGGTCGCAGTCCGGTAGGGATTCTCGGCCGGCCCGACGAATCCGAGGAGGCTCCCAAGCTCGGTGGTGAGCGGGCTAAATTTGTCGCTCAGGTCGACGCCAGCCGGGGTGTTGCGGTCTTGAACAGCGCCGCTGGTCTTGACGCGAATGCCCACCTGTGCGAGCGCCTCGTTTGCAAAGATGAGGTCGTTCAGGATGTCGTCATACGTGGTCGCGAACGGACCCGCGTTGCCGGGTACGGTCCGCAGATTCGAAATGTGAAGGTTCACAGTACCCTTCAGAGGTACCGTCGCGATCGCAGTCGAGACGATCGGGTTGCCCAGTTCGTCCACACGTCCGGGGCTATAGATGGCCGACACGACACCACCGGCGAGCGCCTTGTGCGTGCGGTCCGTAACCTCGAACGTCAAGCCGATCTTCGAGTTCCGGCGCTGGTTGGTCGGGTCCGGCGCCAAGTTGTCGGTGTGTACCACAAGCGAAGTACCCGGCCCCGTATAATTGTCGTCGGCCAGGTCGGAAACAAGCATCTGGGAGTCGGAGATGTACCACCCCGAGAATTTGGTGCCCCACACTCCTCCCATCCTGACCAGGCGGATTGTGGTCGGGTCGTCGTTGGCGTATGCGTACTCGAGGAGGTGCCCCGTCCCGATCGTCACGTCCACATAAGGAACTTCGGGTACGGCATTATACAAGACCGGGTCGTAAACCCGAACGTTGAACCGGTCGTCATCCACGTCGATGAAATCGGTCCCGTCCTTACGGGTGGGCATGACTTCAGGCATCGTACCGTCAGCGGGATCTCGAATGAATGACTTCGACCACTTTGCCACCTTCAGTGTCGACACCTCCTTGCCGTCCTTGTCCGTAATCACGACGCGCGGTCCGCCCTGAACCGCCGGACGCTGCACGACCAACCCGGCGCTCGCGAGCAGATGAATCGGCGCCGCCTGCGTCAGGGTGATAGCCGCGGCCACCCCCGTCACGGGGTCCGCGTCGCTGTCCATCGCGTCGTCCGAACCCTGATCCTGTAGCGTGAAGCTCTCCAACAACGGCTGGCTAAACTGTACCTGATACGGACCCTCCGCGAGGCCGCCGAATCCGTAGTTGCCGTTCGCCGTGGTCAGAAGCGTAAAGAGGGGAGTACCGTCCGAACCGAGAAGTGTGACCGGCTGATCCGGGCGCCCTGGCTCGGTGGCATCCTGGATGCCGTCCTCGTTCGTGTCGTCCCACACGAACCCGCCGATCATCCCAGAGAAGGTGTCCGTGTCCGCGATCTGAACGACTCCCGTGTCGGGGTTCCCCACCTCATACCCCGGCGGCGCCTGCACGGTCGCCGTCACCCGCTCCGTCACCTCCTCCTCGTCGTCATCCACCGCCGTCACGGTGATGTCCACGGCCGCCTTGCCGATTGGAAACGTGATCTCGCCCGACAGAAGCGTGTAGTCGTCGCCCGGGGTCGCTTCCGTCTCCCCGGTGGCGAGCGTGTACGTCACCACCAACTCTGCGTCAGTACTGCCCGTCCGCGCGAACCGCAGCACGCCGACTGCCCCGCCCTCCACCGCATCGGCGACCCCCGAAACCGTCACCTCCGGCGGCAGCAGCGAGTAGTCGTCCCAGATGTACACCTGGGCGCCCATCTCGGACGCCACGTAGCCCGAGCCGTCCACTACTATTACGTCCACGCACTCGGGATACTCGGCGACGTTGTCCTGGAACGCGGTCACGTCCACGGTCACCGTCGCCATCCCCGGCCAGAACGTCACCGACTCCGTCAGCGCGGTGTAATCCGTGCCCGGCCAGGCGTACCCCGGCCCGATTAGCAGCACGTCGTAGTTCGCCGTTAGTGCGTCCGTCGTCGGGCCGGTCCGCGCGAACTGAAACTTCCCGACCGTCCCACCCTCGACCGCGTCGTTCAAGCGGGTGACTGACACGACCGGCGGAGGGGGCGCCGAGTCGTTGTCGTGGATGGTCAGGGCACCGGTGTACTGCGACCCCATCGGGTACATCTGGTAGCGCTGAACCGTCAACCCGACCGTCTCATCCCCCTCGTAGTCGGGGTCGTCGACCGCAGTGATCGTCAGCGTCGCCGTCGAGCCGGGGTTCGCGAAGGTCAGGTAGGAGCCCGGTGTCAGCGGGCTGGTGGTGAAGTCAGTGCTGTACGTCGCCGTGCCGCCGTTCACGTTCCAGATCGCATACACGTCGTTCGTGAAGTCCGCCGCGTCGCCGTTGGCCGTCACCCGGAACTGCCCGGCGTCGCCGCCCTCGGTCGCGTCGGCCAGCGCCTCGATCGTGAAGGTGACCGCCGGCACGTCGCGGCCCTCCAGCCGCTCGACGCCGAGACGGGCCGTGCGGCGGTCGCGCCGCGACTGCGGACGCGCGAACAGTTTGGCGATCAGGCGGGTCAGCGCGGGCGAGGCAATCGGTGCGACTCCAGGGAGTGCGGTTCCGCCGATTGTTCCCAACGTGATGGATGTACGGTAAGGGACGCCGGAACCGGCGCCAAGTCCGAAAACGCGAAAGCCGTGACGCGCAAACGGCACGGCGAGCCGCGCCCCGTCAGGGGCCGGGTACGTCGGCACACCACGTCACGTCGGACGTGATCGAAGTGCGGACGTACCCGGCCCCTGACGGGGCTCGGCTCGCCGGGGTTGATCGACGAGCGCCTACACGATGCCGCCGAACACGTCGGTCGGGTACACCGGCGGGTCCATCATGTCGATCAGGTACCCCTCGCCGGGCACCAGCTGCTGACGGAACCGCTTCAGCGCCCCCGTCTCATCCGACTCCCCCGTCACGATGAAGTAGCCGGCCGCGTCGTCCTTCACCGCCCGCACCCGGGCGCCGCCGCGGTCGTCCTCCGAGCCGGCCAGCACCCGCTGCAACTCCGCCCCCGTCGGCCCCGCGAACACCGCCAGCACCGGGCCGCCGCCGACGCCCGAGCCGGTAATCACCTCGGCCGTGCCGTCGCCGTCCAGGTCGGCCGCGGCCACCGTCACCCCGCCGCGCGCCGACTCCTCGTACGCCATGAACTCGTACCGCAGCATCCCGCCCACGCCGTCGAACACCCGCACCCGCGGCCCGCCGCCCTCGCCGGTCCCCACGATCAACTCGTCCCGGCCGTCGCCGTCCAGGTCGCCGACCGCCACGTTCACGCCGCCGCGGAAGTCGTCCTCGTAGGCGATGACGTTCGCCAGCTCGGCCCCGGTGGCGCCGTCGAGGACGCGCACCCGCGGCCCGCCGCCCTTGCCCGCCGCCAGCGCCACGTCGAGCACGTCGTCGCCGTTCACGTCGCCGACCGCCACCCACACCTCGCCCTCGAAACCGTCGAACGCGACCGCCGTGCGCAGCACCCGGCCGGTGTCGTCGCGCCAGTCCACGAACGACTTGCCGATCCCCGGCGACACGCTGAAGCCGGCCGGGTCGGTGCTCGGCGGCCCCACGACCGGCGGCGGCGGGGGCGACACCGGCGGCGGCGGCACGCTCGGCGGCGGCACCGTCGGGTCGACGGGCGGCGGCGACGTGGCGAGCGCCGACAGGTTCACCGTCCAGCTGTTGTTCGCCTCGTCGGCCTCGGCCACGGCGCCGGCGGCGTCGAGCTTCACCGTGAGGGTGGTGGCCCAGGTCGGGGCGGTGAGGCCGCGGGCCGACACCACGACGCGGCCGGTGTTCCAGTACAGCGGCACGTCCAGGTCGGCGGCCTGGGTGCGGCCGGCGCCGTCGCTCCACACCGCGGTCACCCGCGCCGACGCGGCCGTGTGCGACGCCGCGCTCATCATCTTCCCGGTCACGCCGACGGTGAAGTCGGCGCCGATCGTGTTGTCGCTCGCCTTCGCCGCGGAGGAGGTCTCGAACGCCAGGTCGGTGGGGGTGATGGTGGTGTCGGCGAGGGTGACGGTGAGTTCCGCCGTGGTGCCGCCGGTGCCGGTGAAGTCGGCGTGGAGGGAGTAGTCGGCCACGTCGAAGGAGCCGGCGCCGTCGAGCGGCCCGAGGGGGCGGTTGCCGGAGCCGTTGCTCGGGGTGTAGTAGACGGCGCCGCCGGCCAGCGGCTGGGTGACGTTCACGGTGCCGCCGGCGTCCTCGAACTCCAGCTCGGCCTGGAGCACCTGGGCGAAGCTGACGCTCGTGGTCTTGATCGTCGCCGACGGGCTGCTGCCGGGCGGCGGCGGGAGGGGGACGGCGAGGCCGTCGCCGCTGCCGCTGCCGGCGACCGTGACGGTGCCGCTGGTGCCGGCGGTGTTGCTGCTGTAGAGCAGCTGGCCGGTGACGGTGACGGTGTTGGTGGTGGCGACCGGGGTGCCGCCGGCGACGGGGTCGGTGGTGGTGAGGGTGCCGGCGGCGGTGAAGTCGAGCGGGCGGGCGGAGGTGGTGCTGGTGACCGTGCTCGGGACGACGCGGTCGTCGAGGCGGTCGAGGGCGAGCCGGGTGCGGGCGGCGGGCGTGGTCATGGCGACCTCACGGGCGGTACGCCGCGCGCGGCGCGGCAATCGGTACCGGTCGTATCGGTCGGGCGGGCGGGCGGAATAAACGGAAAAGTTCGCCGGGGCGCGGGCGGCGGGTTGCCCAGGTTGCCCCGAAACTACCTACTTTCCCAGCCGTTGCTCCCCGTGTACACTGGCGGCGGGAGTCGGCCGCCCGTCGGCGGCCCCCCGCACCGAGAGCCCACCATGCGTCTCCCCCGACTCCGCCGCGCGACGGGCTTCACCGCCCTGCTCGCCGGCGCCCTGCTGTTCGCCCCCGGCGCCGCCGGCCAGCCGCCCGCCGGCGGCCCCAAGGTCGCCACCGCCAAGGGCCAGGTCAAGGTCGGCGTCCACCAGTTCCAGATGGACACCGGGTTCATGTACAAGGTGAAGGTCGAGGCCAACGGGTTCACCCCGTCGGTCCTCATCCGCCCCGGGACGTTCCTCCGCACCGGCACCGGGTTCATGGGCGGCGAGGTGCAGG